>Ga0182741_1002263_pt1 | contig 22890 bp, 7 predicted proteins | sample eDN5th37CBELigOP_FD_128874 | JGI IMG/M metagenome (GOLD analysis project Ga0182741, IMG submission 128874) | Enriched Organic Plus compost microbial communities from Emeryville, California, USA - eDNA 5th pass 37_C BE-Lig OP (version 2) (version 2) ... | reverse complement strand
TCTCATCTCGAAACCGTTTATTGCAAGGGTCCTGGAGGTGAGTGAAATCCCATGTCTTCGTCACGATGCCCGCAGTACCTACCTCGCCGCTCTGGCCTTGCTGCGCGAAGTCGTAGAGTCTAGCTGTTGTTGCGACTACGGCTAGACAAAGATGTGGCTAAGGAGTCATACATCAACTCGGCATACGGGCTCAGCGGGCAATTGGGTTAATCCACGCCGAGTGGGCTTTAACATGCCCACCATGAACCATTCAGTCCACAAACTCCGGTAACTAAACGCGGTAACAGGGTAAAATGCTTCTTGGGATTTCGGCAGTTTATCAGGGATAATGTGCGGTAATAAGGATGGAGGGCTCTGCAAACTTTCTCATACCTGCATTGCTCGCAATAATATAACTTAATAGATACATCACTTAACGAGATTGGAAGACCAACTTGGTCGATGCAATGAAAGCAAGGATCATCGCGCAGAGGAGGTAGATCGTTGCCCAGCCGAGCTCCGTCCAGTAGCCATCAGGACCGAAGCCGAGGTATTCCAGAAGCCAAGCATTAGCGTAGCGCTGAACGGTCGCGTCATTCTCGACGACGTCAATCAGGGCACCACACTGAGGGAAGGGCTCACACGTACGGAATTGAGGGATGACCAAAGCCTCGGTGAGGTGCGACATAGGAAGACCTCGGTAGAGCCACATGTAGCCCTTGGGAATCTTGGGTGTGGTGATTGCGACACCCGAGAATGTGAAGAAGAAACCGAAGTACATACCCTGAATAACGGTAGCGATGGGCGTAGTCTTTGCGATGGATGAAACCAAAACACTCATGGTGACGTACAAGATGCACAGGAAGTACGTGGCGAACCAGTGCTTGAAGAAGGCCGCTGCTTCGTTCACTAAACCGACCATGAAGTAGCATGGGATAGTCAGCAACATTGACGAGAAGAGGCAGTACCAGAGTTCGGCAATGAACTGGGCTGCAGTCCACATCCATGGCTGGTACATGCCCGAGGAGCGTTCACGATAGAAGACTGGTCGATTTTCCATCATCACCGGTGTGGCCGATGCAGCATGCACCAAGGAGCCGAAACCGGCGGTAACCTGAACGACAGCAATCTTTGATACGACTGAAGACTGAGTCTTGATTTCCAAGTTGAGGTAGATCAAACCGAAGAGGATTGATAAGAATGTCACAATTCGAATACGACCGAAGAGGAATGGCGGGTTGCGGTAGTATGAGCGGAATGCACGGGCGACCACGAGACCGAGCTGCGTCCAGAAGGAAGGAGCAACCCAGTGAGACACGAGCGTTGGACTGTCTGGCATTGCAGCTGAGACGGTCGAGATACCCGACGCTTCAGAGTACGAATAGGTACGGGTCAGACCAGGTCCAGAACCTCCAACATTATACGAGACTGAGTACTCGCGCTCGTTGTCATCGCTGATGTGGCTCATGTGGGACTCCGCACGAGACATCTGGCTGCGAGCAACTTGGTCTTCAGCTGCCTTTTCGCCCGCAGCGACGACGTCAAGAGCACCTTCTCTTGCACGGGTCTTGACTTCATCTTCAAAGGCTTCCAGAGTTTCGATCTTCTTCTTCATCTTCTCCCACACAGGCGACTTCAAGTAGTATGCCTTGAGGCGCTGGACGAGCTCGGCTGGGGTCTCCCTGACACCATCGACCTCGGTTTCCTTGAGTGCTGCAACACCGACACCAACTTCTTCAAGCATCCATGTGGCTGGATTGTAGTTTGGCTTGATGGGGCGAACACGGGGAACTGCGCTCAAGTAGCGAATGAAAGTACGAGCACGGGAGCCGAGATCACCGAAGTAAATTTGGTGACCTCCGGCGGCCAAAAGCACGAGACGGTCGAAGTAGTAGAAAAGCTCAGCACTGGGCTGGTGAATAGTGCAAATGACAGAACGACCTGCAACACGTGCGATGCGACGAACGACACGCATGACAGTTTGAGCAGATCGGGAGTCAAGGCCAGTGGTTGGCTCATCCAAGTACAGAACGGACGGGTTCGCAACGAGTTCGCAACCGATGTTCACACGCTTGAGCTGAGATGGGGAGAGACTTGGGTATGTGGGGGAACCAATGATCATGTTTGCAATGGGGGCGAGGTCAAGGATCTCGATCACCTCATCAACAATCTTTTCCTTCGTCGAGTCATCAACGGTGCTAGGCAGACGGAGGCGGGCTGCGAACAAGAGTGTCTCTCGAACAGTATCATACGGAAGGAGCGAGTCAAACTGCTCAACGTAACCAGTGAAGCGGGCGTACTCCTCCTTCGTGGGCTCAACACCGTTGAAGAGAATCTTACCCTCGATCTTGCCCATATTCTTACGGTTGGCGAGGACATCAAGCAAAGTAGTCTTACCTGCACCAGATGCACCCATAAGTGCAGTCAGCTTACCAGGCTCAGCGTAACCATTAATGTTGTCCAAGAGAACACGCTTCGCGGGCTTGCCATCCACTTCCACATCTACGGTGTACTTGATGTTGCTAAAGGACAACCAAACGGGAGTGAAAGGAATAGCCTCACGAAGCACGGACAGACCACCTTGGCGTGAGCCGTAGCTGCTCTGAGAAGCACCGCTGGCGGATCGTGTGCGCTTGTTGGAGGCTGCGCTTGCAGTCGGGGTCGTAGTGTTTGCTGCATTCGTGCCAGATGGGATGGGCTGCATCTCAATCGCGCCTGCCGCTTCACCATAGCTTGTGATAGGCACAGCTCGGGGCATTTCAGCTTCTGGAGCTTCATCTTCTTCTTCGCCATCAACTCCTTCGGGCTCATCATCGAAGCGCTTGGTACCGATGGAGGTCTCGCGGTAGCGGTCGAAAAGGAGCCAGGAATGCATCGACATAAGGAACACAGCCAGACCCAACATGTAGATCGCACCATAACCGATCCATTCCTTACCCTCCTTCATATCGAGCTGCTCGAGGTAGGCTTGGCCAAGAGTAACCGTCTTGCCATTGCTCGTGACCGACGCGGAATAACGATCTGTCAAGAACTCGTTGTTAGCAAGAGCACGCACAGACCATGAGAAAGGTGAGAGCCAGAAGATCCATCGCATGAACACGGGCATGTTAGACAGGGTAATGAAGAAACCACCGAACAACATGAAGACACCGGTGGAGGGACCTGCAATAGCCTGTGCCTGCGCTTCAGTTTTGGCAGTAGCAGACAGGAAACGGAACCAAGTACCAAGCATGAACGACTGGCAGAAGCAGATTGCAAGGAAAATGAAGTAAACACCTGCATCTGCAACGCAACCAGACATCCAGTACACCAACGAGGTAAGTAGCAGAATTTCTGCTACACCAAGCGGAATACCAATAATATTGAAGGAGAGAACTTGAAGCCAGGGAGGATAGAAACGGGCAGCATAATGTTTAAATACGATACGGTTAGTCAAAACGGCGATAGGGAGTTCGACCATGTTACCAAATGCGACTTGGTTCAGACAAATGAGAAGGGTCGCAACACGCAAGAAGAACGATTCGGTACCAACTTGGTAGTAAAGCGAACCCTGCAAAAGACCCATGATAATACATTGCATTAGTCGTGGCATGACCATGCTACGATTTCGGCTAAGAAGTAGCCATTGGCGCTTCATAATGAGGGGGAAGAGCTCACTCGTTGGGAGCGAGTAATCAAGCGCATAGCACACCTTTGCTTCCTCGCTTGGAAGCAGCTGAGGAAGGGAAGAGCGGTTGGCGGGGTCCATGTGGTAGTCAACCGTCTTCAGCATATCTTTGTAAAGCTGGGTGCCCTTCCAGTGTGCGACCATATCGGCAGTGGTTACACGAGGCGCTGGGGCGGCGTCCACTACAATACCACTGGAGAGCTTGCGAGCGACTGGGCCGCGAATGAGGTTATTGAGTTCTTCCTCTTCGTCCTTCTCATAGTGACGCTTCTTGTGCTTGTGCTTGCCATCGTGGTCGAGCTTGGTCTCAGCGGTTTCCAAGACAGCACGAGTAGCCTTCTTCTGTGCGACCTTCTTCTCGAGCATAGAGATGTGAGCGTTTTGACGATCGACTGCAACGCGTGGCTGGGAAAGGACATCCATCAAAAAGTCACAAACATCGACATCATCGGGGCACTGGAAACCCATGGTCTCCAAATAGGGCAGGACGTCCTGAGTGGGACCGTGGTACACGACCGTTGAGTCGCGGATGAGGATGATATCGTCGTAGCACTCAAAGAGACCAGGTGTAGGCTGTTGCAGGTTTGCAACGACGCAGGAGTTGTTGGCTCGGACCCATGCACGAAGTGCACGAGTGATATCCTCGGAAGTCGCAGTATCGAGACCATTGGAATACTCATCGAGGAACAATGCAGCAGCGTCACCCATCAACATCTCACCGAGAGTAACACGGCGCTTTTGACCGCCGGAGATACCACGGATCAGAGCATCACCGATAATGGTATCAGCGCACTCTTCGAGACCCAGCAGCTTGAGGGTTTGGTCGATACGCTCAGGATTGTAGTGCGCGGAAGAGACGCGATGAGCGAACTCAAGGGTCTCACGCACAGTGAGCAGAGGGAGGTGGGAGTCCGTCTGATCCACAAACTGAGTCAACTTGGTAGTGTGGCATCCCTCCGCAAGAGCCTCCTCTTCGGTGCGGCCGTTGAAGGTCACCTTACCCGAGGTGATAGGCAGTCGGGCAGCGATAGCCTTGAGGAAAGATGACTTGCCATGACCGGGAGGACCGAGAATCATGGTCATGGTACCCGGGCGAATTACACCGGTGCACTCGTGGACACGGTAGAAGTCCTTGGTCTTTGCGGACCCACCGAGCGTGGCGATGTACTTGACCGTGTCGATGACAGGGCTGAGGACCGTCTTGATGCCAGCCTCCTCAACTGGCACCTTCACAACGTGAGAGATGTCCTTGTAGCAAATGGTGATGTCCAGTCGAGGCACACTGGAGATCGTGAAGCCCAAGTCGTCGGCGTTCTTGTTCTTCTGAATGGTCACCGCAGCGTCGCCACTGGCCTGGCTGCCAGCCTCGACGATAGTATGTGCATCAGTGGGCGAGGCCACCTGTGCACTACCAGCGGAGGCAGCGCTGACGGTTTGCTCGTTGTTCACGTTCTCCGCACTGGGCGTAGGCACATTGTCGGGCCCGTCCCAGTGGATCGTAACAACGTTACTCGCAGACATTGCTGTCTCTATACGGCGTGTCCCAATGTGCACACAAAGCAAATGATACAGAAGCATGAGCACATCATCATACATCACTTGAATCAATTGTCTAACTCACTGCACGATAAAGACCCCCTGATCCGACCCTCCCAAGACCAATTGTAACAAGTTCAAGCGTGGGGAGAGGCGCGCGCGGGCATTATACTCGACGCGTCGCGAACACTTCGTGAATAAGACACATGAAAACCACTCATAGGTCTGGGCTCCATCGGATAATACGCGTAATCCTACCACATCATCGCGTCGTCGCTCCAATCCCGCATCGCGCGCACTCGGTGAAACTTGTTGCAACTGGGTGGACTCAAGAAGTAGTATGAACGTTGGGTAGTGTGCGGTTGCGGATAGCATCACTGGGATTCAAACGCAGTATAACCGCGCCCTGCATCGTGTCAGAGTGCGATAACCGCCGTGCGCGCGCCGCTATACCCCCTTTCACATGCGTTTTACCCCTTTTTCCAACCCTGTTTTTTCCGTCGTTTTGGCTCGGTGTTTGGTGGCTGGGGTTTGGCCGCATGCGGCTAAACCATCCACATTTTTGGGCTTGTGGCAAATTTGAGTTTTGGCCCTTTTTGCCGTATTTGACACACCCACAGCAGTCAGATTGAGAGAATAAAACTAAATTTAGATATTCTGCATACTGCCAAATGCGGTAGTATTTGAGTTTTATTCCTTCACTGTAACACACCCCGACATGAATCACACTCTGACCAGCGTCTCGTCGCCTAGCGTGTGGCTCGATGGCACTTATTTTAGCCGCATGCGGGTAGAGCGGCGAAACTCCCTCCACTGACCTGAAGCTCGCTGACGTGTGACCTGACGTCGACCTGGCGACGATGCGGGCGACAGGCATGCGGCTGGTGTGTTCGGGATGAGAGACGCGATTGGAGCGACGCACCAGCATCGGCGGGACCTGACCTGCTACGAAAAAGCTCGATAGGCGCTCGACATGATATACTAGCTTAATACTATTACATCCCTCGACGATGGGTATGATGATGATGATGATGATGATGATGATGATGATGATGATGATGATGAAGTTATCAAGATGGTGGTGTTGATGATTATGGTCATGGTGAGAGAGAGTACTGGCTGGTCAGGTTAAGTGCAACTAGCATGTGTGTTTGGTGAAACACTTGGTGCACAATGGCACCGAGAATCATCAGTCAGAGGCATTGACTGCCAGACAGCGGGTCGTCGGACGTGGATCTCCGCCTCAGCCCGGCTGAAGATGAGTGTCCAGTAGGTTCTCGGTTGGCGTTGGGCAGGATCCCTTAGGTGCATTCACAATCAGTCGTAGATGTGACCGCCCCAAGTAGTCCTCTACGAGTATGCGTGCTTATACATGTCCCGGGCCAGCGTGCACCAATGAGACAAATGTGTCCAAGCTTCAAGATAAGTATCCCAATCCAGGACTGCGAGCCTTTACGCGTGTACATCTGTGCGGGAGTCCGCCCGTTCTGGCAGTAAACTCGGCGCTGCCTTTAACCCCTACCTACGGCACAGTCCAGTGCCTATCCTCAATACACCCGCCGTTCGAGGTCGAAAACACAGGGCGGAAGCCGAAATGAGTCAACTTCTACAATGTCCAGGTAATCCAAACGTGGGTACGGGTATCACATCCTAGTAAACAAAACATCTCAAGCGATTTATCATATCTTGCGATATGATAATATCAAGGTTTTATCCCGCCCGACACCCACGCGCACTCGTACTTGTCACCGTTTTCTTACTACACTTGGCCTTTGCCCAGAAGTTGGTTGAATTCGCGTGCACAAGCGTTGACGCGGGGGTTTGCATCGTCGATGGACAGACTATTCAGGTACGATATCGGACATCTGACTATTTGATGTGCTGTCTAGTCTCGGAATCTCTGCCACACTTGCCAGAAAGCCCGCTACTAAGCTGATTTCAAAGGGTTCTTCGCGCATCTTGGGTCTTTGCTCGTTGATTGTCTCACCTCATCCTTACTGGCTCCACATTCTGCGTACGCTACAGATCGAGGATGACACTGTCTTGCATCCTCCGGCATCAGCCAGATCCGTTCATCTCATCAACACCAACATCGACGTTCCATTGATATGCACCAAGGTCGATGAAGTGAGTCATCCCAGCGTGGCCTCTTCGCTGAAAGGGTTATCGACACCGGAACTGGATCCAGCACAACCTGCAAACTCGTTGGATGCTACGCTGTCGGTTTCGGATGCCAACATTACTCGCGCGTGCAATCTCACCCTCCTCATCCCGAGTGTCGAGGGACAGCTCGCCGAGCTCAAACTGATCCAGAGTACCATCACTGGTGGCAATGTCACGGTCTCGGCACCCGCCTTGTTTGTCGATAATGAGTCACTCATCTCGGCCAGCGCACGAGCAGTGTATCCCACAAGTGCCCTGGGAATGGACGCACATGCTGGCGCTGGTGGCGGAAACGCTGGATTTGGAGGGTGTGGCTGCACTTCAACCGGACGAACCCAATGCGATGGACTTACGACGAAGCCCGGTGCACCGAACCCGTCCGCAATGACAATCATGTATCCAGGAGGCAAGGGTGGACTCATGTCGAATGATACCGACGCAGCACCGGCAAATGGTGGTGGTATGCTCCAGCTTCGGCTTTCTGACTCCTTCACCTTGCTTGGTACACTCTCAGCAGATGGTGAAGATGCAACAGCTCCAACAGTTCCAACAGATGACACCCTTTCACTCCCATCGATGACACTGCAACAAACAGATGCTCTAATGCGAGGTGGTGGTGCTGCAGGCTTCATCTTTATCAATGTCAATGACGGCTTGGGACATTTCCAGGGAAATGGAACCATTTCACTAAAGGGTGGCAACTCTGCCGCAGGCGGTGGTGCAGGATCAGGAGGTATTCTGATCTTCCAAGCTGATTCCCTTGATCAGGCGAGCGTCCGCATGTCAGGCGGAACCTCGATGCCAAGCTCACACCTCTTGGCATCGGACGATGTAACGGCCTCGTATATTTGCGAGGATGGGGCGGCCGGGCTGGCGTATATCGCAACACACACCCACACGCAGCCACAGCTCCTATGTTCCGCTGGAATTGCGCACAGGGGTGACGGCTCGTTGCTTGCGACAACAGCAGTTCCCGCAGCAACACCCTTTCCTGGTCCGTGGGTACTCGCCCACGGCATACCTGATCTTGCCCTTCAGGCCTGCACGCTTTCGATGAACCTCACGAACCTCACACCTCCGCAGGAGCCATCTGAGGCACCGTTCTATGCAGGTAGTCTTAACTTGGAGTCCTTGAGTTTATCAACTTCCACTCTCAAATCGCAAAGCGATTCATTATTGCTTACGGTCGCTAAGGATGTTGAAATCTCTTCATCGTCCTCCATTAGCGCGAAATCAATCGATATAGTTGCGAACTCCATCCACATTGATCGTACATCATCGCTTTCGTTTTCAACAGAAGTTGGACTGACTGCAACCACGACCATCCTAATCGAAAACTCAGTCACAGATGTGACTCAATCTACAACCTCACTGCTTTCAGCCAAGGCGGCCCAAATTAGCTTCAATCAGATCGACGCACGCGCCGGTCGTGTGGTTATCCATGCCGATGATTCGCTTGCAATCGCCGGCGGCCTCCTGTATGCAAGCTTTCAACCTACGAACTGTTCTTCACCGCTTGTGGTGCCCAGTGCGTGCGCAGAGTACCTCCCCCCAGGGACAACTCAAGGCATGTCACTGCCAAATCTCAGCCGAATGGGCGATGCTGCAGCCGTGGAGTCCGATTTCCCATTGACCATTATGGCAAATCAGATGATCCTTCAAACTGCTCAGCTCAAAAGTTATGCAGTTGCGCTGTGCGGTCTTAATATTACGGTCAATTCTGATTCCGCTGTTCTGACGAGCGGCTTGGGCTGTGGACCGGCCCAGGGCGATGGAGCTCCTGTGGTCTCTCATGTAACGGAATCCAGCGATGGGTCTGCAGTCGTCTCAGCGGGACCAGGCGCTGGGCATGCAGGGTCTGGCGGAGCTGGCTATGTTGGTGGGGGCCGTCCGCCGTTACCTGGAGGGTCTCCGTATGGCCTTCCTCCTCCAAGCCAAGCATTCTCCTTGAGAGACATAGCAGATCTGATAGACCCTTCTGCGAATCCATATCTCAGGGCTGGTTCGGGTGGAGGAACCTCGCAGAGTGCCCTAAAGCCAGATGGTGGTAGCGGCGGCGGAGTCATATATGTCCGTGCTGCAGACACATTAGCACTTGGAGGTCAGTTGCAAGCGGATGGGCAAACTGCCACCTCCTCAGGAGGCGGTGGGAGTGGAGGCACTGTGACACTTGAAACGAGTCGATTGACGACCCCAGGTCGGACTGACATTCAAGTAAGCGTAGGAGGTGGAGACGGCTCATACGGTGGTGGAGGTGGCTCTGCAGGGCTGCTACAGCTTAACTGGCTTGATCCAGATGGACCGGCTGCCTCGTCAAAGGCAGTTCTCGTATATCGGCTCTGTGGCGGCATCGGTGGTGCCATTAACATTACTACTTCGTCTGATCCATCAGGAGGAATCAGCAGAACAGCTGGGGGATCAGGATCAAGTGGCTATTTGCAGACCATCCCGCCTTGTCCGCCTGGAACAGAGGGAGCTTTCTGTGCATCTTGTGGTGTGGGTAGGTTCGCTCCAACGGCGGGATATTCGATGTGTGACATCTGCGACGCTGGCACATTCACAAACCAGACGGGGAGTACTGAATGCGCAAGTTGTGGTGTGGGAAGATACTCTACACGTGGAGCGAGTATTTGTGACACCTGCGAGTCAGGCAAGTATTCAAACCAGGAGCGACAGAGCGAATGCAGTCAGTGTGAAGCTGGACGGTTTTCTCATCAGGGCCAAAGCGCATGTTCGGAATGTCCTGCTAACTCTTGGTCAGGCGAAGGTGCTTCTGCCTGTACACCTTGTGATCCAGGCACGTGGAGCCCCGATGGTTCGACCACATGCCAGCCATGTGATGAAGAACCGCCTAGTCACTCCAAATATTCTGGCAGCGGCTGTAGTTACGAATGCGATTCTGGTTATGTCTACCCGGGATGCGAACTCCCCTTCTCACACTTCTTGCATTGGTTTGGAGGACAAGAATCTGTTGTACTGAGCGCCTTGAGCAGTGGAGCAATTCTTCTCTTATTGCTACCTTCCCTAATTTGCCTGCGGTATGCCGTGCGAAGGCGCACTCTGCGTATGGAGAAGGACAATCGGGTGGCGCAACAGTTTGCATTTACGGAGCATGCGCGCAGGCTGTCAGTGGGATCGAATTCGTTCTCAGAGCATGCCAGCGGGCTCCATGGTGGTGATGACGATCCATTATATCTGGATGATGACGACCCCGAGGACGAGTACGCGTTTCCTTCGTCAGTGGAGGAAAATTCGGATAATATTCCATACCTCCCTCAAGATGGTGGCTCTTTTCACATCAAGCGGACCGATAGCGAAAACAGTGGCCTGGCAGCCGCGTCACCCCTACAAAATGCCCGCGTCCCACTTGCAGCACCCGTGTCATGTTGGAAAGTCCTTGTGTCGGACATGTTCACAACGGTCAAGGAAGCGCGCTTAGCCATTCCCTCATCCTTGCGGCTTCGCCCGAAGGAGTTGCCACGACGAATCACACGCATTTATATCTCTGGTAACAACACACCTCAGCATCCATGGCGACTGCACAGCACCCCGCCAAATAATGCCATTCCGCACGTACTGCTACCTGAATATGAGGCGTTTGCGGCAAAACTTACCAAGGCACTACGCTGGGAAACATGGGAATCGCGCTTCGCAAACTTCCTGTTTTTCATCTCACCACCAAGCCGTTCAGCCTGGCTCGAAACTCGTCGATATCACAGGGCCAAGTTACTAGGTGCACATCTACTAGCCATGGATCAAAGCTACCTCCGAGATCCCGCCGCTCGTGCGCTGTCGGGTTGCATCAGACTGGGGTGCTCGTCCTGCTACACCCTGGCCTGGATCGATATCCTGAAACCCCAAACCAATCCATCAACCACAACCCATGCTATTGTCCCCAAAACGAGCATTCCCGGGCAATCTCGAACGCAACACCACCACTACCAGCAGCAGCCTCAACATTGGTCACCAACTTTAACAGCGCTTGGCCCTAGCCCGTCTACTATGCCACCAGTGGCTCTTGGTGGAAACACAACTGAGGAGCCGGCTCATGAATTCCAATTTCCAATGTACTTGGTCTGCGCTGGAACAGGAACGACCCACACGCCGTTCTACATCGATCTCGCAACAGACGCTTATGCTAGGTCTGCAACGGCAGTGTTCGGAGAGAAGTGGTTTCATTTTATTGCTGATTTTAATGGTCTCGTCCGAGCAATACCAGAAGGCGGCATCTTCAGGCCTGAATTCATCCTCCCTGTTCAGACACTTCTAGAGAAAATCAATGAGAGCGGTGGGGCGAGCATCGGTTCTGGCCTGGCAATGCCACTTGGAGGTGTTAGGCTTGATCTAGCGGTTATTCCAGGATCTGTCGCTGTTGTCACGGATCCAGATGATGACGATGAAGACGACGGCGTGAGTGCGTTTGATTCTGTTAGCAATCTCGATTCCAGTCTTCCCGTCCGGACGCAGCAGCCTTCAACGACTCGGCTTCTTCACCCGCGTCGAAGAGGCTCGATTGACAGCGCTGACCCACTCTCCAGTCCGAACGGGTTGATAAGTCCATCTCGGAAGCGTGGAAAGACTCGAAAATCTCCCGAAAGGCTGGCTCCTGCACCAGAAGAAGCAACGACCAGAGTAGGGCGACGACCATTCAAACTTGCTCTGGTACTCTATCGTAGGCACCATGGCATGGGACGCTCGATCGACGAAGTTCCATCGATTTCCTCCACACCTTCGCTGAAGGCCCAGCCGACGGCAGTCACATCCGCTGCGCGTTCAACTACACCGCCGATCACTAACAATCATCATCGTTCTGGTTCACTCTCAGGTTCTCCCAGGGTTGCCAATTTTCATCTTCGGGCAGAAGACCACGATGAAGGGCGTGTGGACACTCGAGCTAGAGGCAAATCGCTCATTGAGCAAGCTCTTGGTTATGATCCTTACTCATCTCCTACCACTGACCTTCCTTCATCCAGCCGAGCAAGAGCCAGCCCATCCATTGGCACGCGATGGACGCCACAGGATTCGCCCCGCTTGCTCGCCTCGCATGCTGGACACCCCTCGCTCCTCGATGTCTCGGGTCAGAGTCCAGGACGTTATACTCCCCCATCTCACCAATCTTTACTCTTGCAGCAGCAGCAACAGCAAGTTGGATTTACTCAACTTCAGATGCAATACCAGGCGAAGAAGAGCCTTCTTCACCAAGATTTCGTTGGGGGTCAAGTACCTGCGGACCCTCTCCACACTCTCTCCACATCCTGGGAGCCTCAGCCTATCATTGACCGAGTGAGTCAGCAAAGCCATACGGATTCCAAGATATCAGAATCGGACGACGAGCTTCTGATTGAGCATGACGCGCGACTACTCTCCACCGTGATGCAGGATGCGATGGCAAGCAATTCGTCTTCGTCTTTTGTCGATGATGACAATTCACCGCTTTGGAATGTTGCTAAAAGCGAACTCACTTCAATCACATTTACTGAGCGTCTGTCCGCGGCGCTCTGTCTTCAGACTGCACATCGCTCCACAAAGACCCTATTTCTACTTTCCATTTCCGTCCTTCTGCTTACTATTGGGTATCTCGCAATATTCTTCGCATATTCCGTGTACTTCGGTCTGCTCATGCCTTGGCATTATTTGATAACTATGACTTTCTTCCCGCTGGGGCCGATCTTCGTAATAGTTTCGGCCCTCACCGCGGTGAGTACCAGCTCCCCACATGCCGCAAGGACACTCGTATATACTTCTGCTGGTTCGTTGCTTAATGCTCTGTTGGGACTGGTCGTAGGACTATATGGCGAGCACTATCTTCATGCAATCCAAATCGAAGGCACAATTCTCCCGGCTGTATGGCTTTTGGTGACTTTACTCCTATTATGCCTGAGTGCTTCACTATACGCAGCGGTTACATTGGAAGCAGAAGAATTAGTAAATCGCCGAGCACGCATGATCGAGAAGCATCGGCTTGATGCTGAACACGCTTTTGAAATTACTCATATTGGTGAGAGCGGTAATTCACCTTAATAGTTTCTCACCCATATGAGCTTCTATCATCTCTTTTCCGCGACTTGACTTGGATCTATCTTTGGCAGTAAACTCAGAGTTGTTCATCAAAGGCCTCTTTGCTTGACAGTACTACCCCGAGTCAGTGCATTTCATCACACGCCTGCTTTATTGGTGAATCGCCTCAGTGGCTCGCATGGAATCGCAGGGGCCTATATCTACAGAGCCCTGAACGCTGTCCCTCTCATTCATCATGAGAGCCTCGTTTGCGAGTTGCGGTAATAATGGGTTTCCAAATGCGAACACGAGCGTTGATCATCCAGTAATTGACTTGCGACTTCGTGAGCTTGGTCTGCTGTGCGAGCATCTCTTTATCTTCTTCCGTTGGATAAGGATGATCAAAATGGTCATACAACCAACTCCGTAAGATTTCTAGACTCTCGTTCGGCAGCGATCGATTGCCTGCGGTAGATTGTCCGCGCTGGAGGCGCTCACGCGCCAATGCACGCGCGCGCTCTGCAGCTTCCATTGCACGCTGCGCAGAAAGGGTACGACCTATTGGCCGTTTTGATCTCGAGGATCTTGAAGCTCCTGAACTTGAGCCTGACCCCGCGTGGTTTGTCAGTGCGTTGGCCGAGACTTGGAATACATTCGCAATCGAGGGAGATAGCGCTGTTGGACCGCCTGACGTACCGGCTGAGGGACCGCATGCTCCTACAGCTGCTGTCGCCGCTCCACTATTCATGAGTTGTCCATGTCCCTTACTGCGAGAATTGCCACCTCGACCGGAAGTTCCACTATTGCTTGCCATTGACGGACCAGCAGTTCCAGGTAACGCTTGAGGAGGCTGAAAATCAATCCAGTTCATATCTTGAGTTCTTTGCATTTGTGTGACATATGGGTACGCTGAAGAATCCTGTTCGTATGCATATGCATTTAATGCACTACTACTGAACAAAAGTGGCAAACGCGAAGTCTGAGCACTTAACTCACTTGGTGGAGGATGGGAAAGGTATTGACTTTCCCCGGGAGCAGCTTGATATGCATTCGTGTCATGAGAACCCTGCATTTGGGACAGTGGTTGCTGTGTTAGGGCATGAGCGGTCTGACTAGCGCTTGGCAGTGCTGGAACAACGTAGCCTGTTTGCAAGCCGGAGGATGTTCCTAGAAGCGTACTTTGCCTCTCGGAGCCATTCTGAGTTTCAGGGCGAAGGCTTGATTTGCGAGACGATCGTCTTCGAGGCATCTTTACCACAGGTGCAGTTTCTCTGCTGCCAGAAGTCGCTGCCATGACCGCTGCTATGAGATCTGTTTGAGTAGTATCCGCGGCTTGAAGTGGTTCAGCCGCTGTCTTCTGTTTAGATGCTGACCTTAGAGATTGTCGCCTGGGTGCGCCCTTGCTTTGGGCAGAACTCAGTGATTTTCCATCTGCTCCGAATTGCTGCCCAGCTGAGCCGAGCTGGAATTGTGTTTCGAAAGAGTCGAAGCTCTGGTTATCTAGCTGTGCCGAAAATGGTATGAGGTTATTTGGATTGGATCCCTCTGCCAAGTACCGACCTTGAGCACTAGGTAGTAGCGAGGATTGTGGTTTGAAAGGCTCATCCCGATTACCTATACCACGCAAACCTGCCAATGACCCCATGTTGGGGTAGCCTCCAATGATTCCAGTTTCTGTGCCAGAACCAGCAACTGCGCCGGCCGTGGAAGCGGCAGCAGCAGCAGCGGCAGCAGCAGCGGCAATGGCGAACTTGACTGGTGTTGGTGATGCCAGAGGCGGCGGAGCCTGCGTATCAAGGCTGAGTGTGGGCAACCGCGAGAAACCGGTCGCCCCTGCGTCCGTCCCCGGATAGGTTTCTGCGTGGGGTTCCGGCGTGGCAGAAATGCTGGTAGTCTGCAGAGTCAGTGGCTGCAGTCCAATGAAAGGCAAATAAGGGCCAGCATCGCTATGCTTCGAGGGACGCTCAGTCCCTCGAGTAGTGGCCGAGCTCGGTGTTGGGGGCCGCCACGGAGGAGGGAGGCTGTACGAAAGTGATCTCTGGTTCGAGGCAACGGTAGCACTAGGCGGGACCATCCTAGTAGTGTCATAAGATCTACTCCAGTCACTTCGAGGAGGCTGGCGGGGTAGGCGCTCTTTGAATTCTCTGCCATACTCTCGAACTCGTGCTTGCCAGCCCTTTCCCTCAGAGTCTTGATCACTAAGATCAGAGCCGGGTGGGTTACCTTCAGCCCCGCCTCCAGGCGTGAACGAAGCTGATATGGCGTGTTGGCCACCAATATATTGGAGACCCGAATACGCTGGGTGCGCTAAGTGAATATCCTGCTGAACTGAAGTCCCAACAGTTGTCGTAGGCGCAGGTCCAGATGATCCATACGAAGGTGGGTAGGCAGGGATCGAGAGCGGTTTTGGTCCCTGGGAACTCACATATCTTTTAGTAAACCCTTCACGACCGAGAGAAGTGGGCGACTTTAATGATGAGTATGCACCTGATGTCTCATTCTGCGGCAGTATTAGATCTGCCTCGCGTGGAAGGAATTGGGATTTCGGCACGAAAAGGGGTTGTGACTGGTCAGCGAGCGAATCCTTTGATAGCTGACGTGTTAGGGCCGTCGTGGAGCCCAGCGTCTGGCTATGCACCTGGTTCGAACGAGGCTGAAACCTTTGGAGATGATCTTCATGCTCAGAACCAGTTTGAAACTCCCCCGAGAACGGTGCTGGGATCTTATGCTGAAATTCATCAAGTACAGTGATAGCACGTGATTCAGTCATGTCGATGCCGAGCCTCCTGACATCAGACGAGTCAGATTCCAGCCCCTTCCGATCGAATGAGCTTTGGGCTGAGGATGCATGCAATGCGTAAGAGGTGGTGATTGGCATCTCATCGATCCTTCGAAGTGATCGATCGAGTGAGATTCGCTTTTCCCGAGGCGGCTCGATCCATCTCTGCGAGGCAGATCTTGTACGATTCATCAACGGGGATTCAAGGGGGATATCCTGGAACACGGATGAATTTGCGATGGGGAGAGTTCGAGATCGAGTGAGCCCAGATCCTGTGTCTTGGAATGACAAGGCTGTCCTCCCCTTCGCTTCGTTAAGTTTACCTGCATAGTACAGTGACCCTGAGTGATTGGATGCTGTATCATCTGTCAAGGGTGAGAAGGGATAGCGGAGTGATGAAGCGCGATCACTTAGAACGTCTTCACCCCAGGCATGCGCAAGGCCAAGGTCAGGTGTCGGAGTTCGAACCCCGAGTCTAGTACCACTTGCTAGACTGCTTTCGCTTCCGAAACTTAATCCAAACCCGAACCCACCACCATCGCGACGAATGCTGCGAATCGTGCTGACTTGGTCAAATGAGTAGCTCCTAGGAAGGGCAAAGGTGTGCCTTGACGGCGTGTCCGGATTAAGTGACGTGGCACTTCCAATTGTTTTTGCTTTCTCGATGTACTTGACAGCATTCGATGGATCCGAGATAAAAAACGATATCTTGTTGATCTTTGCGCATAGCGCACGCCTCTGCGCGGGAGATAACAGCGACGAAGAAGCCTTCTTTTGAACTTGTGTCCCGTCAGAAGCCTCTTCTGAGCGTCCTTCATCGATTTTGGGACTTTCTCTCTTAGTCCCGCTTGTCTGTTCGACTGTCAAAACCTTCCCTGAGGCTGGAACATCACTTGCTTCGTCTGAATCTCCTTGGGCTGCCTTGGTTTCCGACTTCGTACTGAGAGCAGGGCCCTGAGATCCAGCTCCATGGATCTCAGATCCAACCTGGCCATCTGCAGCTAGCGTGTCAACAAGGTGCTCCAAGCATAGCACTGTCTTAGTATGATCGAGCATCCACATATGCCTTTGCGCCTCTCCTTTCAGTACTGGTCGAATCTGTGCTGCCTGTTGCATGATGCGAGCGATCTCTTCGTAGAATGGTTTCATGCGGTCAGTCACACGGCTGCGATGTTCGGGAGTGACAAGACTGAGAGCTTCTTCAGCGATCACCGGTTCGGGACCGATCTCGGGCCGAGCCTGAAATCCTCCTGAGGCCTGCACATAGTTGAGGACCTGAGTGAGTTCTCCAAAAAGCGGGTGGTTCTGGATCGACGTACGAGTGCGGACGATGTCAACGTCGCTTGTGATTTCCATGCTGCGCGTGAGACCCAGTTTCCTGCGCTGGTCAGAATCGATATCCGACTCCCTGCGCTCTGCTCTCTTTTAGATACTTTGGGTGGGTGAAGAGAGTTGGATGCTGGTTACAAGTTATGGACCTTGGCTGAAGCTTAGTGCTGGAGGACAGGCGTGAGAGATACTGATGTCGCGTCCCTTGGAAAAGAGAAATCTTCCATGACGGCGCTTCCTCGAATTCGAATCGATTCGAATCGCGAGTACCTAGCACACTCGACGATCCAAAGCGATGAATTCTTGCAGCGCAGCACCACGGGTGGATCCAACAAAACCACTCAAGCAAGAGGCGAGTATAACCAAGGGAGAGAGTTCAAGATGGGCAACCGGGTCAGGGACGTCCGACATCTAAATTCAAATTGTTGCGCGACTCCCGGTCTGGGTTTCCGCAGCGAAGTGCGACTTCAAGTTGGGCCAGGACCGAACCCAGTGCATTGAACAATTCACTGCGCTCTGCTCCAGGTTTCTGCACAATTTCGTTCCAGTCACGAGTTCCGTTTGGATGTTGCGGTGTCTGGTCAAGTTCGCTTAGAATCTCATAAAGACTCACTTACCAGTATTGGCCCCACTCCTGGCATCGCACAACACCCTCATACCAACACGCCATGTCCCTGAAACGTGCAAAGACCCGCTACTCGTTTCGAAAACCTTCCGGCCACGGGTGGACAGGGTCTCTTTGAGTGCGGCGCGAAATCCGGGCCAGGACGGATAGACCATAGGCTTGAATTTTAGTACTCGGTGATGAAATGTATTTTGGTGAATTTCGGGTGATGCATGCGCCGCGGTGGGATATCACGGATTGATTTGCATTATACAAGTTGTTAAAAATTAATTGATCTTAAAGCGGCGATGCAACACTCCTTGCATTACCCTGAATTCCACCGCCTTCCAACCCTGGAATTGCGGAACACCGTGATCCCCCTCCACATTGCCAGCTGGCCAGTGCGCGGAGGACCAGAGCTGGGTTTGACCGTGGTGGCGGCTTCGCGCTGCCGTAACTCGATGTACGCCGCGCTGCGGGCCCCCAGTGTGGATCACTTGCCTTCACATTCGTGCTGAAACTCGCTCTCGCCCCATCTCACTTAGGATACCAACTGCTTGTGCACGCCTCACTCTAGTTGCACCCCTACCTAGCTTCACCTGGTTTGGGTTTACACCGTTACGATCCGTCCGTTTCTGTAGTTTGCGAGCGCATCAGAAGCCCATTCATCGATCGCAGGTCGAAGCCCTCACAAGTCCGATCCTTGGAGTCTGGAGTAACAGAAGCCCCTGGAAGTGACCAGTCGCGACAGTATAAATACATGAGTTCGAAAAGTAAGTTTACGGACTCTTTCCTGGTCGCGGATGACTCGGACACCGAAACCAAGCCCACATCGAAATCAAGCAAGGCCAAGTCCAAATCCGCGAAAACTTCACATGATGTGGATGACTTCGAGTCGCTGAAGCGTGCGACGTTGAAGAAGAATGCAAGCAAATCAAGAGCATTTGAGACCAAGTCCAAGAGCAAGGGAAATGACGTTGCCACATTCGGAAAGCGTAAGTCACCGCTAAAGCAAGATGATGATGGTGATGAAGAGGAGGAAGCGCCCCGCATGGCCGAAGTCGATGAGGACTTTGAGCGGGAGATGGAGAAACCAGAGGAGACCGATGAAGAGGAAGAAGAGGGGAAGCGAGAGGAAACAGAAGCTGAGAAGCGGTTGAGGCAGGCCAAGGATTATTTGACACAGCTTGGAGTTACATTGAAGGACGATCAGGGCCTGTCAGACGACAATGATGTTTATGAGGATCCGAACGCAGAGCTAGTTAACTTCCAAGAAACAGATGATATCTTCGCACAGGATGAGGATGCTCGTAAGCTCCGACGTCATGCACTCCGAGCACGGGGCATCGAGCGACGTCTTCCTCTCGCTCTTAAGTTGTTCCAGGGTCGACAGTACGACGCGTCCGCTGTGAAGTACTACCGTGGTCCTCGCCTCACTGCAACATGCGTTTGCCTCACTGAAGATGGTTCAACTGCGTTCATTGGCAGTAAGGACAGTTCGATTTACTCGTGGGATGTTGAGACAGGGACAAAGCGGAAGTTCAACTTGGGTGCTCGCCACTCAGAACACGGTCGCGGTCACACGGGCGATGTGTATAGTGTTGCAGTAAGCTCAGATGGCGTTTACTTGGCATCAGGTGGTAAGGACAAGCACGTGCGCATCTGGGACGTTCGCACAGGTAAGCAGATTTGCCAATTCCTTGAACATCGCGATTGGGTTACGGGTGTGGCGTTCCGACACAACTCGCTCTCGCTTTATAGTTGCTCAAAGGATCGCACCGTGAACGTTTATAACATTGAGAACCGAGCATTTGTCGAGACTCTGTACGGTCACCAATACCCAGTCAACGGTATCTGCGCGCTGTACCAGGAGCAAGCCTACACATGTGGTGCCGATCAGACTCTGCGTGTATGGAAGATCACAAAGGAAACACAGCTCAAGCTGAAGGCGGACAACAGCGTGCTCAGCCTAGACTGTATCGGTGCGCTTGCAAATAACATACTCGTTACAGGATCGCAAGACGGTTGTCTGCAGCTCTGGAGTACAGATAAAAAGAAGCCCGTTGAGACGATGCGCAATGCTCACCAAGGTGAGTGGATCTCCAGCTGTGCTGGCTTGTATCCTTCCGATGTTGTAGTGAGTGGTTCATGCGACGGCTATCTGAGAATCTGGCAGGCTTCGATCGATGGCAACAAGCTCAAGCCGCTTGCAAAGGTTCCGGTGCCAGGGTACATCAACGGCATTGCTCTTGCTCGACGAGCGCGATTCGCCGCACTAGCTGTTGGTACTGAACACAAGTTTGGACGATGGAAGCCCATCAAAGCTGCCCGTAATGGTCTTGCAATTGTCAAGCTTACCGACGAAGATGTCGATGTTCCGTCTGAGGACGAAGCGCCCGAGACCAAGTCCAATCGCTTCACCCGAACATCATTCGAGGAAGAGGAGTTCGATGGCGAGACGTTTGAGAACGTTGGTGAGTCTGCATTAGGCTACCGAGGTCTCAAGCTTGCAGCAGCAGAGTATGAAGCGAATGAGAAGAAGGCGCGCGGTGGCAGCAAATCATCAACAAAACGCGTTCGTATCGAGGGCGAATCCGAGGACGAGAGCGACGACGAAGGTGTGTTGTAACGTAGTTTGAGGTAGCAAAAGGCGTAGTTACACAAGATGCATTCGTTTTAAATAAACCCAGTCTAATTCCTTTTCATCATTTGGTCTTTGTCATCACCACTTGCCTTTCAACGATCAGTTTTGCAGCCTATCCGCATGACTCATAGTCCTTCCCAATTTCATTCGCTTACTCAGATGGATGAAATCACTTTTTCAGCTCCAAATTCCATTGCATTTCGACGCCGATTTCGCACCAGCAGGTGGAGTTCTTCGAGGGACGTCTATTGTATCCGCACGCCAGAAACTTGGCCTCGTTATATATTCTATTGTCCACTTGAAGACGCCACGCAAAGGTGGAATTCAAGACACGAAATCGGTCCAGTCAGAGATTCCAGCCACACAGAGGACGTGATTTTGGATGCGAATTGAGAGATAGATGAAGCCACTGCGCATCGCGAAGCACAATATCTGGCAACCACACGAGGTGGTGCTGACTGACGTTGCACGGACCCGAACGGACGTGCCATGGGTCTCCGACAAGAATACTCGAGCGTGTCAGTCGTGTGGTACACTCTTCTCGAGTGTGTTCCTTCGGCGTCACCACTGCCGTAGTTGCGGTCAGGTGAGATGTGCGGACTGCTCACGGTTTCCCTCGACGGGACTCGCGCACCTTGACCCCGTCGTCGGGACCACAGGCAGCGAGTCCATTTCAACGGGCAACAAAAGGATATGCAACGAGTGCGAATGTGAGCTGGAGTGCATTAGCCGAGGTATAGACCCACAGCGTGTGTTTGACTTCGTTAAATGGTATCTCACCAGTCCTGAAAGCGACGCACTTGCGCAAGAGGCTCAGCGGCTTGAAGCCGTGCATTCGCGCTTGAAGCGGAAGCTTGAGGCGATCGTGACGTCACGTTCTTTCGTTGTGGAGAGGACTCGACAGGCTATGGTGGCGGATCCCGATGCTGATCCACAGCATTCTGCGAGCACTACTATTGCAGCGACACCTGCGACTAGTGATACTGGTACTGCCTCTGAGCCCGCTCCAGAGGGAGCTTCGAACAGCCGAAGCACGTCTGCAGATGTTGCGACTGAGCAGCTGACACCCGAAGAACTACAAGCTGAATCAGAACGTATTAACTCCCTGGTATCAGAGATCTCCCTTCAGCTCACGAGTGTAGAGCGACGGCTCACGGTTGTCCATTTGAGACGAGGCGTTGTGCTTCCAGTTCAGATGCCGGCTTCGGGGATGGTCTCTCGACAACAGCAACCGTTCGCGACAAATCCAGCATCAGTCTCACCTTCAGCTCAGGCTGTTTCGAGACTCTCAAGCAATTCGATTAGCCAAGAAAGCACGACTGATTCGCCACCACCGTTAGCTCGGCTCGCAACAGAGAGCCCAATCACGACTAGCAGGCACTTCACTGATTCGCCACAAGATACTCCAGGCAACAGCAATAGCAAGCCTGCTAGCACCCCAAGCTCCAGTCAGGATGCAAGCGGGGTAGATTACCTCCTTCGACAGGTGCTCGATAGCGCGTGCCCCACGGCCACGCAGTATTCAGTCGATGCGATCAAAGCAGCCCTCGAACGCCAGCTTGTATTGTGGGCTAGGCTTGCTGGCCACGATGTACAAGAGTCGAAGATGCAACAGCACGGAAGAGCCTCGCGACCTGATGCCGTTGTCGAAACACCATACGACGAGACCTTTTCCACAATAATGGGCATCAAAACAGACACAGACCTCCATCGATGGTTCAAAAACGTTCCGTTCGCTCCCGGAGTGAGGCTACTAACGATGCTGCCCATCGATATGCCCCTTGACGAGGCTGACCTCATTGCGACCAACAAGCTGCTAAGCAACGAAGGAATGACTGTCTCGCACCTCCCTCGTTCTCCTTTCGCACAAAATGAAACCTGCCTAATCTCGCTCACTGGGCTACTGTTTCCTCTCGACACGACTGCACCTTGTATTCGAGCGGCGATTCGTTCGCCCATCCCGGGTGTGACTCCGAGTGGAGAAGATTGGTCGTTTGGCCCAATGCATTCCGCGGCACGTGAGACAAAGATTGCATCCTCGTTCGCGCCCCATGCCACCGGACAACCGATCCTCATCCGCGGGATAAACTTTATCAAAGAGCGCTTGGTCAAATGCTTCTCGCTGGATCAGCTACTTACCCCGCATGGTATTTACACCAAGCCTGTGATGCTCCCCCCACCGCTTAATCCAC
>Ga0182741_1002262_pt1 | contig 22898 bp, 19 predicted proteins | sample eDN5th37CBELigOP_FD_128874 | JGI IMG/M metagenome (GOLD analysis project Ga0182741, IMG submission 128874) | Enriched Organic Plus compost microbial communities from Emeryville, California, USA - eDNA 5th pass 37_C BE-Lig OP (version 2) (version 2) ... | reverse complement strand
ATCGGCGCCAGGTCATCCAGGGCGCGGGCGGGTTCGCCGCCATGGCCGCATTCTGGTCGCCCGCGACGCATCGCGCGTTCGCGCAGGATGAGCAGATCACTCTCGATTACTGGAACTGGTGGGATGTCCAGCGGCAGGAGCTGATGGACAACATCATTGCCGATTTCCAGGAGGAGTTCCCGAACATCACCGTCAACAACGTCCCGCAGACGTGGGACCGGCGCGACGAGGTGGTCACCACCGCGCTCGCGGGCGGTGATCCTCCGGAAGTGATCATGGTCTCCCGACAGGAGATCGTGAAGTTCGCGGACAGCGGCGCGATCGCGCCGATCACCGGATTCGTTGAGGAGGCCGGGCTCGACCTCGACCGGTACTACCAGTCCGAGATCGAGTCGATGTGGTGGAACGACGAGCTCTACGCGTTGCCGATGCCGACGGCCGGAGGCGAGACGGGGCTGTATTTCTACAACGAGCAGCTCTTCGAGGAGGCCGGGCTGGATCCGGCGAACCCGCCCGAAACGTGGGCCGAGTTCGACGAGGCGACGGCCGCCCTCACGCAACTCGCCGACAACGGCGCGATCGAGATTCCGGGCTCGAACCTGTCGCTCTCCGCGCCGGGCTTCCTGGCCATGCTCTACACAAACAACGGCACGCTGTACTCCGACGACCTGAAGTCGGTGACCTGGAACAGCCAGGAGGGCATCGACACCCTGACGTGGATGTTCGAGTACGTCCAGCGCCACTTCGGCGGCCACCAGAACTGGATGGACTGGTCCAACGCGATCCAGCCGGGCGAGCGGCGGTTCGACCAGGGACGTCTCGCGATGGAGTTCCAGAACGTCTCGGCGTTCTTCCACATCAAGAACAACGCGCCGGACCTGCGGTATGGCGTGCACTTCCGCCCGTACAACAGCGACAACCCGGATGCGAAGAGCCAGGGTGTGGCCGCGCTGACGTTCGGGTGGGGCTACGTCATCCCGAGCAGCCACGACGAGGCGACCCAGGCCGCGGCGTTCGAGTTCATCAAGCGGATCACGTACGATGATGCCGCCGCCGAATTCATGCTTACCCAGGAGCGCCCGAGCCCGCTGAAGGACGCCAACGAGAACCCCGAGTACGCCGAGATCAACCCGCACTGGGACAAGGTGGTCCAGAGCATGGAGAACGACGTCTCCGTGGGCATCGTCCCGGTCCAGAGCGAGATCATGTCGGTCCTGACCGACTACATCGAGCTTGTCGCCTTCGAGGAGATGAGCCCTGAAGAGGGACTCAACACCGCGGCCGAAGAGGCGCAGGGCATCCTCGACGACTACTGGAGCAGCGCTTCATGAGCAGTCCGGCATTGCCGGCGAGAGAACGATCACTGGAGGGCGCGCATGCGCCCTCCACCCGGAAACCGTTGACGTGGCGACTGCGGAAGTACATCGGGCTCGTCTTCATCTCGCCGTGGCTGATCGCCTTCCTCGCGTTCGACCTGATCCCGACGGCATCTGCGTTCTACTACAGCTTTACCGACTGGAACGTCATCGCGAAGACCAGCAACTGGGTTGGATGGGCGAACTACGAGCGGATGTTCACTGGCGACCGGCTCTTCTGGCCATCGGTGAAGAACACCCTCTACTACGTCGCGTTCGCCGTCCCGCTCGGGGTCGTCGCCGGGTTCCTGCTGGCGTTGCTGCTGAACGCGAGGATCCGCTTCCAGGGGCTCTTCCGGACACTGTTCTACCTGCCGGCTGTGGTGCCGACGGTAGCGGCCGTGATGATCTGGCTGTGGATCTTCGACACCAACAACGGCATCCTGAACTGGTTCCTCAGCATGGTCGGGATCGACCCGATTCGCTGGCTCACCAGCCCGGACTTCAGCAAGCCGGCGCTGATCATCATGAGCCTGTGGACCATCGGTGGCGGCATGGTCATCTACCTCGCCGGGTTGCAGAACATCCCGGAGGAGCTGTACGAGGCCGCCGAGATCGACGGCGCGAGCGGCTGGAACAAGCTCATCAACATCACCGTTCCGCTGATGACGCCGACGATTTTCTTCAACCTGTTGCTGGGCCTGATTGGCTCGTTCCAGATCTTCAACGCGGCGTTCATCATGACCGGCGGCGGACCGGTCAACAGCACGCGCTTCTACATGCTGCATCTCTATGAGAAAGCGTTCCAGGACTCGCAGATGGGGTATGCGTGCGCGATGGCGGTCCTGCTGTTCATCGTGGTGCTCGCGATCACCGTCTTCGTGAACTGGTCGTCGAAACGGTGGGTGTTCTATGGCTAGTGGAATGACACAGCACGCCCCCCTGCACCAACCGGCTCGCCGGCTCAATCCCGGAAAGCTCCTGATCTACCTGATCCTGATCGCCGGCGTCGCGGTGACGCTGACACCGCTGATCTGGACGATCTCGACGTCGCTCAAGTCGGTCCAGCAGCTTTCGACGTGGCCTCCACAGTGGATCCCTGATCCGATCATGTGGAGCAACTACTCGGAAGCGCTGACGATGTTGCCGTTCGGGCGGTACTTCCTGAACACGATGGTGCTCGTCGTCGCGGCCGAGATCGGCTCGCTGGTGACCTGCTCGTTCGTCGCCTACGGTTTCGCGCGAACCGAGTTCCCGGGGCGGGAGCCGCTGTTCCTGCTGCTGATCTCGACGATGCTCATGCCGTATATCGTGCGGCTGGTGCCGCTGTTCGTGTTCTATGGCGAGATCGGCTGGCTGGGGACGTTCCTGCCGCTCGCCGTGCCGGACCTGCTGGGGCGCAACGCGTTCTACATCTTCCTGCTGCGGCAGTTCTTCCGCGGTATCCCGAACGACCTCTCCGACGCTGCCCGCATCGACGGCGCGAACGACTTCCGGATCTGGTGGTCGATCGTGCTGCCGCTCTCGAAGCCGGTGCTGGCGACCGTCGCCATTTTCACGTTCCAGAGCACCTGGGACGATTTCCTCGGTCCGCTGATCTACATGGGGCAGAACCCCGATATGCGGACGCTCGCCGTTGGCCTGTACCAGTTCCGGAACGCGCCGGGCGGCGAGAACCTGATGCCGTACCTGATGGCGGTTTCGACCGTCATGATGATCCCGATCCTGCTCATCTTCGGCTTCGGCCAGCGCTACCTGATCCAGGGCGTAACGATGAGCGGCCTGAAGGGGTGATGAAAACCGATCCGTAGGGGCGGACTCTGATGTCCGCCCTGATGGCGCGTCGGGCGGACATCACAGTCCGCCCCTACACCGAAACACTTTGCGATTTGTTGTACCAGGAGGGAATTCGTGACTGAAGCGCAAACAGACATCCTGATCGTCGGCGCCGGGCTCGGCGGAGTCGCGGGAGCCCTCGCGGCCCTCAAGCTCGGACGCAAGGTCATCCTGACCGAGGAGACCGACTGGATCGGCGGGCAGATCACGTCGCAGGCGGTCCCGCCCGACGAGAACCCGTGGATCGAAAAGGGTGGATCGACGCTCAGCTACCGGCAGTTCCGCGAGGGTGTGCGCGACTACTACCGGCGCAATTACCCGCTGCTGCCGGAGCCGCGCATGAACCCGCTGCTCAACCCGGGACAGGGCAACGTCAGCCGCCTTTGCCACGAGCCGCGCGTTGCCGTCGCGGTGATGACCGAGATGCTGGCGCCGTACATCGCGAACGGCCAGCTGCAGCTCTGGATGGAGACGATCCCGACCGCCGTGGAGACGGACGGTGATCGCATCCGCGCCGTCACGCTGCTGCACAAGGAGGATGGCCGGGAGACGACCGTGACCGCGCCGTATGTGCTGGACGCGACGGAGCTGGGCGACCTGCTGGAGATGGGCAACGTCGAGCACGTCATCGGCGCCGAGGGCAAGGGCGACACCGGCGAACTGCATGCGCCGGACGAAGCCGACCCGATGGACCAGCAGGCCGTGACATGGTGCTTCCCCGTCAGCTACCACGAGGGCGAGGACCACACGATCGACAAGCCGGCGCAGTACGACTTCTGGAAGGAATACCAGGCGGACTTCTGGCCGGACAAGCAGCTTTCCTGGTGGGACGTCCACCCGATCACGCTGGAAACGCGGTACCGGGCCATCTTCGCCGGGCCGGACGATATCGAGCGCAATGCCGGCAAGAGCTTCAACGTCCTTCACGGCCAGGACAAGCATCCGGACTGGCGCGGCCAGGACTTCTGGCACTACCGCCGGATCGTCTACGCGGGTCACTACCCGGAGGGCTGGACGAACGACGTCACGCTGGTGAACTGGCCGCAGATCGACTACTGGCTCGGGCCGATCGTCGGCGTCTCCGAGGAGGAAAAGCAGAAGCACCTCGAAGGCGCGCGCCAGCTCAGCCTGTCGCTGATGTACTGGATGCAGACCGAGGCGCCGCGCCATGACGGCGGCACGGGCTATCCGGGGCTGAAGATGCGGCCGGACATCGTCGACACGGCGGACGGGCTGGCGAAGTACGTCTATGTTCGCGAGGCGCGGCGCATCAAGGCCGAGTTCACGGTGCTGGAAGAGCACGTCGGCACCGAGCAGCGCAAGCAAATGGGGCTGAAGGGCGCGGCAACGTTCGACGACAGCGTGGGCATCGGCTACTACCGGATCGACCTGCATCCGTCGACGAAACCCCGGACGTATGTCGATATCAGCAGCATCCCGTTCCAGATCCCGCTCGGGTCGCTGATCCCGCAGCGTGTCGAGAACCTGCTGGCGGCGAACAAGAACATCGGGACGACGCACATCTCGAACGGCTGCTACCGGCTGCACCCGGTGGAATGGAACATCGGCGAGGCGGCCGGCGCGCTGGCGGCGTGGAGCCTGAACCAGGGCGAGACGCCCAAGGGCGTCCGGAACGACGCCGAGTGCCTGAAGGACTTCCAGACGATGCTGCAGCAGAAGCTGGGCTTCGCTCTGGAGTGGCCGGAGTATACGCCACCGTCGTAACGGCAAACGCTCGGGGCGGAGACCAGGGTCCCCGCCCCAAATACCGAACACCACCCCGGGAGGAGCCGTTGGCTGGACGGCTCCTCCCTTCTCTTTTCCTGACACACAATCGTCACACCCGGAACCTATCCTTGGCCGCGGACACGCATCGCTTTCCGCCCGCAAGGAGGTTTCCCCATGGGCGTCTTCGCCCGGACCCGATCCATCTGGACAGCCGCCGTCATCGCCACGCTTATGACAGTCGCCTACGCCGGCATGAAGGTCGTCATGGCTATCCGCGGCGAGCTCGGTCTCCCTGGCTTTCCACCCAAGCCCACCTCGGACACGACCAACCCGGATATCGCCCGTAACGAGTGGACGCTGGCGCTGCTGGGTCTCGTGGCAGCAGGAATCGCCGCATTCACGCTCCTGCCCGTAGCTCGACGAGTGCCGCGCTGGCTGCTCGCGTGCGCGGTGTGGGCGGCCGGTGTATCGCAGGCGTTCGGCGCGATCGGCATGACGCTCCGCGCCACGCGGATCATGCCTGATCTCGGGCCGGAGCCAACCGGTTGGACGACGTGGGCCGTTCTCCTCGTCCTGGACATCGGCGCGGTTGCCTGGATCATCCTCGGCTGGAACGTCGCGAGGCGTGATGCGGTCATCCTCACCAGCCCACGACGGATGATGGTGGAGGAAGAATGGCAGTCCCGTTGAGACGCCCCGTCCGGATCGAACCGGCCACCCGACCGAGCATGCTCGCCGCTCTGTGGGGCATCGTTTTCGCCATCCCGCACATTGTCTGGGGGCTTGGCTGGTGGCAAGAGGCATTGCGATTCAGCCTCGGACTGCGGGTCGGGCCGGAAGAGGAACGGGTGATCAACGATCCCGGTTTCATCCTGTCGTCGCTCTGGGGTGTGGCGGCGCTCTCGCTCGCCGCATGCGGCATTGCCCTTTCCACCGTTCAGCCATGGGGCCGACGCCTTCCCCGATGGATGCCTGTCGCCGGTGCATGGGGCGTCGCTCTCGTGCTGGCGATCCGCGGGCTCGTGTTTCCCGGCATCCTGGGTGGATTGGCAATCGAAGCGGACCTGATCCCGCTCGGGGACGACTCGGATCCGGCCTGGAACCGGTGGAATATCGTCCTGTGGTCGCCATGGTTCCTGCTCGGATCGGTCCTATTTGCAGGCGCTGCCCGGCATGCCGCCATTGAGGCCAAATCCACCTGATCCCGGCATGGCTCATGCTCAGATGACCACATCACGACGAAGGCGACGAAGGGTCAGGATATGGGCGCGGAAGACGGCTTTCGCCAACTGATCGAGCGACGAACAGCCGAATTGAGGGAAAGTATCCCGGCAGATCGCGAGGCGGCGGTGCGCGCGATCGTCCGCGCGCAGGAGGGTATCCCGCGTGCCGATCCTGCGCCGGACATCATTACCGGCCGACAGGTTCCCAACCTCGGCGGGAACCGGGCGCTGCAGCTTTCCCTCACGCGCGAAGGGTCCGGGCATACCCGCAATCACGCGACGGCGGCATGGGCGCAGTGGTTCCTGGCCCAGTGCGACCGGCTTGCGGAGGCGGAAACCGTCATCACCCATTGCGAGACCGGCTTCATGCAACTGGCCGACAGCGGCGAGGGCACGTTCGACGCCTGGATAACAACGAAGCTGTCGCCAGCGACGTGGCAGGAACGGGAGGGCATCGACTGGTGGGCGAAGCGGCTGGAGAGCCGGTCCGAGCCGCTGGACGATCCAGCATCCCGGGTGGCGGCGATGGCGTACCAGCTTGCCTGGCCGCCGGACGCGGTGATCGGTGGCCGGACGGCGCGCGAGTGGCGGGACATCCTCGTCGCGCTGATCGGCGTCGTACAGGCGAGCCGGGACCAGGAAAAGGTCGCCGAGGTGGTGTCCATGTCGGAATTGGCGTCCGTCGTGGCCCGGACGCTGGACGCGAGCGTCGAGGACATCGAGGACGCGCTGTCGGTATTCACGGTCAGCGAGGAAAGCGCTCACTGGCACGCCGCCGTCCCGGGCGTCGCGGCCGCGCCGCTGATCAGGGCCGGGCCGGGCCGGATCGTGCCGTCATGGTACGGGTTGACGACCGAGCCGCTCCTGTTCCTGACGCGGGAGTTGCGACGACGCGACCCGGAGGGCTACCACAACGCGGCGCATTTGCGGGAGGCGGCGTTCCGGCAGGATCTCTACGGGCTGTTCGCCGACAAGCGTTTCGTAACCAGCGAGAACCGGCTCCGGCTGCGGCAGGATGCCGGGCATCTCCGGACCGATATCGACGCCGCCATCTTCGACCGGAAGACCGGGACGCTGGGCCTCTTCGAGCTGAAATCACAGGACCCGTTCGCGCGGTCGGCGGCGGCGCTGGCACGGCAACGGGAGAACCTGCTCTACGCGAACCGGCAAATCTCCGGCGTGCTGGACTGGATCAGGCGAAACGGCGCCGACGAGATCCTGAAGCGGCTCGATCCGCGAGCGGCGAGGACGTTCCGGGCACACAAGGTGTATCCGTTCGTGCTCGCGCGCTACCTCGGGCCGGTCGGGGACGGAACGCAACCGGATCCGAGGGCCGCGTGGGGCACATGGCCCCAGATGATGCGGATCCTGGACGCCCATCCGATCGATGCACGAGACGCAAACCCGATCGCCTCGCTCCATAGCCGGATGGGAAACGGGAAGCCACCGACACATGATGCGGCCGCACTCGGATCGCGCACGATCGACCTTGGCGAGGGACGGATCACCGTGCATCCATCGTACGCGGCGTTCCAGACGAGAAGCTAAATGGCACCGTACGGCCGTTACAGAAGGCCTTCCTGCTCCAGCACGGCGCGAACGCCGGCGGCCTCGGCGTCGTCCAGCGGCGTCATCGGCGCGGCCATCGCGTTGTGCTCGATGACGCCGAGGAGCTGCAGCGCCGTCTTGTAGCCACCGATCGACCCGGCCGTGGTGCCGACCTCCTTGCGCTTCGCCTGGGAGCGGAGCGCGCCGAGGCGGACGAGCCGCTCCTGCTTCTCGCGGGCGGAGGCGAGGTCGCCGGCTTCGAGCGCGTCGTAGAGCGCCCGGTACCCCGCCGGGTCGACGTTCCCCAGCCCCGGTACCGCGCCATGGCCACCGGCGATGATGGTGAAGTCGACCGTCACCTCTGAGCCGGTGAGGAGGGAGAAGCCCTCGACGCCCCGCGTCGCCATGACCATGCGGCGGAAGTTGGCGTCGCTGCGGCCGCTGTCCTTCACGCCGACGGCGAGGCCCTCCTTCGCGAGGCGGCCAACGACTTTCGGCTCCAGCTTCGAGTGCATGTTGGTCGGGATGTTGTAGGCGATCACCGGCAGCGACACCGCCTCGTTGATCGCGCGGAAATGGGCCACGATCTCGTCGTCACTGGGATGGATATAGTACGGCGGCGTCGCGACGAGCCCGGCGACGTCGTACTCCGCCGCTTTCTGCGCGTGACGGATGACGGCGCGGGTGCCCATGTCGATGATGCCGGCGTAGACCGGGACGCGGCCGTTGACGGTGGAGACGGTCGTCTCGAGGATCTGCTCGCGCTGGTCCGGCGTCATCGCGCCGATCTCGCTGGAGGAGCCGAGGATGAAGACGCCATGGACGCCGCCGGCGATGAGGTGCTCGAGCAGGCGGGCGAGCGAGGCGGTATCGACCTCGCCATCGGGGCGGAAGGGCGTGATGACGGGCGGGATAATGCCTTTCAGGCCGGTGACGGTACTCATTGGGGGCGACTCCTCATGTGGCGGCAAGACGACGACATGCCTTCATTGCACGGTGAATGGCGGGGAACGTCAAGGCGATCAGCGCCGGAGCACGCCGCCCGGGCCGCCGAAGGCGACGTCCTCGATCTCCTTTCGCGTCGAGCGGAGGAAATCGCCGGGCATGGTGTGCTTGATCGCGCTGGCGGCGTTGCCCATCGCGAGGCTGCGGGCGAGATCGCCCGAGCCGGCGAGATATTCGGCGAGAAAGCCGGCGGCGTACGCATCGCCACCACCGATGCGGTCGACGACCTCGATCAACTGGTCGGCGGAGGTAGCGGATTCACCGGAAGCGGTCATCGCGCGGCTGCGGGTATTGAGCTGGCGGCTGAGATCGCCCCACTTCTCCGTCACGCTGACGACGTCAACGCCCAGCGCATCGATGGTGGCGCGCAGCAGGTCGTCGCCCTCCCCTTCGAGGCCGAAGAAGCCGTGCAGGGCCTCGGGCGAAGCAAAAAGAATGTCGGCGTGACGGATGGCATCGGCGAAGGCCTTCGCTGCCTCCTCCTTGCTCCAGAGGCGCGAGCGGTAGTTGAGATCGAAGGAGACGGTGATGCCTCGCTTGCGGGCGGCGCGCATCGCGTCCATGGCGGCTGTCCGGGCGGCATCGGAGACGGCGAGGGTGATGCCGGTGACGTGGAAGAGATCGACGCCATCGAGCAGCGCCGGCCAGTCGTAGCGGTCGGGCGACATGCGGGCGAAGGCGGAGTCGCGGCGATCGTAGAGGATGGCGGAGCCACGGGGCGCCGTGCCTTCGTCGAGGAAGTAGAGCCCGGTGCGGCCCTCGTCCTCGGCCGTCCAGATCACGTTATCGATATCCACCTGCGCGGAGGCGGCGGCGCGGGAGATGTGGCGCCCAAGGGGCGTGTCCGGCAAGGCGGAGACCCAGGCGCTCTCGACGCCGAGGACGCGGAGGGCGACAGCGACGTTCAGCTCCGTGCCGCCGACGGTCGGGCGCCAGTAGAGGGCGGATTCAAGGCGCTCGTTGAGCGGCGGCGTGACGCGGATCATCGCCTCGCCGAACGCGAGCGCGCGGGTCAGTTTCCGGGCCGGGGATGGGTCGGTGGGCATGCCTCTCCTCTTCCGCAATCGGGCGGGTCATCGCTATCGGGAATCGTACCGGAGGACGCGGTGGACAGGAAGTGGCGGCGATCGAGGCGGGATGACGGCTGGAGGAATACGTGATTCTAGCGCAAGATGGTACCCGGGATACCGCTTCGCGTAGGGTTCTTCGCTCCGCTCAGAATGACGATGGCTTGAGTGGGCGACGAGCTTTTGGCCAGCCGCCCCTACACATGTAAGTCCTTCTACAGGAGGCCAGCCTCGACGAGGATCGCGCGGATACGGGCGGTCTCCTCGTGGTCGAGTGCGGTCATGGGGACCGCCATGGCGTTCGATTCCACCACGCCGAGGAGCTGGAGCGCGGTCTTGAAGCCGCCGAGCGCGGAGGCGGTGAAGCCGGTGCGGCCCGGGGTCGCCTGGTAGATGATGTCGAAGAGGCGGAAGAGTCGCTCCTGCTCGGCGCGGGCCTCGTCCCACTTCCCTTCCTTCGCGAGGTTGTAGAGGCGGACATAGCCGGCCGGATCAACGTTGCCGAGGCCGGGGACGATACCGTCCGCGCCGGCGAGCATGGCGTAGTCGCAAGTCAGCTCGGCGCCGGTGAAGACGGCGAAATTGTCGATATCGCGCGTGTCCATGACGACGGCGCGGAAGTTCGGCTCGTTGCCGCTGCTGTCCTTGAGGCCGGCGATTACCCCTTCCCGCGCGAGCTCGACGATGGTGGCGCGCTCGAGCACGACCTGGACATTGGCCGGGATGTCGTAGGCGAACACCGGAATATCCACAGCCTCGCGCAAGGCGCGGAAGTGCCGCTTGATCTCTTCCTGGTTCGGTCGGATGTAGAACGGGGCGGTCGCGACCACGGCGTCCGCGCCCAGCCGCTCGGCGATGCGGGCGTGCTCCAGCACGGCGGTGGTGCCCATGTCGATGATGCCGGCGATGACCGGGACTTGCCCGGCGGCGTAACGCACGGAGATGTCGAGGATCTGCTCGCGCTGCGCATCGGAGAGGGCGGCCATCTCGCCGGTGGAGCCGAGGACGAAGAGGCCGTGGACGCCGCCGTCCAGCAGGTGCCGGAGGAGCTTCTCCAGCGAGGCGACATCGACGTCACCCGACACGGTGAACGGGGTACTGACGGGCGGGACGATACCGCCGAACGGCTGGGGCAAGGACATTCGAGAGTCTCCTTCAGGTTTCAGGGCAAAGTTCGTGTGATTACAGCTTCATACGCGGATCGAGGGCGTCGCGCAGGCCATCGCCGACAAAGTTGACGGCCAGCACCGTGGCGACGATTGCCAGCCCGGCGGGGAGCCAGGTCCATGGCTCGCTCTCCAGGACACTGACATTCCGGGCGACATTCAACATGTTTCCCCAGCTCGAGGTCGGCGGCTGCACGCCCAGGCCCAGGAACGACAATCCCGCTTCGAGCAGGATCGCGTTCGCGATACCGAGGCTGGAATAGACCAGCAGCACGTCGAGGGAGTTCGGCAGGGCGTGTTTGATGATGATGCGGGATGACGGCACACCCAGCGCCTGGGCGGCATGGATGTACTCCTGGTTCCTGATCGAGAGCAACCGGGAGCGCACGAGACGGGCTGGAACCGGCCAGCTCAGCACGCCAATGATGATCATGATGTTGCGAACGCCCGGCCCCGCAATCGCCGCCAGGGTCAGGATCGCCACGATCGCCGGGAAGGTCATGATGATGTCGGTGAAGCGCATGATCAGCGTGTCCCAGATCCCGCCGAAATACCCGGCGACGGAGCCGAGGAGGGCGCCGATGAACACCGAGATCATCACCGCGACGACGCCCACCGCAAGGGAGATGCGTCCTGCGTAGATGGTGCGGGCAAAGACATCGCGGCCGGTACGGTCGGTGCCGAACCAGTGGTCGGCCGACGGCCCCTGACTGCGGGCTCGTAGATCGATCTCGTTCGGCCCGTATGACGTCAGCCACGGCGCGAAGATCGCCGCCGCAACGATCAGGACCAGGACGACCATGCCGAACACGGCCAGCTTGTGCCGGAAGAACCGGCGCATCGCAAGCCTGCCGGGGCTGACGATCTTCTGCGCCACGCGCCCCTCGGCATCCATCGTTGCGACGACACCGCCATCCGGGGTGGCCGCTGCGAGGTCTCGATTAGTCATAGCGCACCCTCGGATCGACCATGGCATAAGCGACATCGGTCAACAGGTTCACGACGAGGATCAGGATCGCGAGGATCAGGATCAGCCCCATGACCATGGGATAGTGACGCGCCTCCACCGCATCGACGAAGAGACGTCCCATTCCCGGCCACCCGAAGATGGATTCGATAAAGACCGCACCGCCAAGCAGGTTCGGGATATAGGAGCCAATGATCGTGATGATCGGCATCAGCGCATTCTTCAGGGCGTGCCCGACAACAATGGCGTTCTCCTTCAACCCCTTGGCCCGCGCCGTCCGGATGTAGTCCTGGTCGAGCACCTCCAGCATGGCCGACCGCGTGTAGCGCATCGTGGACGCGACATAGTTGAGCGCGATGATGGAGGCAGGCAGGATGAGATGCCTGGTCACATCGACGAATCCCCCACCCGCCGCGCCGGCCGTCGACATGCCGCCTGCCGGGGCCCAGCCAAGCGTCAGGGCGAAGATGTACAGGCCGAGCAGGCCGCCGAGATAGGCCGGGAACGACACGCCGAGGAAGGCGAAGACGGTCAGGACCATGTCGAGGATCGAGTACTTCTTCAGCGCCGAGATCACGCCCAGCACCAGCCCGAGGCCGATGCCGATCGCGAGGGCGCTGACCATCAGCAGGAGCGTTGGCCCGAGGCGACTCATGATCGCCTCTCCCACCGGGGCAAAGTTGCGGGACCGGGGGCCGAGATTCCCCTGGAGCGCTTCCTTCAGCCAATAGAAATAGCGAGTCCAGATCGGCTCGTTCAACCCAAGCTGCCGCTCCAGCGCTTCTCTCTGCTCAGGTGGCAGGGGTGCCTCGGGAGGGCTGTAGGCGCTGATGGGGTCACCGGGCGCCAGTTGCAGGAGCAGGAACGCGATGATGGTGATAACCAGCAGCATCGGGATACTTATCAGAATGCGACGTAAAATGTAACTTCCCATTACCTATCCCCGTTGAGGCGGGCGCGTATCAGATCAGGCGGGGTCTTCATGCTGGGTAACGTCGTTCCTGTCGTAACCGGGAGAAATGTGCCGCCTGCACGAACGGCATCGCCGAGGGATGATTCGCTGCGCTCAGAATGCCGATCATGTGTGACCGGCCGGGGGAGCGAATCCCCCGACCGGGGCGTCATCCCGGAACGACCTCCGGGATGACGATGATTCGAACCTACTCGCCGGCCGGTAGCGCCCAGGTCTCGGCGGCATCGTAGTACCGCCCGCCACCCGGAGCCGGGGTCCAGACGAAGTTCTCGACCGTATCCGAGACACCGCCGAAGCGGGTCGCGTCCCACATGAACGCCCACGGCAGGTTCTCGTTCTGCCACGAGCAGATGTCCTGGTAGATGCTCACGCGCGCTTCCGGATCGGTCTCGGCGCGACCGGCGGCGTACAGCTCTTCCATCTCCGGGGACTCGAGGCGGACGCGGTTCACGCCTTCCGGCGGCTCGGCGCCGGTGAAGTACGGCAGCGTGACATCCGGGTCCGGACCGTTCGCGCCACCGCCGTAGAAGATGTTCCACTCGGTGCCGTTCATCAGCTCGTTGAAGGTCGGGACATCGACGAAGCGCAGCTCGACTTGGATGCCGGCATCGGAGAGGAACTGCTGGATCGTCACGAGGACGTCGTTACTGAGCTGGTCCTCGTAGTAGGTCACGATCTCGATCGGCTCACCGCCGTTGACGTCCTCCCATCCGGCTTCGTCGAGAAGCTGGCGGGCCTGGTCCACGTTGTACTCGTATGCCTCGACATCGTCCGGGATGTACTGCTCGTTGGTGAACGAGCAGGCAAGCACCGTCGCGCCGCCGCCATAGAGCTGCTCGACGATCACGGCGCGGTCGATCGCGTACATGAACGCCTGGCGGATCGCCGGGTCCTGGAAGCGCTCTTCCGTCAGGTCAAAGCCGAGGTAATTGGCAACCTGCGCCGGGCCCGAGAGGATCTCCAGGCCTTCTTCACCCTCCATCGAGGCGGCCTCATCGGACGTCAGGTAGGTGAACTGGATCTCGCCGGACCGGAGAGCGATCACGCTGCTGCCAGCCTCCGGGAAGTAGCGGTTGATGAGGGAGTCGAGCTGCGGGCGTCCGCGCCAGTAATCCTCATAGGCGTCGAGCTGCACGTACTCGCCCGGAGCGTAGTCCGCCCACTTGAACGGACCGGTCCCGATCGGGTTCGTGCTCCACCAGTCCGACTGGACCAGATCGGCCGGGGCGATATCAGCAAGCTCATGCTCGGGCAGCATGACAAGGAAGGTCAGCGCATCGAGGATGGCTGCGTTCGGCTGCGAGAGCGTCAGCGTCACCGTCGTATCGTCGACGACCTCAACGGACTCGACGTCGACGAACTTGGCGCCGATCCAGCTGGCGCTGTCCGGGTCCTTGGCAAGCTCGATCGTGAACTTCACATCATCGGCCGTGAAAGCCTCGCCATCGTGCCACGTCACGCCGTCCTGCAGCGTGAAGGTGTACTCGGTGCCGTCTTCGGAGATCTCCCAGGATTCGGCGAGCTCACCCTGGATCTCGGTCATCTCGACGTTATAGAGCACCAGCTTGGAGTAGTACTTCTCCAGCCAGGTGAAGCCGGCCGTGGCCTGGAGCGGGTTGAAGCACTCCACGCATCCGCCTGGTCCGGCATCGAAGGCGCCAACCATCGTTCCGCCGCTGCCGCCCTCACTCGCGGGCGAGGCATCCTGCGCCGTCATCGCCGGCGCCGCCGACAGCATGATGGCGAAGAGCATGAAGATCCGCAAGGATCGTCTAATTCCGACTTGCATCACTCTCTCCTGTCTCGTGACGTTCCGGTGCAACTTCCTTCAGGGACCACACCTCTACGGGTTGACGAGCCTGGATCGACCGGTACGCGGCGTCGATTGCCGCGATCGTCGCCCACCCGTCGGATGCGGTGACCAATGGCGTCCTGCGCTCACGGATGTCCTCCACGAACGTCCGCAACACGTCCCGGACGGCCAGCTGCCCCGCATCCCCACCGATACGGATTCCCCTCCTTTCCTTTCGTTGCCAGATATCCAGGACTGGCTGGCTTTCATCGATCGTCAGGTGTCCATGCGAGCCAATGACCCGCAGCGTTGAGTGCACAGCAGCATGGGATGGCGCCTGGGGCACACGTCCAACAGTGATCGTGGCGACGATCCCGTTTTCCATCTGGAGCGAGAGGACGCCAAAGTCCTCCACACCGGCCCCCTTGTGCTGGTCGAAGAAGAACGAGCCGGCTTCGGCGTAGAGAGACATCACCTCCGCGCCGGTCAGGTGCCGGAGCGTCATGACGGGGTACGTCAGGAAGTTCATGATCTCGCCACCGCCGGAGAGCGCCATGTCGGTCACGAACTCCGGGCGCTCAACGGCTTCACCGCTGAGCCCATCGCTGGCGATCCACTCAAGGTCGAGCGAGAGCGGAAGGCCAACGCTGCCGGCATCGATCGCGGCACGGGCGCGGGCGATCTGGGGCGAGAAAAGCCGGTGCATCATGGTGAAACGACCCGGCGCAACCTCAACCGTTTGCAGCAGCGCGGTCGCGTCATCGAGCGTTGTTGCGAAGGGCTTGTCGACCACGACATGCTTGCCGGCATCGAGCGCGGCCATAGCGAGCCGGGCATGACGCACCGGCTCCGAGCACACGACGATCATCTGGATGTCGTCGCGCGCGAGCAACGACTCAATGTTGTCGGTCACGGGCACATCGTTGGCGCGGCCCAGAATCCTCGCATCCTCGTGGGCCCATGCGGGCGCATCGCGTTCCTCACCGATAGCGCGGACCTCGACATCCGGCATGGAGAGCAGGACCGGGAGGTAACTGGAGGCGTGGCGAACGGCGCTGAGGAACGCAACGCCGATGGGCGATGTGGTCGTCATCGTGCCACCTCCGCCCCGGTGAGATCGATCGCGCGGCCGGTGGCATACGACTCCTGCGCGGCGTGGGCGGCGGCGAACGAGGCCCACACCTCCGCGGGGGTGACGATCGGATCGGCGCCGTTCAGCACATCGACGAAATGGCGCATCTGGTTGTTGAACGCGCCCAGCGTCGCGATCGAGACCGGGTTCGTGGCGTCGCTGTGAAGGTCGATCTCGCCCTGCGTCGAGTGATGCAGGGTGCCCTTTTCGCCGAAAACGGCAACGCGTCGCAGGAAATCGCCACGCTTGTGCAGGGCGTAGCTCCACTCGAGGAGCGCGATGGCGCCGTTATCGAACCGAAGGGTGACGTGGAAGGTGTCGGGCGTCGGCATGCCGGGCGCGAAGGTCGTGATGGCGCGGGCGAAGACGCGTACCGGCGTCGCGCCCATGAGCCAGGTGGCAAGGTCGATCGCATGGATGCCGTTGTGGACGATGTGACCGCCGCAGCGGGCGGCATCGAGCTGCCAGGCGCGCCAGCCGCCGGGCCAGAGATGTCCGGCGTAGAACGTCGCGTGGAACGCCTTCGGGGCGCCGACCGTCCCCGACGCGATCGCGTCGGCCAGCTCGAGGTGAACGGGCTGGAAGCGAGTCGTCTGCCCGACCATGAACGGGACGCCCGCGCGATCCACAGCGTCGAGCATGCCATCGACTTCGCGAAGGTGCAGGGCAACCGGCTTTTCGAGATGAATCGCCTTGCCGGCGTCCGCGGCGGCGATGGTCAGCACGGCATGACTGTCCGGGGATGTGCAGATATCGACGGCATCGATGGAGTCGTCGGCGAGCATGGCTTCGAAATCCGTGCCCGAGGTGGCGCCCCCTGCCATACGGGCGAGGGCTTCGGCACGTTCCGGGTGCCGGTCGACGACGTGCGCAACCTCGACGCCCGGAATGCCGGCGAAGGCCTGCACATGATCGCGGGCGATCGCACCCGCGCCCATGATGCCGATACGGCGCGTCATGGGCGCACCTCCGACGACTCAGCGGGGGCATCCGGGTAGCCGATCAGGCCGTGGTTCTCACCTCGCTCGTCGAACCAGCGCAGGATCCCGGAGAAGTGCACGCGCATCGCCTCCGAGGCGGCGGGGCCATCGCCGGCCGCGAGGGCATCGACCAACACCCGATGATCGCGGGCCGTTTGCTGCAGGTACTCGGGTGACGGCGTCACCTGGCGGACGCGATCGCTGATCGTCCAGAACGACTCGAGCATGCGCAGGAGCAATCGATTGCCTGCCGGGCGATAGAGCAGTTGGTGGAAAAGAAGATCTTGCTCGGCGAACAACTCGCCCTTCGCGGCGGCACGCTCCATCTCCTCCGTGAGGCCGTAGAGCTCGGCGATATCGTCCTCGGAATAGCTGCCAGCGAGGCGAGCGACGACCGCGCTTTCGAGCACCTCGCGAATCGCAACCAGCTCGTGCAGCTCACGCGCGATCGCCTGGTCATCCTGGCGCTGCTCGATGGTGATCTGGAATTCGAGCGCGCTGGTGAACGCTTCGAAAGAGAAGGTACCGACAAAGGTGCCGACGCCATGGCGGGCCTCGACCACCCCGATCGTCTGCAGGGCGCGCATGGCCTCCCGCATCGACGGTCGGCTGACGCCCAGCTGGCGAGCCAATTCGCCTTCGGGCGGAAGCGGGTCGCCGGGCTGAAGCGCGTTATCAATGATGAATTGCTTGACGCGATCCTGCGTGGATTGATGCAAGAGCGCGCGACGGGATACAGCCGGCCTCGTCATCGTCCCAGGCTCCGATTCAACGGGAGAACAGACATATCAGATGTCAGATGTCTGACTGGACGCAGTCTATCAAGTCGCGTGGGAACCGGCAAGCCACTCCTCAAATGCTGTCATGGTGGCGACGCTGAAAGGCTGGAGCACTATCAAGAACGGTGGCTCGGGTGTGACGGGGTGGTTTGGAATGAAGAAGCCCGGATGGCAAATGGGCCATCCGGGCTTGCCTATATCCGCAGGAGAGACATAGGGTCACTATCGAGGACATCTGTCCGCCCACAATTTTAGGGCACCAAGCGCTCTCACTCCCAAGTCTGCTCACCAACTTATCCTAGACTTACCGACGCGTTTGTCGTGGGTTGAGTTTTAGCCCAGCGTGGAAGTTCCCGTTGCCAAATCTGAGGGCATCCTCTACCGCACCCCGCAAAGATGCGCGCGCATCATCTCCCCGGGTCTCGTTCTCCAATATTCGAACCAACTGCCAGTAAATCCGATCCTGATCTCCCTTGTCAGCCTTTCCGGTCCCATGAGAACCTCTCGGTCTTACTCCGGCCGGCATTCCGCCCAGCATGTCAACCAGAAATCGCCCCATCACTGGCGCGGTTGACCAACGAAACTCTTCGGGAATGTAAAAGCGAACATCGCGCAGGATCATGAGGAACTGGAAGGGAATCATTTCCAGCCCTTCCCGGTCCGGATCGAAGCGAATCGCTTTCAGTGGCTTACCGGTTCTCGGGAGGGGTAGTCCAGACCCGATGCGCTCGACGAGCCGGGTAAGCTTCGCAAGATATTCGTCATGTGTCTCCAAGTGCACTTGCTTCGGAGCCACGCGCTTGGCAAGATATGCGAGGAAGTCAGGTGCCCGTTGAACGAGCGAATAGGCATCCCGCTTTTTCACCGCACTTTTCGTGAGAACCTCTCCGCCCTCATGGACCACTTGGTTCCGCACTTTACGCCAGGTATGGAGTTCGTCTGCCCATCTTGGCTCAATGATGCCCATGTCCAGCGCATGGGAAATCAGTCGCAGCATGGTCTTGTCGTCGCTCCCCTGAGGCAGCATCACAACTCTGTTCATCAGACGTTCGACCGGAGTCCAAGCCTTTAGCACCGCAAACTCGTAGTCTCCCTGTTCCCACAAGACCGCCGCTTTCTGGAGTGATTGCAATTCCGATTGACGCAGTTCCCAAGGCTTGGTTGCTCGACGACGCTTCTGTAGCGGTGGAGTCGACTCTGTATTCGGAACCGGTTGGACGATGATCTGTACCCGCTCATTATCGGGAGCGGTTGCCGTTTCTGATCGCAACCCATCTACGGCGTCTGATTGCGATTCCAGCGCCGTCAACCCGGTCACCGGCCGTTGAGTAGAATCCACGTTGGTTGAAGGAGTTGGCGCCGGCACTGCCGGCACTTCGACCGGCTCCTGCGCGACAAGACCAGCTTCGAACAGGAACCTGCTTGCTCCGTTGGTGCTGACGACCTCACCGGACATAGTCCGATGAATGACATCAGCCTCGCCGGCGCGGACATAACTCACGACCAGAGTGTGAGAAGCACGTGTCATCGCTACGTAATACATCCGCCGCACAGATTCACCCAGCCCCTCCCGCAGACTCTGGTCGTTGGGGAGCACGCGGTCGCTACTGTTCGGTAGAAACACGATGGGCCATTGACGCCCCTTCGCCTTGCGGAACGTGAGGAGCTCCAGCCCTTCGCTCACGAGTGGCCCACTACGACGATCATCATTGAAGATAGGTATCTTCTCCGACCGCAGCACGCCTTCCACCCACTTGCGAGTCGCGTCATCATGACACAGTACCGCCATATCCCGGAGACTTGCGCAGGATCCCCCCGGCAGTTTTTGCCCCAGAAACCTGCGAATACACTGGGTGAGTTTTCGGCCCTCCTCGATTGCAGATTGAGAGGGAAGAAGACAAATTTCCCCTCGATGTACGACGCCCGACGTTGGGGATTTCTCGATTCGTTCAATGTTGTGACGGATTAGTGCGTTGGCTGCGGCGAGGATTACCTCTGGGCTACGGTAGTTGATATTGAGGTGGATCGTAGTGAATGCGCGATCAGTAAAGAAACGCTCGGGCTCGCGCAGATAGAGGGAATGTGCGTTCCGAAATTCGTAAAGGGTTTGATCGTCGTCACCTGCAAGAACAAGGGTCGTGTTCTCGCCAACAAGCGTCCAGATCAGGCAGGCATCAAGCCTGTTGATATCCTGGCATTCGTCAACAATTACTTCATCATACGACGCCCTGAGTTCCTCTCGTATTCGACGATTTTTCTGGAGCGAGAAGAATGCTCGAGATTTCTGGTCCGTTAGACTCATAATGCCGCGATCGCGACAGTATTTATCATGCTCGGCGTAGAGTTCGATAATGCGCTGTATCTGCCCCGCATATGCATCGGTAGCGATGGTTCCGGTCGGCATGCCCCAGAAATCATCCAGCGTTGCACTCTCGTCAATGTCGGGCAAACGGAGGTACTCCCGACGAAGCCACCTCGTTTGGACCTCTATATCGACAACACTGCCAGGTTGGTACCCCTGATTCTTCAGTGCCTCGAAGACTTCCAGGACATCTCGCGGAACACCGTCCCACTGAAGTACAGGTAATTCTTCCGAACGGGAGTTGAAGCGCGAACGCATCTCGCGCATCTCGTTTGATTGCCGAGGTGGAATTTGCTGATGCTCAGTCGGAAAGTAACGCCGCAGTATATTCTTGCCCACCTGATTGAGATTGCGGATCACTGGAGACTTTCGTGGAGGAACGGCATCTCGCACGTATTGCTCAAGTGACTTACGGGCGTTGTTATCGAAGGTTAGGACAAGAATCCGCCGAGGATCAATTCCGGATTCGATTCGAGCGGCAACGCGCCTGGCAAGGGTCTCCGTCTTCCCTGAACCCGCTGGTGCGACAATCCGAATCCCCTTGTCCAAACAAGCAATTGCTTCCTGCTGGAAAGAATCGGGGCGATGATTGGCCTTGGCCCTCGTTGTTAGCATCACACCCTCCGCAGTCTTATCAAGTTGGTGGTTATCCGAGTGTATTATCGCACCTACATTACAATAATCAAATCGTCGTCAGTCACTATCCGGTTGTTCTCTGATAACCTCCTCGGTCGAACCACTGCAGGCGAAAATGAGGTGCAGCTTCGATTCCACTGCGTCCCGAAATGTGTTTGCCATTGTTATCCTATGGGCACCAGAGTCAGTACCTATACCTTAGGAATAACACTGAGGACCTAGTCACAGATTAGCAATTACGAAATATCCACAATAATGACCCCATCCAAATGAGGCATCACCGCTGTGAGACTTGCACCGCACAAGGTTTCGGGTGCACCCTTCCCGCAAACTCCGCCGTCTTCGTGCGTTGCAAAACAAATCATTATGTTGAATTGATCGTCTTTTCTTGATTGGTTTGTGATAGTGTGGCGCCACAGGAACACCATCGGGGTCTCACAGGAGTCTCCCTTGCATCGCCGCTCGGGAGCATATTTGTTTTGATGTATCACCTTCGCAGCGCCGGCTTTTTCGGCATCCCTGCGGAATGTTGATCAAAACCACCCTGCCGGGTAGGTCTCTTCGGCGACAATTGATGACAGAATTATCGTAGACACCCTGTCAACGACCCCTGTCGTTCGGGACCTGAACGTTTTCTTCCCCATATGCGGGCATTCTGGCATACGATCCGAAGGAGCATATGATGAGTACCAATACGCTGGAGACCCGCCGGTCGACCCAAACCCCACAATCGCCCTCACTTGCCAGGACCTCGACACCCCGGCGCGTGAAGTTCAAGGTCGAGGGCCTGTCCTGCGCCAGTGACGCCGCCCGCCTCGAACATCGCCTGGCGCGACAAGTCGGTGTCATCGGCGTGAGCGTGAATACGATCACCGATTTCGCCTATATCGCCTACGACCCGACGATGACCTCGACCTCGGTGCTGCAACGCCAGATCGAGTTCTCCGGATTCACCGCGACCCAGCGATAAGCGTCATACATACAGCAAGATAAAGGGCCGCCGGTTCTCGCCGACGGCCCTTTTTGATGCCATCCATGCGTGAGGTTAGGCGGACGGCGTCGCCTGGAGCTCATCGCGAATGGACTCCAGCTGGTCGATCTCGACCTGTTGGGCGTCGATCACATCCTGCGCGATGTCCCGGATCTCCTGATGTTCCGCATGTTCAAGCGCGGCCATCGAGGTGTCGATCGCCATCTGGTGATGGGGAATCGTCTGCTCGATGAACGCGAGGTCCTTGTCTTCGGCGCCACAGAACGTTTGGACCTGCCACTCCGCGCTCATCTGCTGCTCCATGTCCGCCATGTCGCCGCTCATGCCCGGCATGCCGTGCATCATCTCGGTCGAAACCGCCGGTGCATCGCCGTACCACTCCTCGCGAAGCTGTCGCAATTCCAGGATCTCGGCGTCCTGGGTCGCGATGATGTCCTCGGCCATCGAGACCAGGCGCGGGTCGGTCAGTTCATGCTGCGCGACCTCGGCGAGAGCGATGATGCTCTCGTGATGCGGAATCATCATGTCGATGTACATGAGGTCGAAGTCGGCTTCCTGCTCGCTGCCATGATGGTCGTGCGCGCCCGGGGCCGGCGTGGATTCGTGCATCGCGCCGTGGTCATGACCGGCCGTCGGGGTAGCGACGGCGGCACACCCCAGCACTCCGGGCGTCTGCGCGCTTGCTGGAAGCGCCGCGCCAGCGGTGGAGACAGACAGGATACCGGCGAGGGCTAACGTGCGCGCCACGTTGGTGATGGAGGATTGCATAGCGAAGGACCTTTCCTGATTGATCACGTTCTGCCTGGTGTCCGGACTGCGGTTTCGGGACGGATCAGGATCAATTCTGGAAGACCTGCAGGAGAGCGCGGGCGACCCGAGGCGGATGGCGCGGAGGCGCATCCCACGCGATGAGGGCATCCGCCTGCTGCTTCACGGCGAGCGAAGGCGCCAGGATCGATGCTCCAGGAAGCAGGAGCTGCCCGGCATCGAACGATCCCGGACGCACCCCTTCTTGCTGGTGACATGTCGAGTCGAACGCCTCATGACCCGCATGCTCGACGCTCGTGGCCGGCTGGGCGTGCGGGTTCGCGGCCATTACCGCGTCATGCCCCAGGACCACGAGCGCCATCACGAGCGCGAACACCGGAAGGGATGCTCGAATCCACCTCATTTAGGCCACACGCTCCTGCCCTTCGCGCTCCGGGCGGATCGTGACACGCCGGAGCAACTGCGCATTCAGCGCAACGATGATCGTCGAGAGGCTCATCAGCACGGCTGCCGCCGCCGGCGCCAGCGTCAGGCCCCATGGCGCGAACACGCCTGCAGCGAGGGGGATCGCGACGATGTTGTACCCCGCT
>Ga0182741_1002260_pt1 | contig 22908 bp, 14 predicted proteins | sample eDN5th37CBELigOP_FD_128874 | JGI IMG/M metagenome (GOLD analysis project Ga0182741, IMG submission 128874) | Enriched Organic Plus compost microbial communities from Emeryville, California, USA - eDNA 5th pass 37_C BE-Lig OP (version 2) (version 2) ... | reverse complement strand
TGCTCGGGAAGAAGTCGGAGGCCGACGTGGACGCGGCGGCGACGGAGCTGATGCGCCTCGCGGGGCTCTCGGGCTACGGCAAGGTGCGGCTGCGCGACGGGCGGTCGGGCGAGTACTTCGCGAACCCGGTCACCGTGGGCGAGATCTACATGCTCAAGCTCTCGCACCTGGTCGACGACAAGATCCACGCGCGCTCGATCGGACCGTACTCCCTCGTCACGCAGCAGCCGCTCGCCGGCAAGGCGCAGTTCGGCGGCCAGCGCTTCGGGGAGATGGAGGTGTGGGCGCTCGAGGCGTACGGCGCCGCGCACGTGCTGCAGGAGATCCTGACCGTCAAGTCGGACGACGTGAACGGCCGCAGCCGCGTGTACGAGGCGATCGTGAAGGGGCAGAATCTCCCGGAGCCGGGCATCCCCGAGTCGTTCAACGTGCTCGTGAAGGAGCTGCAGGCGCTGGGCATCAAGGTCACGCTCGGCCAGAGCGCGGACCGGTACGGCGGAACGCTGGCGGGGGGCGCGGCCTCGAATGGCGGGGCGGGCGACGGCACCGGGAGCGAGGAGTAATCCATGATCGATTTTCGCAGCGTGCGCGAGGCGCGGGCCTCGTCGTTCGACTACATCCAGGTGCGGATCGCCTCTCCGGAAGAGATCCGCGGCCCCAAGGACCCCAAGGAGCGCGAGCGGCTCGAGATGGCCGGCGTGCGCTCGTGGTGGTCGTGGGGCGAGGTCACCAAGCCCGAGACCATCAACTACCGGTCGTTCAAGCCGGAGAAGGATGGGCTCTTCTGCGAGCGCATCTTCGGGCCGGTCAAGGACTGGGAGTGCCACTGCGGCAAGTACAAGCGCATCCGCTATCGCGGCGTGATCTGCGACCGCTGCGGCGTCGAGGTGACGCTCAGCAAGGTGCGGCGCGAGCGCATGGGGCACATCGAGCTCGCGGTCCCGGTCGCGCACATCTGGTTCTTCAAGACCCTGCCGTCGCCGATGGGCAACCTGCTCGACATCACTCTGCGTGATCTCGAGAAGGTGATCTACTACTCGAACTACGTCGTCATCGACCCGGGGCAGCAGGAGGTCTCGGTCAACCAGCTGCTCGACGAGGACGAGTACCTGACGCTCCGGCAGAAGGCGAAGGAGGAGAACGACGCCGCCTTCCTCGCCGACATCGGCGCCCCCGCGGTGCGCGAGCTGCTCCGCCGGCTCGACGTCGACTCGCTCGCCGACACGCTCCGCGCGCAGGTCGGCGAGGAGACGTCGCAGCACCGCAAGAAGATGCTGCTCAAGCGGCTCAAGATCGTCGACGCGTTCAAGAACTCGGGCGAGTCCGGGGAGACGCGCAACCGGCCGGAGTGGATGATCCTGGACGTGATCCCCGTGATCCCGCCCGATCTCCGCCCGCTCGTGCCGCTCGACGGCGGCCGTTTCGCGACGTCGGACCTCAACGACCTGTATCGCCGCGTCATCAACCGCAACAACCGGCTCCAGAAGCTGATCCTGCATCGCGCGCCGGAGGTGATCCTCCGGAACGAGAAGCGCATGCTCCAGGAGGCGGTGGACGCGCTGTTCGACAACGGGCGCCGCTCGAAGGCGATCCGCGGGCGCGGGAAGCGTCCGCTCAAGTCGCTGTCGGACATGCTCAAGGGGAAGCAGGGGCGGTTCCGCCAGAACCTCCTCGGCAAGCGCGTCGACTACTCGGGGCGCTCGGTCATCGTCGTCGGCCCCGAGCTCCGGCTGCACCAGTGCGGGCTGCCGAAGCTCATGGCGCTCGAGCTGTTCAAGCCCTTCATCATCCACAAGCTGGTGGAGAAGGGGATCGCCGAGACGGTCAAGCGCGCGAAGAAGATCGTGGAGCGGGAGAGCCCCGAGGTGTACGAGATCCTCGAGGAGATCATCCGCGACCACCCCGTGCTCCTGAACCGCGCGCCGACGCTCCACCGCCTGGGGATCCAGGCGTTCGAGCCGGTGCTCGTCGAGGGGAAGGCCATCCGCATCCACCCGCTCGTCTGCGCGGCGTTCAACGCCGACTTCGACGGCGACCAGATGGCCGTGCACGTGCCGCTGTCGTTCGAGGCGCAGCTCGAGGCGCGCGTCCTCATGCTGTCGTCGAACAACATCCTCAAGCCGTCGGACGGCCGCCCGGTCGCGGAGCCCAGCCAGGACATCGTCCTAGGCTGCTACTTCGCCACCAAGGCGCCGGCGGACTTCGCGACCGTGCAGCCCACCCGGCGCTACAGCGCGATCGAGGAGATCGAGATGGAGCTGGCGATCGGCCGCCTCACGCGGCAGACGCCGGTGATGTTCTACGTCGAGGACGAGGACACGGGGGCGCGGTGGGAGAAGACCACCGCCGGCCGCGTGCTGTTCAACGCGATCGTCCCCGCGGGGCTCGGCTTCAAGAACCACGACATGAAGAAGAAGGCGCTCTCGGAGCTGGTGTTCGAGAGCTACCGCAAGGCGGGGCTCGGCGAGACGGTCAAGTTCCTCGACCGCCTCAAGGAGTTCGGCTTCATGAACGCCACGCGCGGGGGCGTCTCGATCGGCGTCGAGGATCTCGAGATCCCGCCCGAGAAGGAGACGCTGCTCGACGAGGCGACGGAGCGCGTCGAGCGGTTCCAGCGCGCCTACAACACTGGCAACATCACGAACGGCGAGCGCTACAACAAAGTCATCGACACCTGGACGCACGCGAACACGGACATCGCCGACGCCATGGTCAAGCACATGGCGAAGTCGAAGAACGGGTTCAACCCGGTGTTCATGATGTTCGACTCCGGCTCGCGCGGCAGCCGCGACCAGATCCGCCAGCTGGCGGGGATGCGCGGACTCATGGCCAAGCCGCAGAAGAAGCTCACCGGCGGCATCGGCGAGATCATCGAGAGCCCCATCAAGTCGAACTTCCGCGAGGGGCTGTCGGTGCTCGAGTACTTCATCTCGACGCACGGCGCCCGCAAGGGACTGGCCGACACGGCGCTCAAGACGGCCGACGCCGGCTACCTGACCCGCCGCCTCGTGGACGTCGCGCAGGACGTGACGATCACCGAGGAGGACTGCGGGACGATCCAGGGGCTCGAGGTCTCGGCGCTGAAGGAAGGCGAGGACGTGATCGAGGCGCTCGCCGAGCGCATCGTCGGCAACGTCGCCGCCGAGGACATCGAGGATCCGCACGAGCGTGACGAGTCGGGACGCCCGCGCCTGCTGGCCGAGGCGGGGGAGCTGATCGACGAGGAGACGAGCCGCGAGATCGAGGAGTCGGGGATCGAGACGGTGAAGATCCGCTCGGTGCTCACCTGCGAGGCGAAGCGGGGGCTCTGCCGCATGTGCTACGGCCGCAACCTGGCCACCATGCAGATGGTGGATCTGGGCGAGGCGGTCGGCATCATCGCGGCGCAGTCGATCGGCGAGCCGGGGACGCAGCTCACGCTGCGCACCTTCCACATCGGCGGCGCGGCGGCGCGCATCGCCGAGCTCACGGCCCGCAAGAGCAAGGTCGCGGGCTTCGTGGAGTACACCGACCGCCTGGTCTCGGTCACCAATCCCGAGGGACAGCAGATCGTCACCTCGTACGAGGGCGAGATCATCATCCGCGCGTCGCGGGACGACCACGCGGCGATCGGCGCGCGCCTCCAGGTGCCGCTGGGTGCGATCCTCATGGTGCAGGACGGCCAGGAGGTGAAGCGCGATCAGGTGCTCTTCACCTGGGACCCGTACACCAACCCGATCATCGCCGACGTCGAGGGAACGATCAAGTTCGTCGACATCGTCGAGGACGAGTCGATGTCCGAGGAGCTCGACGAGCTCACCGGCCTCCGGCAGCGCGTCATCATCGAGGATCGCGAGAAGAAGCTCCACCCGCACATCGAGATCTGGCAGGCGAAGGGCGGGAAGGAGAAGCGCGTCCGCGACTTCGTGATCCCGGTGGGCGCGCAGCTCACGATCGAGGACGGGCAGGAGGTCCACGCCGGCGAGATCATCGCGAAGATCGGCCGCGAGGCCTACAAGACCCGCGACATCACCGGCGGTCTGCCGCGCGTCGCCGAGCTGTTCGAGGCGCGCCGGCCGAAGGATCCGGCGACGATCTCCGAGATCGACGGGATCGTGCGCTTCGGCGAGATCAAGCGCGGCAAGCGCGAGATCTTCGTCCACCCGGTGCGCGTCACGGAGACGGGGACCTGGCAGGCCGACGAGTCGGCGGAGGCAGCGCTGTACGAGGTGCCGGCCGGCAAGCACCTGCGCGTGCACGAGGGCGACCGCGTGCGCGCCGGCGACCGTCTGTCCGAGGGGCCGGTCAACCCGCACGACATCCTGCGGATCAAGGGGCCGCGCGCGGTGCAGGAGTACCTGCTGAACGAGGTGCAGGAGGTCTACCGCCTGCAGGGCGTGAAGATCAACGACAAGCACATCGGCGTGATCGTCAAGCAGATGCTCCAGAAGGTCCGGATCCTCGATTCGGGGGACACGGAGTTCCTCGAGGCCGAGCACGTGGACCGGCAGGTCTTCCGGGCGGAGAACGAGGCGGTCAAGAAGGCGAAGGGGTCGCCGGCGACGGCGGAGCCGCTCCTCCTCGGGATCACCAAGGCCTCGCTCACCACGCAGTCCTTCATCTCGGCGGCCTCCTTCCAGGAGACCACCCGCGTCCTCACCGACGCGGCGATCCGGGGGGCGAAGGACGATCTGCTGGGGCTCAAGGAGAACATCATCATCGGCCACCTGATCCCGGCCGGTACCGGGATGTACCGGTATCAGGAGGTGGACATCGACCTGGGGGGCGCGACCCCGGAAGGGTTCGAGCCCCTGCCGCCCGCCGGCGCGCTGCCGGCGGCGGAACCGTCGCCGTTCTTCACCGGAACCCTCGGTGGGGTCGGCGGGCTGGGAAGCGCCGACGATTTCCCGTTCGGTCGATCGGGGGTCGGCAACCCGAACGAGTGACCAGTTTTCGAACGGTCAGGGACAGGATGTGACACGATGCGGCCCGGGAGAGTTATCTCCTCGGGCCGCATCGCCCATTTCGGGAGGTGCATGGTGATCTGCCGGTGAGCTGACACTTGCCGATCCCATGCGTGCGGCGATAGGATTGGCGGGTTTCCCACCCATGCAGGTCCGCCGTGCGTGCGCTCACGCCATCGCCCGCGTGTCGATTGTTCGCGGTTTTGACGATCTCCGTGGCGTCGTGACGTCCAGTCGTGCCTCTGGGGTGCCGGACACCCCGTATCGTCCCTTGATCAGGAGAACAGGAATGCCTTGGGGTCTCGCAAGAGTCACACGCGGCGGACTCGCCGCGGTGGCGCTTCTCGTTTCGACTGCCGGCGTGCTACGGGCACAGGCGGTCGGCACGATTCGCGGCACGGTCGTCGAGTCAGCATCACGCCGTCCCATCGCTGATGCACAGGTGTCGATCGAGGGCACGACGCTCGGCGGCATCACCAATGCCGCGGGCGTCTTCCAGATCACCGGCGTCGCTCCCGGTGCGCGCACGGTCACCGCGCGTCGCATCGGGTACTCCCGCAAGACCGGGACGGTGACGGTCGTCGCCGGACAGACGGCCACGTTGGACCTCGCGCTGGACCAGTCGGCGACGAACCTCGACGCGGTCGTCGTGACGGCCCTCGGCGAGACGACGGAGCGCCGCAAGCTCGGGACCTCGCAGCAGACGGTGGTCGGCTCCGCGGTGGCGGAGACGGGGCGTGAGAACTTCATCAACGCCCTGCAGGGGCGCATCGCCGGCGTCCAGGTGAACAGCTCGTCGGGCGTCCCGGGCGCCTCGACGCAGATCACCATCCGCGGCGTCTCGTCGATCAGCAGCAGCAACCAGCCGCTGTTCATCATCGACGGCATGCCGATGGACAACAAGACGATGCACTCGAACGCGTTCGCGTCGTCCTTCGGCGGCTCGACGGTGTCGTTCGAGAACCGCATGGTCGACTTCACGAACCGCGGCGCCGACATCAACCCCGAGGACATCGAGTCGATGACGGTCCTCAAGGGGCCGGAGGCGGCGGCGCTGTACGGGATCGACGCGGCGAACGGCGCGATCGTGATCACGACGAAGCGCGGCCGCGTGGGCGGCGGTTTCGAGTACTCGAACAACTTCCGGGTCGAGACCACGGCCAAGCTCCCCGAGGTCCAGCGGGTCTACGGGCCGACGAACCCGCTGCAGCCGAACGCGAACTACTGGGGCGCGAAGTACGAGCCGGGAACGCGGTTCTACGACAACGCCGCCAACTTCTTCGAGACGGCGCTGAGCCAGCAGCACAACCTGGTGTTCAGCGGCGCCACGACGGACAACCGCCTGAACTATCGCGTGTCGGGCGGCATGGTGCGGCAGAAGGGCGTGGTGCCGACCACCGGCCTCGATCGCTACAACGTCACGGGGGCGGGATCGGCGCAGGTCACCTCCTGGCTCAACGCCGACCTCTCCACGCAGTACAGCTTCTCGGACAACGTCTCGGCCTTCAAGGGGAGCGGTACCTATCCGGGGCCCCTCCTCGGGCTCCTGGTGTGGCCGCAGACCGACGACGCCAGCCAGTGGCTGACGCCCGCCGGGACGCGCCGCCGCGTCACGACGCTCGCCGGCTCGTCCGAGGTGGACAACCCGTGGTTCTCCGTCAACCGGAACCACCTGGGCAGCACGAACAACCGCATCATCGCCAATCTCGGCCTGCGCGTGACGCCGTTCTCCTGGGGTAACCTCAAGGCGAACATCGGCACCGACGTCTACGCCAACCACGCCGAGGTGGTGCGTCACCCCGAGAGCGCCTTCGCGTTCTCGAACAACGGTCTGATCGACGTCGCCAACGACAACACGCGCAACCTGAGCGCGCAGCTCCTCCTCAACGTGAACCGGGTCGAGCTGCCGGGGAACTTCGGGGTGAGCGGTCTCGTCGGGACGTCGGCGCGCGACGACAAGTCGGTGGCGGATGCGCTCTGGGGACGCGACTTCCTCGAGCCGGACTTCGTCTCGATCAACAACGCCAGCGTCAAGCTGGGCAAGACGACGATCGCGCAGCGCCGCCTGATGAGCACCTTCGCCCAGGCGGTGTTCGACTACAAGGACTATCTGTACGTCACGGTCAACGGTCGTAACGACTGGACGTCGACGATCCCGCGGCAGAACAACTCGTTCTTCTACCCCGGCATCTCGACGAGCTTCGTCCTCTCCGACGCCGTCCCGGCGGTCCGCGGGGTGTTCAGCAACGCCAAGTTCCGCGCCGCGTACGCGCAGGTCGGTAAGGACGCGAGCCCGTACGCCTACCGTCCCTTCCTGGTCAACAAGACCACGTCGTACGGCGGCTACGGCTACGACTTCTGGGGGCCGAACCTCAACCTGAAGCCGGAGTTCGCGCACTCGTACGAGTTCGGCGCCGACCTCGGGTTCCTCAAGGATCGCCTCTCGCTCGACGCCACGGTCTATCGCAAGGAGACCGAGGACCAGATCGTCCAGAACATCCGCGGCAGCTACGCGACCGGCTTCGTCCTGTTCAACCTGAACGGCGCGTCGACGCGGTCGGAAGGGCTCGAGCTGGTCGTGAACGCGACGCCGCTGCAGCGCCGCAACATGACGTGGAACGTCACCGCCAACTTCGACCGCTCGCGGTCGAAGGTGCTGCACCTGCCGCACGAGCTGCCGGAGTCGTACAACTCCGACACCTGGCTGTACGGGGGCATCCGCAACGGCACCGCCGCGGGGCGCTCGACCCGGTCGATCACCGGCCAGTTCTACCTGCGCAACAAGAACGGTGACCTGCTCATCGATCCGGCGAACGGGCTCCCGGTGCGCAGCACCGACTTCATCGACGCCGGGTACGATCGTCAGCCCGATTGGACGCTGGGGCTCACCAACGACCTCACCTACGGCAAGTTCCGCTTCAGCATGCTGTGGGACATCCGCAAGGGTGGCGACGTCCTGAACGCGACGCAGCACTATCTCACCGTGCGCGGGCTGTCCAAGCTGACGCTCGACCGCGAGGAGCCCCGCGTGATCAAGGGCGTGCTGCGCGACGGGCGCGAGAACAGCGACAACCCGACGCAGAACAACATCGTGGTGATCCCGGCGAACACCCCGGGCTACTACAGCTCGATGAGCGAGGAGCTGTTCATCGAGAAGGACATCAACTGGCTGCGGCTCAAGGACGTCCGGGTGGACTACCGGCTCCCCGAGCGGTTCGGCCGGACCTCGGTGTTCCTCGCTGCGACCGACCTCCTCCTCTTCACCAACTACTCCGGCCTCGATCCGATCGTCAACGGCAACACTGCGGCGGTCGGTGGCTCCGGCGCCGTTGGCGTCGACTTCGGGAACTTCCCGATGCCGCGCGGCGTGAACTTCGGACTCAAGACGGCCTTCTGATGAATCGCACATCGATGAAGAGACGCTTCGTGACGCTGGCCTCCGCCGGCGCGCTCGCCCTCACGGCGGGGTGCCAGGACTGGCTCGACGTCAACACGAACCCGAATGCGCCGGAGCTGGTGGCGGCCAACCTCTACCTCCCGCCGATCCTCCACTGGCTGGCGACGACCCAGGCGTGGGACGGACGCTGCACGTCGCAGTACACCCAGATGCTCACGCAGTCCGGGTTCTCGACCTACGACTCCCACGGCACCAACCTCAACACCGACACCTGCGGTGAGCAGTGGCGGACGACCTACTGGGTCTTCGGCCAGAACCTCATCGACATGATGGACAAGGCGCGGGCGGAGGAGCGGTGGGACATCCTCGGCGCCGGCTACGCCATCAAGGCGTGGGGGTGGCTGCAGACGACGAACCTCCACGGGGAGATCATCGTCAAGCAGGCGTTCAACCAGGGGACGTCGTTCTCGTTCGACTACGACACCCAGGAGGTCGCGTACGACGAGACGAAGACGATGCTCGACAGCGCGATCTTCTACCTCAGCAAGACCGACGGCGCCGTCGACGCGACCTTCATGGCGCGCGGCGACAAGATGTACAACGGCGACCGGGTCAAGTGGCTGAAGTTCGCGCACGGGCTGTACGCGATCACCCTGAGCCACTACAGCAACAAGTCGTCGTACGATCCGCAGGCGATCATCACGCACGTGGACCAGTCGTTCACGAGCAACGCCGACGACGCGCTGTGGAGCTTCCCGAACACGGCGAACGACGACCGCAACTTCATGGGGCCGACGCGCAACAACTACCTCAGCTACCGGCAGACGACGTTCATCGTCGGGCTGATGGACAGCACCGTGTTCGGCTCGGTCGATCCGCGCCGGAACCGGATGCTCGTCGCGGCGCCCAACGGCGTCTATCGCGGCGTGTCGGTCGGTGACGGGTTCGGCACCGACACGACGACGCTCCCGAAGAACCCGGCGGGCTACACCGCCGTGCCGCTGGCCAACTCGCCGGGGTTCTACCTCTTCGGCGACATCGTGAAGTACCCGGCGATGACGTACTCGCAGCTGCAGTTCGTGAAGGCCGAGGCGGCGCTGCGGGCGGGCAACCGCGCGGTGGCGCTCACCGCCTACAAGAACGGCATCTCGTCGCACGTGGACTTCATCAACGCCCGCAACAGCGAGACCGGGCGGCAGGACATCGTCCCGATCTCGGCGGCCGAGAAGGCCGCGCTCCTCGCGGACACGCGCCGCGTGCCGACCGACCCGAACGACCTCACCCTCACGCACGTGATGACGCAGAAGTTCATCGCGCAGTGGGGATGGGCGTTCAACGAGGCGTGGATGGACATGCGCCGGTATCACTACACCGACAACGATCCGGCGACCGGCCAGCCCGTCTTCCCGGGGTGGGAGTTCCCGACGACCATCGCCTCGGCGAACGAGGGGAAGCTCGCCTACCGGCTGCGCCCGCGCTACAACTCGGAGTACGTGTGGAACGCGCCCGCGCTCGAGAAGATCGGCGGGCTCGCGCTCAACTACAACACGGTTCAGCCCTGGATCGTCACCCCGTAACCGACCATGCGACTTCTTAGAGCAATCACTGCGGTAGCGGCTCTCGTCGCCCTGTCGGCGTGCGAAGAGACGTTGGTGAAGGACATCAACGCCATGAACGACCAGGACGCTCCGACGGCGCGGATCCGGTACTTCAACTTCTCGATCACGCCGACGTCCACCACCACCACGAACGCCTCGCACCTGTTCTCCGGCAGCACGCCGATCACGGCCACGCTGTCGACGACCGGCGCGGTCTCGACCGGTGGGATCAACTTCGGTGGCGTGAGCGCCGGCGGGTTCTACTCCGCCATCACCCCGGGACAGCACGAGCTGAACAGCCGGCTCGTGACGGTGGCGGATCAGCCGGTCATCGCGAGCGTCAGCGCGAACCTGGAGAGCGGGAAGTACTACTCGTTCTACCTCTCCGGTGCGTACAACTCGACGACGCGGACGGCCGACGCCTTCGTGGTCGAGGACCCGATCCCGGCGGAGTTCGACTGGACGGCGGCGTACGTGCGGTTCGTGAACGCCAGCGCGAACTCGCAGCCCATGACGATGTACCTCGACAATGCGAACACGCCGACCGTCGAGGCGATGGCCGTGGGCGGCGCGGTCGCCTACAAGAACGCCGGTGAGTTCGTGAAGGTCCCGCCGGCCGTGTACAATCTCGTCACCCGCTACACCGGCGATGCCACGGACCGGTTCGTGCGCACCTCCGTGACCTTCCTGCCGGGATACGTGTACACGATCACCGCGCGCGGCGACGTGACGGTCTCCTCCACGGGGACGGCGTGGAACCGCGCGTTCCTGGACAACACCGTCAATCGGTAGTCGCTCTCGCAGTCCGGTTCGACACGGCGCCCCGCTTCGGCGGGGCGCTCGTGCGTTGGTCCCCTTCGCATCCCCGAGGGCTCGCGCCCACGACGCCGGGCCGTATCTTGGCGTCGTTCGACCGCGTGGAGCGTCGATGACACGGCACCCATCCTGGATCCTGCTCGGCGCGGCGATGCTCGCGTCGCCGCTCACCGCGCAGGAGTCGGCGCTCCCCGCGGCGTCGGCGCGGATCGCGGGGACCGTCCACGACAGCATCAACGCGGCGCCGTTGCGCGGGGCCGTCGTGCAGCTCGTCTCGACGAGCGACCCGAGCAATGTCGTGCGCAGCGTGCGCAGCGTGCGCGCCGGCGCGGGCGGCGCCTTCGCGTTGACCGACGTGCCGGCCGGGCGCTACACGGTGGGGTTCCTGCACCCCGTCCTCGATTCGATCGGAATCGATGCACCGGTCCGCGAGGTGCAGGTCGCGAACGGCGAGCGCGTCCGGATCGATCTGGCCACTCCGTCGCCGGCGCGGGTGGGAGCCCTCCTCTGCGGCGACACGGCGTCCGCCGTACAGGTCGGCGTGGTGCGGAGTGCCACCGACCGGCGGCCGGTGGCCGGCGCCGTCGTCGACGGGGGGTGGACGGAGTACGCGATCCGCCGCGGGAAGATCGGACAGGGGATCGCGCGCATCGCCGACACCACGGACGCGGAGGGGCGCTATCGCCTCTGCGACGTGCCGCGCGGTGGGACGGTGGTGCTGCGGGTCTCGAACGGCTCGGAGCGCAGCGCGGCGATCGACGTCGACGTGCCGACCAGCGGCGTCGGCCGCCGGGATCTGTACGTGGGTCGAGGGTGGACGGCGACCGGCCAGCAGGCGCGCGCCGCCGCCGCCGACAGCGGCGAGGTGGAGCGCGAGGTCGGTGACGGCACGCTGCGCGGCCGCGTGCTCGACCACGACGACTCGCGACCGATCGCCGGCGCGCGCATCGCGATCGTGGGCGGGCGCGAGGTGCGGTCGGAGGCGTCGGGCGGCTGGTCGCTCGAGGCGATCCCGTCGGGCACTCGCCTGCTCGAGGTCCGGGCGGTCGGCTACGCGCCCAAGCGCGTCGCCGTGGACGTGTTCGCGGGCGCGCCCTCCGTCGAGCTGCGACTGTCGGCGGTCGAGGCGATGCTCGACACGATCCGCGTGGTCGCGAGTCGTGAGCGGCTCGCGAACACCGGGTTCGAGCAGCGCCGACGGCAGACCGCGGGGCACTTCCTCACGACGAAGGACCTCGTTCGACGGCCCGTCCAGTACACCTCACAGGCGTTGATGACCGTTCCGGGGCTGCGCATCGACCGGACGACGCTCGGCAACTTCCGCATCACCATGCCGGGCATCTTCGGCCGCTGCGCCCCGGCCGTCTACATCGACGGGCACGAGATGCGCGACCTGAACGTCGATCACATCGACGCCTTCGTCTCGCCGGACGAGGTGGCGGGGATCGAGATCTACAGCGAGGCCTCGGTGCCGGCGGAGTTCAATCCGGGGTTCATGCCGGCGCGACGGGCGTGCGGCAGCATCGTGATCTGGCGAAAGCTGGGGGAGCACCCGGCGCGGGGGTGGACGTGGGCACGTCGCATCTTCCACGGCGTCGGCGCGGTGGCGCTGGGATTCGGCATGGGGGCGGTGATGGCCCGCATGTAGCGGGAATTCCTCTTCGCACGACCATGAGAACTTCCACTTTCCTGCAGGCGCTCGGCGCCGCGCTCGTGCTGGTCGCTGCCGCCCCGGTGCGCGCGCAGCAGGCGGGCGGCGCGAGGGTCGAGGCGTACGTCCATGACAGCCTCGCCGGCGGGCCGCTCGCCGATGCCACCGTGCAGCTCGGATCGCTCACCGACCTGAGCTTCGTGCGAACGGCCCGCACCGATTCGACGGGGCGTCTCGCCTTCACGGGGCTGCCGGCCGGGCGTTATCGCCTGGGCTTCATGCACCGCGTCCTCGACGAGCTCGGAATCGACGCCCCCGAGCGCGAGCTGCGTGTCGATGGGAGCGGCGTGCATCACGTGGAGCTCGCCGTCCCGTCGCCGATGCGACTCCGAACCGCGCTGTGTGGACCGACCGCCGCGACCGACTCGGCGGCGGCGATCGTCGGAACGGTGCGGAGTCCCATCGACCAGATGCCGGTCGCCGACGCCGGGGTGAGCGCGCAGTGGGTGGAGTTCACCCTGGGCAGCGGCGGGATCCAGCAGCGCGCACCACGAATCACCGCGCGGACCGGGGCGAGCGGCTGGTTCGCGCTCTGCGGGCTCCCGGCGGGGATCGTCACGGTGTCCGTCGCTGGCGGAAGCGACAGCATCCCGCGGCTCGACTTCCAGCTGGCGGCCCAGCAGCTCCTCCGGCGCGATCTCTACCTGTCGGCGCCCGGACGGGGCGAGCTGGCGGGGCGGGTCGTGACCGCAGACAGCGCGCGGCCGCTGGCCGGCGCGCGGGTGACGGTCGTCGGCGGTCCGCAGGGTGAGACCACCCCCACCGGCGACTGGCGACTGACCGAGGTCCCGCTCGGCACCCAACTCCTCGAGGTACGAGCGGTCGGATACTACCCCGAGCGGCTGGCGGTGGACGTGGTGGCCGGCAGTGCGCCGGTCGTCGTCGCCCTCCAGACGTTCGGGGCGGTGCTGGATGCCATCCGCGTCACCGCCCAGCGAACGCGCGCCGCCGACCTCGGGGGCTTCGAGGCGCGACAGCGCCGAGGGGGGATGGGGCGGTTCCTGTCCGCCGAGCAGATCCTGAGACGCAACGTCCTGGAAACGTCGGACCTCCTGCGGAACATGCCGGGGTTCATCGGGGACGGGAGCCTGACGATGCGCAGCAACTTCTCGGACGGGGCGGGGAACTACGGTACCGACTGCACGGCCGAGGTGTACGTCGACGGGCATCTGATGCGCGGGATCTCCACGGCGGAGCTCGACGCGCTGGTCAAGCCGGAGCACATCGTCGGGATCGAGGTCTACGCCCCGGGGTCGCCGAGGCCGCCGCAGTTCGACTCCGGCCTCTCCGGGTGCGGCAGCCTGGTGATCTGGCAGAAGCCGATCGGCGAGCGGGTTCGGCGGGAGTAGCGCCCTCCGCGGCGCGTAAGTTCGGCCATGGCGCCCAGTTGACACGTCCTGGCCGCAGCTCTAAGTTCATCAGTCTCTACCGCCCCACATCTGTCGTGGGGACGTTTCAGGTCCGAGTCCAACGCATGCCCACGATCAACCAGCTCGTCCGTCAGAGTCGCGGCGATGTCGCCAAGAAGGAGAAGTCGCCGGCGCTCAAGGCGAACCCCTTCCGTCGCGGCGTTTGCACCCGCGTGTACACCACGACGCCCAAGAAGCCGAACTCGGCGCTCCGCAAGGTCGCCAAGGTTCGCCTCACCAACGGCTTCGAGGTGATCGCGTACATCCCGGGCGAGGGGCACAACCTGCAGGAGCACTCGATCGTGCTCGTGCGCGGTGGGCGTGTGAAGGACCTGCCGGGCGTTCGCTACCACATCGTTCGCGGCACGCTCGACGCCGCCGGTGTGCAGGGACGCAACCAGAGCCGTTCCAAGTACGGCACCAAGAAGCCGAAGCCTGGCGCTCCGGCCAAGGGAGGTAAGAAGTGAGCCGCCGCAAGAGTGCCGTGAAGCGTCCGGTTCTGCCGGACGCGCGCTACGACAGCCAGACCGTCTCGAAGTTCATCAACGTCCTCATGTACGAGGGGAAGAAGGCGGTCGCCGAGCGCACCTTCTACGACGCGATGGACCTGGTCGAGGCCCGCACGAGCCAGCCCGGGGTCAACGTCTTCAAGCAGGCGCTGTCCAACCTCAAGCCGGTCGTCGAGGTGAAGAGCCGCCGCGTCGGTGGCGCCACCTACCAGGTGCCGGTCGAGGTCCGTCCGGACCGCCGCACCGCGCTCGCCATGCGCTGGCTGATCAGCTTCTCCCGCGACCGCGGCGAGAAGTCGATGAGCGAGAAGCTGGCGGCCGAGATCATCGCGGCCTCGCGCGGCGAGGGGAACGCCATCAAGAAGAAGGACGACACGCACCGCATGGCCGACGCGAACAAGGCGTTCGCGCACTATCGCTGGTAAGCGGTCGCTTCCACGACACCACATCGCCCCGCTCGACGGTTGCCGTCGGCGGGGCGATGTGCTATCTGGGCGGCCGGGAATCGACTTCCACCTCAGCCCGGCGAAATCCATGCGCACGTTCCTGCGGTGGGGCGGCTATCTCCTCGCGGGCGTCCTCGCCCTCCTCGTCGTCGCGGTCGGGGGGCTCTACGCTCGCGGCTCGATGCTCGTCTCCAAGGCGTGGCAGGTCGCAGCCACCGACCTCCCGGTCCCCTCGGACTCGGCGGCCATCGGGCGGGGGCATCACCTCGCGCTCACCCGAGGCTGCCTCAACTGCCATCGCGAGGCAGGGCAGGGGGCGGTCTTCATCGACGAGCCTCGGCTCGCGCGCATCGTCGCGCCCAACATCGCCCGCCTCGCACGCGAGTACTCGGTCGCCGACTTCGACCGCGTGCTCAGGCGTGGCGTGCGCCCCGATGGGAGAGGGCTGGCCATCATGCCCTCGTCGATGTTCTTCAACCTCTCCGACGAGGACGTCGGCGCGCTGATCGCCTACCTGCGCACGCTGACGCTGACGCGCGACTCCCTGCCGTCGCGTGAGATCAGGCTCATGGCACGGATCGGGCTCGGCATCGGGCAGTTCCGGCTCGAGCCCCAACTCATCGAACGGGACCACGGCGGCAGGCGTCCACCCCGGTCAGTGGCCGCGTCCGAGACGGGGGAATACATCGCCAAGACGTCCTGCAGCGAGTGCCACGGGATGGACCTCCGAGGCGGCGGCGCCGGTCCCGACAACCGCGGGCCCTCGCTCATGGTCGTGGCGTCCTATACGCCGGAGCAGTTCGCCCATCTGATGCGCACCGGCGCGCCGACCGGCGGCCGGAAGCTCGGTCTGATGTCCGAGGTCGCCACGAGTCGTTTCAGTCATTTCACCGATGCCGAAGTGACGACGCTCTACAGCTATCTCAAGACCCTTCCCAGGTAGCGCCATTCCGAAACGGACGGCGCATTCGGCACCGACCCTGCTTTACCTCCTCCTCGAGGGCTCGCACCCGGCGAGCCCTGAAAGGGAGGAGACGGGATGCAGGAGTCACCGAGAGGCCAACAGAGACCGAGAGCACGGATCGCCGACCGCACCGAGGTGCTGCGGTGGCTGGCGTGGCCGCTGGCGCTCGCGGCGGCAGCCGCGGCGATCTATCCCACGACATCGCGCGCGCAGACGCTTCGCGGGTCCAAGCCGAGCGTCGAGAAGATGTACGATTTCGCCCTCAGCCACGGGATGTCCTTTCGAGCGACGCCCGAGGTGATCGACCGGGATGCCGGGGCCGGGCATCTCGTCCGGCTCGGCGGCTCGTGGGACTACGAGCTGACGAACGGGGTCGGCTGGCCATACGTCACCCCGGAGACGCGCCGGTTCGTCGAGGCGTTCGCCGAACAGTACAGCGCGGTGTGTGCGGCGCCACTCGTCGTCACCAGCGCCTCGCGGCCGCTGAGCCGGCAGCCGCGCAACGCCAACCCGCACTCGGTGCACCCGGCGGGGATCGCGATCGACCTGCGCCGCCCGCGCGGGGGACCCTGCCTCGAGTGGACGCGCGCCGCGCTGATCGAGCTCGAGAATCGGGGGATCATCGAGGCGACCGAGGAGCGGCATCCGGTGCACTTCCACGTCGCCGTGCTCGCGCGACGCGGGACCGACGTTCGACTCCCCGCGCTGCGCGTCGCCGGGCAGGATCCGATCGCGAAGCGCCCGGCCTGGCTCGCCGTGCGCCGGCAGTATCACGCCCCCCTCGGGCCGGTCGTCGCCGAGGCGGAGGGGGAGGAGGACGTGCCGCCGAGCTGGGACCGGCGAGCGCTCCCGTCGCGGCCGCGGAGCCTGTTCGCGCGGAGGCTCTACCTGCCGTCGGGGTCGCAGCGACTCGCGCTCGTGACCGACCGCGCGATTCCGGCGTTCCTCGTCCGCGAGGAGGTCCACGCCGGCGACGTGGTGGTGCGCGCCGTCGGCAGCACGCCGTCGGCCGTTCCCGCCAGAGCGGCGGCGAGCGCCACGCCGCGGGCCACCGTCGCCTCGGTGAGGCCGGTGGCGGCTCCGCGCGCCGGCGCGCCCGCGGCCGGCCGGAGCCACCGCGTCCGGCGCGGCGAGACGCTGTGGGGGATCGCGCGGCGCTACGGGACGAGCGTGGACGCGCTGGTGGCGTCCAACCGGCTCGATCGCGCAGCCCGCATCCAGCCGGGCGACGTCCTCACCGTACCGACCGAATAGCCGGGGCCGGCGGAGGCGGCGCGATGTGACCGACCCGGCCGCACGGTGACCGACTGGGCACGAAAGGCCAGCGGTCACCGTGGCGGTGGCCCCTCCGTTGCCCCTCGTCGGGAGGGGAGCGAGACGGGCCCGCGGTACGGGTGCGCGCGACGCGTCGGCGACGCGGTCGAGGCGTCGCGATCCGCCCACACGAAACGGCGTCCGTCTCCTCCGTCGGCGAGGTAGGGGATGCAATCGTCCTGGACATCACTGGCGAGAGAGACGTGGCGTCGGGGCGCCGCGGCGCTGCTCGCGCTCGCGCTGGCGGCCGCGCCGGCGGCACCGCAGGCGGCGACGGGGCTCGGGCGGGACGGCGTGCTCGCGCCGCACGGCCTCCTCCGGGGGATCGTGTTCGACGACTCGACGGACGCGGGGCTCGGCGCGGTCTCGATGACGCTCGTCGACGAGGCGGGGGAGATGGCCGCGAAGATCTCGCAGAGCGAGCCATCGGGCTATTTCGAGATCGTGGTGCCGGCGGCGGGGCGCTATCGGGTCGTCGCCCGTCGAGAGGGGTACCAGTCGGTCATGAGCTCCCTGCTCGAGCTGGGGGTGGGCGAGGCGCTGGAGATGGAGTTCCCGCTGGCGGCGCAGGGCGTCCCGCACTCGCGCGCGATGGTCCTGAATCGCGAATCGATGGATCTCCTGACGTGGACGCCGGAGCCGTACGAGCGCCGGCGCGCACGGGGCGGCGGGCGGTTCGTGGGGCCGGAGCAGCTCCGGCGGACGCGCGCCCGTCCCATTGCCGAGCTCCTCCGTGCGAGCGGCTGGCACGGCGCGGAGAGGTCGGGCGCCCAGCTCGTCGAGCGTGCGTCCCCGGGGCGCGATGGCCGTTGCTGGCCGTCGTTCCTCATCAACGGGGCGCCGACGAACGCAGCCGATGCGGAGGTGCTGCAGCTGTCGACGGCCGAGCTGCGCGCGGTCGAGCTCTACCGTGGCGGACAGGCGCCACGCGAGCTCGCGGGCGAGCGCGGCTGCGGCGTCGCCGTGCTCTGGACGCGCTGAGGGGGTGGCGCATCGGCGCGGCGCGGCGTGACGTCGCGCCCACCTGCAGCGTGCGCACGTCACGAGAGTTGACACGTGCGCTTTGCCGGGTAAATTCAAGAGGCTACGGCTTTTTCGCGACCGGAACCGGTCGAGGAGCAGGCCGAGCGACGTCGGTGCGCTGCGTGCCGACACTTATGGGCCCGCCAGGACGGGGGTGACGAGACCGCTGCAGTGGTACTCGTTCCGGCCAGGAATCTCGCGCGAGAACCGGCTCCCGATAAGCAACGCAGGACAATCGAACGTCGACGGTGTTCGTCCCGCGCATGCGCGAGGGATCGCGACGTCGCCGACGCGCCATGGGTCCCCGCTCGCGCTGCAGTGGCGAGCATACCCGGCGGCAGGCGGATGGATACCGGCTCCGGAGGGAGCGACTGGTCCACCCGCGTTTTTGCTGACGCACATCAGACTGTCGGCGCGCGTGCGCGCCGCCGGCGAACCTTCGAGGTCTTTCGGTCCATATGGCACGCACAACGCCGCTCGAGCACTATCGGAACATCGGCATCATGGCGCACATCGATGCCGGGAAGACGACGACGACCGAGCGCATCCTCTTCTATACCGGCAAGCAGCACAAGGTCGGCGAGGTCCACGAGGGCACCGCCACCATGGACTGGATGGAGCAGGAGCAGGAGCGCGGCATCACGATCACGTCGGCGGCGACGACGGCGTTCTGGACCCGGAACGGGATCCAGCACCGCATCAACATCATCGACACGCCGGGGCACGTGGACTTCACGGTCGAGGTGGAGCGGTCGCTCCGCGTGCTCGACGGTGCGGTGACGCTGCTCGATTCGGTGGCGGGCGTCGAGCCGCAGACGGAGACGGTGTGGCGCCAGGCGGACCGCTACGGCGTCCCGCGCCTCATCTTCGCGAACAAGATGGACCGCGTCGGCGCGGACTTCGACCGCTGCCTGGCGATGATCCGCGACCGGCTGACGCGCGACGCGTATCCGATCCAGCTGCCGGTGGGGTCGGGCGAGCTGTTCACGGGGCACATCGACGTCCTCGAGCGGAAGCAGTACATCTTCGACGAGGCGACGATGGGGAAGACGTTCACGGTGGTGGACGTCCCCGCCGACATGCACGACAAGGTCGAGGAGGCGCGCGCCGCGGTGATCGAGCACGCGGTGACGGCCGACGAGGCGCTGATGGAGAAGTACCTCGGCGGCGAGGAGCTGACGTCGGAGGAGATCCGGCAGGCGATCCGCGCGGCGACGATCGCGGGGCTGATGGTGCCGGTGCTGTGCGGCGCGTCGTTCAAGAACAAGGGCGTCCAGGCGCTCCTCGACGCGGTCATCGACTACCTGCCGGCGCCGATCGACGTCAAGGCGATCAAGGGGCACCTGCCGCACCACGACGAGCACTTCGAGGAGCGGCCGGTGGCCGACGACGCGCCGTTCGCGGCGCTCGCGTTCAAGATCGCGACCGACCCGTTCGTCGGGAAGCTGACGTTCTTCCGGGTGTACTCGGGCGTGCTGCAGAGCGGCTCGTACGTCTACAACTCGACGAAGGACAAGCGCGAGCGCGTCGGGCGTCTGCTGCAGATGCACGCGAACAAGCGCGAGGAGATCGAGGAGGTGCGCGCGGGCGACATCGCCGCCGCGATCGGGCTCAAGGACACGCGGACGGGCGACACGCTCTGCGACGACGAGCATCCGATCATCCTCGAGGCGATGAAGTTCCCGAATCCCGTCATCGACGTCGCGATCGAGCCGAAGACGAAGGCGGACCAGGACAAGCTGGCGATCGCGCTCGCGAAGCTGGCGGAGGAGGATCCGACCTTCCGCGTGCACACCGACGCCGAGACGAGCCAGACGATCATCTCGGGGATGGGCGAGCTGCACCTCGAGATCATCGTCGACCGCATGATGCGCGAGTTCAAGGTGGACGCGAACGTGGGGCGCCCGCAGGTGGCCTACCGCGAGACGATCCGCAAGCGCGTCGACAAGGTCGAGGGGAAGTTCGTGCGCCAGTCGGGCGGGAAGGGGCAGTACGGCCACGTGGTCATCAACATGGAGCCGGCCGACGCGGGACAGGGCTTCGTGTTCGAGGACAAGATCGTGGGCGGCGTGATCCCGCGCGAATACATCGGCCCGGTGGAGCAGGGGATCAAGGAGGCGCTCGAGACGGGCGTGCTCGCGGGCTATCCGATGGTGGACGTGAAGGTCGAGCTGGTCTTCGGCTCGTACCACGAGGTGGACTCCAGCGAGATGGCGTTCAAGATCGCCGGCTCGATGGCGTTCAAGGAGGCGGCGCGCAAGGCGAACCCCGTCCTGCTCGAGCCGATGATGAACGTCGAGGTGGTGACGCCGGAGTCGTACATGGGCGACGTGCTCGGTGATCTCTCGAGCCGCCGCGGGAAGATCGGAGGGATGACGCAGCGCGGCGAGGCGCAGGTGATCGCCGCGACGGTGCCGCTCTCCGAGATGTTCGGTTATTCGACGAAGCTGCGCTCGATGTCGCAGGGCCGCGCGGTGTACTCGATGGAGTTCGCGCACTACGAGGAAGTGCCGAAGTCGAAGGCCGAGGAGATCATCAGCAAGGTCAAGGCGTGAGCCTGATCTGAACGGATACGGTTTGGGTGCTCGGGGTTCGGGGTTCTGCGGGCCGGGCACCCAGACCTGAGCACCACGACCCGAACCCCGGACACTCTCACCGAGCACCGGTACTATGGCCAAGGCGAAATTCGAGCGGAACAAGCCCCACGTGAACGTCGGCACCATCGGCCACGTCGACCACGGGAAGACGACCACGACGGCGGCGCTGACGAAGGTGTCGTCCGACAAGGGCTACGGCACCAAGTACGTCGCGTACGACGAGGTCGCGAAGGCGTCCGAGTCGCAGGGGCGCCGTGACGCGACGAAGATCCTCACGATCGCCACGTCGCACGTCGAGTACGAGACGCAGAACCGCCACTACGCGCACGTCGACTGCCCCGGGCACGCCGACTACGTGAAGAACATGATCACCGGCGCCGCGCAGATGGACGGCGCGATCCTGGTGGTGTCGGCGGTGGACGGCCCGATGCCGCAGACGCGCGAGCACATCCTGCTCGCCCGTCAGGTGAACGTGCCGAAGATCGTCGTGTTCCTCAACAAGTGCGATCTCGTCGAGGACGAGGAGCTCCTCGACCTGGTCGAGCTCGAGGTCCGCGAGCTGCTCTCGAAGTACGACTATCCGGGCGACGAGACGCCGGTCATCCGCGGCTCGGCGATCAACGCGATCAACGGCGATCCGAAGTGGGTCGCGAAGATCGAGGAGCTGTACGACGCGCTCGACACCTTCATCCCGGAGCCGGTCCGCGAGATCGACAAGCCGTTCCTGCTCCCGGTCGAGGACGTGTTCACGATCACCGGCCGCGGCACCGTCGCGACGGGGCGCATCGAGCGCGGCCAGATCAAGGTCGGCGAGGAAGTGCAGCTCGTCGGCTTCGGCGCGGACAAGAAGACGGTCGTCACGGGCGTCGAGATGTTCCGCAAGCTCCTCGACTCGGGCCAGGCGGGCGACAACGTCGGCCTCCTGCTCCGCGGCGTGGACAAGAAGGAGATCGAGCGCGGCATGGTGCTCGCCAAGCCCGGCTCGATCCCGCCGCACACGAAGTTCGAGGGCGAGGTCTACGTCCTCACGAAGGAGGAGGGCGGCCGTCACACGCCGTTCTTCAAGGGCTATCGCCCGCAGTTCTACTTCCGCACGACGGACGTGACGGGCTCCATCGAGCTCCCCGAGGGGACGGAGATGGTGATGCCGGGCGACAACGTGCAGATGACGATCGAGCTCATCACGCCGATCGCGATGGAGGAGCAGCTCCGCTTCGCCATCCGCGAGGGCGGCCGCACGGTGGGCGCGGGCGTCGTGACGAAGATCCTGGCCTAACAGCAGGGCAGGGGATCCAGGGGCTGGGGACGCGCGTCCCCAGCCGCCTGGTCCCGAGTCCCGAGTCCCTAGTCCCTGGTTCATCAACATGGCTGGAAGAATTCGCATCCGTCTCAAGGCCTTCGATCACGCGGTGATCGATCAGGCGTCGGCGGACATCGTGCGGACCGCCGAGAAGACGGGCGCGCAGGTGTCGGGGCCGATTCCGCTGCCGACCAAGACGCAGCGGTGGACGGTCCTCCGCTCGCCGCACATCGACAAGAAGTCGCGCGAGCAGTTCGAGCAGAAGACGCACAAGCGGGTGATCGACATCCTCGACTCGAAGGCGCAGACGGTGGACGCGCTGACGAAGCTGGACCTCCCCGCCGGGGTGGACGTCGAGATCAAGGTGGAGTGACGGCGGACGGCTGCGCCGCGCGTCCCTCGTCGTCGCACGAGGAGCGGTCGCTGGTGCAGGTCGGTCGAGGCAGGAGGCAGGACATTTCGCACGCGGCGGAATCGAGAGAGCGACCCGAGGTCGGTCTCCGTTCCCCGCCACGGTCCAACTGGCCGGCGGGCAGGTCCCGCGGACAGCGACTTCGCAGAGGAGAACCATGATCGGCATCATCGGCAAGAAGCTGGGGATGACCCAGGTCTTCAACGAACAGGGGCAGCAGGTGCCCTGCACGGTCATCGAGGCCGAGCCCAACCCCGTGCTCGCGGTGACGCGGCTGGAGGAGGCGGGCTTCGCGAGCGTGCAGCTGGGCTACGGGCAGCAGCGGACGCGCCGTGAGGCGGCGGCCGGCGAGCGCACGCCGCGTGGGCGGCGCGCGACCGCGGCCGAGCTAGGCCACGCCAAGAAGGCGGGGCTCGCGGCGGCGCCGCGCGTGCTCAAGAGCGTGCGGCTCGACGAGAAGGGGAACGCC
>Ga0182741_1002258_pt1 | contig 22914 bp, 14 predicted proteins | sample eDN5th37CBELigOP_FD_128874 | JGI IMG/M metagenome (GOLD analysis project Ga0182741, IMG submission 128874) | Enriched Organic Plus compost microbial communities from Emeryville, California, USA - eDNA 5th pass 37_C BE-Lig OP (version 2) (version 2) ... | reverse complement strand
CTTCTACACCGGCCGCTTCAAGCTGCTGTCCACGCTGATCTACATCGCGATGGGCTGGCTGGTGATCATCGCCATCAAGCCGCTGCTGACCTCGCTCGACGCCTGGACGCTCGGCTGGCTGCTGGCAGGCGGCCTGTTCTATACGCTCGGCACCTACTTCTATCACCGCGAATCCATCCGCTATTCGCATGCGATCTGGCACCTGTTCGTGATCGCCGGCAGCGTCTGCCATTACATCGCCGTCACCGAACAGGTCCTGCGGCCGCGCCTGGCCGCGGCCTGAGGCAACGGATGAACACGTGGAAGCCGGCTTGACCCGGCTTTCGCATCGCCTGAACAACCGCGCTGGCTAAGTGGACGCATGAATCGCGTCCCCGCCCGCAAGACGCCATTCCACTGGCCCCGGCCGTCGCGCCGCACCGGGCTCATCCTCGCGGCCGTAGCCGCCGTGCTGATCGTCCTGTGGCTGTTGTTCGACTGGAACTGGTTCAAGGGTCCGGTGGAGCGCCAGGTCCAGGCCCGCACCGGCCGCGACTTCCGCATCGGCGGCGATCTCGACGTCCGGCTCGGCAGGGTGACCACCGTGCGCGCCGACGGACTGCGGCTGGGCAATGCCGGTTGGTCCCGCGAACCGACGATGGCCGTGGCGCGGCGCGCCGAACTGGACATCGAGATCTGGCCGTTGCTGCGCGGCCAGGTGCGCATTCCCGAAATCCGCCTGCTGGAACCCCGGCTGCGGCTGGAGACCGGCCCCGACCGGCGTGGCAACTGGGATTTCGGGCCGCGTGGCGACACCGACATCCGCTTCCATCGCCTGTGGGTCCGGGACGGACGCCTGCGCTATCTCGATGCGGCGGAAAAGACCGACATCGACCTCCACCTGGACAGCGTGGCGCCACGGGGTTCGCGCGGCGTGCCGTCGGTCGCGATCCGCGGCGGCGGCCGCTGGACCGGCGAACCGTTCCGCCTGCAGGGCCATGCCGATTCGCCGCTGGCCCTGCGCGATACCCGCCGGCCCTATCGAATCGATCTGCGCGCGCAGGCCGGTCCGACCCGCGCGCGTGCGCGCGGCACGCTGCTGGATCCCCTGCGCCTGCACGATTTCGATCTGAACCTGCAGCTCGCCGGCCGCGATCTGGAGGATCTGTATCCATTGATCGGCATCGCCCTGCCGCCCACGCCGCCCTACGCGCTGGACGGCCGCTTCACGCGCGCGGGAAACACCTGGCGCTACGACGGATTCACCGGCCGGGTCGGCGACAGTGATCTGGCAGGCACGGCCAGCGTGACCGTCGGCCGCGTGCGCCCCTTGTTCACCGCCAACCTGGTTTCGCGACGGCTCGACTTCGACGACCTCGCCGGCTTCGTGGGTGCGCCGCCGCAGTCCGGCGCCGGCGAGACCAGCAATGCGGAACAGGGCGCCGAGGCCGCGCGACAGCAGGCGCAGGCGCGGGTCCTGCCCGACACGCCCTACGATCTGGCCAAGCTGCGCGCGATGGATGCGGACGTGCGCTGGAAGGCCCATCGCATCAACGCGCCGACCCTGCCGCTGGACGACATGGACGCACGCCTGCGCCTGGACGGCGGACTGCTGCGGCTGGAGCCGCTCAACTTCGGCGTCGCCGAAGGCGACATCCGCTCGACCATCCACATGGACGCGCGCACCGACACCATCCGTACCCGCGCGGACATCGCGGTGCGCCGGCTCAATCTCGCCCGGCTGTTCCCGGATGCGGCCATCACCCGCACGGCCATCGGCCGCATCGGTGGCGATGTGGCGATCACCGGCACCGGCAATTCGGTCGCGCGCATCCTCGGCAGCGCCGACGGCGACATCGCCATCGGCATGGGCAAGGGACAGATCAGCAATCTGTTGATGGAACTGGCGGGACTGGACGTCGCCGAATCGCTCAAGTTCCTGCTGACCCGCGACAAGACCGTGCCGGTGCGCTGCGCGTTCGGCGATTTCGCCGTGCAGGACGGCGTCATGCATGCACGGACGCTGGCGTTCGACACCACCGACACGATCATCATCGGCAAGGGCGACATCAGCCTGAAGGACGAAACGCTGGATCTGGAACTGCGGCCGCGCCCCAAGGATCGCAGCCTGCTGGCGCTGCGTTCGCCGCTGGTGGTGGAAGGGACTTTCCGGGATCCTTCGTTCCGCCCGGATTTCAAGCGCCTGGGCCTGCGTGGTGCCACCGCGCTGGCGCTGGGCAGCATCGCGCCGCCGGCGGCACTGCTGGCCACGCTGGAGCTGGGACCGGGCAAGGATGCCGGCTGCGGCGGCCGCTACGCGCGCTGAGACTCAGCTGGCGATGTAGCGCTGCAACTGGTCCAGCTCCAGTTGCTGGTCCTCGATGACCGCCTTGACCAGATCGCCGATGGATATCACGCCCGCCACCCGCTCGCCTTCCAGCACCGGCAGGTGGCGGATGCGATGCTCGGTGACGATCTGCATGCAGCGATCGACCGTGTCGTCCAGGCCGACCGTGATGACCCGTCCGGTCATGATGTCGCGTACCGGCGTATTGGCCGAGGAACGTCCCTGCAGCACCACCTTGCGCGCGTAATCGCGTTCGGAAACGATGCCGCACAATCTCGCTCCCTGCATGGCCAGCACCGCGCCCACGCCTTTGTGCGCCATCAGCTTGATGGCGTCGAGTACCGAGTCGTCCGGCGAAACCGCGAAAACCTCAGGGCTCTTGGCCCCCAACAGCTGGCGTACCGTGCGCATGACTGCCTCCATTGGAAGGGCGATCGGGCGGGTCCAAGGATACTCCTGCCGCGCCGGGTTGCCACACGTCGACGAGGTACAGCGGACGCTGCTTGGATTCCTCGTAGAGCCGGCCCAGGTATTCGCCGATGATGCCGAGCGCCACCAGTTGAACGCCGCCGAGGAACAGGATGACCGTCATCATGGTCGGCCAACCCGCCACGCGGTCTCCCCATAGCATGGCCTTGACCACCACCCAGATCGCCGCCAGGAACGCCAGCAAGGCGGTCAGTACGCCCAGATAGGTCGCGGCCCGCAGGGGTGCGGTGGAGAAACTGGTAATGCCTTCCAGGGCGAAATTCCACAATCGCCAGAAGCCGAAATTGCTGCTCCCCGCCAGGCGCGGCTCGCGCCGGTAGGCGATGGCGGTCTGGCGGTATCCGACCCAGCCGAACAGGCCCTTCATGAAACGATGGCGCTCGCGCAGTTCGCGCAACGCGTCCAGCGCGCGCGGCGAGAGCAGGCGGAAGTCTCCGGTGTCGGCCGGAATCGGGGTCTTGGAAAGCCGGCCGATGAGCCGGTAGAACAGATGCGCCGTGGAACGCTTCAGCCAGCCTTCGCCCTCGCGGGCGATGCGGGTGCCGTGCACGTTGTCGTACCCCTGCCGCCACAACGCGACGAACTCGGGAATCAGCTCCGGCGGATCCTGGCCATCGGCATCGAGAATGACCGCGGCACCCTCGGTCACCTGGTCCAGGCCCGCGGTAAGCGCGGCTTCCTTGCCGAAGTTGCGCGACAGCCGCAGCAGCGAGATCCGGCCGTCCTCCATCGCCAGGCGCCGCATGACCTCCCAGGTGCCGTCCGTGCTGCCGTCATCCACATAAAGCACGCGCGACCGGAGACCGCCCATGCCATCCAGGGTGGCGGCGATGCGGGGATGCAGGTGCGGCAATGCCTCGGCTTCGTTGCGGGCCGCGATCACCACCGTCAGCAGATCGTCGCTCATGAGCGGCTCAATCCAGTTGCTCGAGATAGGCCGCGCCCCCGATCTGCCGCACCTGACGCTGGATCCAGTTGGCCCGACGCTGCACGTAGGGTCCGGGATTGCGCGCGTTGTAGCGGCGCGGTGCCGGCAGCACGGCGGCCAGCCGCGCGCTTTCGGCCGGCGACAGCCGCGAGGCGTCCTTGCCCCAGTAACGCCGGGCGGCCGCCTGCGCGCCGTAAACGCCATCACCGAACTCGGCGATGTTCACGTGCATTTCCAGGATCCTTGATTTCGGCCAGAAGGTTTCGATCAGCAGCGTGTACCAGACCTCGAACCCCTTGCGCACCCAGCGCGAGGCGCGGTTGCTGCCCTGCCACAGGAACAGGTTCTTGGCGACCTGTTGGCTGAGCGTGCTCGCGCCACGCAGACGGCGCCCCTTCGCGTTGCTCGCGCGCGCCTTCTCGATGGCCTTGAAATCGAAACCGCCGTGCCCGGCGAAGTTCTGGTCTTCCGCGGCCACGACCGACAACGGCAGGCTGGGCGCGATCCGATCCAGATCGCGCCACGCGTGCTGGATGCGGAAACCCCAGTCGCCTTCGCCCCAGGCCTCGAACTGGCGTGCGACCATGAACGCCGACAGCGGCGGATCGACGAAGCGCAGGACCAGCACTTGGAGCACGCTGGCCGCGGCGAACAGGAAGGGCAACGCCAGCAGCCAGCGCCTCCAGCGCCGCCGCTGGGGCGGCCTCCCGTCCTGGCCCGCCGTCTTGAGGAAGGCCGGGTTCGCCCCCATCGTGATTCCACCCATCGTCATCGCAGGACCGCATTATGCCGATGCGGCCCGTTTCCCCGCATCCCGGAGTCTTCGTGAATCCCAGTCCCGACAACGACACCCAACTCCGTTTCCTGCTGCCCAAGGCCGGCGTGCGCGGCGTGACCGTGCACCTGGACGCGTCGTGGCGCGAACTGTTGTCGCACCAGGCCTACCCGCCCGCCGCGGCCGCACTGCTCGGCGAAGCCTGCGCGGCGGCCGTCCTGTTCACCGGCCACACCAAGGTGGACGGCCGCCTGTCCATCCAACTGCGCAGCCAGGGCTCGCTGCGCACGCTGTTCGCCGAATGCACCGCGGCCGGCAGCCTGCGCGGCATCGTCCAGTTGGAGGACGGCCACGACGCTCCCCGTGACCTCCGCGCGCTGGGTGACGACGCGCTGCTGGCCATCACCATCGAGAATCCGGGGCTCGACCCGCGCGAACCCCAGCGCTATCAGAGCCTGGTGTCGCTGGACGCCGAATCGCTGGCCGAGGCCTTCGAGGACTACTTCCGCCAATCCGAGCAGTTGCCCACCCGCCTGCTGCTGGCCAGCGACGGCCAGCGCGCCACCGGCCTGATGCTGCAGAAGTTGCCGGGCGACGAGGGAGACGCCGACGGCTGGAACCGGGTCGGGGCTTTGTTCGACACCCTGTCCGAGGGCGAACTGCTGGCCACGCCGCCGCACCTGTTGATCCACCGCCTGTTCCATGAAGAGGCCCCGGAACGGATGACCGAGCGCGGCCTGCGGTTCGGCTGTTCCTGCTCGCGCGAACGGGTCTCGGCCATGCTGCAGTCGCTGGGAGAGGACGAGGCCCGGGCGGCACTGACGGACGGGTTGGCCGAAGTGCGCTGCGAATTCTGCGGCCAAAAATACCAATTTGATACCAGTGAAATCGCGGAACTTTTCGGCCAACCGTCGGTCGGAATGGAGGCCCCTGCCCGGCTCCAGTAGCGTTATTTTGGAGGCCAGCAGGCGACGGGGACTTGTTAAAGAAACATAAACGGCATAGCATCAGTTCCCCTTCGGGAGGGGAACTCCGCGTTTACGTTCGGGGTCTGAAGCCAGCCATGAAACTGCGTCATCTGCGACTACCGTTAGCCGTTCTGCTCGCCCTCGGCGTGGCAACGGGCGCGGCCGCGCAGAACAAGCAGAAGAAGTCCGAGCGCGGCGCGCCGACCGCTCTTCCCATCCTGAACAACGCGAACGGCAAGGTCGAAGCCGTGCTGTTGCTCGAACCCACCGGCGAAGCCGCCGCAGGTGCGCGCTGGCGCTTCGGCAGCAACACGCTGAGCGCCGCCTTCGGCCTGGAAGCCGGTGATTCGCTCGGCCTGGTCTGCAATCGCCAGAGTGGCATCGTCGGCAACATCGGCAGCCTGGCCAGTCACTGCATGCTGGCAGCGCTGGACAACGATGACGCGAACAACAGCCAGCGACTCAGCGCCGGTGCCACCCTCAACCGTCCCGGCGGCCGCCTCGGCCTCTCGGCCGGCACCGGTCGCGATACGCTGCCCGTCTGGCTGTCCGGCGGCAACAAGATTTCCGCGGGCCACGTCGAACAGAATGACCTCGCGGTCTTCGGCGAGAAGAACATCGGCCGCGAAGGCTTTGTCTCGATTGGTGGCGCCGTCGCCAGGGCTCGGCTGGTGCCGGCCTCGGATCTGCCTGCCATCGCCGATCATTGGAACAGCAAGACCTTCACGGTGGGCGGCGGCTACGGCCCCTTCAGCGCCAACATCATCGGCCGTGTGGTCGACGTGCCGGGCCAGCCGGGCAAGTGGGAAGGTCTCGGCCTGGGCTTCACCTGGCGGACGCCGTGGAGCGGTCAGCTGACCGTCGGTGCCGAGAACGTCATCAGCCGCGGCAAGAATCCCTTCTCGCTCAGCAACGACAAGGCTGATGAAGGCACGGTCCCCTACGTGCGCTACGAGCAGGATCTCTGACTGTCGGATCGTCGCGCAACTGAACTACTCGTCTGCCAACAATCGGCTCATTGAACGCCGCTTGAGGTTGCCCGTACTGTGTGACGCAGTCGGGAGGAATCTGATATTTACAGTCGGGCGTATCGCGCTCGAGTCCGCTACCCGCAACGTGGCGAGCATGCCGCCAGTTCGGCTCGCCTCCTGCAACGGCACCAAGTAAAGAGCTGAGCTCGGCTGTAGTACAGCGGGCTTTTTCGTTTTGGCCGCCATCAGACTGACATCACTCGCGTTTGAACGTTTGAACTGCCCATCACTGCGTCTTTATCCAAACAACGAATGGATTGCGCCGCTCCCAAGCCAAATCGACATGGATATACAAGCTTTGAGCGATGCCACGAGGACGATGCAATATGACAGCGAGAGCTCGCGAGATTCCTTCAAGGAATTCGCGCTTTGAGCGACGCGCGTACTCAGCTGTTTGACTACCTCGCGTTACCTAAAAAGACGTTCCAAGCTCTCTACTCTAGAGCAGGCTCTTGAGCAAACATCGTTCCCAGATTGAACCTGCTCCGCACCGTCAACGGCGGCGTGCAGAAACACCCTCCATCTACAAGTGCCGTTGGCCTTGTCTGCGAAACGTAATTCATATTACGTAAATATTTGTGAATTCTACGTTAGCCTCCGACTAGCTGATGGCATTTCTCTGCCATTCAGCTCTATGGCGGAACACGCCATCGCTATCCACTTCTGTAGAGAGAGAGAAGATGAGCAATTCGAAAGGATATTCCTTCGCCAGAAAATTGACAAAAACTACGCTCAGTATCGCCTTGGGAATGTGCGTGGCTGGCGGAGTCCAAGCCCAATCCAACATCACCGGCAGCATTTTTGGTGTCGCCGAAGCTGGCCAGACGATCACGGTGAGAAACCTGGATACGGGGTTGACCCGCACCATCACGGTCGGGACTGACGGCAAGTACCGCCTGCTGTCCCTACCCAACGGGCGCTACAAGGTCGAGCTCCAGAAAGACGGCAATGTCGTCAGCTCCCGCGACAACGTGGAAGTCCTGGTATCCAGCGGCGTGGAGGTCAACTTCTCGGCCGCAGGCGCGGACGCCACCCAGTTGGATACTGTTGTGGTGACAGGCGTTCCTGCATCGATCGACATTTCACAGGTCGACGTCCGAACGGTCTTTACCGCAGAGCAGCTCGCAAAAATTCCGATTGGGCGCAGCATCAATGATGTCGCGCTCTTGGCTCCGGGTGTAATCTCCAGCACCAGCTATAGCGGCTATGGCAGCTTCGGCGGCGCGGCGGCTTCCGAGAATGCTTACTACATCAACGGTTACGCTGTGACCAATCCGTTGACGTCGATTGGCTATTCGACCCTTCCGTTCGATTCCATTGGCCAACAACAGGTGTTGACTGGAGGATACGGCGCGGAATTTGGTCGCTCCACCGGCGGCGTGGTCAATATCGTCACAAAGCGCGGCGGAAACGAGTGGAAAGGCGGCATCTATGGCATCTGGACGCCTGGCTCGTTAAAAGGAACCCCCCGCAATCTCTATTATCCTGACACCGGTTTTTGGGGTGAAGATCGTACAAACCCACTCGAACGGACCGATGGAACGCTCTATCACTACAAGCGCAAGAACCAATCAACGTCCTTCACCCGTGGCTTCTATGTAAGCGGACCAGTGATCAAGGACCGCCTCTTCATCTATGCAAACGCGGAGCAAACCGATACTGATGGCAACAGCGTAGGAACCACCCGCACGGCGTCGGCGCAATCCACGGGCTGGAACGATTACAGCTACGAATATCCCCGTGCAACAGCCAAGATCGATTGGAACATAACAGACAATCATTTGTTGGAATTGACTGGCATTCTCGATCGCACGAAATATGACGTCGGCCGCTATGCCTTCAATTACGACAACTTTACTCATGGAAACGAAAAAAATTCCGGCGTTTCCACAGATGATGAAGCCAAGCTCTACGTAGCCAAATACACCGGGTATCTTACCGATACACTGACTGTTTCGGCGCTGTACGGCCAGCAGAAGATTACCCACGAAACCACTCCATTTGGATATGAGCCTTCGTGCCCTTATGTGAGTGCTCCGGCCGCCGCCCGCGTACCAGGCGTGACCTACAATATTTGCCAAAAGTACCTGAGCACGGTTCCTGTGGAAGGCGAGGAAGACAAGACCGATGGATGGCGACTGGACGTCGCGTGGCAGCTCGGCGACCATGAAATCCGCGTGGGTGCGGACCGCCAGAATGCAGAATCCTACCGCGGAAGCTCATATCCGGGTGGATATGGCTGGTACTACTATAAATTCGATGACCCGAATGAGGCGGTCGATGCTGGCCACGGTGTTATTGGAACTCCCGCGCAGGCCGGTGGATATGGTGCCGAAGGTTATTTCGTCGAGCGCTATTACTCCACGAGTGAAGCACGCGTCAAGGTAGAGCAGTCATCGCAGTACATCGAAGACCGCTGGCAGGTAACCGACAACCTTCTGCTTTCGCTGGGCTTGCGAAACGAGCAATTCCGCAACTACACAGGCGGTGGAGAAGTCTATGTCTCGCAGCGCCACCAATTGGCGCCCCGCTTCGGATTCTCGTGGGACGTAGGCGGCGAATCCAACCTGAAGATTTTCGGTAATGCAGGCCGTTATCATCTGGCCCTTCCGAACAACGTGGCCATCCGTGCAGCCTCTGGCACGCTGCGCACCAGCGAATACTTCACCTATACCGGAGTCGACGCGAACGGAAACCCGACCGGCTTGACACCCATTACGCTGGACACCACGAGTCCGTACGTATGCCCCGGCACCAATGGGATATCCTCGAACCTGGAGTGTGGGTCGGCACCCGATCCGCGTACTATTGCCGCCATTGATCTGAAGTCCCATTTCCAGGACGAATACATCGTCGGCATGGAGCAGATCCTTAGCTCCAACTATTCCTGGGGCGCAAAGCTGACCTACCGCGATCTCAAGAGCGCCATCGATGATACGTGCGCCCCTGCTTTGGGCGGCGCATGCTTCATCTTTAATCCTGGCGAGTCGAACTCATTCTGGGTTGAACAGGACGATGGCAGCTTCCAGAAAGTTCACTACTCCGCTGAGGAACTGAACCTTCCGAAGCTGAAGCGCAGGTACTACGCGCTTGATCTGTACCTCGAGCATCCTTTCAGCGATAGCTGGTACGGCAAGATCGAGTATACGTTCTCCCGCAACTACGGAAACTCTGAAGGCCAGCTTCACTCCGATGTCGATACCGGCACCGGCGGTCAGTCAGACGTCTCCGTGACTCAAGACTGGGATCTTCCGCAGTTGATGTTCGCGGCCAACGGCCTGCTTCCCAACAACCGTACTCACCAGCTGAAGGCGTTTGGCTACTATCAACTGACGCCCGAATGGCGGTTGGGCGGCTCGACGATCGTCCAGAGTGGACGTCCCAAGAGCTGCACCAGCTACTGGCCCACGCCCGACCCGGGCCTGTACAACGGCGCGTACTATCATTATTGCGGACTCCCTGGGGATCAGGAAGTTTCGCCTCGTGGCGCCAAGGGTGAAACTCCCTGGACGGCGATATTCAATCTCAACGTTGCCTATACGCCGACCTGGGCCAACAACAACCTGACACTCCAAATGGACGTTTTGAACGTGTTCGACAGTCAGGTTGCAACCGCCTACTACAACCGCTACGCCTCGAGCCGTACTACGGTGAATCCGCGCTATGACCAGGTCTTGTACTACACGGATCCTCGTTCGGTCAGGTTCACCGTTCGATACGACTTCTAACAGCAAAAACTCTGCTCTCTTGGTTACCGGCCCTCAGGGGCCGGTTTTTTTGTAACATCACTCGAACCGCAACTCCGCATTGCCCGAGAACGTCTCCATGCTGATGTCGCCATCACCGCTGCCGTAGCGGGTCTGGAAGCTGGCCCCCGGTCCCATTCCGCGCTCGACCTTCACGCCCGGTGCGCGCAGGTCCCCGCTGAAAGTCTCGCCCCGCACCTCCGCCGAGAGGCTCTTCGGGACGATCAGCAGCACGTCGCCGCTTACCGTCTCCATGTGGAATTCCGCCTTCGGCGCCACGCCGGTGCTGATCCGGAGATCGCCGCTGACCGTATTGCCCTTGAACTCGCGCAGACGCTCGTCCTTGACCGCAACGTTGACGTTGCCGGAGACGCTCTCGACGGTCACTTCGCCGTTCAGGCGCCCGTTGAGGGTCAGGCTGCCGCTGACGGTCTGCGCGTCGACTTCCGGACTATTGAGGGTCAGGCGGACGTCCCCGCTGACCGAACTGATGTCCGCGCTCCGGGGGGCACCAATCGCCAACACCTGCCCGCTGACCGCTTCGATCGACAGTGAACCCGCAGCCACTCCCTCGACGTCCACATCCGCCGACACCGAATCGATTTCGAGATCCGCGCGCAGCGGCACGACAAGCTGCAGATCGGTCGGCTCGCTCCTGCGCTCTCCCCAGCCGCCACCATTGGGATAGCGAACCGAGACATTGAGGTGCTCGCCCCCGCCGTCGATTTCCAGTTTTTCGACGCCCGCGCCCAGCGTACCGGTGATCTTGACCTCGGGCCTATCCCAGGTGCGGACCTGGATCCGGCCCTTGACGTTGCTGATGTCGACGCGCCCGCGCGGATCCAGCGCACGGCTTTCATTGATCGGCGTGCCGGCCAGGGCCGGACATGCCATGACCAGCGACAGCAGCAGCAGCGGAGTTCTGAACATGTGCATGGAAGGCTCCTTGGTCAACTCATCATTGCGCGCTGGGTCAACGCCAGGCGCTTGGCATAGGTGCGGCGCAACTGTTCAAGCAGGAAGCGCGTGTTGGGAGCACGATCCAGCGCGGCAAGGATTTCCTCGGCACTGCGATCCAGTTCCTGCAGCGCGCCTCCCAGTTCGGGATGGGCTTCGGCACCCTGGATCTGCGCGAGCGCTCCCTGATAGTCCCGGGTCAGCTGCGCCGCTTCCTGCCGGATCAGGGGTTCCTGCGGCGGGGTCAGATGCGTGGCCTGCCAGAGGAATCCGATCGCCAGCAGCATCGACGCGGCCATTGCCCACGGCGCCAGCCGGCGCGCTCCTGTGCGCACGCTGCTGGCGTCCGCGCCCCGCGATGCGGCCCTGCTCCACGGGAACCCGCGGCTTGGGCGGTCCTGTTGTCCCGGTGCGATTTCCGCCGTTTGCGGCAATTCCGCGATGCGGGCTGCGATTTCCGGCCACAGATCCCGCCTCGGCGGCGTGTCCTGGCGCAGCCCTTTCAGCTGCCAGCGCAGGCGGTCGTTTTCTTCGCTCATGCTTCTACTCCCAATCTTTCGCGCAGCAGCTGGCGGGCGCGATGCAGTTGCGCCTTGGAGCTGCCGACCGCCATGCCCAGTTCGCCGGCGATCTCTTCATGTTTCCAGCCTTCCACGTCGTACAGCACCAGCACCGCGCGCGCCCGTGGCGGCAGGGTCGCCACGGCCCGTTCCAGGTCCAGCGACAATGCGGTGTGATGCCCGGCGGAATCGGCCATGCCCAGATCGTCCAGGCGGTCCTCGTTTTCGTCGAACAAGGGCTGCGACCGGCGCGAGCGCAGTTCCATCAGCGCGGTATTGACCGCAAGCCGATGCAGCCAGGTGCTGAAGGCGCTTTCGAAACGGAATTGCGGAAGCGCCTGCCAGGCGCGCACGAACGCTTCCTGGGTCAGGTCGTCGGCCCGGACGCCCTGGCCGCCGACCAGGCGTTGGATCACGCCATGGATGCGGCCGACGTGGCGGCGGTATATCGCTTCGAAAGCGCGCATGTCGCCGCCGACGGCGGCCCGGACCAGGCCGTTGTCGGTCTCGGCGGCCGCCAGGGCGGTCGTGTCGGTCATCAGGTCGGTCACGGCGGCGTTCAGCATACCCCTTTGGATGTGCTGCCACCCGGAAAGGTTTAAGCGGCGTCCCCCCGCAAACCGCGGATGAGCGGTTGAAGGTAGCCCTCATAGGGCGCCCATTTGGGCCGTTCCAGCGCCACCACGCGATCCCTGACCTGCACGGCGCTGGCCGTCGCCACCCCGCGGGTCCGCTCCTGCAGGGCAAGCATGCCCGGTTCGAACCCGAACCCGCAGAAATCGGCTACCTCGCGCAGGACGGCCTCGGTGTCCCGGGTCAGCCGGCCGTAGTCGACATCCAGGATCCGCCCTGGACAGGCCGCATGCCAATGCGCCATCAGGCGCTCGTACTGGCGGTAATAGAAGGCCAGTTCCTGCTGGTCGTAAGAATAGGGATTGGCGTCGGAGAACAGTTCGCGCAGGTTGGAGAAGCAGGTCTCGACCGGATCCCGCACCATGTGCAGGATCTTCGCCTGCGGCAGCGCCTGGCAGATGAAGCCGATGTTGAGGAAATTGGAGGGCAGCTTATCGGTGAAGAAGCGCTCCTTGCCCAAACGCCATTCCATCTTCTGCAGATAGCCTCGCCCCGCCTCCGCCAAGTCGACGCCGGCGGCGGCCTTCCGGACCAGGGTTTCATCGATCACGCCGCGGCAGTGGTAATCGGTAGCCCAGCGCATCTGGCTGGTGAAGTCGTAAAGCTCGCCGACGCCGTGGATATCGGAGTGCCCATCCAGCAGTTGCTCCAGCAGGGTGGTACCGGAGCGATGCATGCCGACGATGAAAATGGGTACGCGCGATGAGCCGCCCGCCGCCGTGGAGGTCGGCTCACCCGCCGCGATCGGAAGTTCGATCAATGCATCGACCAGTCGCCGCGACTCCTCGCTCTCGTATTTCAAGGTCGAGCGCTTGGCCCGGCAGGCAAGCGTCAACGCCTCGCCGGCAGCGGCGGTGTCGCCCACGTCATCCAGTTCCTTGTGCAGCGCGTAAGCCAGCAACGCCACCTCATCTGGACGCTTGCAGGGGATGGCGAGCAGGCGCCGCAGCCGATCGATGTGATTGGCTTCCCGGCTCTGCTTGCGCAACCGGGAGACCAGCCACCAGGCTTGGGCAATCTCGGGCGCACGTCGCAGGCAGTGCTGGAGATCCTGCTCGGCGGCCTTGAACCGCCCGAGGTACGTCAGGATCTGCGAGCGTGCCATCAGCGTTGGCGGATAATCCGGATCCGCGCGCTTGGCTTCGTCCAACAGGCGTAATGCGTCCTCCTGACGGTTGAGGTAGCTGAGCTGGGCGGCGAAGGCCAGCAACAGGGGTATTGGCAGTTGGTCCGGGCTGCCCAGCCTGTCCAGGCAATCCATCAGGACTTCGGCTTCGTTGAAGGTGCGCAGGCGCTTGACCAGTTCGGCAAAGGTCGGCAAATCCCGGGGCCAAGCTCGGAACGCCTGCATCGCATAGTCATGCGCCGCCCGGTATCGTCCGGCTAGCGATTCCACATAGGAGAGTTGAACCAGCGCGACGACATGCCCCGGTTGTTGACTGAGGATGGTTTGGTAGGCGCTGCGCGCCTCGGCCCAATGCTTCTGACCCGCATACTGTTCCGCAAGCCGAAGCAACCCTGCGATTGATGAATTCATGCATCCGAATCATACAAAAAAAGCGGCCGCCCGGAGGCGACCGCTGAAAAGCGACAGCAATGCTAGTGATGGGTTTAGAAGTCGTATTGCACCATGAAACGCACATAACGCGGAGTCTGGAACGACGCCGGCAGCATATACGTGCTCGATGCCGCACCCGTGGCCGATACTTCTGCGGACTCGATGACGGATGTCACCTCCTGCTGGTTGAACACATTGAACACATCCACCTTGAATTGCAGGCCTTCAGCCCAAGATGGTGCGTACCGCACGCTCAGATCAAGCGAATTTGTCCACGGCAAACGGCCCTTGGTACCACGCGGCACAGGTACAGAATCGTCAGTCGACGCGTCGCCGCTCGGGCTGCAGCGCATGAACGATGAACCATATGCATGCGGGGCATAAACCGCTCCCGGATCCGTATCCAGTACGCCTAGGCAGTTCACCGGACGTCCCGACTGCACCAACAGATTGGCACCCACCGACCACTCGTCATTGAACTCGTAGCCACCGAACAGCTTCAGGCTGTGTCGACGATCATTCGGAAGGTAGCCGTAGGTATCCGTGGTCAGCTCGATATAATCGAAGTCCTGAGTGACGTTGGTATCGTTCTGGCCGATATCCGACTTCACCCCACCCTCGGTATTACCCTTGCTCTTCGCATAGGTGTACGACCCCTGCAGGAACCATTTGTCCCACTGACCTTCCCAGAAGAACTCTATCGCACTGTAAGTACGCTTGGCCTTCGGCGACAAGAGTTCGCCCGGCACAGTAACCGTGGTCAGATTGCCGTCACCCAAGAAATCGGTGACGAATACGGCGTCCTCACCCGGGTTAAACATGCGGCAGTACGGGAATCCTTCATTCGGCAAGTTGGCGGCGTTACCGTTGGCGTCAAACCACCAGTGTTCATCCGCGTCATAAGTAAAGCCAGAGCCGGGTGCATTCAGCACTGCGGTGTAGTCGCAGTTGTCGTCGATGGCCGCCTTCAGTTCACGGAAGATACCGCGCATGCCAAGTGTGAAGTTTTCGGTCAACGCCGCCTGGAAGCCAAGGATGAATTCATCCTGATACATCGGGTCGAGATTCTTCGACGCAATGGTCTCGGCCAGCTTCGGGTTGCCCGTTTCAGCATTAATGAAGCGGAAGTTGCCACGGCTAGTTGCGCCTGTCGGCGCTCCGGTGACCGGATCGACGCCGGTGAACAGGAAGTCTTCACGTGTAAACAGCGAGGCACTGGCACCGCGCACAGCCACACTCGGAGTCAGTGGCAAAGCATAGCGGCCGGCGTTACCGAACACCTTGAAGGTCGAGTCGCCGTTGACGTCCCACGAGAAACCCAGTCGCGGACCGAACTGATTGTCGATCTTGACGTAGGTCTTGCCTTGCCCGTTGATGTTCTCGAAGGTATCCCAGCGGGCGCCCAAGTAGGCGATGAAGTTATCGGTGATGTTCCAACTGTCTTGGATGTAGAAAGCGTGCTGCTTGACCTTCACGGTCGCGCCCTGACTGGTGTACTGCAGGCGGGCCACATCGAATTCGTCACCTGTATTCGGGAGCGCATCCGGACCATTGCTAGTCAGATAGCTCCACTGGTAGCCCCCTTCACGGGCAGAACCTGCGCGCGACTCATAATCGTCCCGGTCATACCCGAAACGCAGCAGATGGTCGCCCAACTGCCACTCAGCATCCAAGCGGAACTGCTCGCGCTCATCGCCCGAATTAATATCCTCCAACGTGCCGTTGCTAATGTTGCAGGAACTGAAGTAGGGGCCAGTAATATCGTGACGATAGGAAGGACGGCTGTCGATGATTACGGGGCAACCGCCAGCAGGCGCGACGCCAGGAGTCGGTACTGTGAAGGTGCCATCATAGAAACCCTTGCGACCGTCAGGGCTGACTACGTAGGACGAGCGCGAATACTCGTTCTGACCATACAGTGCCGAAAGAGTGAATGTGTCAGTCAGGTAGCCGGTATACTTCAGGATGTAGTTCTCGCCACCGCTCTCAGTCACCGTGTAGCCATTGTAGCCTGTGCGTTGGAACTGGCCAGTTTCATTGTCGTAAGCATGGGTTTTCGTTTCACTGTCATCCGAAAAGGCCGTAAATTCAAGCAGATGACTGTCAGTTATCTGCCAGTCCATCTTCAACAGCCAGTTCGGACTCTCAGTCTTGGCCGTGGTGTTCGTGGTTGCCAGATGTGAACCATAGGCAGTCACCTCATCCTTGCCGAAGGATACCAAGCCATAGGCGAACAGCTTGTCCTTGATCAAGGCACCGCTGGCCCAAACGCTCGCGCGGCCACCCCAAGTTTCATCATGCGAATTGTCCGCACGCAATTGGCGGTAGTCGGGAGTGAGCGGATTCGCGTAGTAGGTGTTCTTCGGATGTTCGTATAGGGATTCAGGCGTATAGAAGATGTTGCCGCCAGCATGGAACTCATTGCTGCCACGCTTGGTGATCTGGTTGATCACACCGCCTAGTGAACGACCGAATTCAGCACCGTAGCCACCGGTCTTGACCTGCTGCTCGGCAATCGCTTCGAAAGGCACGGCCGAGAAGTTCAAGCTGCGGAACGAGTTGGTGATATTAAAACCGTTGACGTAGTACTGATTCTCGGCTACCGAAGCACCACCAAACGAAGCCAGGTTGCCGAATGCCGCATCACCGCGCACCGTGCCCGGCGCCAGCAGCGCCACACTGGTAGCGTCGCGCGCAACCGGAATCTTGGCGATTTGCTCTGCGGTCAAGATGGTGGTGGATTCAACCGACGTAACGTCAATCGGGTTGATGAAGCCCGAGCCGACAACCTGCACGGCATCCAGCGTCGTGGCGGCACCGCCGCTGCTAACGAAATCCGCGTTGGAGGCGGTACCTACGCTGACCACCACATTCCGCGAACCACCGCTGCTGCTGGTGACCGTGTACTGGCCGGTCGGAAGCGCGGAGAAGCGATAGCTGCCATCTCCGCCAACCGTGATGGTGCGCGAGAACCCGGTGTTCGGATTCGTGATGGTGATCGTGTCGCCTGCCGTCGCACGGCCGGTAATTGCACCAGCCGTATTGGACTGGGCTTGCACTCCGCCGACAAAGCAGGCACCAAGCGCCAAGCTCAACGCGGTGCGCTTGATGCCTTTCGACAAGTAGCTGGAACCCTTATGGGTAGTCATCTTGTGCTCTCTCTCTCAAGTCAATAGAAGCCCGGGTTGCAAGCAAGCCCGACCCAAATGAACCGACACCTAATGTGTGTCTGGTCGTCGAAGAATAACGTAACTTTTACGGCAGAGAGCGGAATTCACATTACACTTTTTTTATCGATTCTCTTTTTATTTCAAATGCTTACGCCTGTCTCGCGACCAACAAGTGCACCTCTTTCTTTCCTTAAATGGGCCTGGCGCGCTGCAAGCCTCCAGCTTCCAAAGCTATGCAGCTACACGGTGAGACTTCACGATTGCTGCCCATCTAGACCTGAAGTTACAGATGCAACTACAAGCCCGCCATGCCACCGAGAGGAGCCAACACATCAGCCAAGGCCCATTCGTACCGCTTCCAGCTATCCACGTTCCGTTTATGCATGCCCTCACGAACTTGCGAGGAACTCGCGGTGGCTGATGGGGACATGTTCTTTCCGATATCCAGCATCTCAGGCGTGTAAGGGATTTGACAGAAATTGGCAATTCGAGAAACAACTTCTTTTGGCTGGTTTACCAACCTCTCGTAGTCAACCACCAACACCCCCTCACCCAGTACCTGTTCCCAATGCTGAACCAGATTGCCGAACCGGATGAAGTGGGCAGCCATCTCTCGCAAGTCATAACTAAATGGATAGGCGCCACCTGAGAACAGATGCTTGAACATCGAAAAGCAGCTATCCATGGGATTCCGCCGCATGATGATGACCTTGGCATGCGGCAACGCTCTTCGGATGAAGCCGGCGTGGAAGACGTTGTTGGGCAGCTTGTCGATTAAGAAGTCCGCTCCCGCTACACGCCAGGCGGTCCGTTCCAAGTATCCCCCCCCCAATTGGGCAAAATCAGTTTCAAGGCAGGCCGAAATCGCGCTGCCACTAAGTGGTTCACTCAGGAAACGATTTGCTTCCCAGGACATCTGAAGCGGAAAATCATTTAGTTCGCCGGCGGAGCGTACAGTTGGGTGGTTGCCCAGCAATCGATCCAGAAGCGTTGTTCCGCTTCTCGGCAGCCCCACGATGAATATCGGCGTGTGCCCAGCACTACGTTCACCGTCGTTGACATCAGTAAAGAATCCCTCGCCACACGCTTCCTTCAGTGCTTGGAACCTCCCATCCTGCGAGGAATCTTCGTAGATTATTTTACGCCGCTTCCTTTGTGCGCCCATTCTCAACGCCTGCCAGGCCTCTTTTACTTCCCCTGCGTCATCCAGTTCCTTGAACAAGGCATAGTGCAAGTAGACAGCCTCTTCTGATTCCGTATCGGTATGTAACAAGGCCTTGCGCAAGCGAGAAATTCTCGACCCATTTGCGTGAGCGTGCTCGTGGTGGGCCAATGCCCAATGCGCTTCGGCGTGCAATGGGTCCAACGCCAAACAGCGTTCGTATGCTTCCGTGGCTTCCTGTATTCTTCCTAGATAACGAAGTGCAGTAGCCCGCGCGTAGACCAGCGCAGCAGGAGGCCTCCCAATCCTCGATAGGGCATGGTCCGCCAGTTCCAGCGCTTCCTCATGCGCTTCGGCCAGGCCCAGATATTGGACCAAACCCATGCTGTAACGCAGGACTACCGGGTCGCCCCAATCGGCCGAAGTGATAATGTCGCGTGCCTGCTGGTACTCTCCCAAGACCAGCAGCCGCATACTCAACTCAGTGATGAACTGATGGCTTCCGCTTCGCTTCCAAGCAGGCACTGCAGCACGAGCGGCGCGGACTGACTCCCGGAAGTCCCCCTGCGCTTGCGCCAGCGCGGACAAAGCCAGCCACGCGCGCGGCTGCGCGGGATCCAGGGCGAGTATCTGCTGGTAGATCGCACGCGCGTCGTCGAAGCGACGCTCCGCCATGGCCTGACGGCCACGCTGGACATAGGCGCCAATGTCGGGGTTCTGCATCTGAATCTCCTGAGCAAGACAGGAGCATAGTGCAAACCGAGCGCTGCTGGTGCCTTACGCAAAAGGCAGAGCTATATGGACAATGAAAAGCAGTTGAAACTCCACGCTGTCATCCCCCACCGGTGACAACACATCCCAGTTCTTGCTGGCACCCCTCCAACCGAGTTCCGCAGGGATCGGTAATACTCCTTCCGAGCGCTAAAGGAAATACCCTTTACGGGTGCATCGGATCAAATTGAATATGAGCCGTTGGGCCGAAGTTTGCCTGTATAAATCAGTTAAGCGAATGGGCACATCAATTGCCACATGAAGCGGCAGCACCGTGGACGTCGATAAGCAGGATAAAGCTGCACTTGTCCAGTTTTCCAGAAATCGGCCCTGTTTGAACAATGGTTAACAAAAAAAACGGCCGCCCGAAGGCGGCCGTTGGTACTCTGACAATTCCTGATCAGAAATCGTAGCGAGCGGTCAAACGCAGGTAACGCGGTGCGGTGTAGTTCAGTCCACGGCCGTACAGGTTGTTGTAGCCCGTCGGGCTCGACGCATACTGGCCGTTGTACAAAGTCGGCACCTGCTGGTTGAACAGGTTGATCACGTCCGCAGACAGCGTCAGCTTGTCGTCAGCCCAGGAAGGACGGTACGACACGTTCACGTTGAACTGGAACGTCCACGGGGTTTCTCCGTGGGAACCACGTGGCGACGGACCATAGTCGGAAGACGGCGGAATCGGGGCCGGGTTTCCGTCAGCATCCTGCGCCGTGGAATCACCCGGCAGGCCGCAGTAATAGTAGTACGCGCCGTTGTACAGACCCGGCGTCGGAGCCGGATAGCTGGGGTAGTAGCTGGTGCAGTTCCTCGGACGACCCGAAGCAGCGACCAACGAGCCACCCACGCTCCATTCCGAAGTCAGCTTGTAGAAGGCGAAGGCCTTGATCTGATGCGTACGATTGTTCGGCAGCAGGCCGTTGGCGCCTTCCATCAGCTGCGGCAAGTCCCAATCCTGGGTAGCAGACACGTCGGTCTGACCGCCCGACCCCGTATCCAGATCCGAAGCCAGCTGACCTTCCGTATTGCCGAAGTTGCGCGACCAGGTGTAATTGACCTTGGCGTAGAAACGATCAGTCAAGGGATGTTCAACGAACATGTCGACGGCCACGTACTTGCGCTTCAGCTTCGGCAGGTTCAGTTCCTCCGCCGAGTAATAGCGGGGGACGAGGCTACCGTCTTCCTGTTCTTCGTAGAAGGTGTTGCCCTCACCCGGATTGAACAAGAAGCAACCACCACCCAATGCCTGGGTGCAGGTATCGTCAATAGCGCTCTTCAGTTCGCGGTAGGTGAACTTGGTACCCCACGCCAGCGATTCGTTGGGCTGATGTTCGAAGCCCACGATGTACTCGTCCTGGAAGTGCGACTTGATGTCCTTGGCGGCCACGGTACGCGGATTCGGAGACTGGCCGCACTCCAGATTGGACGAAATGGCATTCGGATTGCCTTCACAGGAGTAGCCCATGTCGGTCACGGGGACATTGACCAGACCAGTCGGCGCGCCCGTCCGCGGGTCCACTCCGGTGTAGGTGAAATACTCCTGGGTATACAGCGAGCCGGATGCCGCCCGCACCGCCACGTTGTTCGGCAGTGCGAGATGATAACGGCCGGCGTTGGCGAAAAGCTTCAGCGAGGAATCGCCCCGCACATCCCAAACAGCGCCCAAGCGTGGAGCCCACTGATTGCGCTGTTTGACGTAAGCCTGGCCGTCGCCATTGAAGTTCGTGAACTGTTCATTGCGCAGACCCAGCGACAGGAGGAAGTTGTCAGTCACCTGCCAACGGTCCTCAATGTATTGTGCTTCCTGCTCGGTCTTCACGTGGGCGCGCTGGGTGTAGTACTGGCGCCGGACGTAGTAACCGTCCGTACCGAAACCACCAGCAGACGCCGGAGATCCGACACCATGCGAAGCGTCGATTGCGGCGTTCGGAGCAGGGTTGCCATTTTCATCGCGAAGGCGCGAATACACCCAGACGAAACCGCCTTGGTACTCGGCGCCCGTAAAGGCTTCGGCATCCTGTCGGTCATAACCGACGCGGATTTCGTGGTCGCCAAGGCGATATGCCACGTCAAAGCGACCGCCCTTTGTTTTCTCGAACGCACCGGGGATGTTCACGCGATCCGTGCTCCAGCAGCCGGAATAATCAAACCCCGGAACGCGCGCGGTCGTTCCCGCGGAGACATAGGGGCACGACTCGTCAAGGCCGAAGATCTTTTCTTCATGTTCGATCTTCTGCTGGCCATAGAGGGCCGACAGGGTCAGGTTGTCGCCCAGGTAGCCGGTGTACTTGGCGATATAGAGCTTGGCGTCATCCTTCTGCTCCAAGCCAGCGTTCTTCTCGGAACCGTGGGTGAAGTCGTTGTAGTTGAAGCTATAGCCGTCGTAGCTGTACTTGGTGACGTCGGACACACCCGTGAATTCCAAGGTGTGATTATCCGTGATGTTCCAGTCCATCTTGACCATCCAACGCGGATAGTCGTAGCGATAGTTGCGATAGCCGCCCGCGGCCCCCGGTGCGGCCTGGGACGTGACAGCAACCGAATGACCATCGCGACGGGTCATTTCAGCATCGGCATAAATGAACAAGCGATCCTTGACGAGAGGGCCGCCCGCATAGATGCCGGTGGTGTTTTCCCAGTATTCGTTCTTGCGACGGTAAGACAACAGCGTATTGTCCGATTCCGGGAAGTGGCCGGTATTCGGGTAATAGTTGTTCCGCGCCTTGTCACGGGTCGCCTGTGGAGCCCAGATGGTATACATGCCACCCTTCCACTCATTGGTACCACGCTTGGTCACGACGTTGATGACGCCGCCGGTCGCGCGACCATATTCAGCGCCGTAGCCCCCCGTCAGCACCTGCTCCTGCGAGATCGCATCGAACGGCAGGGTCGTGAAGCCGATGGCCGTCAGCGGGTTGGTCACCGCATAGCCGTTGATGTAATAGGCGTTTTCGGAGGATGCCGAGCCACCGAAACTGGGGATTCCATAGCTTTCGTTCTTGACGACGCTCGGTGCAAGCAGCGCAACGGATGCGATGTCGCGCGGAATCGCGATCTGCTGCAGTTGTTCGGAGGTAAAGACGGTGCGCGTATCTACCTGCGAAATATCAATAGATGGAGCAGAAGCGCCAGTCACGACGATCGTATCCAGATTCGTAGCGCCACCAGGAGCAGTGTCCGCGAAGGACACTTCGGTACCACTGGCGATGTTGACCTGAACGTTCTCACGAACGCCGATCTGCTGGCCGTCCTTCTGCAGAATGACCTTGTAGTTGCCGTTGGGAAGCGAACTCGCACGGAAGCGACCGCTGCTGTCCACTGGAATGGTGCGGGTCTGACCGTTATCGATGTTCTGGATCACGACGACCGTGCCAGGCTCAGCCGACGTTTGGCCGAAGATACTGCCGGTGACGGACTGCGCCTGGACCCCCCCCACGAAGCACGCCGCCAAGGCGACGCTCAGGGCGGTGCGCTTGATGCCCTTGGACAAATAGTTTGAAGCCATTGGGTCTCTCTCTCTCTCTGGTTAAGAACGGCCTGAATCCACGCGAGGCCGAAGTAAGGGCATAACGTGAGTTACGCCTGAACCAGAGAGTAACGCAAATTTCACGAACTAGGAAGAGCCGCCCGTTCTTTAAAATCAATGACTTAAGTTAGCAATGGCAAATCAGGTTACACACGCAACCGTCATTTCCCTATTCATTCTCCGCCAGAACCTATTCAGCGAGAGCGCCAAGAATGCGTGACTGCTCTCGCAGCAACGCCTCAGGCATCCGTCCCCCGAACTCCTCCAGGTAGGCGCCGATGCTTCCAACTTCTGCCTTCCAACCGTCGGGGTCGAAG
>Ga0182741_1002256_pt1 | contig 22917 bp, 19 predicted proteins | sample eDN5th37CBELigOP_FD_128874 | JGI IMG/M metagenome (GOLD analysis project Ga0182741, IMG submission 128874) | Enriched Organic Plus compost microbial communities from Emeryville, California, USA - eDNA 5th pass 37_C BE-Lig OP (version 2) (version 2) ... | reverse complement strand
TGGCGCCCTTTCCCTCCCCCTTGTGGGGAGGGATCAAGGGCGGGGGTGCCGGCGCCAGACCTTCATAGGCTATCGCTCGCACCCCCCTCTCCAACTCTCCCCCACAAGGGGGGAGAGGGCTGCACGGCGCCTCATGAGCCAGGCTCTCAGGGTGCAGGCGGCGTGCAAGGCATCGGGATCACCGGCCCAAGGCCGGTGATGACGAGGCGAAGACTGGACGCCGTTCACACGATCGGTGCCGCACAGCCCGTTGCGCGGTCAGCCCAGGGTCGCGAGAGCCTGGGCCAGATCCGCCACCAGATCGTCCGCGTGCTCGATGCCGATGGAGACGCGGATGGTCGCGTCCGTCACGCCGAGGCGGTCGCGGGTTTCCTTCGGCACGCCGGAATGGGTGGTCGAGGCCGGGTGCGAGATGAGGGACTCGGTTCCCCCCAGACTCACCGCGAGCTTGAAGACCTGCAGGGCGTTGAGGACCTTGAAGGCTTCGGGCTCGCCGCCCTTGACGTCAAAGGAGAAGGTGGAGCCGGGGGCATCGCTCTGCGCCTTGTAGACCTCGGCCGCGCGGGAGCCTTCGGGCAGGTAGTCGAGGTGATGCACCTTCACGACGCTTGGATGCTCGTGCAGGAACTTGGCCACGATCTCGGCATTGCGGTTCGCCGCCGACATGCGCAGGGCCAGGGTCTCCAGGGAGCGGCCCAGCATCCAGCAGGAATGCGGGTCGAGCTGCGTGCCGATGGCCGAGCGCAGGAGGCGCACGGTCTTCATCAGCTCCTTGGAGCCGAGCGCCGCGCCGGCGATCAGGTCGGAATGGCCGCCCACGTATTTCGTGAGCGAATAGACCGAGATGTCCGCGCCGTGCTTCAGCGGCTTCTGGAAGAGCGGGCCGAGCAGGGTGTTGTCGCAGACGATGATCGGGCGATGGCCCTGGGCCTGGCCGATCTCCTCGGCCACCTGGCGGATGAGCGCGATATCGACCAGGGTGTTGAGCGGGTTGGACGGCGTCTCGATCATGATGATCGACACGCGCCCCTTGGCCTGCGCCACCTTCGCGGCCTCGCGGATCCCATCGCCGTCGACGCCGTCGGCGAAGCCCACCGCCTGGATGTTCATGTTGGCGAGCGTCTTGGCGATCAGCGTCTCCGTGCCGCCATAGAGGGGCTGGGAATGGAGAATCGCGTCGCCGGGGCGGGCGAAGGCCAGGATCGTGGTGGCGATGGCCGACATGCCGGAGGAGAAGAGGAGGCCGGATTCGGCTTCCTCGAAGATGGCGAGGCGGTCCTCGACGATCTCGGAATTGGGATGGTTGAAGCGGGAATAGACGAGGCCCGCGGCCTCGCCCTGAGGCGGCTCCTTGCGGCCCGCCACGTAATCGAAGAATTCCTTGCCGTGCTCGGCGCTGTTGAACACGAAGGTCGAGGTCAGGAAGACCGGCGGCTTCACGGCGCCTTCCGACAGGGTCGGGTCGTAGCCGTAGCCCAGCATGAGGGTTTCGGGCTTCAGCTTGTGATTGCCGATGCGGTCCTTGTGATAACGGTTATAAGCCATTGGCTCTTGTCCTCCCTGGTTTGTTATGGGCTTACATGATGAGAGCGGTTGCTGAAAGCCGGTGTCACGACTTAGGGTCGGTTCGTCGAAAGGAATGGTGGGGATGGCGCGTTTTACCGGGACTGAAACTTATGTGGCGACCGAGGATCTCACGGTGGCCGTCAATGCGGCGATCACCCTGGAGCGTCCGCTGCTCGTGAAGGGCGAGCCCGGCACCGGCAAGTCCGTCCTGGCGGAGGAGATCGCGAGGAGCCTGAACGCACCGCTCCTGACCTGGCACATCAAGTCCACCACCAAGGCCCAGCAGGGGCTCTATGAATACGATGCGGTCTCCCGCCTGCGCGACAGCCAGCTCGGCGATCCCCGCGTGTCGGACATCCGCAACTACATCAAGCGCGGCAAGCTGTGGGAGGCGTTCGAGTCGGAGACGCGCCCGGTGCTGCTGATCGACGAGATCGACAAGGCCGATATCGAGTTTCCGAACGACCTGCTGCTCGAACTCGATCGCATGGAATTCTTCGTCTACGAGACTGGCGAGACGGTGAAGGCGACGCAGCGGCCCATCGTCATCATCACCTCGAACAACGAGAAGGAACTGCCGGACGCGTTCCTGCGCCGGTGCTTCTTCCATTACATCAAGTTCCCGGATGCGGAGACCATGGGCCGCATCGTCGAGGTGCATTATCCGGGCATCAAGCGCCGTCTCGTGGAGGAGGCGCTGAAGATCTTCTTCGACGTGCGCGAGGTTCCCGGGCTGCGCAAGAAGCCTTCGACCTCGGAGCTGCTCGACTGGCTCAAGCTCCTCCTGTCGGAGGATATCGGCCCCGAGCAGCTGCGCGAGCGCGACACCCGCAAGCTCATCCCGCCGCTGCATGGCGCGCTCCTCAAGAACGAGCAGGATGTGAGCCTGTTCGAGAAGCTGGCCTTCATCGCCAGGAGGGAAGGGCGCTGATGCTCCGCCTGCTCCTTCTCCGCCACGCCAAGGCCGCCTGGCCTGCCGGGGTCCTGGACGTCGACCGGCCGCTCGCCAAACGCGGGCAGGAGGCGTCGGTGCTGATGGGCAACTATCTCAGGAGCGAATGCCTCGCGCCGGATCTCGTGCTGGTCTCGCCCGCGCGCCGCACCCAGGAGACCTGGGAGATCGTCCATCCGATCATCGGCGACGTGGAGACCCGGATCGACGGGCGGATCTACGAGGCGCCGGTCTCGCGGCTTCTTGCCGTGCTGCAGGAGGTGGAGCCTCAGGCCCGCACGGTGCTGATGATCGGCCACAATCCGGGCTTCGAGGATCTGGCGAGCCTTCTCATCGGCGAGGGCGACATGGACGGCATCCTGCGCCTCGGGCGCAAATACCCGACGGCTGGACTGGCGGTCATCGATTTTCCCCATGAGAGCTGGGCTGACGTGAAGCGCAAATCCGGCCGGCTCGAACGCTTCGTGACGCCCAAATCCATCGGCGCGGACGAGGACGATTAGGCGGGTTCGACAGGAACCACTCTCATTTTGAGAGCGCGGCTCAACAAGTACCATGCCTTTTCCCTCCCCCTTGCGGGGAGGGGTGGGGGTGGTTTGACGGGATGAGCGGCAAAACCAGTTCCCTCGTCATCACCGGCCTTGTGCCGGTAATCCCGATTTCTTGGAACGCGGCGCTTTTCCAATCGGGATGGCCGGGACGAGTCCGGCCATGACAGCAGAGGGCCGTTGTGCCGTCTGGAATTCTCACCACGCTCTGACTTTGCGACCCCTCCCCGCAAGGGGGAGGGAAGCAGCCCGGCGCTTCGAACTGCCGCCTCTTGGTTGAAGGCGAACTGGTCCTGTTCTCGCCCATCATCCTATTTCGTCGGGCTCTTCAAACTCGATGAAGAGCAGTTCCTCGTCGTAGAAGGCATCGCCGACCCGGAGCGCCTTGCGTTCGATGCCATAGGGCTTGAAGCCGAGGGCGTGATAGGTGCGCCGCGCGCTCTCGTTGGTGAGGCCCACCGCCGCCTCGAGCACGATCACATGCCGCGCGGCATGCGCGATGACGTTCTCGACGAGCTGCTTTCCAAGGCCCTGGCCTCTCCACTGCGCCTGCACATAGACGCCCCACATCAGGCCCTTGTGGGAGGCTTTCCGCCGGTCATACACCGCAAAGCCCGCCATGCCGACGAGGCGCTCGCCGGCGAAGGCGCCGAAGATCACGTTCGGGCCCGCGACGGGAATACGGGCGCGGATCGTCTCGAGGGGAATGGGCTCTTCCTCCTCGTAGCTGGAACCGAACGCCTCCGGATTGGCCGCGAGCGCCTCCAGCCGCAGGGCGCGGTAGGCTTCGGCATCGGACGGGAGGAGGGGACGGATCGAAACGGGGCTGTCATTTCATGAGTCGTGGCGTGCGGCGTCGGGCGGGTCAAGACGAGCGTCCGATATTGGGCCGTGAACCTATCGGTCCCGCCATCGTTTCTCCCGAAATCGCCTTGATCCTTCCAGGCTCTCGCGGGGACCCTTCTTCATCATGATGCTTCAGACGCTTCTTGCGCTTGGGCTCGCGGCGCATGCCCTGGTTCCCGATGTCTCCGGGCTCGCGGTGGGCAAGCAGGCGCTGCAGGCGCGCTATGAGCCGCAGAGCCGGGAGGTCACCAACTGGCGCGCCGAGGCCATCGGCGCCCTCGAACCGAAGACGGTCGTGACGCTGGCCTCCCTCTTCAAGGCCGAGCGCCCCTTCGTGACCCGCTGCGTGAAGCTCAATAACTACTGGTGCATCAAGAGCGCGCGCTGGAACGGGGAACTCGCCACCGACAGCGAGGGCCATGTGGGCTTCGCCTCCGCCGACCACGGCGCCGATGCCGCTGCCCTGCTGCTGAAGCGCTATTATCTCGATTACAACCGCAAATCCGCCCTCGACATCGTGCGCCGCTGGGCGCCGGCCGAATGCGGGATCGCCACCAGCCTCGGCGGCATGGCGGTCCTTGCCGTGCGCGGAATCGGCGGCACGGTGCGCGCGCAGTATCTCGCCTCGCGCCGCAAGGGGAAGGTGGTGCGGTATACGGCCAAGAGCCGGGCGGGCGGCAGGCAGGGCCGGGTCTCCGTCGTGATCCCCCTGACGCCGAAGACCCCGCAATACCGGGTGCCCAGCATCGCCGAGGGCATGGGCGAGAAGCCGAAGCCGGCGAAGCCCCGGCAGCCTCTCGTCGCGCAGCGCGCGAAGCCGAAGCGCGAACCGGCGGCCACGGCCTCGACGGCCTCCAAGGCACAGGCGCCCAAGGCTCCGGTGGTTTCCGCCTGCGCCCCGGACGAGCAGCGCCTGCGCAACTATGCGAGCCGCCTGGTGGCCGGGCTCGGGCTCGGCCCCGGCGACGACCTCAAGCTCTTCGATGCCGAGGGCAGGCCTTTGCCGAACCTCGCGCCCGTGATGCTGGCCATGTCGGCCTTCGAGCTGGGCATGCTGCGGCCGAGCCCCGATCTGGTGGAGAAGGCGATCGGGCGGCTTGCCGACCGGGTGCTGGAAGGGAAGGATACCAAGCGCGCGGAACGGCCCCGAACGCCGCTCTGACCGGCTCCGAAGCTGTCCCCCTGAGACAAATGGACAGGTTTCGCAAAGGAAGCGGCTTCGCCTAAAAGACCAACGATATAACTATCTCAAAAGCGCTTCTCTCAAGGGGAATGGTATTGTGGCGGGAACATCCCTTCAGCGGGTCAAGGACGCGGATTCGGCCCTTGGCCTCGCGGCCTCCTATGTCGTGGCCCATGCGCCCTTCGGCTCCTATCGTGCCGACCGGCTGATCGGCGCCCTCTCCGGGCAGGTCCGCCGCCATCACTACGTCTTCGCCGTTCGCGACGGCGTGGTGGTCGGCTATGCCGGCTGGGCCCTGTGCCCCCACGACGTCGCCGAGGACTGGCTCACGAACAACAAGGCGCCACGGCCGGAGCAGTGTCTCGCTGGCGACGTGATTGTCTTGATGGTCATGGTCGCCGCCGATCGCGAGGCCCTGAGGCGGATCACGGCGCATCTTCGCCAAGCCTATGGGGGCAAGACCTATATGGCGCAGCGCCCGACCAGAGCGGGCGGTTTCCTCCGGAAAGGGCGTGTCGGACAGGCCCGGAGAGCATCCGGCGAGGACCTGATGCCGAGGCCATGATCAGCCCGACCAAGGGGTTGTCTCTGGGGAAGCAACGCGCCATGTATATGTTATATCGATTCGATATTTCACATAACCGACGCACGGCGAATAATCATCATGGCGAATTTGATCCTCACCGTTGCCCAATACCGGGCTGCCGCGAAGCCGTTCCCGGAGGGGACCAGCGTTTCCATCGTCGACACGGGAAGCGCGATCAGCCAGCTGACATCGGCTGAACTGGCGGCGCTCGAAACCGATGGCGTGACGTTGCTCGATGCGACGGACGACAGCCTGTCATTATCGACGGAAGCCCTTCAGGCCCTGGGCCTCGTCAAACTGAGCGCCGGCGACACGGTCGTTCTCAGGGACAGCGCGGATGCCATCAATCTCTACCTGAGCAATATCGACAACCTGTCCAGCCTTGCCGAGACGGGCATCGACGTGATCGATGCAGCCTCGGGTACTGGGAGCATCGTTATTCTGGAGAGGTGGAATCTCCAGGAGACAAATCTCAGCTTTGACGCGGAGGATCAGGTCACGCTTCAGTTTTCGGAGAAGTCCTTCAATTTTTCGGCCGAAGAGGTGCGGATTCTCTCGGACAAGGGTGTCGATGTCCTCGATGTGCTCACTGGAACCTCACCCCTCAGCGGGTTCGGCGTTGAACAGGCCATCGCTTTTGCGCAGTCCGGAATGACCTTCGCGGCAGATGACGACAAAGTGATTGTCACCGGCACCGGCTCGGGGCTGTCCCAGCTCTCGGCCCATGACCTGGCGGCCCTGAGCATCAAGGGCGTCGACAAGCTCGATGCGACGGACGACGAGCTGGCGCTGTCCCTCGACCAGTACCGCGCTCTCGGCGGGATTGCTCTCGCGCCGGAGGATCATGTCGCAGTCGTCTTGAGCCCGAGCGATGTGGCGCTTCTCGATGACAGCCTGATTGCGGAGATGACAGCCAAAGGCGTCGACGACCGCTCACTGAGAGTTTCCAGTCAGGTCCTCGCCTCCTTCAGCCCGCAGGCTATCGCCGCTCTGGCGGATCATGGCGTGACCGTTATCGATGTCGGCGATGATGACTTGGTACTTGGTTTGGGTCTGTACAATGCGCTTGGCGACATGAAGCTGGTAGCAGGATCGATCAGCTTGAGCGTCTCCTACTTTGCGCTGTTGGATCTCACGGACGTCCAGATTGCGGAGGCGAGAGCGAAGGGGGTCGACCGCCTGATTTTCTCCGAGAGTGGACAGGTTCTCGGCAGCCTGTCACTCGACCAGATTGCCACTATTCTGGCAAAGCACATCGACGGCATGGATGCCCTCGACGACGTGGTTTCCCTGTCCTTGGCACAGTACAACGCATGGGGAACGGCGCCATTCTCTCCGGAGGACGTCATTACCGTAACGGCGGATGGCGATGCCGCGCTTTCTCACGGCGGAAATCACCTGATCCTGACCGGCAATGCCATTCGCGGCACCGGCAATAGTCTCGATAATGCCATCACGGGCAATGCCGTGAACAACGTACTCTATGGTCTAGGGGGCAACGATAGCCTCTACGGCCACGACGGCGACGACATCCTGGATGGCGGAGAAGGCGCGGATCGGATGGAGGGAGGCGCTGGCAACGACATCTATTATGTGGACGAGGCCGACGATGTAGTCGTGGAAGACGTCAACGGGGGTATCGACCTCATCTATACTCTCCTTACCCATGCAGCCGAAGCCAATATCGAGAACATGATCGCGGCCGGTACCGCGGAGGTCTGGCTGATCGGCAACGACCTGAACAACACGATTGTTGGCAATGCGTCTGCCAATAACCTCTATGGCAACGCCGGCAGCGACACGCTGAATGGCGGCGCCGGCAACGATGTGCTCGATGGCGGGGAAGGCCTGGACTGGATGGCGGGCGGTATGGGCCATGACCTTTACTTTGTCGACCATGCCGCCGATCTCGTAGTGGAGGCCGCGGGCGAAGGCACTGATACGGTCTATGCCAGTGTCAGCTATTCGCTGCTCGCGAACGTCGAGAACCTCTGTGCCCTCGGCAGCGATGCAATCACGCTCGTCGGCAACGACCTGAACAACATTCTGATCGGCAACCTCGCCGTCAACATCCTTCGGGGCGGCGCTGGCCATGACGTGTTGGACGGCTCGCTCGGTGCAGATCGCATGGAAGGCGGTTCCGGCAACGACACCTACTACGTCGACAACAAGTCGGACAAAATCGTGGAGACTGCGAAGGGCGGCACCGACACGGTCTATACCAGCGTCAGCTACACTCTTTCAGCCCATGTCGAGCGGCTATATGCTCAGGGCTCCTCGGCACTCAACCTGACCGGCAATACCCTGGCCAACCGCATCAAGGGCAACTCAGGCGCCAACAAGATCGTCGCCGGTTCAGGCAATGATCAGCTCTGGGGCGGAGCCGGCAATGACAAGCTCTATGGCGGCAAGGGCAAGGACGTGTTCGTGTTCGACACGGCGCCCAGCAGCAAGTCCAACAAGGACAAGATCATGGATTGGAACTACCGTAACGACACGATCAAGCTGGAGAATGCGGTATTCAAGGCGCTCAAGAAGACGGGTGGCCTCAACAAGGCGTATTTCCGGCTCGGCTCCAAGGCGCTCGATAAGAACGACTTCGTCGGCTACAACAAGACGACGGGCGACCTCTGGTACGACTCCAACGGCAGCAAGGCCGGTGGCCATGTAGTGTTTGCCAATATCGGCAAGCACAAGACCATCTTCCACACTGACTTCGTCGTCATCTGATCCGAAAGTGCGGCCTGCCGGCGTCCGGCAGTCCGCATCTCCCTGTATGCGAAAATCACCTCCCGGTTTGTAAATGATGAGGCTCATCCCATCTAACCTGTAGCAACAGCAAAGTTCAGGTTTCGAGTGCCTATTCTGACGAACATCGCCTCCCGCGCCGGGTTCGCGGCGCAATCGCTCTGGGAGGCCTCCGGCCAGCTCATCCAGCCCTCCCTCCGCCTCGGCGTCACGGGCCTCGCCCGGTCCGGCAAGACCGTGTTCACGACCGCTCTGGTCCACCACCTGACGCGCGGCACGAGCCTGCCGGCCTTCCGGGCGTCGGCCGAGGGGCGGATCCGGCGCGCGCATCTCAGCCCCCAGCCCGACGACGCCGTGCCGCGCTTTCCGTTCGAGGAGCACATGGCGGCGCTCACCCAGGATCGGCTCTGGCCGCAATCCACGAGCCGGATCAGCGAGTTGCGGGTCGATATTGAATATGAACGTAAATCGGGATGGCGTCCGGGCCCCGCCTCGCTGGCCCTCGACATCGTGGATTATCCCGGCGAGTGGCTGCTCGATCTGGCGCTGCTCGATGCGGGCTTTGCCGACTGGTCACGCCAGACCATCGAAGCGAGCCGCAGGCGCGACCGGGCTGCGGTCGCGGGACCCTGGCACGAGATCCTGAGAACGCTCGATCCGGAAGGCCCCGCCGACGAGGTGCTCGCCTCGAAAGCGAGCGATGTGTTCAAGGATTATCTTCTCGCCCTCCGCTCCGGCGCGGAGGCGGTGGCCACCACGCCGCCGGGGCGGTTCCTGATGCCGGGCGACCTCGCGGGCTCGCCCGCGCTGACCTTCGCGCCGCTCGACCTGCCGAACGGCCATCCTGTCGCTCCGGGGAGTTTCGCCGCCCTCATGGAGCGCCGGTTCGAAGCCTACAAGACCCATGTGGTGAAGCCCTTCTTCCGGGATCATTTCCAGCGCATCGACCGGCAGATCGTGCTGGTGGACGTGCTCGCCGCCATCGATGCGGGGCCGGCGGCGCTGGCGGAGCTGGAGGAGGCGCTCGATCAGGTGCTCCTGGCCTTCCGCATCGGGCGCAACACCCTGTTCTCGCGCCTGTTCTCGCCGCGCGCCGACCGGGTGCTGTTCGCGGCCACGAAGGCCGACCATATCCATCATACCGACCATGACCGGCTCGACGCGGTCCTGCGCCATCTGGTGAACCGCGCCTCGCGCCGCACGGAAGCGGCGGGAGCGCGGGTCGGCACGGTGGCGCTCGCCTCCGTGCGTGCCACGCGGGAGACGACGATCCGCGAGGGCCGCGAGATCCTGCGCGCGGTCGCCGGCGTGCCGGAGGCCGGCGAGCGGGTGGGGAACGAGATCTTCGACGGTGAGGCTGAGGCCGCGATCTTTCCGGGCGAGCTGCCGGAATCGGCGGAGGCGATCTTCCACGGCGCCATCGAGCCCGGTTCCTTCCGCTTCCCGCGATTCAGGCCGCCGAAGCTCCCGATCGATGCGGCGGGCCGCCAGGCGAAGATGCCTCATATCCGCCTCGACCGCGCCCTTGAATTCCTGCTGGGGGACCGTTTCACATGAGCCGCCAACCTCGTGCCTTCCGCCTGGACGATCCCAATGTGACCGGCGGGGCCGTTCAGGTCACCGAGGAGCCCTTCGATGCCATCGAGGCCGCCGACGGCATCGTCGTGCCCATGGGCGAGCGGCGCCGCGCGCCCTGGGCCAGCATCCTGCTCGCAGCGCTGTCGGGGCTCCTGTTCCTGGGGCTGGGGCTCGCCCTCGAGAACCTGATCGTCGAGCTTTACGCCGTCGCCCCCTGGCTCGGCTGGGTGGCGCTGGCGCTCGCCGTCATCGCTGCCCTGGCCTTTCTCGCCATCATCGGGCGTGAGGTCCTGGGCATCTGGCGGGAGCAGAAGATCGAGAGGCTGCGCGAGGCGGCCGTCGATGCCCTGGCGGTGAAGGACCACAAGGCGGCCAAGGGCGTCGTCGCCGACCTGCTCGGCCTCTATGGCGGAAGGACCAGCGCCGCCCAGGGCAGCGCCCGCCTCAAGGCCCTCACCGACGAGATCATCGACGCGGACGACCGCCTCGCCATCGCCGAGCGGGAGCTTCTGGCCCCGCTCGATGCCCAGGCCAAGCGCGCGATCGCGGCCGCGGCCAAGCAGGTCTCCCTCGTCACGGCGGTGAGCCCGCGCGCCATCGTGGACGTCGCCTTCGTGATCTTCGCGGCCGTGCGCCTGCTGCGGACCCTGGCTCGCATCTATGGCGGCCGGCCGGGGCTGTTCGGCTTCCTGAGACTCGCCAAGGCGGCGCTGAACCATCTCGCGGTCACCGGCGGCGTCGCCGTGGGCGACAGCCTCATGCAGCAGGTCCTGGGACTGGGCCTCGCGGCGCGGATCTCGGCCAAGCTCGGGGAGGGCGTCCTGAACGGTCTCATGACGGCTCGATTCGGCCTCGCCGCGCTCTCCGTCTGCCGTCCGCTGCCCTTCATCCGCGAGGAGCCGCCGAAGATCGGAGACGTGGCGGGCGAGCTGATCAGCCGGGCGGAGGCGGCTACCTCTTAGGGATTAGCCTGGAGGGTGCGGCAAATCGTACGGCCATGGCAATTCCTTGCGTTTCAAGGCGTTCAGAGAGCGTCGCTCGGGCGATTAGACAAATCGCCGACACGCAAGAGCGTTGTGGTGGAACGCGCTTCCCTATATAGGGGCGCCACAGTTCATCGGGGAACGACGCCGAACATGACAGACATCGTAATTGATGAGGGTTACCGTCCGACAGAAGACGAGCCCTTCATGAATGAACGGCAGAGGGAGTATTTCCGGCGCAAGCTCATTCGCTGGAAGAATGATATCCTCAAAGAGGCTCAGGAAACCCTCGCCACTTTGCAGAGCGAGAACGAGAACCATCCCGATCTGGCGGATCGCGCCTCGTCCGAGACGGATCGCGCCATCGAGCTCCGCGCCCGCGATCGGCAGCGCAAGCTGATCGCCAAGATCGACGCGGCGCTCGCCCGGATCGATGACGGCTCCTACGGCTATTGTGAGGAAACCGGGGATCCGATTTCCCTCAAGCGCCTTGAGGCTCGCCCCATCGCGACCCTCTCGCTGGAGGCCCAGGAGCGTCACGAGCGCAACGAGCGGGTCTATCGGGACGATTGATCCTCTCTCTTCTTTTCAAACGAAAAGGGCTCCGGCGACGGAGCCCTTTTCGTTTGCACGGGAAGCGGGTGGGCCGCTCAGCTCTTCTTGCCGCCATCGAGCGGGCGCCCGAGCAGGCGGGCGAATTCCGCCTCGATCTCCTCCACGGAGAAGGGATCGGAGGCCTTCGGCGCGGCCGGAGCCTTCTCCTGCGGCTGCGGGGGCAGCGGCGAGGGAGCGGGGCGAACCGGCTCGGCGGCGGGGCGCGGCGGTTCCGGCTGCGGCGCGGGTTCGGGCTCTTCGCCCGTCTCCTCGCGATAATCCTCGGGCGCCTCCTGGACCCGCTCGTTGTCGAGCAGATCGTCGTCGTCCGCGATCTCGTCATGGGTGGGGAAGGCGGGAGCCGGCGCGGGCGCGACCACGGCGGCCGGGCGTTTCAGGGCCTCTTCGAGCTGCTTGGCCATGTTCGAGAGGACGGCCGCGTCGGGTCCCGGCTTGACCGCGGGAGCCGCCGGTTTGTCGACGGGCGCCCCAGGGAAGGGGCGCGCCGGCTCCGGCTGCGGCGCAGCCGCGGCGGGCGTCGGGGCCGTCGGGGTCGGGCGCGACTGGAAGGATTGCGGCATGAAGGAGGAGGGGCGGGGCTCCGGACGGTCCCCGGGCTGCGGGGCCGCCGGGCCCGCATGCGCGGGAGCGCTCGGGAAGGACGCGGTCCGCGCCTCGGCGCGCAAGCCCGGTACGGCCGGCTGTTCCGCCAGGGAGACGGTGTCGGGCTTCAGCTCGGGCTCGGGACGGGCCGGGATGGGCGCCGTGATGGAGGCGACCGGCGAAAGCTCCTGGTCCACGTCGGATTCCTCCGAGGGACGGCGCACGAAGGTGCCGAGCTGGGCGGCCAGCTGCGCCTCGATGGAGGGGCGGCCATTGCCCTCGACCTGGGCCGGGCGCTGAGGCTGGTCCAGGGACGGCTCGAACCGCTCCGGGACGGATTCGTTCGCGGCGGCCGGGATGCGGGCGCCCGCCACGCGCACGATATTGGTTTCGATGACCACGTCGTTGGGGCCGCCGATGAGCAGGAGATGCTCGACATTGTCGCGGCGCAGCAGCAGGAGCTGGCGCTGACGGTCAAGGTCGTAGACATCGACAATGCCGAGCCGGGGCTGGCGGCTGCGGCCGCGATCGCTGCCCGGCATCATGAGACGGGTGCCCCAGACCTTCCGCATGACGACACCGGCCAGCACAAGCAGGGACAGGATGATCGCAAAGGCGATCACGAAGATAACCGCTCGCGACGCTTCGATACCAAAAAGTGATGACACGTTGAACTCTCAAGCCTTGTGGGGGCCCTGTTACAGGCCAGTTCTGTGTTGGTTGTACCACATTGACCGTCAAAGCCAGCCGCAAGGTTAACAGATGGTTAACGGCCCAAATCCTCGTTGCGGCATATGGGGTTCGGGGGAATCCCTGGAAACCGCACGGGGCGAGGAAGAGTCCTCAAGCACCCAAAATGTGGCCTGCGAGGGGCAGATCGGCGAATTTATCCCTCGCCGAAGGCCGCAGAGCTCGAGCTCTTGCGCAGTTTCCCGCAGCCGCCTTAGAGGTCAATCAATAAATTCCGTGTAGGAGGCCTTCTAGGATCAGGCCGCCGGCACACGGTGCATCGGCCGCGCTTGAAGGCGCCAAAGCCTTCCCGAAGGAAATGAAGTTCATGGCTCACCAGGGCGACATGCCGAAGGGCTCGACCATCGACCGAACCGACCGTCCCGGCCATTTCGGGTGGGTCCTGCTGCTCGCCGCCGTTCTCGCCGGCGCGTTGCTGAGCCTGCGCTTTCTCGACAGCGACCAGGCGCAGCTCCTGATCCTCGGGCTTCTCGCCTTCTTCGCCACGGCCGGCGTGTTCTTCCTCTTCGCCTGGGCCATCGGGGTGGTCCACTTCGCGGGCCGGACCATCCGCAACGACGTCACCAAGCTCATGGCCGACACCGCGGGCGAGGGGCTCGTCGTGATCGATGACGACGGCCGCATCGTCTACGCCAACGAGGCCTATCTGGCCGTCGCGCGGTTCGACGGCGGCGAGGCGCGTCCGGTCGAGCGGCTGTTCATGGGTGCCCCGGAGGTCTCGGAGGCGATCTACCGTCTCGCCCAGGCGGCCCGCGAGCGTCGCACGGGCAGCGAGGAGATCCGTCTCTCGCCCTCCCTCGACGGGACGCAGGAATTCGGCTGGTACCGGGTGCGCGTGCGGCCCATGCCGCGCACGGGCGGCCGGGCCGCGACCCTCTGGAGCATCGCCGACATCACCCATGAGCGCGAGCGCCAGGAGAACGTCTTCCAGGAACTCCAGCACGCCATCGACTATCTCGACCACGCGCCGGCGGGCTTCCTCTCCATCGACCCCAACGGCTCGATCATCTATCTCAACGCCACGCTCGCCTCCTGGCTCGATTACGACCTCGCCCAGGTCGGCTCCGGCGGCCTCAGCCTCGTCGACATCGTGCCACGGAACGTCGCTGCGATGATGACCTCGTTCACGGGCGATCCGGGCACCGTGCGGACGGAAACCTTCGACCTCGACCTGCGTCGGCGCAGCGGCCAGTTCCTGCCGGTCCGGCTCTACCACCGCATCGCCTTTGGCCAGGACGGCCGGATGGGGCCGTCCCGCACGCTGGTCATCAACCGCTCGCCCGGGGTCGAGGGAGATGAGGGCCAGCGCGCCGCCGAGGTGCGCTTCGTCCGCTTCTTCAACAACACGCCGATCGCCATCGCCACCGTGAACCGCGCCGGCCGGATCGTTCACGCGAACGCCCCGTTCTCCAAGCTCTTCGGCATCCTGCCGCGCACGAGCGACAGCGCGGGCGAGGGGCCCGCGATCTTCGAGTGCTTCCGCGAAAGCGGCCCGCTGGAGGCGGCCCTCAGGGCGGTCGCCGAGAATAGGGGCGACATCGCCCCGCTCGAGCTTCAGGCAGCGGGCGAGGGCGGCAGCTCCGTGCGCGTCTGGGTGACGCCCGCAGGCGACACGGGCGCCGACGGCGAGACGGCGATCCTCTATGCCCTCGACACCACGGATTTCCGCAAAGTGGAGGAGCAGCTCGCCCAGTCCCAGAAGATGAACGCGGTCGGCCAGCTCGCCGGCGGCGTGGCGCACGACTTCAACAACGTGCTGCAGGCGATCATCGGCTACAGCGACCTGCTGCTCGCCAACCACCGGCCCACCGACCCGTCCTTCCAGGACATCATGCAGATCAAGCAGAACGCGAACCGGGCCGCGAGCCTGGTGCGCCAGCTGCTCGCCTTCTCCCGCCGCCAGACCCTGCGGCCCGAGGTGCTCAACCTCAACGACCGGCTCTACGACCTCTCCATGCTCCTGAAGCGCCTTCTCGGCGAGCGGGTGGAGCTGGACCTCAGCCACGGCCGCGACCTGTGGTTCGTCAAGGCCGACGTGAACCAGTTCGAGCAGGTGATCGTGAACATGGCGGTGAACGCCCGCGACGCCATGCCCGCCGGCGGCCGGCTTTCGATCCGCACGGCCAATGTCACGGCCCAGGAATCCGCCCGCCTCAATGTCAGCGGCATGCCGCCGGCCGATTACGTGCTGATCCAGGTCTCCGACACCGGCATCGGCATGACGCCCGAGGTGGTCGACAAGATCTTCGAGCCCTTCTTCACCACGAAGGAGGTGGGCAAGGGCACGGGTCTCGGCCTGTCGACCGTCTTCGGCATCGTGAAGCAGTCGGGCGGCTATATCGACGTGAACTCGACCCCCGGCCAGGGCACGACCTTCAGCATCTTCCTGCCGCGCCACGTCCCCGAGACGCAGGAGGTGCCCGAGGAGGCCAAGGCCGACGCGCCGAAGAAGCCCGCCGCCGACATGACGGGGCAGGGCACGATTCTCCTGGTGGAGGACGAGGACCCCGTCCGCGCCGTGAACGCCAGGGCGCTCTCCGCCCGCGGCTACACGGTGCTGGAAGCGGCGTCCGGCATCGAGGCGATGGAGATCATCCAGGAGCGCGGCGCGCCGGTCGATCTCGTGGTCTCCGACGTGGTGATGCCGGAGATGGACGGCCCCACGCTGCTCGGCGAATTGCGCAAGCTCTACCCCGAGCTGAAGGTGATCTTCGTCTCCGGTTACGCGGAGGAAGCCTTCCGTAAGAACCTGCCGGAAGGGGAGGATTTCAACTTCCTCCCCAAACCGTTCAGCCTGCGCCAGCTGGTGGAGACGGTGAAGCAGGTGATGGGCAGTTAAGCAGCTGTTAAATAAGAGTTAATTAGCTGCGGCAATATGATCTGAAAAAGGGCTGTGAATTCTCAAAAGAGAACGAAAAAAGAACTTGTAAGGGGGAACAAAGTGAGTACATATATTCCCTCAACACCGCGTTGAGATTCATTCCTCCTCCTGCCATAAGGATGTCTGGTCATGTCGCAGTCTTCTCTGAGACTGGTGGAAAGCTCATCAATGGATAAAGACAAGTCGAAAGCTCTCGACGCGGCGCTCTCACAGATCGAGCGCGCCTTCGGCAAGGGCTCGATCATGCGGCTCGGCAAGGGGCAGCAGCCGGTCGAAATCGAAACCATCTCGACGGGGTCGCTCGGCCTCGACATCGCGCTCGGCGTGGGCGGCCTGCCCCGCGGCCGCATCATCGAGATCTACGGGCCGGAATCGTCGGGTAAGACCACGCTGGCGCTGCATACCATCGCCGAAGCCCAGAAGAAGGGCGGCGTCTGCGCCTTCGTGGACGCGGAGCATGCGCTCGATCCGGTTTATGCCCGCAAGCTCGGCGTCAATCTGGACGATCTCCTCATCTCCCAGCCCGACACCGGCGAGCAGGCCCTCGAAATCGCCGATACCCTGGTCCGCTCCGGCGCCGTGGACGTGCTCGTCATCGACTCGGTGGCGGCGCTGACCCCGAAGGCCGAGCTCGACGGCGAGATGGGCGAGGTCCAGCCGGGCCTCCAGGCCCGCCTCATGAGCCAGGCCCTACGCAAGCTCACCGGTTCGATCTCCCGCTCGAACACGATGGTGATCTTCATCAACCAGATCCGCATGAAGATCGGCGTCATGTACGGCTCGCCGGAGACGACCACGGGCGGCAACGCCCTGAAGTTCTACGCGTCCGTGCGTCTCGACATCCGCCGCGTCTCGACGCTCAAGGACCGCGACGATCCGATCGGCAACTCGGTGCGTGTGAAGGTCGTGAAGAACAAGGTCGCCCCGCCCTTCAAGCAGGTCGAGTTCGACATCATGTTCGGCGAGGGCGTGTCCAAGGTGGGCGAGCTCATCGATCTCGGCGTGAAGGCCGGCATCGTCGAGAAGTCCGGTGCCTGGTTCTCCTACGACAGCCAGCGCCTCGGCCAGGGCCGCGAGAACGCCAAGCAGTTCCTGCGCGACAATCCCGAGGTCGCGGGCAGGATCGAGGCGCTCATCCGCCAGAATGCCGGCCTGCTCGCCGACCGCATCCTGGAGCAGGCGACCCCGACCGCCGACGACCTGGACGAGGGTTCCGCCGACTGAGGCTGAGCGCGCCGGCCGGCTGTCCGGCCGGATCATGCGCCATAAAGGGTTTGCTCTCCTTCAAGGGCAAAGGAAGGGCCGTCGCGAGAGATCGCGGCGGTCTTTTTGCTGCCCAAGCTGCCCAAGAAGCCAAGCTGTCCAGAAGCTATGGCTGCTGAGACCTCGATTGCTTAGTGAGCTTGGCATGGTGGCCCCTGGCGACTTCAACGGAAAGGGCTGTGTCCTCCCCGCCAATTTCCGGAATCTCTGCGCCGTAAGTCATCAGCCCGAGACCGTGCTCCTCATCCCAGAAACAGGAAAAGCCCAGACCAAGGTAAGGTGTCAGGCGGGGAAGGGGCTGGATGACGATGTCGTCGAGACGAATGAGGGGGCACAGGCCTTCCGAGGTTTCCAATCGTGGAAGCCGATGGGCCGTGTCCTTGCTGTCCAGAAGAAAATCATAGCTCTCGGAGAGCGTTGGATACGGGGCATAGAGCGCCTGGAGCACGTTGCCGGCCCGTTTCGCATCTAAGTGCTCTAGAACGCGCAGGCTCATGAATTGCAGCTCCGAGGGCCATTTGTCCTCTGGCTTGAGGTAAACGATGATCTCATCGCCTTCCAAGGTTCCCGTCAAAGCCCGAGAGAGGTCATCTCCTTGATGGCGGGGACGATAGGGAAGGCCAAAGGTCAGCGCGTGCATCCTCGGAAGAGAAAAAGGCCGTTCCCCAGTCGCCCTCGTCGCGCGCAAACAGGGGGAGGCCCGGCTTGGTGAGCGTCATCAGCCGAGCCCTGTCGATTTTCTCTTCTCTCAGGGTCCATTCATGGGTGGGAGCAGATCTGGCCCAAAAGATATATTATTTCTTGCGGCCTGCGATTGGCATTCGGATGCCGATTAGGGCGCCGCGCCTTCTCGACACCGGCACCGCAGACCGCTAAAACCGGCCTCCATCAACAGATTACCGGGCCTCAAAAGCCCCCATTCCCGAGTTTGAGAACCCATGAGCGGCGTCAACGAAATCCGGTCGGCTTTCCTCGATTATTTTGCCAAGAACGGCCATGAGGTCGTGGCGTCGAGCCCCCTCGTGCCGCGCAACGACCCGACCCTGATGTTCACGAATGCCGGCATGGTGCAGTTCAAGAACGTGTTCACGGGGGCGGAGAAGCGCCCCTACAGCACGGCGGCGACGGCGCAGAAATGCGTGCGCGCGGGCGGCAAGCACAACGATCTGGACAATGTGGGCTACACGGCGCGCCACCACACCTTCTTCGAGATGCTCGGCAACTTCTCCTTCGGCGATTACTTCAAGGAGCGCGCGATCGAGCTCGCCTGGGGTCTGATCACCAAGGAGTTCAACCTGCCGAAGGACAGGCTCCTCGTCACCGTCTATCACGACGATGACGAGGCGGCGAACCTGTGGAAGAAGATCGCCGGGTTCTCGGATTCCAAGATCATCCGCATCCCGACCTCGGACAATTTCTGGCAGATGGGCGATACCGGCCCCTGCGGTCCGTGCTCGGAGATCTTCATCGACCAAGGCGACAAGCTCTGGGGCGGCCCTCCCGGCAGCCCGGAGGAGGACGGCGACCGCTTCCTCGAGTTCTGGAACCTCGTGTTCATGCAATACGAGCAGATCGAGCCCGGCAACCGCATCGCGCTGCCCAGGCCCTCGATCGATACCGGCATGGGCCTGGAGCGCATCGCCGCGATCCTGCAGGGAGTGTATTCGAACTACGACACGGATCTCTTCCGCACCCTCATCGAGGCCGTGGCTCATGCCACCGGCGTCGCGCCGGAAGGGGACCGCAAGGCCTCGCACCGGGTGATCGCGGATCACCTGCGCACCTCCTGCTTCCTGGTGGCCGACGGCGTGCTGCCCTCGAACGAGGGCCGCGGCTACGTGCTTCGCCGCATCATGCGCCGCGCCATGCGCCATGCGCAGCTGCTCGGCGCGAAGGAGCCGCTCATGTACCGTCTCGTGCCCGTGCTCGTGCGCGAGATGGGGCAGGCCTATCCTGAGCTGATCCGCGCCGAGGCGCTGATCACCGAGACGCTGAAGCTGGAGGAAACCCGCTTCCGCAAGACCCTCGAGCGCGGCCTTGCGATTCTCGACGAGGAGAGCCGCGCCCTCACCAAGGGCCAGAATCTTTCGGGCGAGACGGCCTTCACCCTCTACGACACCTATGGCTTCCCGCTCGACCTCACGCAGGACGCCCTCAAGCCGCGCGGCATCGGCGTCGATACGGAGGCGTTCAACGCCGCCATGGAGCGCCAGCGCGAGATGGCGCGCGCGGCCTGGTCCGGCTCGGGCGAGGCGGCGACGGAAACCGTGTGGTTCGCCGTGAAGGAGCGCACCGGCGCCACCGAGTTCCTGGGCTACGAGACCGAGAACGCCGAGGGCGTCGTCGTCGCGCTCCTGAAGGACGGCCAGGAGGTTTCGGAGCTGAAGGCGGGCGAGACCGGCCTCGTGGTGCTCAACCAGACGCCGTTCTACGGCGAGTCCGGCGGTCAGGTCGGCGATACCGGCATCATGCAGGGCGAGGGCGCGCGCGTTCGCGTCACCAACACCGAGAAGAAGCTCGGTGATCTTTTCGTGCATCACGTCACCGTGGAGCACGGCACCCTGAAGCTCAATCAGTCGCTGGAGCTGAACGTCGATCACGAGCGCCGCTCGGCCGTGCGCGCGAACCATTCGGCCACGCATCTCCTGCACGAGGCCCTGCGCCAGGTGCTCGGCGATCACGTGGCCCAGAAGGGCTCGCTGGTGGCGCCCGACCGTCTGCGCTTCGACTTCAGCCACCCGAAGCCCATCGAAGAGCATGAGCTCAAGCAGGTCGAGGAGATCGCCAACCGGGTGCTGCTCCAGAACGAGCCGGTGGTCACCAAGCTCATGGCCGTGGACGAGGCGATCGAATCCGGCGCGCGGGCGCTCTTCGGCGAGAAATACGGCGACGAGGTGCGCGTCGTCTCCATGGGCAAGACCGATGGCAACAAGCCCTTCTCGGTCGAACTCTGCGGCGGCACGCATGTGAACCGCACCGGCGATATCGGCCTCGTGACCATCGTGTCCGAGGGGGCGGTCGCCGCCGGCGTGCGCCGCATCGAGGCGATGACCGGAGACGCGGCACGCCGCCATCTCGCCGATGAAAGCCGCAAGCTGCACGAGGTGGCGAGCCTCCTGAAGGCTCCGGTGGACGAGGTGCCCTCGCGCCTCGCCGCGCTTCTCGAGGAGCGCCGCAAGCTCGAGCGCGATCTGGCGGAGGCCCGCCGCAGGCTCGCCATGGGCGGTGGCGGCGCAGGCGGCGATCCGATCAAGGAGGTCAACGGCACCAAGCTCATGGCGCGGGCCGTGACCGGCGTCGAGATGAAGGACCTCAAGAGCCTCGCGGACGAAGGCAAGAAGCGCCTCGGCTCGGGCGTCGTCGCCATCGTCGGCGTCGCCGAGGACGGCAAGGCGGGCATCGTGGTGGCCGTCACCGACGACCTCACGGCGAAATACGACGCGGTCTCCCTCGTGCGCCTCGGCTCGGAGAAGCTCGGCGGCAAGGGCGGCGGCGGACGCCGCGACATGGCCCAGGCCGGCGGTCCCGACGGGGCGCAGGCCGAGGCCGCGCTCTCGGCCATCGAAGCGGCGCTGGCATCGGCGTAACCTTCGATCGGCTCGAACCTTCAAGAAGGCGGGAGAAACCTCCCGCCTTTTTCGTTGAGAGGCTCACGCCCTCAATCGTGATCGGGGTGCTGCCGCGACTTCATCTTCTCGAGTTCCTCCGGCGTCGCGTAGTCCTCCGTCTTCTGACTAGGGAGAAGGTGGAGCGTCTCGAAGACGGGAACCTTGCTTTCGATGCCGTACTGAATCTCGGGCTTCACCCGCTCGGGCTCGTCGAGGCTGCCGATGGAGACGCTGATGCGGTCGTTCGCCAGATAGGAATAGGTCAGCGGCGTGCCGCAATCGCGGCAGAAGCCCCGCTCGACGGCCTCGGAACTCCTGAAGACGCCGGGCTGGCCCCTGGTCCAGACCAGATCCTTCCTGGGCACGCCCGTGAGGGGTGCGAAGTAATTGCCGAAGGCCTTCTGGCACATGCGGCAATGGCAGATGCTGGCATGGGTCGGCTCGGAATAGAGCGCGTAGCGCACGGCGCCGCACTGGCAGCCGCCGGTCATGATGGGTTGGCGTTGATCGGACATGGCAATCCCTGCTTGGCCGCTGAACCCATCCTGATCTAGGGCGCTCGTCGCGATCAACACTCCCCGGACCGTCATGGAGTTCGAACGCTCCGGAACGACACGATCCTGCCGTTCCGTGTCTGGTGCGGGACAGCGAAAAGGATTTCTTGATACTCCCTGACGGACACTGTTATTTCGTATCGCATGCCGGCCGATCGGGAAGGTCATTCCGGTCTTGGACCTTGGGGGCAAGGATGAAGGACGTCAGCTGGATCCGCCTGGACAGGCCGACCAAGATCGAAAAGTACACTGTTCCCGTTCGTGTCCACCTGTCCGACGGATCCAAGAAATACGGGCTGGTCTTTCTCCGCAACGAGCAGCGCATCAGCGATCTTCTTTGCGATCCCAGGCCGTTTTTTCCTCTGCAGACGAAGGACAGCCTCGCCTTCGTGAGCAAGGCCAACGTCTCGATGCTGGAGATCCTGACGAGGGACAATTTCGAGGTCAAGCAGGGGCTGTTCCCACCCCTCGATTGGGAGCCTTTGGAAGACAAAGTCTGGTAGGGAACGGGAGCGCCGCCTCGGCAGAGACCTTCCATAGATCGTGGGCGAGCTTTGGAATGTCCTCTGCTTGAGGACATCGAATTCATGCCGCCTGGTCCCTTTGATCGGCAGCGCAGGCGTTCAGCCGACGCCGGGACCGAACCCTGCGGCGTAGCACTCGCTGCGAAGCGCCTCTCACAGGCAGGTGCGAAGCGCGCGGCTCAGACCTCATGAAACCTCATGAAATGAAGTGCAGGACGCGGCCATGAATTGGTAATCCTTCTGCGCAGGCGGGATTTCCCCGGCCTCGGGCCTACACTGATCGCAGGGGGATTCCGATGGCAGCGTCCATGCCTCCGGTCATGAGAAGGGTGGGAGAGAGTGTCGTCGCCAATGAAGGATCGTTGCAGCGGGCAAGCCAGCCAGGGCAGAGACAAACGAAACACCGTAGCGGATGCGGCTCCGGCCGCGAGGGGAGTGAGATCCTATCGAAGCGCGGGCCACATTGTGGCCCCACTGCCAAGCCAGGCTTCCAAGCCGAAATGTTCGGTTCGATCCAATAAGAAAGGCAAAGAGGTCAAGAGCATGCGAGAAACCAAGCATTCATCGCCCTCGACCGACACGTTCCCCGTGTTGAATCAACTGGAGCGGACGATGCTGGCATCGATTGCCCTGATGAAGCGCATCCGGCGCGAGCGGCGCCGCTCCGCGCGCGGGAGCGCGAGCGTCGCGAGCGACAGGCAATAGGCATCGCCGCGAACCTGTCCTCTCGTCACATCGAGATTCGGTTTTTGAGAAGGCTGCGGAACGCAAGCCTTCAGGACCAGGAGGCCTCCTCATCCGCCCAGTGGCAGATGAGGAGGCCTTTTCGTTTTTCGCGTTGGAATGCGCATCGAGAGCAGCGTTCTGCTGCATTGTACTCGGATGACTCTCTGGACCAGGATGCCGTTCGAAGAGAAGAGATCCCTGCCGGCGAAGCAGGCATCGGCGCCCAGAAAATGAAAATGGCCGGGCGAACCCGGCCATTGTCGATTTCACTTCGATTTCACTTGGAGTCGCGTGTGATTAGGCCGCCATGGCCTTTTTGAGGTTTTCGTCGATCTTGTCGAGGAAGCCGGTGGTGGAGAGCCACTTCTGCTCGGCGCCGACGAGCAGGGCGAGGTCCTTGGTCATGTAGCCGGACTCGACCGTG
>Ga0182741_1002254_pt1 | contig 22926 bp, 16 predicted proteins | sample eDN5th37CBELigOP_FD_128874 | JGI IMG/M metagenome (GOLD analysis project Ga0182741, IMG submission 128874) | Enriched Organic Plus compost microbial communities from Emeryville, California, USA - eDNA 5th pass 37_C BE-Lig OP (version 2) (version 2) ... | reverse complement strand
TCGAGATGATCGGCCCGCAGCTGATCGAGCATGCACTGACGCTGGCGCCGCTCGTCGTCGCGCCGGAGCTGCGGGCCCAGGCGGACGCGGACAAGACGCGGCAGATCCTCGTCAACCTGCTGGCGAACGCCCTCAAGTTCACGCCGTCGGGCGGCACGATCACCGTCGGCGCGCGCGAGGCGGGGGCGCAGGTGGCGATCGAGGTGACGGACACGGGGATCGGGATCCCGGAGGAGCAGATGGGACGGATCTTCGAGCCCTTCGCCCAGGCGAAGCGCGCCCTCCGCGCGGAGGAACAGGGGGTCGGTCTCGGTCTCGCGATCAGCCGCCAGCTCGCTCGCGCGATGTGCGGCGACCTCGCGGTCCGGAGCGTCGTGGGCGCCGGCTCGACGTTCGTGCTCACCCTCCCGCGCGCCGACTGACCCTCCGCACCGGCCCCGAGCAGGGTGCCGGCGGCCCTCGGCGCTGCTCGTGGCTTCGATGTTGCGCGCTGCGGCGCCCCTGACCTGGGACCCATCGCGGCGGAGGCAACGGATGAGCACGGAGTCGAGCAGTCCCTATGCGGTCGTCACCGGAGCGTCGAGCGGGATCGGGCTCGAGCTCGCGCGCATCTTCGCGTGCAACGGCTACGACCTGATGGTGGTGGCGGAGGATGCGGGGATCGAGAACGCGGCGCAGTCGCTGCGCGCCGAGGGAGCGCAGGTGGATGCGGTGCAGGTCGATCTCGCGACGCTGAACGGGATGGAGTCGCTCTGCCGGCGGATCGACGAGGGGCGGCGGCCGGTGGACGTGCTGGCGCTCAACGCGGGGATCGGCGTGGGGGGCGCGTTCCTCGAGCACGACATCGCCGACGAGCTGCGGCTCATCAACCTCAACATCGTGTCCACCGTGTACGTGGCGAAGCACGTGCTGCGTGCGATGGCCGAGCGCAACGAGGGGCGCGTCCTCTTCACCTCGTCGATCGCCGCGGAATCGCCGCAACCCTTCCTCGCGACCTACGCGGCGTCGAAGGCATTCGTGCAGTCGTTCGCCGAGGCGATCCGCAACGAGTTGAAGGACACGAACATCGTCGTCACCGCGCTGCAGCCCGGGGCCACGGAGACGAACTTCTTCAACCGCGCGCAGCTCCAGGACACCGCGCTCGCCGCGGCGGAGAAGATGGACCCGGCCGAGGTGGCGCGCGCCGGCTACGAGGCGTTGATGCAGGGGAAGGACCACGTGGTCTCCGCCTCGCTCAAGGAGCGGGCGCAGGTCCTGGCGGGACACGTCACCCCGCAGACGATCATGGCCGAGCAGGCACGCAAGCAGACGGAGCCCGGCTCGGGGGCGTAGCCGCCCGCGATCTGGACGACGGTCGCCGCGAGGGACATCTTCGCCCCATGTCCCTCGCCCGCACCGTCCTGCTGCGCGCGTCCCGCAGCCCGTGGCTCGCCGATCAGTTCCGCCGGCGCGCCTTCGCCCGCCGCGCCGTCAAGCGCTTCATGCCCGGCGAGGACGTCGAGTCGGCGCTCGCCGCCGCGGCGACGTTCGCCGCCGACGGGATGGGCACCGTGGTGACCGCGCTCGGCGAGCGGGTGAGCATCGCGGCCGAGGTGGAGGCAGTTCGGCAGCAGTATCTCGACGTGCTGCAGTCGATCGCCGCACGGGGGCTTCCGACGCAGCCGTCGGTGAAGCTCACGCACCTGGGGCTCGACGTGGACCGGGAGCTGTGCGTGCGCGCGGTCGGCGAGCTCGCGCACGCCGCGGCGGCGGCCGGCTCCTTCCTCTGGATCGACATCGAGGAGTCGCACTACGTCGATGCGACGCTCGACGTGTACCGCCGCGTGCGGGCGACGACGGATCGGGTCGGCCTCTGCCTGCAGGCATACCTGCGCCGCACGCCCGCCGATCTCGAGTCGCTGCTGGCGATCGGCGCCTCGATCCGGTTGGTGAAGGGCGCCTACCGCGAGCCGCCGGAGATCGCCTTCCCGCGGAAGGGCGACACCGACGCCGCCTACGTCGCCCTGGCCGAACGGATGCTCGAGGCGGCCGCGCAGGGCGGATCGGTGCAGGTGTTCGGCACGCACGACCTCGCGCTGCTCGAGCGGATCCGCACGCGCGCCGCCGCGCTCTCCCTCGCGCCGGGCGCCTGGGAGGTGCACATGCTGTACGGGATCCGCGCCGCCGAGCAGCGCGCCCTCCAGCGGAGCGGCGTCGCCGTGCGCGTGCTGATCAGCTACGGCACCCAGTGGTTCCCCTGGTACGTGCGTCGCCTGGCGGAGCGGCCGGCGAACGTCTGGTTCGTGGTCCGCAGCCTCGTCTCGTGAGCGCTCCCCGCACGGCGCTCGACCACACCGTCGACATCGAGACGCCGGAGCTGGTGCTGGTGTCGTACACCATCGCCGGCGTCGGCTCGCGCGCGTACGCGGCGCTGATCGACTACTGCATCTGCCTCGTCGCCTTCGTCGCCCTGATCGTCGTCATGCTCACGATCGCGGGTGGCGTACAGCCCGCGATCGGGCGCTCCGGGCCGTACGCGTTCGCGCTCCTCATTCTCTGGCAGTTCGCCGTGCTGTGGGGCTACTACGTGCTGTGGGAGGCGCTCGCCGACGGCCAGACGCCGGGGAAGAAGCGGCTCGGCCTCCGCGTGGTGCGCGATGGCGGCCATTCGGTGACCTTCGGCGCGTCGGCGGTGCGCAACCTCGTGCGCATCCTCGACATGCAGCCCGGATTCACGTACGCGGTCGGGCTGACCTCGCTCGTCGTGTCGCGCACGGGGAAGCGGCTGGGCGACATGGCCGCGGGGACGCTCGTCGTGCGCGAGGCGCTGGTCACGCAGCCCGCCGTGCTCGCGACCGCCGCCCCGGCGGGCGACGCGCCGCCGCCGCAGTCCGCGCTGACCGACGAGGAGCTGACCGTGCTGGCGCGGTTCGTGGAGCGGCGCGGCGACCTCCCCCCCGCGCGGCGCGACGCGCTCGCGAGCCAGCTGGAGGCACGACTCGCGCATGCCCTGCGCGACGTCCCGGGGAACGGCGCGCTGGCGCGGCTGGTCCGGCTCCACGCCCAGGAGCTGGATGCGCGGAGCCGTGGTGCAGCGGCGCGCGGCGCCACCGGTGCGCGCCGCGAGCGGCATGCGATCGTGGCGACGCGATCGCCCCGGTGGGTGGAGTTCTCGTCCAGGCTGGCGGCGGCGCAGCGCGCGGGGCTCGCGTCGATGAGCGAGGACCAGGTGCGCGAGTTCGTCGCCGAGTATCGCGAGGTCGCGTCGGATCTCGCGCGCCTGCGCACGGCGACCGGCGGGGGGACGAGCGACGAGCTGTTCTACCTCGGCCGCCTCGTCTCCAGCGCCCACAACCTGCTCTATCGCCGCCGCGCCCTCCCGCTCGAGACGATCGCGCGCACCCTCTTCGTCGCCGCGCCGCGCGAGGTGCGCCGCTCGTGGCGTCCGATCCTGCTCGCGGCGCTGCTCCTCTTCCTCCCGGGGACGATCTCGTACCTCGCGGTCGTGCGCCACCCGGAGGTGGCGCCGATCTTCATCCCGCCGGCGATGCTCGACCGCGCCGAGGACGGCGTGCGGCGCGCGCGCGAGGGGGAGGGCTACATCACCGACCCCCAGCTCTTCCGGCCGGTGATGGCGAGCCGCATCATCGCGAACAACGTGCAGATCTCGTTCGCCGCCTTCGCGATGGGGATGACGGCGGGGATCGGGACGATCCTCGTCCTCGTGCTCAATGGTGTGAGCCTCGGCGGTGTCCTCGGGCTCTACGCGTCGAAGGGGATCCTCGCGCTGATCGTCGCGTTCGTCGCCCCGCACGGCGTGCTCGAGCTGACGGCGATCTGCATCGCCGGCGGCGCGGGGCTGCTGCTCGGCAGCGCGCTCGTGGTGCCGGGGGCGCGCACGCGGCGTCGCGCGCTGGTCGAGAACGGCCGCCGCGCCATCCAGCTGATCGCGGCGGCGGCGCTGCTGCTCCTCGTCGCCGGGCTGCTCGAGGGGTTCGTGTCGCCGATCGAGTGGTGGCCGCTCGCGTGGAAGCTGACCGTCTCCGCGCTCACGGCGATCGCGCTCTACGCCTACCTGCGGTCGGGGACGAGTCGGCCCAGCGCGGCACCGGCCGAGGCGCCGGCGGCGCCGGCGGCGCCGGTGGACCTGCTGACGCTGGCGCAGGAGCGTCAGAGCGCGCCGCGCGCCTTGAGCTCCAGGTAGCGGTTCACGACGGCCGCCGTCATCGTCTGCGGCGAGACGTCGAGCACGGAGACGCCGCTCCGGCGCATGCGCTCGAGCGCCTCGGCGCGCGCGGCGAGCAGCTCCTCGGCCGCCGCGGCCTCGTAGAGCCGCGCCGGGTCGTCTCCCGCGGGGCGCGCGGCGGCGACGATCGCATCGTTGCGCAGCGCGACGACCACGACCAGATGGCGCGCCGTGCTGCGGCCGAGGTACGCGAGCAGCGCGCGCGAGCTGCGCACGTCGATGACGTCGGTGAAGAAGACGATCAGGGCGCGGCGGCGCTGGCGCGTGGCGAGCGTGCGGAACGCGGTGCCGTAGTCCGGCTCGACGAGCGTCGCCTCGACGGGGATCATCGCGTCCCGGATCGCCCGCAGCGCCGCGCCCCCGCGCTGCGGGGGCACGTAGGCGCGCACCCGGTCGTCGAACACCAGCGTCCCCACGCGGTCGCCCTCCTGCGCCGCGACGTCGGCGAGCACCAGCACCGCGGACAGCGCGTGCTCGAAGCGTGAGAACTCACCCGCCAGCTGCGTCATGGAGCGGCCGGCGTCGACGAGCGCGAGGACGACCTGTGACTGCTCCACGTCGCTCTCGCGCACGATGAGCTGCCGCCGACGCGCCGTGGCCTTCCAGTCGACGCGGCGTGGGTCGTCGCCCACGACGTACTCGCGCAGCCCGGCGAAGCTCGTCCCCTCCCCGCGCTGGCGCAGGACGCGAACGCCGGCCTCGTGCAGGCGATGCTGCAGCGCGAGGAGTCGATAGCGCCCGACCCCGGCCACGGAGGGTGCGACGAGCATCGCGTCGTCGTTCTCGAAGCGCGCCCGCATGGCGAGCAGGCCGAGACGCGCGCGCACGCGCAGTGCGACCTGGCCCGGCGCGTGTCGCCCGCGACGGCGACCGGCGAGCGGGCGCTCGGCGCGGAGCGTGCCGTGCGGCGGGAGCGGAGCCTCCTCGCTCCGCCAGGGGCCGCCCACGGCGTCCGGGAGCTCGTCCGCCAGCGTCACGCGCACCGCGCGCCCCCAACGCGACCGCACGAGCAGCGCGCCGGAGGACGCGTCGCCGACGCCGAGCACCGGCGGCAGCTCCCGCTCGACCTCGAGGTCGCGCGCCTGCGGCAGCGCGAGCCAGTCGGCGACGGTGGCGACGGCGAGCAGCAGCAGCGCGCCGAGCGCGAGCCACCGCCCCGCGGCGGGGACGAGCCAGAGCGGAGCCACGAGCGCGACGAGGAGCGCGAGCCTCGGCTGGGCGACGATGCGCGGCCGGGTGGCCCGAGGCTCGAGCCTCATTCGGGGACGGGCACGCGGGCGACGACGATCGAGAGCAGGTCGTCGGCCGTGCGCCCCTCGACCTCGAGCTCGGGCGCGACGGTGATGCGATGGCGGAGCACCGACAGCACGCGCGCCTTCACGTCGTCCGGCGTCACGAAGTCCCGCCCCTCGAGGAGCGCGCCGGCGCGCGCGCACCGCATGAGGGCGACGCTCGCGCGCGGCGAGGCACCGAGCGAGATCGACGGCTCCTCGCGCGTGGCGCGGGTGATCCCGGCGATGTACTCGCGCACCTCGGGCGCGACGCGCACGCGATCGATCAGCTGCCGCAACGCGATCGCGTCGCCGTCGGCGAGCACCGGCGCGACGACGGCGTCGCCGCCGCGCTCGGGGTCGAACCCCGCCTCGTGATGGGCGAGCATCTCGAGCTCCGCCTCGCGCGCCGGATAGCCGACGATCGTCTTGAGCAGGAAGCGGTCGAGCTGCGCCTCCGGCAGCGGGTACGTCCCTTCGTGCTCCACCGGGTTCTGCGTGGCGTACACGGTGAAGAGCGGGTGCAGCGGCCGCGTGACGCCGTCCACGGTGACCTGGCGCTCCGCCATCGCCTCGAGCAGCGCCGCCTGCGTCTTGGCCGGCGCGCGGTTGATCTCGTCGGCGAGCAGCAGGTCGGTGAAGATGGGGCCGGGACGGAAGTCGAACGACTGTCCCTGCTCGCGCAGCACGCTCACGCCGGTGACGTCGGACGGCATGAGGTCGGGAGTGAACTGCACGCGTCCGAAACCGGCACCGAGCGCTCCCGCGACGGTGCGGACGAGCAGCGTCTTCGCGGTGCCGGGCACCCCCTCGATCAAGAGGTGGCCGCGCGCGAGGAAGGTGACGATCGCATCCTCGATCGCGCCATCCTGTCCGACGATGCGCGACGCGACGGTCTCGTGCACGCGCCGGAGGAGCGCGGACGCGCTCTCCGGCGAGAGCGTGGACGGCTGGGAAGTGCTGGCAGTCATCGTATCGTGGTGGCGAGTGAGGCTTCGATCCGGCGCAGCGCGGCCGACAGCTCCGGGAGCTCGCGGCGCGGGACCGTGGTGGCGAGGGCACGGCGCACGAGCGCGACGTCCCCGCCCAGCGCGGGCGCGCGCCGCTGCACCCAGTCGAGGAAGGCGTCGTCCGTCTGCAGGGCGGCGGCACGGCTCGCGCGCTCGGCGCGGCGTCGCACGCCGCGCAGCAGCCTGGCCGCGGCGGTGCGGGACGCGTTCACCTGGTCGTACGCGTGCGCGAGGGCGCTCACGTGCTCGAGCGGCGAGCGTCGCTCGATCCGTTCGGGATCGTGCGGCACGACGTCGCGCGGCGCGGCGGCGAGCAGCCAGAGGAGCCCCGCGAGCACCAGCTGCGCGACGAGGTTCCCCGACGCGGTCCGCGACAGGTAGCGCGCGATCGCGCGCATCGTGCCAGGCTGGGCACCGTTCCCCTGGTGGTACTCGTCGAAGAGCACGAGGTCGCGCGACGCGCCGCCATCGGTGTGGGACAGATACTCGAGCATCCGCACCGCGACGAGGTCGGCGCGCCAGTGGCACACCCGGAGCACGTCGTTGCGCAGCAGATCGGGATCGGCGACGACGGCGACGCGACCGCGCCCCAGCCGAAAGCCGAGCGCGGTCGGCGGCAGCGACTCGAGACGGGCATTCGCCGGCATCCGGTCCGGGCGCACCTGCGCGAACACCTCGTCCACCACCGGCGCGGGGGCGGTCCAGCGGAGCCGGAGCAGGTGGGCGCGCCAGTCGTACCAGAGCGGCACGGCGCCGTCGTGTCCCGGCCCGCACGCGGGCGCCCCGGCGGCGACGTGCGGCGGCACCACCAGCTCGCCGCTCGTGCCGACGACGAGTCGGAGCGAGTCGCTCAACGCCGCGCCGTCCGGCGAGAGCACGTACAGGAGGGCATCGCCGCCACGCACGCGCTCCAGCAGCTCGTGCGTCTCGCGCGCCGTCATCGTCACCGCCGGGGCGAGCACGGCGTGGATCGTGCGCCCGGCCGGCGCGTCGGGAAGCGCGGCCTGCGTGCGACGCGCGACGCGCCAGCCCAGCCGATCGGCGAGCTCGTACAGCAGGCGGGCGCCCTGCGCGTTCGCGCGGAGCGTCGTCAGCCGTGCGTCGCCCGAGCGCCCCTGCTCGACCGGCTGCGGCGTGAAGAGCGCCGCGAGCACGAAGAGGACGAGGATGCTCGCGAGCGTCCAGATGATCGTCGACCGACGCAGCGGCGCGACGGAGCCGGCCGTCACGAGGCATGCTCCCGCGCGAGCAGCGGCTCCGCATCGGCCAGCAGCCGGGCGTAGCCCTCCGCGGTGACCGCTCCATGGCCGAACAGGAGGCGGTCGTAGTGCCGGCCGAAGCGGCGGAAGGGATCGTGCAGCGCGGAGCGCCGCGTCCGGAGCTCACGCGCATAGTCGCCGCTCGTCTTCGACGGATGCAGGCGAAGCCGCTCGCGCCGCGCGATCTGCTGCAGCGACGCCCGGTAGAGCGCGTGCGCCGCCTCGGCGTACGCCCCCGACCCGGCGAGGCGGCGTGCCTCGGCGGCCGGATCCACCTCGGCGGCACGACGGGCGCGTCCGGCGCGCGCGCGACGCGCCCCATCCTCGCGCAGGCGGCTCGCATAGGCGACGCGCAGGACGACGAGCAACGCCAGCAGGATCACGCCGGCGATCGTGAGCGTGCGCACATGCGGCAGCTCGAGCAGCGCCTCCTGCAGCCGGCCGAGCAGGTCGAGGAACCAGCTCCAGACGCGCTGCGCGAGCGAGGCGCGCAGCGATCGCTGATAGGCGCTCTGCCGGATGATCGCGGCGACGGTGTCGCGCACCGCCGCCGCGGGGATCGCATCACGCACTTGCAGGAGGAACAGCACGCGCGCCGCCAGGGCTCAATGCTGCGGCTGCGGCTCGTCGCTGGCGGGCGTGGTCAGGCCGCGCGCGAGCAGCTCGACGTCGAAAGCCTCGCCGCGGATGCGCGCATCGTAGTACAGCAGCATCTCCGTGATGCCGATCACCGGATAGACGACGACCGACGCGACCGACGCGATCACCTGCGGGATGATCGCGTTCCCGATGAAGCCGAACATCCCCATCATGAACGAGACGGCGATGATGATGGCGTAGAAGAGAAGATAGACGAGGGCGAGGGTATTGAAGATGTGGCGCTTGCGCGACTTCGAGAGCGCGCCGGAGCGGGAGAAGGCCTCGCCGACCCCGCGCCCCTCGAGCACGATCGAGGGGGTCGTCGCGAACCACCGGGCGAACAGGTACAGCCCCGGCACGAGGAAGAGCATCATGCCGAACAGGATGCCCGTCCACTTGAGCACGCCGTTGACCAGGAGCGTGACGAGTCGCGGCGCGACGGCGCGCAGCGAGCTCGCGGCATCCGCCGGCTCCCCGAGGTACGCCGCCGACGAGAGGTGCACGAGCACGGCACTCATCAGCGTGTAGCCGACGAGTCCCACGATCATGCTGACGAACATCGTCGTGGGGATCGCCGCGCCCGGCGTCGATGCATCCATGCCGCTGAACGCGATGATCTGCAGGATCGACGACGGCGCGAACGCCACCGCCGCGATGAGGATGTAGGTCAGCGCATCCCGCTTGTAGAGCTGGACGGCGGCATCCACGAGCTCCGCGACGGATCGCGGGCGGAAGTCGAGTGACTGGGACATCGGGTGGCGCAGAGGAGGGAGGGGAGGCTCGCAGGCCGGCGTTGCGTGGCGCAAAGATGCGTCGGCCAGGGCGCCGGAGCCAGACGCGTGTACGCTGCCGTCCCGATCAGTGCACTCCCAGCTCGGCGGGATCCGCTGCCGGCTGCGTCTCGAGCCCCGTCATCAGCCGCAGCAGCCGATCCTGCGTCGCCTCGGAGGGTGAGACGTCGCCAACGATTCGCCCCGCGCGCACGACCAGGATCCGCGTGGAGAGGTTGATCAGCTCCGGCAGCTCGCTGGAGATGAGGAGGACCGCCGCGCCCTCCGCGGCGAGCGTGCCGACCCACGCGTGGATCTCCGCCTTCGCGCCCACGTCCACGCCGCGCGTCGGCTCGTCGAGCATCAGCACGTCGCATCGCGCCGCGAGCCACTTCGCGAGCACGATCTTCTGCTGATTGCCGCCGGAGAGCGCGACGGTGGTCGTCTCGGGGGTCGCACGAACCTTGAGGCGCTCGAAGTACGTCCGCACGGTCGCGCGCTCGGCCGCCCGGTCGATCCAGCCGAGGCGTGCGAGGCGCGAGAGGATGGGGAGCGTCGTGTTCTCGCGCGTCACCATCGAGAGCACGAGCCCCTGCTTCTTCCGGTCCTCGGGCACGAGGCCGATGCGGTGGGCCATCGCCTGCGCGGGCGAGCGGATTTCGGCGCGCCGTCCGCGCACGTGAAGCTCCCCCTCCGCGTGCGGGTCGAGCCCGAAGATCGCCTGGGCGATCTCCGAGCGGCCGGCGCCGACGAGCCCCGCGAGGCCGAGCACCTCGCCGGCGCGCAGCTCGAAATCGATACCGGCGAAGCGTCCGGGGCTGCGCAGCCCGCGCACCCGCAGCCGCTCCTCACCCGGTTCGCCGCGCGCGTGCCCGCCGAAGTACTGCTCCACCGGCCGTCCGATCATCAGCTGCACCAGCGTGCCCTCGTCGAGCGCCGCCGCCGGTCGCGTCTCCACGTGCCGGCCGTCGCGCAGCACGGTGATCGCGTCGCAGAGCCGGTAGATCTCGGGCATGCGGTGCGACACGTAGAGCATGGTCACGCCGCGCGCCTTGAGCCGCTCGATGAGCGCGAAGAGGTGCATCGCCTCCGTCTCGCCGAGGCTGCTCGTCGGCTCGTCGAAGACGATGACGCGCGCGCCCTCGCCGACGGCGGCCGCGATCTGCACGAGCTGCTGGTCGGCGGGGCCGAGGCTCGCGACCTGGCGCGCGACGTCGACGTGCGTCGCGCCGACGGCGGCGAGCAGCCGCTCGGCCTCGCGGCGCAGCGCGGCGCGATCGACGAAGCCCCACCGCCGCGGGAGCTTGCCGAGACAGAGGTTCTCGGCGACGGTCAGGTTCTCGCAGAAGGCGAGCTCCTGATGGACCATCGCGACGCCGTGGGCCAGCGCGTCGCGCGGCGTCTCGAGGCGGACCGTCCGGCCGTCGAGCTGGATCTCGCCGGCGTCGGGGCGGTGCAGCCCCGCGAGCAGCTTGCCGAGCGTGCTCTTGCCGGCGCCGTTCTCGCCGCACACGGCGTGGCAGGTGCCCGGGGCGACGTCGAAGCCGACGTCCTCGAGCGCCACCACGCCGGGGAATCGTTTCGTGATCCCGCGAAAGCGGATGGCCGGCGCCACGCCCACGCTCACTTCGGGAGCGCGGTGTACTTGGGGTCGACGTCGGTGAAGCCCCAACTCTGCAGCTGCCGCGCCCACTCACCGAGGTTGTCCTTCGACACCTTGATGAGATCCATCTTCACGTGCGGGGGCACCTCCTTCTTGAGGACGACGTGGTCGAAGATCGTCTTCACCCCCATGTAGCCCCAGTTGTACGTCGGCTGCGCGAACAGGACCGGCGCGAGGCCGCGCTCCACGTACGGCAGCTCGGCGGGGAGCGCGTCGACCGACACGATCTTCACCTTGTTCGGATCGAGATCGGTGAGGAGCGCCTTGGTGAACAGCGGCCAGCCGCCGATCATCGCCCACCCCTTCACGTCCGGATACGCGTTCTGCGCGCGCAGCACCTCGGCGGCGGCGGCCTGCGGCGTCTCCTCGTGGTAGAAGGCGTTGACGACGGTGATCCCCGGGTGCTTCGCCGCCTCGTCACGCGCGCCCTTGACGCGCTTCTGCAGGTTGGGCGCGTTCTGGTTGCCGCCGAGGATCGCGACCTTCCCCGAACCGCCCATCTGTCGCGCGAGCTCCTCCATCACCTGCCGCCCCATCGCCTCGTCGTCGCCGCCGTAGAACGAGAAGCGCTTGGAGGTCGGCACGTCGCTGTCGAAGGTCATCACCGGCACGCCGCGATCGACCGCCTCGTTGATCGCGCCCACGACCTTCCCCGCCTCGCTCGCCGAGAAGAGGATCGCGTCGGCACCGCCGTTGACCGCCTGCGCGATGCGCTGCGCCTGCACCGCCGCATCCTCGCTCGGCGGCGTGAGCCACTCGACGCGCACGTCGATGCGGTGCTCCGCCGAGAGCTCCTTCGCCGCCGCCTCGGCGCCGGTGCGGCCGGAGAGGAAGACGGGGTTCGACGAGCTCTTGCCGATCATCGCCACGGTGAACGTCTTCTTGTCGCCCGGGGTGCCGGCCTGGGTGGCGCCGGCATTCTGCTTGTCGCCACCGCCGCCACAGGCGGCGAGCGAGATGGTGGCGAGCAAGGCGATCGATCGAATGCGCATCAGTGGACTCCGATGACGGTGGCGATTGACGACTGAACCGCAGAGACGCAGGAGCGCAGAGGATTCGCAGAGGCCTGCAGGGTCAACGGCATTGAACCACGAAGGGGCACGAAGGGGCACGAAGGACTGCAACTGCAACAGCAAGAGCATTGTCGCTTGCTTTCCTTCGTGCCCCCTCGTGCCGAAAAGCAGTTGCCGTTCTCTGCGTCTCTGTGGTTCAATCACGGGCTTCTACTTTGCAGCGGCGCTCGCGCGGGCGAGGCGGCGGGCCAGCAGGCGGCTGCCGCCCTGGTCGAGCACGACGGCGACGATCATCGAGCCGCCGATGATGATCCACTCGTAGTTCTGGTCGAGGTGCAGCGTGCGGATCGCCTGGCGGATCGTGACGATCAGCACCGCGCCGAGGGTGGCGCTGAGGGCGCTCCCCTTCCCCCCCATCAGGCTCGCGCCGCCGACGACCGCCGCGGCGACGACGTACAGCTCGTAGCCGGTGCCGTCGGAGGAGGTGGCCGATCCATAGAAGGACGCACCGAGGAAGGCGGCGATCCCCGCGGTGAGCCCGGAGAGGACGTACACCCCGAGCTTGATGCGGTTCACGTCGAGCCCCGAATAGCGTGCGGCCTCGGCGTTGCCGCCGACGGCGAAGACGTGCCGCCCCATCACCGTGCGCCCGAGGTAGAGGGAGCCGAGCAGCGTGACGACGATCATCGCGAGGAGCGGCACCGGATAGAGGGCGGTCCCCATCCCCAGCGGCGCCTTGGCGACGCTCGTCAGCGCCTGCGGAACGAGGATGCTCTCGGCGCGGCTGATGACGAACGCCACCCCGCGCAGCATCCACATCGTGCCGAGGGTGATGATGAAGGGGTGCACCCCGAGCCCGATGACCATGAGACCGTTCGCGAGCCCGCAGAGGAGGCTCACGGCCAGGCAGGTCCCGAGCCCCAGCATCACCGTCGCCGCCGGACCCATGTCGCCGGCGGCGCGGAGCACCATCGCCATCGCGACGCTCGCCAGGGCGTAGATCGCGCCCACCGACAGATCGATCCCGCCGGAGATGATGACGACGGTCATCCCCACGCCCATGATGGCGAAGGTGCTCGCGTCCGTCGCCATCTGGATGAGCGTGTAGGCGTTCAGGAAGTTGTTGACCGGCGCGCCGGTGATGCGGTCGGGGTGCGACCCCGCGGCCGCGGTGAGGGCCGCCCAGCAGAGCAGCAGGACGAGCACGAGCCCGATCTGCTGCGAGCGCAGGAGCGAGCTCCCCGCCTGACGCAGCGATGCGGACCAGGGTGATGCGGAAGTCAACGCGGCCGTCCTCGAGGCTCGGGGTTCGTGGTGCTCGTGCGGCTCCTCCATCATGACACCAGGATCGCGCCGCCGCGAGTCACCGGTCGCCGGCGACGCGGATCGTCTGCCGGAGCCGGATGTCGGCCGACGAGGCGCCGACCTCCAGCTCGACGGGTCCGCTCTCCACGACCCACCGATCCGCGTTCTCGTCCCAGTAGGCGAGCGAGGCGACGGGGACGCGGAAGGTGACGGTGCGGGTCTCCCCGGGACGCAACGACACGCGCGCGTAGCCGCGCAGATCGCGGATCGGACGCGCGACGCGGGACTCGGGATAGCGCACGTAGAGCTGCGCGACCTCGTCGCCGGCGCGGCGGCCGGTGTTCGTGACGTCCACCCGGACGGTGAGGGTGTCGGACGCGCGGGGCGTCGAGGTGCTCACCCGCAGCGCGGCGTGGCGGAAGGTCGTATAGCTGAGCCCGTGCCCGAAGGGATAGAGCGCCTGACCGCCGAAGAAGCGGTAGGTGCGCCCCTTCATGTCGTAGCTCGTGAAGGGCGGGAGGTCGGTCGTGTCCTTGTAGAAGGTCACGGGGAGCCGGCCGGCCGGGTTGTAGTCGCCGAAGAGCACGTCGGCGATCGCCTGCCCCCCCGCCTGCCCCGGATACCACGCCTCGACGATCGCCGGGACGTGCTGCTGCGCCCAGTTCACGGCGAGCGCGCTCCCGTTCAGCAGCACGAGCACCGTCGGCTTGCCGAGCGACGCGACGCGCTCGAGGAGACGCTGCTGCGGCGCGGGGAGGTCGAGCGTCGTCCGGTCGCCGCCGCGGAACCCCGGCACGACGACGCGCATCTCCTCCCCCTCGAGGTTCGCCGTGAGGCCGAGGAAGAGCACCACGGCATCGGCCTGCCGCGCCGCCGCGACCGCCTCCTCCTCCAGCGAGCGGCCGGGCTGCGACCAGACGAGCTGCAGGTCGGCCTCGCCGTACGACTCGCGCGCCTCGATGCGGAGGCGGTAGCGCTTCCCTCCCTCGAGCTGCAGCGGCGCCGACTGCACGAGCCGCGGGTCGGGATACTCGCCGTCGCGCGACGGATAGACGGAGCGCACGACGACGCTGTCGTCCACGGCGAGCTCGAACTTCATCGTGCCGATCAGCCCGAGTCGGTAAGTGCCGCTCTCGGGAGGCGTGAAGCTCCCCGTCCAGCGCACGCCGAAGTCGTCGGGATCGAGCCCCGGCCGCGGCGCGGCTTCGTGCCATGCCAGGTCGATGGTGGTGTCGCGCCCCGTTGCCGCCGGCGTGCCGGCCATGGCGCGCGACGCGAAGTATTCGGCGCGCAGCCCGCGGCCGCCGTCCGGGTCGCGCAGCACCGACGCCGGCATCACGCCGAGCACCGGGATCCCCTCGGCGAGGTCGGCCCCGCGCGCGTGCAGCACACGCGTGCGCGGCGACACCGCCTCGCGGATGCCGCGGAGGGGCGTCACCGGATCGGAGGGGATGCCGTTGTAGTTGCCGAGCAGCATGCGCCACTGGTCGGCGTTCGGGCCGATGACGGCGATGGTACCCAGATCCTTCCGCAGCGGGAGGACGTTCCCCTCGTTCTTCAGCAGCACCATCGACTCGCGGGCGACGCGCCGCGCGAGCGCCTTGTGCGACGGCTGATCGAGGACGGAGATCGGGATGCGCGCCCACTGCACCCGCTCCGGCGCGTCGAACATCCCGAGCTTGAAGCGCGCGCGGAAGAGGCGGGCGACCGAGCTGTCGATCTCGGCCTCGGTGATCAGCCCCTGCTGCACCGCCTGCACGAGATGGGGATAGACGCGCCCGCAATCGAGGTCGGTGCCGGTGCGCACCGCGAGCGCCGCCGCCTCCGCGGCCGTCGGGACGATCTTGTGCCGCAGGTAGATGTCGTCGATCGCGCCGCAGTCGGAGACGATGAAGCCGGGGAACTTCCACTCCCCGCGCAGCACGTCCCTGATCAGCAGGTCGCTCCCGCACGCCGCCTTGCCGTACAGCCGGTTGTACGCGCACATCAGCGAGTATGCCCCGCCCTCGCGGATCCCCATCTCGAAGTGCGGCAGATAGCTCTCGCGCAGGTCGCGCTCGCTCACCACCGCGTCGAACTCGTGGCGCTCCGGTTCGGGGCCCGAGTGGACGGCGAAGTGCTTGACGGTGGCGATCGTCTTGAGGTAGGTCGGGTCGTCGCCCTGCAGCCCCTCGATGAACTGCACGGCGAGGCGGCCGGTGAGGAAGGGATCCTCGCCGTAGGTCTCCTGGCCGCGCCCCCACCGCGGGTCGCGGAAGATGTTGATGTTCGGCGACCAGACGGTGAGCCCCTGATACCGCGCGTGGCTGTCGCGCCGCAGGTAGTCGTGATGCTTGGCGCGGAACTCGTCGGAGATGACGGTGGCCATCTGGTGGACGAGGCTGTCGTTCCACGTGGCCGCGATCCCGATCGCCTGCGGAAAGACCGTGGCGAGCCCCGACCGCGCGACGCCGTGCAGCCCCTCGTTCCACCAGTTGTACTCGGGGATGCCGAGCCGCGGGATGGCGGGCGCGACGTCCGTCATCTGGGAGACCTTCTCCTCGAGCGTCATGCGGCCGACGAGATCGCGGAGCCGGGCCTCCAGGGGGAGCCCCGGATCGCGGAAGGACTGCTGCTCCTGCGCCCCGGCGGCGGCGATCGGCGCGAACACGATCATCGCCAGCAGCCTCGCTCGTCGTGTCATCGTCTGCTCCAGTTGATGGAGAACTCGAATTTCAGCGACTGAACCGCAGAGGTGCAGAGAACTGCAACGCCTATTGCCGTTCTCCGCGAATCCTCCGCGTCGCGGCGTCGCTGCGGTTCAGCACTCCGCGACGCCTCCGTGGTTCGATCACGGAAACCGGGGATGCGCCGCGGCGTACGACGCGCGGAAGCGATCGTAGATCGGCCGATACGCCGTCACCGCCTCGGCCGCCGGGTGCTCCAACGGCGTGCGCCGCAGCGTCGCGGCGGCGGCGGCGGCGAGGTCGGGGAAGGCACCCGCCCCGACCGCGGCCAGCAGCGCTGCGCCGTAGGCGGGGCCCTCCTCGCGGTTGACCGTGCTCACCGGCAGCCCGTAGACCTCCGCCTGCAGGCGACGCAGAAACGCGCTCTTCGCGCCGCCGCCGGTGAGCAGCAGCTCGCTCGGCGCGAGCCCCAGCTCCTGGAGGATCGAGACCGAGTCGCGCAACGCGAAGGAGACGCCCTCGAGCACCGCGCGCGTCAGGTGGGCGCGCCCGTGCGCGAGGCTCAACCCGAGGAAGGCGCCGCGCGCCGACGCGTCGCGATGCGGCGTGCGCTCCCCCTGCAGGTAGGGGAGGAAGGTCACCCCGTCGGCGCCGCGCGGGATGCGCTCGGCTTCCGCGTCGAGCAGCGCCGGGGCATCGGCGCCGGTGAGCTCGCGCGCGCACGTCTCGCGGAACCAGGAGAAGGCGCCGCCCGCCGAGAGCACCACGCCCATGAGATACCAGAGCTGCGGCACGACGTGGCAGAAGGTGTGCGCGCGCAGTGCCGGATCGACGAGCGGCTGCGCGGTCGGCGCGAGCACCGTCCCCGACGTCCCCCAGCTCGCCACCGCCTCGCCCGGGGTGATGACGCCGACGCCGGCGGCGCCGCACGCATTGTCGGCGCCCCCGCCCACCACCGGCGTCCCCGGCGCGAGTCCCGTCGCCGACGCCGCCTCGGCGGAGAGACAGCCGAGCACCTCGGACGAGCCGCCGACCATCGGGAGGAGCGACGGCGAGACGTCCACTGCCGCGAGCAGCTCCTCGCTCCAGCGCAGGCGCGCGGGATCGAACATCAACGTTCCCGATGCGTCCGACGGCTCGGTGGCGAGCGTCCCGGTGAGCCGGTAGCGGATGAAGTCCTTCGCGAGCAGCACCGTCGCCAGCCGCGCGTACGCCTCCGGCTCGTGTCGCCGGAGCCAGAGCAGCTTGGGGAGGGTGAACCCTTCGAGAGCCGGGTTGCGCACGAGGTCGCGCAGGCGATCCTCCCCGCCCGCGCGTTCCGTGATCTCCCGGCACTCCTCGGTCGTGCGGCCGTCGCACCAGAGGAGCGCGGGGCGGATGACCGCCCCCGCGCGATCGAGAAAGACGGAGGAGTGCATCTGTCCGGAGATGCCGACGCCGGCGATGGTCGCCGACGGCAGCTTCGCGCGCACCGCGCGGATCGACTCGACGCTCGCCGCCCACCACGCATCCGGGTCCTGCTCCGCCCACCCCGGCCGCGGCGTCGCGAGCGACAGCGGCGTGGTGGCCGAGGCGAGGACGTCGCCGTCCTCGCCGATGACGAGCGCCTTGACGCCACTCGTGCCGACGTCGAGCCCGAGAAAGCGCGCGCCGTGCACGTCAGCGCACTCCCATCAGCACTTCCATCGTCAGCTGGTCGAGGCGCTCGTAGGCATAGCCCTGCGCACGGATCGCCGGCAGGTCGAGCGGCTGCTCCTTGAGGGCGCGCGCCCGGTCGGCGCTGAACACGAGCGGCTCCGACGTGCCATTGCTCTTCGCGCGCACGCGCAGCTCGCCGAGGAGCTGCTGGATCTCCGGGTCGGCGTTGAACTGCCGCGCCTTCTCCTTGAGGATGAGATAGGTGCGCATGCTGCCGCGGGCGAAGTCCCACACCCCGGCCTCGTCCTCGGTGCGGTAGGCGTGGCTGTCGAAGTGCCGCATCCCCTCCCACTTCGCGTCCTCGAGCAGCTTGACGAGGAAGAACGCCTGCTTGAGGTCCTCGCTGCCGAAGCGGTGATCCTGGTCGTAGCGGCCGGGCTTCTGCGAGTTGAGGTCGATGTGGAAGAGCTTCCCCGCCTCGAGCGCCTGGCCGACACCGTGCGCGAAGTCGAGCCCCGCCATCGTGTCGTGCGCGACCTCGGGGTTGAGCCCCACCATCTCCGGATGGTCGAGCGTCGCGATGAAGGCGAGCGCGTGGCCGATCGTCGGGAGGTAGATGTCGCCGCGCGGCTCGTTCGGCTTGGGCTCGAGGGCGAACCGGTACGGATAGCCCTGCGCCTTCGAGTACTCGCAGAGGAAGTTGATCGCCTCGCGGAACCACTTCATCGCCTCGCGCGGATCCTTCGCCGCGTTGGTCTCCGCCCCCTCGCGCCCGCCCCAGAAGACGTAGGTCGTCGCGCCGAGCTCGATGCCGAGGTCCATCGACCGCATCGTCTTCTGCAGCGCGTATTCGCGCACGCGCGCGTCGTTGCTCGTGAACGCGCCGTCGCGGAAGGCGGGGTCGGTGAAGAGGTTCGTCGTCGCCATCGGGACCTTCATCCCCGTCGCCGCGAGCGCCGCCTTGAACTCGCGGACGATGCGGTCGCGCTCCGCCGGCGTCGCGTCGCGGGGGACGAGGTCCTCGTCGTGCAGGTTCACCCCGTACGCCCCCAGCTCGGCGAGCTTCTCGACGATGCAGACCGGCGTGAGCGGCGTCCGGACCGGCTCCCCGAACGGATCGCGCCCCGGGTTGCCCACGGTCCACAAGCCGAAGGTGAATTTGTGCTCCGGACGGGGAGTGTATGCGTCGTTGCTGAGGGCGGCGGTCATCGGGGGTGGAGATTGGAGTCCAGTTTGGGATCGACCTGCATCCTGCGTCGTGCGGCGGAGCGACGACTCGAGCGTGCGACGACGCAGGACGCAGGACGCCGTGGTCAGGGAAGTTGCGGGCACCGTGGCTTGTCCCGGTTCGCGGGACACCGCAGGCGCCGATAGAAGTCGAACGGTCGCGCCGGCTCGCGGCCGACGGGGAACGGCAGGCGTGAGAAGGTCTGGAAGTAGCCCAGGGTCGCGTCCCGCCACCAACGCGCCTCCTGCTCCTGGATGGCGAGGAAGTTAGCGACCTCGCCGAAGCGCGTCGGGTCGATCTGTCCCACCAGCCCCGCCCACGCGCGCCGCATCGCCCGCACCGAGTCCACCCCGGTGTCGTACTGGTGAATCAGCTCGTGCCAGAGCGTCCGGCCGGAGCGGAGCGTGTCGGTCCAGCGGATCCGATGGAACCAGAGCATCAGGGAGTCCGGCGTCGTCGCCCGGCTCGCATAGCGCTGGCGCACCGCGGGATGGTACTGCGCGATCGCGTTGCTCCCCGTCGCCGTGCGGTCGAAGCCGAGGCCGATGGTGTCGGCGCGGTGATAGTACGCTGGCGTCCAGTCGGCGCGGCCGGCGTCGTTCATCCAGGCGCCGGGGCCGTAGTGATGGTTGGTCGCGAAGATGTGCGTGAGCCCGAGGGGCATCATGTACTGTGACACGGCGTCGCGCGACGTCATCATCATCGCCGGCACCGTGCGCACAACCGCCGGCGCGGTGCCGAAGGTCATCCGCGTCCACTCCTCGGCGATCGCGCGCGAGGAGAGCCCGGGATCCCAGGCGAGCCGTCCGAACGCGTACCAGTTGGCCTGGTTGAAGTGCGATCCCGTCCAGTCGCGGTCGGTGCCGACGTTCGAGACGCCGGCGATCGCCGTGAGCCGGTGCCCCTCGAGCGAGCCGTCGATCACGCGCGCCACCGTCGCGCCGGTGCCGCCATCGCGTCCGCCACGCGTGTCGGCGTCCAGCACCTCCTCGAAGTACTTCCCCATGTACGCGAGGTGGGTGTCCTGCCCGAGATACTCCTTGGTGATCTGCAGCTCGAGGACGAGCGGCGTCTTCGGCATCGCGCCGAAGAGCGGGTGGAACGGCTCGACCGGCTGGAAGTCGAGGGGCCCGTTCTTCACCTGCACCATCACGTTGTCACGGAACTGCCCGTCGAGCGGCGCGAACTCGTCGTACGCCTGCTTGATCCGATCGACCGGCGTCTCGTTGCTGTAGACGAAGGCGCGCCACATCACGATCCCGCCGTGCGGCGCGAGCGCGTCGGCGAGCATGTTCGCGCCGTCGGCGTGCGTGCGCCGGTAGTCCTGCGGCCCCGGCTGCCCCTCGGAGTTCGCCTTGACGACGAAGCCGCCGAAGTCGGGGACCGCACGGTAGATCTCGTCCACCTTCGTCCGCCACCAGGCGCGCACGGTGGAGTCGATCGGGTCGGCCGTCGTCAGCCCGCCGATCTCGATCGGGGCGCTGAAGCGCGCGGTGAGATAGACGCGGATGCCGTAGGGGCGGAAGGCGTTCGCGAGCGCGGCGACCTTCTCCAGATACGGCGCGGTGAGGACGCGCGCGTTCGCGTTGACGTTCGTCAGCACCGCGCCGTTGATCCCGATCGACGCGTTGGCGCGCGCGTAGTCCACGTACCGCTGGTCGATCGTCCCCGGCAGGCTGTCCCACGCCCACAGCGACTTCCCCGCGTACCCGCGCTCGACGCTCCGATCGAGGTTGTCCCAGTGGTTGAGGATGCGGCGGTCGATGCGCGGCCGGCTCGTCGTCGGAAGCTCGCGCAGCGGGCGCTCCGTCTGCAGATGACGCAGCAGCGCGAAGGTGCCGTAGAGGGCGCCGACGTCGGAGCTCCCCGTGACGACGATCCCTCCCGGCCGTACCGAGAGCTGGTAGCCGTCGTCGAACGTGCCGGTGCGGCGTGGCGGCTGCGGGAGGACCTGCACCACCACGCGCCCAGCGCCCGCGGCGCTCGCGCTGCCGACGTCGCGCCCGAGCAGGCCGCGCAAGCCGGTGACGAGCTCCTCGCGCGCCGCACGCAGCGTGGGCGTGGTCTCGGCGCCCCGGACCTCGATCGCGCCGATCGCCGCCCGATACTCCCGCAGCCGCGCGGAATCCGAGACGAGGGCGTACCGCAGCCAGAGGCGATACCCATCCTCGTCCATCGACGTCGCAGCCGCGCGCCCCCCCTGCGGCGCCGCCTGCGCGCGCACGACGACGGGCGCCGCCAGGCCGAGCGCCGAGAGGAGCACACCGAGGACCGTCGTCCGGCCGAGGGGCGAGCGGCGAGCGCTGATCGCTGTCATCAGAACGGAATCGTCGGCGTTCGCCCGTCGCACGGGTTCGCCCACGCCTGATTGGGGATGAGCGGCATCCAGCCGGGACGGAGCGGATCCTGGTCGTACGGATAGGTACCGAGCCGCCGGTACAGCTCGTGGTACTCTCCGAGCTTGTCGCGGTCGAGCGTGACGCCGAGCCCCGGCCCCGTCGGCACGGCGATCGCGCCGTCGCGATAGCACATCTTTCCGCCGACGATCACGTCGTCGGTGAGTTGATGGTAGTGCGCGTCGGCCGCGAAGGCGAGGTTGGGGACGACGGCGCCGAGGTGGAGCATCGTCGCGAGCTGGATCCCGAGCTCCCCCGACGAGTGCACGGCGACGCCGAGCTGGAAGGTCTCGCAGATCCCCGCCGCCTTCACGCACGGCCGGATCCCCCCCCAGAAGGTCGTGTCGAGCAGGATGACGTCCACCGCGGTGTTCAGCACGTTGGCCGAGAGCTGCTCGAAGCCGACGACGACCGTGTTCGTGGCGAGCGGCATCGACACCTTCTCGCGCGTGCGCCGCATCCCGTGGAGGCCGAACACCGGATCCTCGAGGTAGTCGTTGCGGAGGTCCGCGATGTGCTGCCCGAACCAGATCGCCTGCTCCGTCGAGAGCACGCCGTTGGGATCGAAGCGGAAGCTGTCGCCCGGCAGCGCGTCGGCGAGCGCCCGGTAGCACTCGAGCTCGTACGCGGGGTCGAAGACGCCCCCCTTGAGCTTGTGCGCGGTGAAGCCGTGTTCCGCCTTGAGCGCGCGCGCCTCGTCCACGAGCTGATCGATCGTCCGCACCTCTCCGGAGCCGTCGCGGGGATTGGGGTAGCGGAAGAAGAGATACGAGGCGAAGCGCACGCGGTCGCGCAGCCGCCCGCCGAGGATCTCGGACACCGACACCCCCCAGCGCTGCCCGAGGATGTCGAGACAGGCGAACTCGATCGCGGCGAGGATCTGCGTGCGGTTGTTGTAGAGCGACGCGGTCGGGTTCGCGATCAGAAAGCGCAGCTCCTCGAGCCGGGCCGGGTCGCGGCCGACGAGGTACGGCTTCAGCCCCTGGAAGGCGGCGACGGCGCTCTCTCCGCCGCCCCCCATCTCGCCCAATCCGATCAGCCCCTCGTCGGTCTCGACCTCGACGACGGTGCGAACGAAGCGTCCCCAGTGGCACCCATTCGCATGGCGCAGCGGGGCGTGGAGCGGAACGGTGACGGGGGTGGCGCGGATGTCGACGATCTTCATGGGGTGCTGAATCACGAACGCGAGTCGCTGACGGAGAATCGGTAGACGGAGCGCGAGCGGTACTCGTCGCCCGGTCGGAGGATGGCGGAGGGGAACTGCGGCTGATTGGGCGAGTCGGGGAAGTGCTGGGGCTCGAGCGCGACGCCGGCGTGCACGCCATAGCGATGCCCGCCCTTGCCACGAGGCTCCTCGCGGATGACGTTCGCCGTGTACAGCTGCAATCCCGGCGCGGTGGTGTACAGCTCGAGCGTCCGCCCGCTCCGGGGGTGACGGAGGCGGGCGGCGAACGACGCCCCCTGCACCTCGGCGCGCGTCGCCGCGTCCGCGAGCTCGAAGTTGTGGTCGTAGCCGCGCGCGCGCCGCAGCTGCATGTCCATCAGGTCGAGGCGCGAGCCGATCGTGCGCGCGGAGGTGAAGTCGAACGGAGTGCCGACGACCGGCCGCAGCTCCCCCGTCGGCAGCAGCACGGCGTCGACCGGGGTGAAGCGCGTCGCGGCGATCGTGAGCTCGTGATCGAGCACGGTCCCCGCGTCGTGACCGGCGAGGTTGAAGTAGCTGTGCTGCGTCAGCGTGATCGGCGTCGCGCGGTCGGTGGTCGCCGAGTAGTCCACGATCAGCAGCCCGTCGTCGGTGAGCGTGTAGACGACGCGCACGCTGACCGTCCCCGGAAAGCCTCCC
>Ga0182741_1002253_pt1 | contig 22939 bp, 13 predicted proteins | sample eDN5th37CBELigOP_FD_128874 | JGI IMG/M metagenome (GOLD analysis project Ga0182741, IMG submission 128874) | Enriched Organic Plus compost microbial communities from Emeryville, California, USA - eDNA 5th pass 37_C BE-Lig OP (version 2) (version 2) ... | reverse complement strand
TCTACTCACCCGGGGAGCGCCGCGGCCGGCCCTGCTCGGTGCCTCCTCACGGCGCGAAACCAGACTGGCGGGCGGACGTAGGGCTTCGGGTAGCGCGCGGCCCCCTGCTCCGCTCTCCGCCGCATCGCCCGCTCATATCCCCGGGGACTCCCATGCCGAACCTGAAGCTCGCCTTCCGGACGCTCATCAAGTCGCCCTTCGTAACACTGGTGGCGATCCTCTCGCTGGCACTCGGGATCGGGGCCAACGCGGCCATCTTCTCCCTCTTCGACCAGCTCCTGCTCCAGCCGCTCCCGGTGGCGCACCCGGATCGGCTCGTCAACCTCTCGGCACCCGGACCGAAGCCCGGCTCCACCTCGTGCAACCAGGCGGGCGACTGCGAGCAGGTCTTCAGCTATCCGATGTTCCGCGATCTGGAGCGCGCCGAGAACATCCCGTTCACCGGCATCGCCGGGCACCGCGCCTTCGGGGCGAACGTGGCCTTCGACGACCAGACCTTCAGCGGCGAAGGGATGCTGGTATCGGGCTCCTACTTTCCCGTACTCGGGCTCAAGCCCGCGATCGGCCGGCTCTTCACTCCGGCCGATGATCGCAACGTGGGCGCCAACTACGTGGCGGTGCTGAGCTACGACTACTGGCAGACGCGGCTCGGGTCGCGGCCATCGGTGGTCGGCGAGCCGATCGTCATCAACGGCCAGACGATGACGATCATCGGCGTGGCGCCGCGCGGCTTCGTCGGTACGACGCTCGGCGCCCCTCCGCAGGTGTACGTGCCGCTCACGATGCGCGGCCTCATGGAGCCGTTCTTCCAGAACGCGGGCTTCGAGAACCGTCGCGCGTACTGGCTCTACCTCTTCGCGCGCCTGAAGCCTGGCGTGTCGATGACGCAGGCGTCTAGCGCGATCAACTCCATCTACCACCCCATCATCAACGACGTCGAAGCGCCGCTCCAGCAGGGGATGAGCGACCAGACGATGAAGCGCTTCAGGACGAAGGACCTCACCCTCACCGACGGGCGCCGCGGTCAGAGTTCGGTGCATGGTGATTCGCGCACTCCGCTCACGCTGCTCCTGGGCATCACGTCGATCGTCCTCCTCATCGCCTGCGCCAACATCGCGAACCTGCTCCTAGCTCGTGGAGCGGGCCGCTCGCTCGAGATGGCCGTGCGCCTCTCGCTCGGGGCGTCGCGCCGCCAGCTCATCACGCAGCTCCTCACCGAGTCGGTGCTCCTCGCCATCATCGGCGGCGCGGTGGGGATCCTCGTGGCCTACTGGACGCTGTCGCTGATCACGAGCATTCTCCCCAACGACTCCGCCGCGGATCTGCAGGTACATCTGCAGGGATCTGCCGTGCTCTTCACCGCCGTCCTGTCGCTCGGCACGGGGATTCTCTTCGGCCTCTTCCCGGCGCTCAACAGCACGCGCCCCGATCTCGCATCTGCCATCCGCGATGGCACCGGCAAGCACTCGGGCACGCGCTCGGCGGCCCGCTTCCGCACCACGCTCGTCACCGCGCAGATAGCGCTCTCCATGGCGCTGCTCATCTCGGCCGGTCTCTTCATCAAGAGCCTCCGCAACGTGAGCGAGGTGGATCTCGGGATTCGCGTGGACGACCTGGTCACCTTTTCCATCTCGCCAGCGCTCAACGGCTACAATAACGCTCGCTCGCGCGCGCTCTTCGATCGGGTGCACGAGGAGCTCGCCGCGCTGCCCGGCGTGGCCGGAGTGACCGAGGCACTCGTGCCGCTGCTCTCGGGGAGCAACTGGGGTACCGACGTATCGGTGGAGGGCTTCAAGAAGGGCCCCGACACCGACGCCAACTCGCGCTTCAACGAGGTGGGCCCCGGCTACTTCGGCGTCCTCGGCGCGCAGCTCCTCAGCGGCCGCGAGTTCACGGATGCGGACGAGGCAGGGCGTGCGCGCGTGGCGGTGGTGAACGAGGCGTTCGCCAAGAAGTTCGGGCTCGGACGCGATGCCGTGGGCAAGATGATGGGCGATCGCGGCAACGACTCGCTCGACATCCAGATCGTCGGCCTGGTGCGTAATGCCAAGTATTCCGAGGTGAAGGACGAGGTACCGCCGCTGTTCTTCGCTCCGGCGCGGCAGGACACCACCGCGGGCTTCCTCGTCTTCTACGTGCGCAGCGCCCGGGCCGGCGGCGCGGAGCAGCTCCTGCGCGCCATCCCGGGCGTGGTCAAGAAGCTCGATCCGAACCTCCCCGTCGAGAACCTGAAGACGATGCCGCAGCAGGTGAAGGACAACGTCTTCCTCGACCGGATGATCAGCACGCTCTCCGCCGCGTTCGCGCTCCTTGCCACGCTCCTCGCAGCGGTGGGGCTCTACGGCGTGCTCGCCTACTCGGTGGCCCAGCGCACGCGCGAGATCGGCGTACGCATGGCGCTCGGCGCCGACGCGGGCCTGGTTCGCTCGATGGTCCTCAAGCAGGTGGGGGTGATGACGCTGATCGGCGGAGTGATCGGCATCGCCGGCGCGCTCGCCATCGGCCGCGCCGCCAAGTCGCTCCTCTTCGAACTGAAGGGCCACGACCCGCTCGTGATGGTCCTCTCCGCGATCGTGCTCACGATCGTGGCCCTCGCCGCCGGCTACATCCCGGCTCTGCGCGCCTCACGCGTCGAGCCCACGCAGGCGCTCCGGTACGAATGACCACGAGCGGAGAGAAAAAGCAGAGAGCAGCGAGCTGGTGACCTCGTCGGGGCGAGGCGCTACCCGCGCGAGCCGGCGCTGCTCTCCGCTCTCTCGACTCTCCCTCGTCGCGTCTCCAGCGTCACGCCCCCGTCGTCACATCTCCGTCGTCACGCCGCTGCGCGGTGCCGGCGCTGCTCCTCGGTTTCCAGATTCGGGAGGAAGGCCGTGAGCAGGCCCATGGCGGGAAGGTAGGAGCACACCTGGTAGACGAACTCGATCCCGGTGTGGTCGGCCATCCAGCCGAGGATGGCGGCGCCGATGCCGCCCATACCGAAGGCGAGGCCGAAGAAGAGGCCAGAGATCATCCCCACGTTTCCCGGCACCAGCTCCTGCGCGTACACCAGGATGGCGGAGAAGGCGGACGCGAGGATCACGCCGATCACCACGCTCAGCACGGCGGTCCAGAAGAGGTTCGCGTACGGGAGGATCAGCGTGAAGGGAAGCACGCCGAGGATGGAGCACCAGATCACGTACTTCCGCCCGATCCGGTCGCCCACGGGACCACCGATGATGGTTCCGGCGGCCACGGCGCCCAGCAGCACGAAGAGGTGTAGCTGCGCCGACTGCACCGACACGCCGAACTTGTGGATCAGGAAGAAGGTGTAGTAGCTCGTGAGGCTCGCCAGGTAGAAGTACTTCGAGAAGACCAGCGCCATGAGCACCGCGAGCGCCTGCTTCACCTTGCGCGGCGGGAGCGGCGGCGCGGCGGCACCGCCGCGGGCACGGGGCGCCACGCGCGCGATCCCGTAGCGCCTGTACCACCCACCCACGTTCCAGAGCACGAAGATCCCCAAGAGCGCGGCTACCGAGAACCAGCTCACGCTGTGCCGGCCGAAGGGGAGCACTATGAACGCCGCGAGGAGAGGACCCACGGCCGATCCCGCGTTCCCGCCCACCTGGAAGAGCGACTGCGCAAAGCCGTGCCGCCCGCCGGAGGCCATGCGCGCCACGCGCGAGGATTCCGGATGGAACACCGACGACCCCATCCCCACCATCGCGGCGGCCAGGAGGAGCACGTGGAAGGTGGGCGCGAACGCCAGCAGGATGAGCCCCGTCAGCGTGAAGCCCATCCCCGTGGCCAGCGAGTACGGTTTGGGATGGCGGTCGGTGTAGAGCCCCACCAGCGGCTGCAGGAGCGAGGCGGTGAGCTGGTAGGTGAGGGTGATCATGCCCACCTGCACGAAGTCCAAGCCGAACGAGGTCTTGAGCATCGGGTAGATGGCGGGGAGCAGCGACTGCATCATGTCGTTCAACAGATGGCAGAAGCTGATCGCGCCGAGCACGACGAAGGCGGTACGGCCGGTATCTTCACGGCCGCGAGAAATGGCTGCTGTAGTACTCAATCACATCTCCGGAGAATACGTCCCGACGCGAACGAGCCGCTCGTCCCGTGGACGCGCGAACCCCGCCCGACGTCTCCGACCTGAACGCATCCTCCAGTATAGCCGTTCCCGGCTGCCTTCGCGGAGTGGTGGAAGTGTGGGATGGCGGCGCGACGTGCGGCGTGAAGGGGCGGGAGCAGCCCTCAGGGCCAGGCGCGCGTGAGCGCTCCCTCGAGGTAGAGCGGCTCCAGACCGCCGGCCCAGTATTCCAGCGCGCCGCGGTCGGGCTGCGAGGTCTCGCGCGTGGTGCGCAGCACGTCGCCCCCACCTACCGGCACGAACTCGATCCACCCCATCCAGGTGCCGTCGACCCGCTGCTGGCCGTAGATGAACGCCTCGTAGCTCCGGCCGTCGTCGCCGCGAACGAGCGCGGAGTGTTGGTGGATGAGCTCGCGCATGCGAGCTCCACGACGCAAAGGTGGCGCCGAGCGGCCTTAGCGCCCGGCGACAACCGCGCCCCGGAGCCGGCACGCGCGCGAGCGGGCGGCGGGCTCTAGCCCGCCCGCTCGCGGTGGAAGTCGAGGATGGCGTCCACCACCGGGGTCGGATCGTAGCGCACGACGTCGGTGGCCGGAAGGCCGGTCTCGGCCTCGGCCGCCGCGATCGCCGCGCGCGCCTCCTCATCCGACAGGTCGAAGGTGTTCAGCGCGATGGCTATCACCTTCGCCGGCCGCAGCGGACGCACCACGTACTCGTGCATCTCGATGAGCTCGGAGAGCGGCGGGATCTTCACCCACTCCTGCTTGTTGATCGACTTCCTCGAAGGCTGGTGGCAGAGCACCATGGCGTGCGGGAGCGAACCGTGCAGCAGGCCGTACGTCACACCGGAGTAGCTCGGGTGAATGATCGAGCCCTGCCCCTCCACCAGAACGATGTCGGCGTTCGCCGCCGCCTGGAGGACGAGCCGCTCGGATGCGCCCGAGATGAAGTCCGCGATCACCGCGTCCACGGCGATTCCCCACCCCTCCACCAGGATCCCCGTCTGGCCGGTGGCGGCGAAAGCCACCCGCTCGCCGCGCTCCCTGAGCGCGTCGCGTAACTGCACCTGCGAGGTCATCTTGCCGATGTTGCAATCGGACCCCACCGTGAGCACCACGGAAGCAGCCACGTCGCGCACGCGGCCGGCCGCGACGCCCAGGTCCTTCGGCGGGCGGCGGAGATCGAAGATCCGCGCCTCCCCCTCGGCCGCCGCCTCCATGAGCACGGGGTCGTCACCCAGGAAGTAGTGCAGCCCGCTCCATACGTCGAGCCCTCTCCGGAGCGCTTCGGCGATCGTCTCGCGCCACGGAGCCGGGAGCTGGCCGCCCGTGGGCGCCACGCCCACCAGGAGCGCCGTGGGACCCAGCGCCATCGCTTCGTCGAGCGTGGCGAGCACGGGGATCTCCCCGCCGAAACCCAACACCGACTGGGCCGTCTGGCCCACCCTGGTGGAGTCGAGGATGGCCACCACGCGCTCGGGCGAATACCGGATGCAGCCGTTGGCGGTCTTGGATGTGATGGGGCCGAAGGCGCCTTCCGCGAGCGCGACAAAGCGCGTCGATGGCTCCATCTGCATGGGGAGGGAGGGCTCCACGGTGGTCTGTGCGCGGGCCGATCGAGACATATGTCAGAGTTGGTGTTCCATATTATGCAACCACGTTCCAGAATCTAAGAACAAAATTATGGCCTTGCGCACGTGCGCGCAAGGATGGCGCCGGTAGTGCGCGGGCCGGCGCCATCCTTGCGCGGCGACCCGCTAGAAGTTCGGATTGGTCATCCGCTCCAGCCGGCTCACCGGAAGGCACATCCCGCCAGGAACGTCGAGCACGTTGCGCCGCTCGTCGGCCTCGGCGCCGCCGCTCGACGCCTGGCGCACTACGCTGAAAGGCACCGAGCCCGGGGCGTGCGCCCAGCGCCTCAGATCACCCACCCGACGCCCCTCCATCCACAGTTCGGTGCCCCGCTCGCGCATCAGCAATGCCCACGCTTCGTCCTCATCCGCCGCGGCCGCGGCCGGGAGGCCACGATATTCGTGAACTTCCTCCACCTTCGCAACCGCCCCGGGCCAATCGCCCGCCAGCAGCGCGGCCTCCCCCTCTATGAGGCGCATCTCGGTACCCTTCACCAGGGAGATCGTTGCGGCCGAAACGGAGTACTTGAGCTGCTGCCAGAAGGGACGCCGGCCGTCATCCCCGTTCATGTACTCGCCATCCGCCTTGGGCCGGTCGAGCGGGATGCGCGAGTCGCCGGTGCTGCTCCCCTTCAACTTGCCCCACTCCGCGAAAGGCGTCCCCCAGACGGTGAGCTCCGGATGCGACGCGATCGAGATCGCGCGGAAGCCGTTCACCTCACGGTCCGAAGGATAATGCTGGGTCGTCTTGAACTCGAAGTCGGTCGGCACCAGCGCCGCGTCGGCCAGGGCCCCGTCCCAATCGCCAAGGAGCATGCGCACCTGCGCCCGCCCACCCGTGGCGATGGGGAGGAGGTCGGTCAGCGCGTGCGCGTTGGCGATGTCGATCGCGCGGCCGAACTGCGCCTCCGCGCGCTCCAGGAAGGCCGACCGATCCTGCAGCGGCCCGTTGTCGATCACCGCGTCGCAGAAGTTCTCGCCCATCATCCGGTTGGCGAAGCCGGCCCAGATGAGCCCTTCGGCGAGGGTCGCGTTCCGGCTCGCCACCGTCGCGGAATCGGCGCCGGCCGGGAGCCCGGCCATCATACCATCCAGACGCTCCACGAAGCGCTCGGCCGTCCAGCGAGCGCGCGATGATTCCGACCAGAGCGCGGTGACCGCATCCCAGTCATCCCCTGTGCGGCCCTCGCTGAAGCCGATCATGTCGGCGTCGGTGCCGGCGTAGACCAGCTCGTCGGAGAGCAGCGCGCTCGCCACGAACACGCCGCGCCCTCCCACCGGCCCGCTCGCGGCGTACGTGAAGCTGCCGCGCACTCCGTTGAGAAGACCGGGAAGGATGGACGGGTCATCGAGCGCCGAGCCCCGAAGCGCGCCCGGATCCGTGACGTTCATGTCGCACGCCGCGAGCGAGAGCGCGGTAACCATCAACGCCAGAGCTCGCGCGATGCCCGGCGAGCGGCGCCCCACCGGGCGATGCGGCGCGGCCACCGGCCGTACGATGTCGTAGTTTGATGTGCGCATCAGAATTGCACCCCCACGCCCAGCACCACTTCCCGCGGAAGCGGAGTGGTGAAGGATGTCTGGTTCAGTAGCGGTTGAAGCGCCAGCGCGCTCCCCTCCGACTCGAAGCCGGCATACTTCTGCGAGCGCCACAGGTTGCGACCGGCGAGGGTGAGGATCGCGCCCTTCGCGCCCACACCTCCCACCCACCGCACCGGCAGCGAATAACCGAGCGAGAGCTCGCGCAGCCGCCAACCATCTGCCGGGAGCACGAAGCGGCTCGGATCATCGATGGGGTTGGCGACGGGATCGCCTGCCTGCTCGAGGTCGAGGAGTGTGTTGCTCTGCAGATAGTGCCCTCCCCTGTGATCCACGAGCGCGCCGAGGCGGAGGCCGCCTCCGAAGTGCAGCGAGGTACCTATATGGGCCGTGTGCGTCGGGAAGGCCGGTCCGATGTAGGCCCCCGCATCGTCGAAGAAAGCGGCCACCGGGTACCCCTCGCGTATCCACTGCATACCGCCGACGTCGAGCGGGTTGCCGGTGCCGATCGAGATGACGTCGTTGCGATTGGTGTACAGCGCCCCATCGAGCGTCCACTGGAAACGCGGACCCTCCACGATGCGGGCAGTCGCCGCGAGCTCCATCCCACGGTTCGTGGTCTCGCCCGCGTTGAGGAGCTGCGGTTCGGGGAATCCGAGCGACGGCGCCGCGTACACGGGGAAGAGCGCATCGGTGGTGCGCTGGTCGTAGTAGGTGGCGCTCACGAGCAGGCGGTCGCCGAAGAGCCCCAGATCCACGCCGCCCTCGATCTCGCGCGTCACCTCCGGGCCGAGCCGCGGGTTGCCTATGTGTCCGGTTATGAGCCCCGGTTCATCGTCCCAGGCGGGGACCGACTGCCAGCTCTCCTCGGTGAGGAAGGCGGCCGGCGGCTTGCCCGCGCTGCCGTACGCCACGCGCAGACGCAGCGTGCTCACCGCCGGCGGCAGATGGAACTGGTCCGACGCCACGTAGCTCGCGCTCGCCATCGGGTACGCGTGATACCGGTTGCTCGCGCCGAAGGAGCTGAAGCCGTCGACCCTGACGCCGACGGAGACGAAGAGCAGATCGGCTAAGTCGAACGACTCCTGCACGTAGCCGCCGACCATCCTGTCGTAGCTGCGGTTCTCATCGCCATCGGTGTTGCCCGCCGTTTCGACGGTGCTCAGTCCCGGGCCGGCGAACTGGCTGCCGAACGCCATCGTGTAGGCTTCGTCGCGCTTCATCCCCTGCACGCCGACCGTGGTGACGGCCGACACCCGGTCTCCCAGCGCCACGCGGTAGCTCCCGCGATAGTCGAGGTTGAGCGAGGTGACGTGCCGGCGGTAGCTGATCTTCTTGCCGCCCTCCAGCACCACGGTGCCGTACGGGTTGTAGTCGATGTCGTCGCTGTTGAAGATGTCGGCGCCGACGAGGAGACTCTGCGTGAAGTTCGTGAAGAGCACGTTGTCGAGCCGCACGCCGCCCGTGAAGCGGCTCGAGGCGAGGCCCACATCGTACGTGAGGATCTCTTCCGGCTTCGCGGCGACTCCATCGGCGCCGCCGATCAGCGCGTTGCTGGTGAGCCCCCAGGTACTGTTGCCATCGTAGGGAAGATCCACCTCCCGACGCGTGAAGCCGCTGTAGATGTTGATCGCGGTGTGCTGCGCGGGCATCGCGCGCATGTTGGCGCGCACCGACCATCCGTCGGAGCCGGACTGCGGCAGCGCTCCCTCCTCCGACCGCGCGCTCGCGCCCACGTAGTAGTTGTACCCGTCCACCCCGCCGCTCATGGAGATGCTCTCCTTGTAGTGGCGGCCGCCGCTCACGAAGTTGTCGTAGAACCAGTCGCGATTCGGCGACGCCCCCCACCAGTCGCGCGGAGTACTGGTCATCCCGTACTCGGCGTTCAGGTTGAAGCGGCCGCGATCGCCGGTACCCTGCTTCGTGAAGATCTGGAGCACGCCGTCGGCGCCCTCGCTCCCGTACAGCGCGGCGGCCGCCGGCCCGGAGAGGACCTCGATCCGGTCGATGTCATCCACGCTGAAGTCGTCGAGGCCGGCCCACGATTCGCCGCCCATGTAGTAGAGCTGCCCGAGCCGGCTGCGCAGCCCGTTCTCGGCGGAGTTGTCCACCCTTATCCCATCCACCAGAACGATCGGCTGCACGTCGCCGTGGAGGCTCCGCACGCCGCGCAGGAGGATCCGGCTCCCCTGTCCCGGCTTCCCGCCCTGCGGGAGCGAGAGAAGACCCGGCGTGCGCGAGCGAAGGAGCTGCGACACCGTGTTCACCGGCGCGTCCGCCAGCGCGCCGGTATGGATCGTGGCGATCGATGCTCCCGTGGTGCGCCGCGTGACCGCCTCGCTCTGCGCGAGCACCACGCTCTCGTCCAACCGGACCGCGGTGGTGGCGATGCGGAAGCTCAGGCGCGCTACCGAATCGGCCACCACCGTCACGGAGGCGACGGCCGGCTGGTAGCCGCTGGCCCTGACCTGCACGCGATAGCTGCCCGGTTCGATGCCGCCGAGCTCGAAGTGCCCGGTGCGTGCGCTGAGCGTGGTTCGCGTGGTGCCGAGCAGCGACACCAGCGCGTCGCTCACGCCCGCACCGGTGCGCTCGTCCACCACCCGGCCGGCGATGCTCCCGCTCCTCGCATCGTCGGAGCTCCTCCGCGAGCTCTGCGCCGGAAGCGCGGCCGCGGACATCAGCCACGCCAGGGCGACCGCCACCACGAAGACCGGCAGCGACGCACCTCTCCGGGGAAATCCTGAAAGTCTCATGGTCGTGCTCTCCTCGAGGGGGCTCATGGTTGCCACGCTCCGAAGGCCGGCGTACGGCGTATATCGCTCGGGTCGGTCCCATCATCGGGCGGCAGCCCGCCGGGCGGGATGTCGTCGGGTATGTTCGGGTTCGAGAGCTTCTCGTTGAGACTCACAGCGAAGCAGAGATCGGTGTTGGCGTCGTACACCGACACCCACGGATCGTCCGACGCGTGAGGGCTGTTCGTCGCCTTGCGAACCTTGGTGAATGGCACGTTCGCCTTGCCCGGCGTGACCGCCCAGCGTCTCAGGTCGGGGAGGCGGCGTCCTTCCAGCCAGAGCTCCGCGCCGCGCTCCTTCATGAGCGCCACCCACGCTTCGCTCTCGCCGGTCGCCGCGACGTCGGCGAGACGGTTGGTGCCCCAGGCCGACGGGTGGTTGGCGTTGAGGTAGGCGTGAAGCGCGTTGATCGAATCGATCGCGGCGCTCCAGTTGCCCGCGACCAGCTCGGCCTCGGCGGCGATGAGGCGCATCTCGCTTCCCTTCGCGAGCGGCACGTCCGCGCTGGTGCTCAGGTACTTGCGCAGCGCTACCCATGGGCGCCGTCCGTCCACGCCCACCAGCGTATCGGCGCCCTCCTTCTTGAGCTCCCAGCTCACGCGAGGGTCGCCCACGTTCCGGTCGCCGTTGTAATCCACGCCCCATTCCAGGAAGGGCGTCCCCCACACCGTGTAGCGGCCATCGGTACTCCGGCCGTAGGTCCACCAGCGGTTCAGGTTGCGGCCCGACGTGGAGTTGTCGATCCAGAAGGCGAAGTCGGTGGGCACCCGTCGCGCATCGACGACCGCGTCATCCCATCTGCCGAGCATCATGTTCGCCTGGGCACGGCCGGCGTACGCCGCCGTGACTAGCGAATCGATCCCCGCCGCGCTGGCCACGGCTATGGCGTCGGTGAAGTAGTCGACGGCCCGCTCGAAGTAGACGGTGCTGGGTTCGAGAGGACCGCCGTCGACCACTGCCTGGCAGAAGTTGTCGCCGCCGATGCGGTTCGCGTAGCCGGCCCACACGTCGGCGATGGCCACATCCGGCTGGCTATCGGGATCCGGGAGGAGGCGCCGGGCGCGGTCCACGGCATTCTCGCTCGTCCAGTGCGAGCGCGCGAAGTAACCCCACCACGACTGCGCCTCCGCGATGTCGTCGCGCACCACGCCGTCGCTCATGAGGCGCGGGCCCACGCGGGTGTCGGTCGCCACCAGCTCATCGGAGAGGAGTGAACCGATCACGAATACGCCGCCGTAGCTCGGGACGGTGGCAGCGTAGGCGACGTCGCTCGCTGCCCCGATCACGACGGAGTGGACGAACTGCGGATCCTCGAGCGCGGTGCTCGGGATCTTCGATGGGTTGGTGACCTCGAGGTCACAGGCGGCGAGCGCGATCACGACTCCCAGCAGACCGCCACGCCATGCCGCCCGCGCGCGCGCCCCGTAGCCGTAGCGCGCGAAGAATCGGCTTTCAATCATGGACATCTCCGTGGATCGATGTGTCAGAAGGTGAGGCTCAGCTTCGCCATCAGCTCGCGCGGATTCGGCGTGTCGAAGTAGCTCTGCTTCGACCGCATCTGCGAGGTGACGTAGTTCGCTTCCGCGTCGAGCCCGGGATACTTCTGGTGACGCCAGAGGTTGCGGCCGGACACGCTGATCGACCCGTTCTCGGCTCCGATGCGTGCGGCGAGGCTCTTCGGGAAGCGATAGCCCACGCTCACCTCGCGGAGGTGCCAGTTGTCGGCCGGGAAGATGTAGTCGCCGCGATGCGTGCCCCAATCCTCGTTGCAGCGCCTGTCCGTGATCGGGTCGGTGGCGCCGATGCACGCGCGCGCCACCGGCGACCCGGGCTCGAACATGCTGGTGGCGGGATCGGTCGGATCGTAGAAGGGCTCCGCGGCGGGGACCTTGTCGGTCATGAGCCAGCGCATCGTGCTGCTCGAGACGTAGTGGCCGCCCTTGTAGTCCACGAGGACGTTGAGCGAGATGCTGCGACCGATGCTGAAGTCGGAGCCGATGCTGAGCCGCTTCGTGGGCACCGGCTGTCCGATCAGATCGTTCGCGACGAGCACCACACCGGTGTCGGTCTCGACGTAGCGGTTGTCGAAGAACGCCCCCACGGGGTAGCCCTCCTTGATCCACTGGCTCCACGCCAGGTTGAAGGGCGCCGCCCCCCCGAGCGAGACCACCTCGTTCGCGTTGGTGGCGTAGTTCACCCGCCCCGTCCAGTCGAAGCTCTTGCCATCGACGAGCTTCGCCGTGACGCCTATCTCGTGGCCGTGGTTGCTCAGCGTTCCCACGTTCGCGAGCTGCGTGTCGTAGAAGCCCATCGACGGCGGGAAGCGCTTGCTGAAGAGCGCGTGTTCGGTGGTCTGGTGGTAGTACGTGTACTCCACCGACACCCGCCTGCTGCGGCCGAGCGCGTAGTCCAGGCCGGCCTCGAACTCGTGACTCACCTCGGGTGCGAGATCCGGGTTGCCGAGGTTGTCGGTGGTGAAGCCGGCGAGCCCGGTGAAGGCGTTGATCGACTGCCAGGTCTGCTCGCTCGAATAGGCGGCGGGCTGACGGCCGGCCGTGCCGTACGCGCTCCGCAGGCGGAGCGTCCCGATGGATCGCGGCCAGAAGTCCTGGTCGGAGATGACGTACGATGCGTCGACCTTGGGATAGGTCTGGTAGCCGCGCGCATCGCCGAAGGCGCTGTGGCCGTCGATTCGCAGGCCGAACGTGAGGAAGAAGACGTTGTCGAAACCGAACTGCTGCTCGCCGAAGTAGCCGGCGCTGATCGCCTTGACGCGTCCTTCGAGGCCGGTGGTGGTTCCGCCCGCGTGGATGCTGCGCACGCCCGGTCCGGGGAAGGTGGTGGCCGTGGCGCGCGTCCTCGCCTCCTCCTTCGAGTACGCCTGGAATCCCACCGCGGTGCTCGACTTGATGCGCCGGGTGAGGTCGAAGCGCAGGCGTCCGGTGTAATCCAGGTTCAGCGTGATCGCTTCACGTCGGTGATTGTACATCTCGCCGCTTCCGTCGAGCTCCTCGCCGTACTCCACGTAGCGGATGTTGTCCCAGTTGGCCACCTCGGTACCGACGGTGAGCCGATGCGTGAACGACTCGAAGGGCGTGAAGGCCACCTGAGCGCTGGCCGTGTAGCGCCCCATGTTGGCGGTTCGCTCGCGCGCGCCGATGATGTCGAGCGGAGCGTTGACCACTCCGAGCGAGCCGCGGCGGAGCCCGTTGTAGGCGTAGCTGGCTCCGTTGTTCCCCTCCTCCGGGAAGCTCACGCGGCGCGTGTAGTAGCCGCTGTTGACGTTCACGGTGAGCTTGTCGGTGGGCGAGAAGCTGGTGTTGCCGCGGAACGACTTCGCATCCTCATCGCTCGTCACGAGGACGCCTCTGTTCCCGCGTAGCGTGCCGCCGAGCATGTAGGAGAATCCCTTCGACGCGCCGCTGAGCGAGAGGTGGTGATTGTAGAGCTGTCCGGTGCGGACGAAGTTGTCGTAGAACCAGGGACTGTAGATGGAGACGTTCCACCAGTCGAGCGGCGTGTCGTTGCGTCCGATGGTGCTGCTGAAGGACCATCGGCGGGTAGTGCCTTCGCCGCGCTTGGTGAATATCTGGATCACGCCAGCCGACGCCTCGGTGCCGTAGAGCGTCGCGGCCGCGGCTCCGCGCACCACCTCGATGCGCTCTATGTCGGCGGGGTCGATGTCGTCCAGGCCGGTCCACGTAGCGTCGGAGCTGACCCAGTCCTCCTTGGTGTTGTCGAGCCGCACGCCATCGACGTAGATGATCGGCTCGATGTCCTGCGTGAGGCTCGTGGCGCCGCGCATGATGATCCCGCTCCCCTGCCCCGCGTTTCCACCGCTCGGCAGCACGGCCATCCCGGGGATGCGCGACGTGAGCATCTGCGAGACGCTCGTCACCGGCGCGAACTCCAGCTCCTCGCTGCGGATCGTTGCGACCGAGGTGCCGATCTCCCTTCGCGCGGTACCCGCCGCGCGACCGGTCACCACCACCTCGTCCAGCTCGAGAGCGGACTCCGATAGTTCGACATCCAGGCGCGCGATTCCTCCCGCCGGCACGTCGACGGTGCGCGTGACCGAGCGATAGCCTATGAGGCGTATCGTGACCTCGCGCGAGCCGGCCGCTACGTCGCGGATCGTGAACTCGCCGTCGGCATCACTGAGCCGACCCACGCCGCCGACCGTGACCTGCGCGTTGGGCAGGGGTTCGCGCGACAGCGCGTGCACCACCTTTCCTCGAAGCGTTCCGGTAGCGGTCCCGGTAGTGGTTCCGGTAGCGGCGTCCTGCGCCCGAGCATCTCTGGCGATGATGCTCGGGAGAGTGATGACCAGGACCGTCAACAGGTACCTGGTCCACTCGCTCCACCCGATACAGCGACATCCCAGCATTGGCTGCCTCCGCGAGACCAAGGGTCGGGAAAGAGCCGGCGCGGCGCCGGGTACTCGCGCCGGCGCGCAGCGACGGACTGACTGGGGACCACGACGACTGCTCCACCACCGGGCTGCCCGAAGGCAGCCCGGTGTGTTTCAAACGCAGAGACTGCGTTGCGAAATGTGGAACCACCAGCGGGATACGACCGAGTGCCGCACCGGGAGCGAGCTCACGGCTTGGCTCTATGCTGCTCCGGCGCCAGGGCCGGGAGATGCTCGAGTGGGACGAGCCCGGAAGCCGGGCGGCGGAGGACCGCCCTTCACCGGCTGGAGAGAGCCGGCGCGGAACGCAGCGGTTCCATATTATGGAACCCTGTTCCGTATTGCTGGACCAATGTAGGAAGGACCGGTCCGATGCGCAAGAGCCGCCGGTGACCAGAGTCACCGGCGGCTCGTGATGTTGGAGCGTTTTGCCGCAGCTGCGTCAGCTCATTCGTTCATTCCGACTCGACGGTGCGGGGGTCGCGGACACCGGAGGCCGCGCCTGCTGCTCGCGATGCTCCCTCCGGTGCCCGCGCCTCCGCAGCTCACGCGTTGCGATCGATGCAGGCGCCCGCCACGTCGTTCGGGTTGTTCTTCTCGGCCTCGGGGATCGGGAAATTCATGTCGCTCCCATAATTTCCGCCATCGAGGAAGGAACCGTTCGGGAAGACGGCGTCCGGCGTACGGCCGTACTGGCGGACGAGCCTTCGCAGGTCACCGAGCCGGTGGCCCGTGGAGAAGAACCAGAAGGCGCGCTCCTGGAAGAGCTGGTCGACGCGGGCGGCGTCGCTCCCCGCATCGTCGAGAGGGTCGAGCCCCGGAACGGTGGTCCGCGCTTCGTTCAGGATGCCCAGCGCCACGTCAGGATGGTTGTCGTGCAACGCCGCCTCCGCCTCGATCATCCGGGCCTCCACGCCTGTCAAGATATTGACCGGGGCATCTGCAGTGGGCCAGAGCAGCTGCACGTACAGCGGCATGACGGAGCCGTTCTCGAAGACCGTGGCATCGGTGACACCGGCCGCCCGGCATTCGGCGCTCCCCCCCGCGCACACAGGCACGCGCGGATCGTTCGCGGTGGCGAAATCGATGCCGGTACCACCTTCCCCGGCGCTCACCGTGTAGCGACGCGCGACGTTGTTGAAGTCCCACATGGTGTTGGTCATGGTCGTGAGCGACTGCTGCATCTGGTAGATGAAGTTCGTCGGCACACCGGCCACTGCGGCAGCCGCTTCATCCGGGAGGTTCTGGTTGAGCAGTATGCGCCCGCGCAGCACTTGGAGGGCGTACTTCACGCGGTCGAAATCGCCACCAGTCGTGCCGATCAGCGCCAGACCGGAATCCGCATGTGCGAGAGCCATGGCGTATGTCTCATCCGTGGTCATCGGGCCGCCGAATACCGCTTCCCCGTCGACGATGGCGCTGAACGGCATGCCGCTGCAGAAGTTCTCGGCGACCATGTTCTCCATGTAAGCCTCCACGAAGAACATCTCGGCGATCTGCCACGAGGGTGCAGCCGGGCTGTACTCCTTGATGAGATCGATGGTCTGCATCGCGGAGGAGCGCGCTCGGTAGATGTTTCTGGTGGCCGTGAGCATGAACGAGTTGCGCGCGCTCACGTTGCGCTGATCGGTTTCATCCCGGTCGAGATAGCTGTCGCCCGAGCGCCACTCGTCGGCCAGAAGGCCGCCGAGCAGGAGGAAGCTCTCGGTGCCAGTGGTGGCCTGATTCAACCGCGCGATGGTACCCAGCCGCACCGCCTCCACGCCCGCCGGCGACGAGACGTCCGAGGGATTGATGATGTCCGGGTCGGTGACGTCGAGAATCTTCTCGACGGAGCACGCCGCGAGCGTCAGCACGGCCAACGCGGCAGTCGCGGCAACCCACGCTCGGGACCCATTCGTGATTCCTTTCATGATCTGATGCATATGGTAGTTGCCTCAGAAGCCGAGGTTGAATCTGAGCATGAAGTACGACGGCGGAGCGGCGCCCTGGAAGTCAGTGGGCGTATCGCCAGTACCGGAATTGGCTTCCGGATCCACACCTTCGTAACGCGTCCACAGAATTCCGAGGTTCCGCGCCGCCAGCGAGACCGAGAGGTTGCGGCCGTGCAGCACCCTGTTCCAGCTATCAGGCGCGACGAGCGTGAGCGACAGCTCGCGGAACTTCACGAAATCGGCCGGACGGAAGTAGCCCGCGAGCGTACGCGAATCGTCTTCACGCAGCGCCACCGTGCGAGCCTGCTCCCAGAGCGGCGTCGTCGGGTCGATTATGCCGCGGCAGTTCAGGCGGCTCGAGCAGCGGATGCGCTCCGAATTGAAGTAGAGCTTGTTGCCACCGCTGTAATCGATCATCGCCGACAGGCGAACGTGTCTGTCGAAGAAGTCGAAGCCGTTGGTCACCGCGATCTGGTAGCGCGGGATGGAGTAGCCGATGAAAACCCGATCGGCGCCCACCTGGACTTCATCCGCGGTGATGATCCCGTTCCCATCGGCGTCGCTGAAGCTCTCGATCGGCTGCGCGTAGTAGCTGTTGAGCGGAAGGCCTTCGACCTGGCTGATCGACGAGCCGATGATGGGAGGCACGCCGCCCAGGTCCACGAGCTCGTTGCTGTTCGCCGAGCCGTTGACCGACATGTCCCAGCCGAAACCGGTCCTCTGCATGATCTGCCCCGAGACGAAACCCTCGAAGCCGGAGTTGCGAACCTCGCCCAGGTTCTCGAAGCGGCTGGTCGCGCCGGCGCCGAGCGACGGCGGGAGCGTCCGCTCGATGAGAGCGTCCTTGGAAATCTTGCGGTAGTAGGTGAACTCCGTGGTCAGCCGGCCGCCGAAGTACGTTCCATCGAAACCGAGCTCCAGCTCGGTCGAACGTTCCGGCTTCAGGTCCTTGTTACCAAGGGTGCTCAGAACCACGCCCGGGAGCTCCTGGCCGCCGATGCGCGCGGTGAACGGAGTGTAGTACTGAACCGCGGCCGTGGTACCCGGCTGTACGCCCGATGCGCCGTAGGCACCGCGCAGACGGAACTGATCCATCCAGTTCGGCTTGTGAAAGAAGGACTCGTCGGAGATCACCCACGACGCGGCCACCTTGGGGTAGAAGACCGTCTTGAAGTTCGCGCCGAACGCGCTGTTGCGGTCGGAGCGAACGCCAACCGTGAGGAACATCTTCTCGCGGAAGCCGAGGTGCTCCTCGATGAAGCCACCGAGCGTGCGGGTCTCCGTCGTGGTCTCGTCCGCGCTCGGAGAGGATCCCGCGGTGACGGTCGTGGCGCCGGGCGGAAGGTAGTCCCCACGCGCGCCGTTGCGGCTGAAGATGCTCCGCACGTACTGCACGCCGACCGTGGTCTTCGTGTCGAGATTGTCGGTGAGCTGGTGGCTCGCCGTGGCGCTGAAGTCGCCGCTGTAGTTGTAGAACACCGTGCGGTTGTCGAGCTTGAATCCTTTCTCATACTCGCTCACCGCGGGGCAGGTATTGAGACGGCAGAGCTGGTTGTCCTGCCGGTACACGAAGTCGAGGCCGAAGTTGCCGCGGAAGGCGAGCCAGCCCGTGGGCCGCCAGTTCCCCGCAGTAGAGCCGATGAGCCGCTCGATGTTCTGGGTGCTGATCTGCTGGTAGATCGTGCGCGGCGTGTATTGCCGGTAGCCATAAAGAGTGTCGCCCGACGCATCGATCAAGTACTTGTAGCCCAGCCCTCCGTAGGTGTTGGCGCCGATTCCGCGCGCGCCGGCGTCATCACTCTGCGGAACGCGCAGATCCTGCGAGATGTAGCCGACCGAGATGTGCATGTCCGCATCCGGCGAGAGGTTCGCGTCGAGATTGGTGCGAACGTTGGCTCGCTTTAGGGCGTTCGGGTTGGCCACTTCCGGACGAATCGGCGTGTTGTCGCGGTGCATGCGCGCGATGTCGAAGTCCGGCAGCTTGGTCACGCCGTCTTCGTCGGTCCAGTCGCCGGTCACGTAGTACTTGACCGCCTCGGACCCGCCACGAACCGAAACGCCGTAGCGCGAACGCCAGCCCAGGCCGTACGGCGTGGTCTCCGGGTCGTCGTAGACGTTGAATTTGGTGATGCTGTCCTGCGTACAGGCTCCGGATGCAACCTGGGTGAGGAAGCATTGCGTCGAGTTGAACTGCGTGGACGTGTTGCGCCAGGCGCGGTAGTTGTCAGGATAGTCGTGCAGGTCCTTGATCCCCGTCTGCTCGACCGTGACCATCCACTGCGGCTTGCCCTCGACTCCGCGCTTGGTCTTGATCACGATCACGCCGTTCGCGGCGTCCGTGCCGTACAGCGTGGCCGCCGACGGACCCTTCACGACCTCGATCGACTCGATGTCATCGGGGTTGAGATCGCCGATGCGGCCGGGGTACGTACCGCCGGTGGTGAAGGAGGCCGAGCCCCTGTCGCCCGCGACGCGCACGCCGTCCACTATGTAGATCGGGTCGTTGGAAAGCGAGAGCGAGCTGGTGCCGCGGATGCGCACGCGATCGCCGGCGCCGGTCTGCGCGCCCGCCATCACCTGCACGCCAGGCGCGCGCGAGGTGAGGATGTCGTTCACAGTGGTGACCGGCTTCTCATCCGTCACGGTGGCCGCATCCACGCGCGAGATCGCGTTACCGACCTCCACGCGCCGCTCCTCGCCCGTCGCGGTGGTGACGACGGGGTTGAGCATCACGGCCACGGCATTCATCTCGAAGTTCAGCGTGACCGTCTCGCCGTCGTTGACGGTGGCCTGCTTCCGCTGCTCGCTGAAGCCCACGCGCAGCGTCCGCACTTCCACCGTACCGGCTCGCACGCCACGGATGGTGTATTCGCCGTTGTCATTCGTCTGGGCGCCGGCGTTGGTGCCCACGATGTTGATCTGCGCCGCTGATACCGGCTGGCCATTGGCGGCGTCGGTGACCCGGCCGGTGATGGTTCCCTGCTGGGCCTGAGCCGAAGCCGACCCTGGCCATGCCGCGCAGATCGACGCGAGCAGGGCCAGCGCGGGCCACAGGGATCGACGGAACCTCTGCATGAACACCTCTCTCGGATTGCAATTGAGGGGAAGGATGGGAGGAGCGGGGATTGCGGAGCACTTCATGGCGCACCGACGGTGGCTTCCCGACTTGGCCTCGGCGATGGTCGGCGGCACGGACTCCGCGGTGGGCCACGACCCACGCGTCGCCACGACCGTCGCTCCGGCGGCAGTTGCGCGACGGTCGGGCTCTCCGCGAGATGGGTATCGACTTCCATGCATCTGCCTCGCGACCACACGAGAATAGGGAGCGCGCGGCGTGAGCGCGCTCGCGCCACGCCGGCTGGGATAGCCCGAACAGCGAGGTGAAGCTCCGGCCGGGAACGGTGCCCCGGCCTCTGACTGCGCTTTCTCGCGCCGGTCCGCGACCGGGCGACTCTCGTGGTAGTGAAGAGGATATCGTGCGGCGGAACCGCCGCACGGGGTAGCCGAAGGACGAGCGGGATACGGGAGACCGGCGTTCCATATTCCGGAACCCGGTTCCGTATTGCTGAGAGCCAATGTAGGAAGGGCCCACGCGGCGCGCAAGACGGGCCAGCGGAACCTCCCCCGCTCCCTCCTCCGGGGCACGGCCAATGCGACTCGGTACTCTGGTATCCACCGTCAACGAGTCCCGAGAAGGCAACATGGAAGGCAATATGCGATTCCGATCCGGGCCATCCGTCGCTGCCGTGCTCGCGGCCGGTGGCATCCTCGCCGCGCGAGCGCTGATCCGCGCCCGGCGCGGCTACGACCTGCGCGACAAGGTAGTCCTCATCACGGGCGGGAGCCGCGGGCTGGGACTCGTCCTGGCACGCGAATTCGCGGCGCGCGGCTCGCGCGTGGTCATCTGCGCGCGCGATGCCGACGAGCTCCAGCGCGCACGCATGGACCTCGAGGGACGCGGCGCGAGGGTTCTCGCCCTCACGTGTGATGTGGCCGACGGCGCCGCCGTGGCCGCACTCGTCCGCGGGGTGGCCAGCCAATGGGCACCGGTCGATGTGCTGGTCAACGACGCGGGCATAATCCAGGTCGGCCCGCTCGACACAATCACCCGTGAGGACTACGAAGAAGCGATGCGGACCCACTTCTGGGGCCCGCTCGAGACGATCATGGCGGTCCTGCCGCACATGCGCGCCCGGCGCGATGGACGCATCGTCAACATCTCATCGGTGGGTGGGAAGATCAGCGTGCCGCACCTCCTTCCCTACTGCGCCAGCAAGTTCGCGCTGACGGGCCTCTCCGAGGGGCTCCGCGCCGAGCTCGCGCGCGACAATGTGCTGGTGACCACGGTCTGCCCTGGGCTCATGCGCACCGGCAGCCCCCGGCAGGCGCAGTTCAAGGGAAAGCATCGCGCCGAATACGCCTGGTTCAGCATCGCTGGCGCGATGCCCGTCCTGAGCACCAGCGCGGATAGCGCGGCGAGACGCATCGTGGATGCCTGCCAGCGGGGTGACGCCGAGTTGACCTTCCCTCTCCTCACCCGCCTCGCGGTGAGCTTCGACGGCCTGTTCCCGGGCATCACGTCGGACATACTGGGCCAGGTGAACCGCGCCTTGCCCGGTCCCGGCGGTGTGGGAAGCGCGCGCGTTCGTGGTGCCGAGAGCCAGTCGCGCGCATCGCCGTCGCTCCTCACCATGCTCGGTGACAGAGCGGCCGCGATGAACAACGAGCTCGGTTGATTGGCGCTTCTCTCACCCGCCTGCCCGTAGTGCCGTACGCGTGGGGAGAGCAGAAGTTTCCGGCGAGCGCCATCCCCCGCCATCGTCGTTCACATCCGGCCGCCGCCCGCCACGGCGGTTCACCATGCGCGCGCTCCGGCGCCGCGCCACCCGCCTACAGAAGGCCCGCAGCGCGCAATGCCGTCTCCAGCGCCTCGGTACCTACGTAATGATGAGTGTTCATTCCCAGCGCCGCCGCCGGCTGCAGGTTCTGAGCCCTGTCGTCCACGAAGAGCGTCGACTCCGGTCGCGCCTGCACGATCCGCAACGCGTGCTCGAAGATCGTACGCGATGGCTTGCGCACGCCGAGCCAGCACGAGGTGAGAAAGCCGAGGAAGATCCCATCGAGACCGAACGCGGTGATGCGGTGCTGATTCAGCACCTCGGACTCGTTGTTCAGCGTGAAGAGGCGTGCGCTCCCCCGCTCGGCGAGGCGCCGCACCAGCGCGATGCACTCGGCGTCGGGCACGCTCTGCTCGAACATGAACGCGATGAACTGCTCGCGCGTGAAGTCGCGGCCGGTGTAGAACACGGTGTTGTCGAGATATTCATCGACTCCGATCCGGCCCACTTCCCACTCGCCCACGACTTCTTCGTGGCGGAGCTCGAACTCCTCGGTCAGACCGAAGTGCTCCATCGCCCGGACCCGCTGATCGCGGTCCCACGCGTTGGATGCGAGCACCCCGCCTATGTCGAAGAAGCAATGGGTGATCATGGAAGCCCCATGAGCGGAAACGGGGCGCCTCTGGTGAGGCGCCCCGTTTCCTTAATACATACTCTTGCCCAACTCATCAGAGTAGCGGGGGCGGGATTTGAACCCGCGACCTTCGGGTTATGAGCCCGACGAGCTACCAGGCTGCTCCACCCCGCGTCGATGAGCCAAATATCGCGCGGCCGGATACTCCAGTCAAGGGTGCGCACGCACTTCTCACGGTGCGCGCGCCGGCTCAGCGGTCGCTTTCTCCCTTCGGCTCGGCGAAGCGGTACAGGATCTCCCGGTCGCCGCGAACGAGTCCGAATTCCTCGCGCGCTATCCGCTCCTGCACGGCCGGGTCGCTCTCGATGGACTTCTTCACTCGCTCGAGCGAGTCGATCCGCTTCTCGAGCGTATCTATCGCCGAAAGCAGTTGCGCCTTCCGCGACCGCTGCCGAAAGAGGTCCGTGGTGCCGTACTCGCCACCCTGAACGGCGAACGCCAGGGCTGCGACGAGCACGGCCAGCCCGACGATGCGCCAGACGCGCTTCCGCACGGGCCCCACCGTCTTGCTCGTCTTGCGCGCGGGCACCGCTTCCTCAGAGGCCGTAGATGGCGCCGCCCGGATACTCGGCCGATTCGCCCAGGATCTCCTCGATGCGCAGGAGCTGATTGTACTTCGCGACCCGATCGGTGCGCGACGCCGAACCGGTCTTGATCTGCCCCGCCCCGGTGGCCACCGCCAGGTCGGCGATGAAGGTATCGGCGGTCTCGCCGCTCCGGTGCGAGATGATCGAGAGATAACCTGCGGAACGCGCCATCTCGATCGCTTCGAGCGTCTCGGTGAGAGTGCCGATCTGATTCAGCTTGATGAGGATCGCGTTGGCCACGTGCTGCTCGATCCCCTTCACGAGGAACTCGGTGTTGGTGACGAAGAGATCGTCGCCCACGAGCTGCACTCGCTCGCCCAGCGCCTCGGTGAGCGCGGCCCAGCCATCCCAGTCGTCCTCGGCGAGACCATCCTCGATGGATACGATGGGATACTCGTCGAGCCACCTGGTGTACAACTCGATCATCCCCTGCGCGTCGCGCGTC
>Ga0182741_1002252_pt1 | contig 22942 bp, 17 predicted proteins | sample eDN5th37CBELigOP_FD_128874 | JGI IMG/M metagenome (GOLD analysis project Ga0182741, IMG submission 128874) | Enriched Organic Plus compost microbial communities from Emeryville, California, USA - eDNA 5th pass 37_C BE-Lig OP (version 2) (version 2) ... | reverse complement strand
TCGCCACGCGCCACATAATCAAGCACCTGACGAGCGCTCTGCGCACCGATCACCCGCGGCTGAATTGCCTCCCAAAGCTTGGCATCTTCCAAGGCAAATTGCGCATAACGCCCCACAGGCACACTGGCCGGCCTGCCAATGGCAACGCGTTGAAGTCGCGTGACCTCTTCCAGTGTTTGCGGGGCTTCGTGGTCCATCGGCACAACAACGACGAGCCGGTTCGAGGCGAAGTCGCCTCTTTGTTCGACACTGATCAGACCTTGCTGCTGCGCGCGATCCATGGTGGCTTCATCTGCGCATGCCAGCAGATCGACCGGTGCGCCTAAGGCTATTTGTTGCACCAAGGCGCCCGAACCGGCGAAATTCAATTGAACCTCCACACCAGGGTGCCGCGCCTCAAATTGCGTTGCCAACGCGCGAAACACGTTGGTGAGGCTTGCCGCCGCAGACACGATAAGTTCTGAGGCCATCACGCGGCAACTGAGCAGCATGCCCACGACTACCAGGGCCGCTCGAGTGAGGACTGACCGAAATGAGTTGGGACGACGCATGCCGCAATATACAGCGATATACGACGCTTGTCATCTTGAGCAAGGCGCCCTTCTGATGGCGATTTGGTGCGCTGGCTAGCCTAGACGTAGAAATATGATCATTTACGCGCAAACGCGTCGGGCGCAAAATCGTCGACTTGTATCACCCGCGCCACTGCCTGCTCGGCTTCTTCCAGAGCCTGAGCCTGGGATTCGCTGATTGCGCCTTTGGCGTAGGCAACACGCCAGTCCCTGACACCGCTTTGACGGATGCTGTCCGCGAGAGGCTGCGCCTTGACGACACGATCGAAAGCTAACTCAAGTTCTTCGACCGCCTTTCCGGTGCAATGGCTCCACACTGCCCCGACCAGGCGTTCCCGTGCCTCGTTGGGTTCCAAAAGAATCTGTGCGCCCGCCGCCAGTGCTGCATCGGTGGGCGGGCGTACTCGCGTGAAGCCCGGAAGTATCAGGAAGCGCAGCACTCCGCCCAGCCACCGAACGGGAAAATTATGAAGAATGTCGTCAATCCGCTTTTCTATGGTCGAAAAGCGCTGGAAGGCACACACCTTGACCAGAGGCAGGTCGGACTCGTGCTGCCCTTCGTCATGCCACCGCTTCAGCATGGCCGACAGCAGGTACAGCTCTGCCAGGATGTCGCCCAGTCTGGCGGACAACATCTCTCGGCGCTTAAGAGAACCTCCAAGTGTAAGAACCGTCATTTCAGAAAGTACGGAAAAAGCCGCCGCGTAACGGTTGATCCGTCGGTAGAACGCCGCTGTCCGCCCAACATTTCGCGGTACCCGCGCAAACACTGCCCCTGACCATGCATGCCCCAACGCTCGCAGTAGGGTCTTGGTGCTGTGCGCAACATGCTTCCAGATGATATTGTCGAAGGCGTCCTCACCCGCTTCGCGATCGGGATCGGCCAATGCACGCAGTTCCGTCATCAGATAGGGGTGCGCGCGGATGGCCCCCTGTCCAAAGACGATAAGGTTGCGCGTGACAATATTGGCACCCTCTACCGTAATTCCAACAGGTAAAGCTCGATACAAACCGCCAAGGTAGTTCGAGGGACCATCGATAACTGCTTTGCCCGCATGGACGTCCATGGCGTCGTTAACCGACTGACGCATCCTTTCGGTGGCATGGAGTTTCATGATGGCCGACACGACCGACGGCTTATGCCCCATATCCAGACCGGCGCAGGTGAAGCGCCGTGCCGCGTCTACCAGATATGCATTGGCGGCCATGCGACCCAGCTTTTCCTGAACCCCTTCAAATTTGCCAATGGGAACGCCGAATTGCTGACGTATGCGCGCATAAGCGCCTGAGGTATGCGCAGAAAACACACAGGCAGCCGCAGCAAGCGAAGGTAACGAAATACCTCGGCCCGCAGCTAGTGCGCTCATCAACATGACCCAGCCCTGCCCGGCTCTTGCGACTCCGCCGATGAGCGCGTCAAGCGGAACGAAGACATCATGGCCTTCAATGGGCCCGTTCTGAAACGCTTGCATGGCCGGAAGATGGCGGCGCCCGATACATATTCCGGGTAGATCCGTCGGCACCAAGGCTACAGATATGCCCAAGTCCGATCGTTCGCCCGCCAGATGGTCCGGGTCGTATAGCTTGAAGGCCAAGCCCAGCACCGTGGCAACGGGGCTCAAGGTGATATAACGCTTTCGCCAGTTGAGCAATATTCCAAGCTGCTCGACGCCCTCCACTTCCCGTCTGCAAATGATGCCGGTGTCGGTCATGGCGGCCGCGTCCGAGCCCGCTTCGGGGCTGGTGAGACCAAAGCATGGAATCTCCTGCCCAGAAGCCAATCGCGGTAACCAGAAATCACGCTGAGCCTTGGTTCCAAATTGCAGAAGCAACTCGCCAGGTCCCAAGGAGTTAGGCACCATTACGGTGACGGCGACTGTCACCGACTGCACTGAAATCCGTCGCACGACTTCGGAATGCGCATATGCAGAAAAGCCCAAACCCCCATACTGCTTGGGGATGATCATCCCGAAAAAGCCATGTTCTTTAAGAAAACTCCACACTTCGGATGGCAGATCGTAGCGATTCCAGGAGATATCCCAGTCGTCGATCATGGCACATAACCGAGCCACCGGGCCGTCAAGAAAACGCTGCTCTTCGTTCGACAAGCGAGCGGGGGGTGTGGCCATGAAGCGGTTCCAGTCGGGGTTGCCGGAAAACAGTTCCGCATCCCACCAGACGTCACCCGCCTCGATGGCCTCTTGCTCGGTGACAGAGAGCCTTGGCATGGATTTTTGAGCCATGCGGAATAAGGGTTCGGTCAACCATCTGCGACGCCAGTGTTTCCAGTCCAAATTCATGAAGCACCTCGACAAAAAGCGGATGAACCATTATCCAACAATACCACCGCGTTAAAGATGCCTGGCAGCGCGTAGTCTGCGACAATCCAGTTATTTCATCGCCCACTCACCGTTACGATGGCCCCTGACACATGCTAAATACACTGTGGTTCGCATTCTTTATCATTGCGCTGTTCGCGGGCCTGTACCAGTGGATTTTCCTGAACGACCCCGAAGTCTTCACGCGCATCGTTCTCAGCCTGTTCGACATGGCCGAGTTGTCCGTCGAACTGATGATCCTTCTTTTTGGCACGCTGACCCTTTGGTTGGGGTTCCTTCGAATCGCCGAAGGCGCGGGCCTGATTCAATTGCTATCGAGAATGCTTTCTCCGCTTTTTCGGCGGCTGATGCCAGGGGTACCGGCGGGTCATGAGTCTATCGGCTTGATTACGTTGAACTTTGCAGCGAACGGATTAGGTCTGGATAACGCCGCCACACCCATCGGCTTGCGAGCCATGCACTCTTTGCAGACCTTGAACCCGGAACCCCGCACGGCGAGCAATGCGCAGATCCTCTTTCTCGTTCTCAATGCGTCATCGCTCACCCTTTTACCGGTAACCATATTCATGTACCGGGCTCAACAGGGCGCCCCCGACCCTGCCATGGTCTTTCTACCTATTCTGCTTGCCACATCAGCCTCGACGCTGGTCGGATTGCTCTCGGTCGCGTTCATGCAGCGACTCAAGCTTTACGATCCGGTCGTCTTGGCATGGGTGGGCGGTACCGTGTTGGTTCTAGGAAGCTTCATGGCCCTGCTGGCGACGCTCTCAAGTGCCGCCATCAGCACCCTGTCTTCGCTAATGGGCAACCTCACGCTGTTCGGAATCATCTCCCTGTTCCTGATAGTGGGTTACTGGAAGAAGGTTCCGGTTTATGAGGCCTTTATCGAGGGAGCCAAAGAAGGTTTCGACATTTCCAAGAACTTGTTGCCCTATCTTGTCGCCATGTTGTGCGCAATAGGCGTCTTGCGCGCCTCGGGGGCGCTGGATGCCTTGTTGGATGTATTGCGCTGGGCGGCGCTGTCTAGTGGGCTAGACACCCGCTTTGTCGATGCAATGCCCACGGCGCTGACCAAACCATTCTCGGGCAGCGCTGCACGCGCCATGCTTATTGAAACCATGCAGCATTTCGGCGTCGACAGTTTTCCTGCCCTGCTCGCTGCGACCGTGCAGGGAAGCACCGAAACCACTTTCTATGTACTGGCTGTTTATTTCGGTGCCGTCGGCATTCAGCGGGCACGCCACGCCGTCGGATGCGCCCTGTTGAGTGATCTGGCAGGGATCCTTGCCGCGATCGGCGTATGCTACTGGTTCTTTGGCTGAAGAGAGGCCGCGCCCAAACAGTCAGCCAGCGCAATGAACTGAGCCACCGACAGTTCCTCGGCACGAGCGGTCTCGGGCACGCCGACGGCATCCCAGTCGACGTGCTTGGCCCAGTCGCCCAAACCCTTACGCAGCATCTTGCGGCGTTGAGCGAAAGCCTTGGCCACGACCTGCGAGAAAAACACTTCGTCGCGCGCACGCGGCCGGCTGGCCGGAAGCGGGGTCATTCGCACGACTGCAGACACGACTCGCGGAGGGGGATCAAAGGCCTCCGGCGGCACATCGAATAATTTTTCCATGTCATAGCGAGACTGCAGCATGACAGAAAGCCGCCCATAGTCGGAGCTGGACGGCGTTGCCACCATGCGGTCGATCACTTCCCGCTGCAACATGAAGTGCTGATCAATCACGTGATCCGCCCATGGCATCAAGTGAAACAACAAGGGACTCGAAATGTTGTAAGGCAGGTTTCCTACGACCCGCAAGCCGGCACCAAGTGTAGAAAAATCCACTTCCAGCACGTCAGACTCAACCACGGTAAGGCGCTCGGAACTGTAGTCGTGACGCAGTCGCGCTACCAGGTCGCGGTCGATTTCGACGACGGTCAGATGATCCAGGGCATTTAGCAAGGGGTTGGTCAGGGCCGACAGACCCGGACCAATCTCGACGAGGTTGTCGGCGCGCTTGGGCGAAATGGCCCTGACGATAGCATCAATCACTCCTTCATCAACCAGAAAATGCTGGCCGAAACGCTTGCGGGCGTGATGTTGCGCCATGTGGAGCCTAGCGTGGACGACGGCTGGATTGTGGGTCCAGCCTGTTGTCGATATACGCCTGTCCGCGTAGCTGATTGAGCCAGTCTTCAAAGGCTGGTTCGACACGACGCTGGAAGAGAATCTGACGCGCCTGCATGCGGCGATACTCATCCTCCATGTTCTTCTCACGTCGTTCTTCCACGCGAATCAAGTGCCACCCAAACTGCGACAGCACCGGCTCGCTGACCTGGCCGGGCTGCAAGGTATTCATGGCCTGCTCAAACGCGGGTACGGTTTCGCCCGGACTCAACCAGCCCAGATCGCCGCCCTGCGGTGCGCTCACGTCCTCTGAATAAAGGCGGGCAAGTTCTTCGAAGCTCTCGCCCATTTCAATACGCTGACGCAGCTGCCGCATACGCTCCAATCCACGCTCTTCGGTCATGGCCGGTGTGACCTTGAGGAGAATGTGGCTGGCACGCGTTTGAGTCACCATCATCGGACCTTCGGGCATCGCGGGTGCCTGACGCGGGTCTTGAGCAGGCCTTTGGGCCGTCTGTTGTTGTTCCTCACCTCGCGTCAGAACCTTGAGGATGTGGAACCCGTTTCCGCTTTGAACGATGTCACTGACCCCACCAGTGGGCACATTCTGGACTGCGGACAAAAACAGATCGGGCCAACCTTCTGGTGGACGCACGCCCAACTCACCACCCTGAAGCGCGTCCGGCGCATCCGACGACGCAGCCGCCACACCAGCAAAGTCGGCCCCGCTGCGCAGGCGAGAAAGGATCTCTTCCGCCTTCGATCTGAGGCGTTGCACCTCGGAAACCGGCGCCCCTTCGGGCACCGCAACGAGAATCTGCGCCAGACCCAATACACGCGGGGCAGTCTGTTGAGCCGGGCTGGGTTGCCCCAGGGAGGACAGACCCGATTGCCGCTGCTGCGTCTTGAGGAAAGCATCGACATCAGCATCGGAAATGAAGATATTGCGGTCTACTGTTCGCTGCCGAATTTGGTCAACCATTATTTCTTGACGCAGCTCTTTCAGGTAAACAGGCCAGGGCACACCCGACCGTTCAATCTCGGCACGCAGTTGATCCACACTTATCTTGTTGCGTTGAGCAATGGTCTGAGCAGCTTGCTGCGCAGCGGCTTCAGTGACGTCGATGTTGAGCCGCTTTGCTTCCTGACGCAGCAGTTCGTCCATGATCATCCGTTGCAGCACTTGCCGGCGCAGCACCTCGGGGTCGGGTATGGCTATTTTCTGACGCGCCAGCTGCTGCTGTGCAAGCTTGGCCTCCGCATCGACCTGACGCAAGGTAATGACTTGCTTGTTGACCACGGCGGCGATGCCGTCGACGATCTGCTGGGAAGGAGCGGCGGACGAGGGCTCAGCGTCCGAACGGGGTTGCGCAGCAACCGAAGACGCCATGCCAAATATAAGCAGCAAGGACGCGAGCCGGCGGGCAATGTGCTGACCACGCATTATTCGTACCTCTCGAAGGTGGTTTTTTCGGGTATGGGTTGGGATACCGGCTGATAGCCATAAATATTTCGAGACAAGGTTCCCATCGGGTCGGTACCCAGCGAACCCAATCCGCTCAATTCAAGCTGGAAGAAAATGGCCGTATTGGTGTCCTGTTGAGACACGGCGTAGCGCTGATACACCACACGCGCGGCCCAGCAGCAATCCCCACGATATTCCAGTCCCCATATCGACTGTGTGGAGCGTTTCTCTTGTATTGAATAATCAAGTCGGCCCAAGGCATATAGCTTCTTGTGCAGCGGCCACTGACCGTACACCGATACTTGCTCTTTGCTTCGATCGACATAGGTGGGCGAGTTGACGATGTCGGGGTTGCTGATCTGGCTAGGGTCCCGCTCATAGCGATAGTTGGCAGCAAGCATGGCCAAGCGCTGAGGACGCCAGCGCACACCGGCAGACATGCGGTTGCGATCTCGCGATTCGGGGTTGAACTGGGCGTCAAACCGCAAATCAAGCTTGTCGGTCAAAGCGGCCGTGGCACCCACCAGATAATCAGACTTGGTATCGGTACGGGGTGTTCTTCCCGGCAAGGTAACTTTCTGGTCTTCAAAATACAGACGCTGTGCCACCGAGAAGGACATGCGCTCGAAACCGGTTTCTTCGTCCAGCCAGCGAGTGGTCAAGCCCAACGTAACTTGGTTGGCATTGGCAATGCGGTCCCATCCGCCACTGAAAATATTCTCGTCGAACGCTTGTGAAAAATTGAATGTGGCCATGCTCGTGTCGAACACCGGAATGGTCGACTGGTCTCGATAAGGCACATACAGGTAATACACCCGCGGTTCGAGAGTCTGAATGGAGTTGTTGCCGAACAGGGTGGTCTCGCGTTCGAACACCATGCCGGAATCCACCGATAACAGGGGAACAGCACGCGACTGCGTACGTGGCGTGCCCGGAACCGTTCCTGTTATGGGGTCAGCACCCAAAGTAAAACCATTCCAATGCGTCGTGTATTGACTAAGGTGCAATGCGGCCTTGGGCGTCAAGTACCAACCCGGGTGCACGATGGGGTAGGAGATGGAGTTATACGAGCTTAGGCGAGTGCCGTCGTATGACTGATATGGATAATTGGCCCCCCACGGGTACGCAAACGTGGGATCGTTGAACTTTGGCATGTAGAACTTGACGGCGTAATTATCGGACGCTACGTCAAACCCGCCCCAATTGTAGCGGGCACCTCGCACGTATAGCTCAGGCAACTTATCAAATTGAGGGCGGCGATATCTTCCAGTGCGGTCCTGCAGTGTTTGATAGGTATAGGTCTGGACATGCGCTCGCCAATACTTGCTGCCAGCCCAGCTCAACCGCGCAATGCTCGGCAACGAGTCGATGGTTGCCTCGTTCAGGCCAAACGTCGTGAAATCCCGGAAGTAGTTGTCATCCGAGACTCGCCGCATATCGAAGTACGCGCTGAAACCATTTCCCAGGTTGTGGCGGTGCTGCCACCAATACATCCAGCGTTTTTCGTCCGTGAGCTTATCCTGGCTCAGATAGGTTCCGGTCAATTGTCCGTTATAACTTTGCCCCAGATAGCGAAACTCGGCGCCCAATTGCAGGCCTCGCTTTGCCATATAACGAGGCGTCACAGTCAAGTCGTAGTTAGGTGCCAGGTTGAAATAATACGGAAGCGTGAATTCGAGGCCACTGTTACTCGATCCTCCATATGTGGGCAGCAGGAAGCCTGACTTGCGTTCCTTGCGAAGTGGAAATGACAACCAGGGCGACGCCAATATGGGCACGCCCTTGAAATAAAGCACTGCGTTTCGCGCAATACCTTCGTTGTCGTCAAAATCAAAGTCGACTCTGGGGGAAGTGATATACCACGGCGGATTCTCGCAAGGGCAGCCTGCATACCGCGCGGAACTCAGGCGCATCTGGCTGCGGCTGAAAATGTCGGCCTTCTCGGCCTTTCCCGAGCCGCCGTCGGCACCGAGCCAGAAGTTAGGGTCATTGACCTCGCCGGTTTCGGAGTCGACGTTATAACTGAGCTCTGGGCCACGCACGATGTTGCCGTCGCGCATGATAAGACCGTTGCCTCGCACATTTACCTGGCCCGTGTCGCGTTGGTAATCGATGCGATCACCCTTTACAACGGAATCAATACGACGAACCTCGGCGTTGCCCGTAAGGATCAGCAGGCCGTCCTCATCGGTTTCCATCTTGTCGGCGATCAGGAACGAAGTCATTTCGTCTTCGTTCAACTGGTTGTGCAGTCTGAGCTTGGGCGAAACGGTGAGCGCACCGACGTCAGTCGCGGCCGAGACCGATTGGGCCTGAGCCGTCGACACGAGGCCGAACACGAGAAAAATTGCCCACCAGACTGCACGCACGAGTAGCTTGTCCCCCGAAAAGAAACTGTATTTTGGCACATCTGCCGACGCGCTATGGAACGGCAGCCCGGTATTATAGAGAAGCTGCCTCACTCGCGCCCGCAATTGACGGCATAATTGCCATTTCCCCCTTTTGTTTGAATCAACGGAACACCACGTGAACCAAAGCGAAGATTCCCGCCTTTCCGACCTGAAATATTGGCTTTCTACGGTGGCAGCTGATTACCAACTGGATCTGGAAACTTTGGAACCCGCATCGAGCGACGCCAGCTTTCGCAGATACTTTCGACTTCATGGAGGCATCACCAGCTATATCGTCATGGACGCGCCACCCCAACATGAAGACTGCAGACCTTTTCTCCAAGTCGGAGACAAGCTGCGTCAGGTCGGGGTCAACGTACCCACTGTTCATGCCGAGAATCTGAGTGATGGCTTTCTGCTGCTGTCAGACCTGGGTAAGCATAATTACTATCACGTGATTCAACAGGGCCTCGCCGACGACCAAATACAAAGCCTTTACAGACAGGCTATCCACGCGCTGGTTCGGATGCAACACGCCGATACCACTGCACTGCCCTATTATGACGAGTCGCGCCTGCTGTCGGAGCTTGAGTTATTCCCTGAGTGGTATGTCAAGCAGCACTGCCAGACAGAGCTTACGGATACCGAAAAGACGGCACTGCAAAGAATTTTTGCCGTGCTGGCCAAGGATGCGGCCCAGCAGCCCACTATCCTCGTTCATCGCGATTACCATTCACCAAACCTGATGGTTCCTTCGGCCGACGGCAATGCGGGCCCAGGAGTCATCGACTATCAAGACGCCCTCGTGGGCCCGATTACCTATGACATTGCCTCATTGGTCATGGACGCCAGAACCACCTGGGAAGAACCACAACAGCTGGACTGGGCCGTGCGATATTGGCAAGCGGCGCGTGACGCAACGTTACCTGTGCATTCCGACTTTGCCGAATTTCATCGCGCGTATGAGTGGACGAGCCTGCAACGGAACTTGCGCATTTTGGGTGTATTTGCCCGACTGTCACATCGCGACGGAAAAAACCATTACCTGGCGCATATCCCGCGCGTTCAAGCCTACGTTCGGCAAGTCGCGGGGCGGTATGGGCCTTTTGCTCCCCTATTGAGGCTCCTCGATCGTCTCGAAGGAAATCAGGTTTCATTCGGATATACGTTTTGATGCGAGCCATGATTCTTGCGGCGGGACGCGGCGAACGCATGCGGCCGCTCACCGACACCAAACCCAAGCCTCTGCTGAAGGTCGGGGGCTCGTCGTTAATTGAATGGCACATAAGGCGTCTCGTCGATGCGGGCATCACGCAGTTGGTGATCAACCACGCCTGGCTTGGTAAGCAGATTGAAGATCATCTCGGAGATGGCCGACGCTACGGGGCGACCATTACATACTCTCCAGAAGAGACTGCGCTTGAAACCGCTGGTGGGATCGCCCGCGCCCTTCCATTATTGGGGGAAGATCCGTTCCTGGTGGTCAACGGAGATGTCTGGTGCGACTGGAACCCGAAAAAAGCCTTCGACATCGCCTCCGTACTTGGCACGCGAAACCTGCACGCCTGGCTTTTGCTAACTCAGAACCCGACCCATCATCCCGACGGCGACTTCTCGCTGAACGACGACGGTCTGCTAATTACACGGGCGGGACAGGAAGCCTTCACCTACACCGGCATCGGCGTCTACCGCCCTGATTTTTTCACCGGTGTTGCCTGTGACGCGCGGGCTCCGCTCGCCCCGCTTCTTTACCAGAGCATAGAAAGAAATCGAATTGCTGGCGAATACTACAATGGTACCTGGGTCGATGTGGGGACACCACAACGTCTTGCCGAGTTGGACACTTTGCTCAGCGCACGCTCTTATCTGTGACAAGTTGCTCCAAAGCGCAACCAGACCCCCAAGCACAGTAAACTAGCCAACAGTTCCGCGTTATCCTTTAAGACTTTTTGTATGCCGTTACACCTGCCATGGTCCGAGCGGCCGGCTTCACGGAATTCTGAATATGGGTCTATTTTCTTCTAACAAGCGTGTCGTTTTCCAACCTACGGCATACGGCACCACGCGGCGCAAACGTGGCGTACCCCGATGGCTGGTATTGATTCTTACCGGTATCGTCCTGGGAGCGGGCGGCCTGCTCTTCCTTCAAAAGAGCTATGGTCCACCGCGGCTGACCGCAGAAGAATCGGAACGTCTTCACCAGGATTTGAATAGCGCCAACATCGACAAGCAAAGACTGCAGTCCGAACTGAATCGCCAGACCCGCGAACTGGAACAAGCCCAGAGTTCGCTGGCGACCCAGCAAAAGCAGGTGGATGAGGCTCAGGCACAATTACAAAGCGTAGAGCGGGATCTACAACTTCTGTTGAAGGACATCCCCCCCGACCCCCGCGGCACCTCCCCCGGAATCCGCGCAGCTGAGTTGACGAGCGAGGCTGGCAAGCTCAACTATCAGATCCTGGTGATGCAGGACGACCCTTCTGCAGCAACCTTCATCGGCAAGATGACCTTGGTGGTCGAGGGACGATATCCCAACGGGCGAACCAATACAGTTACGCTTGAACCGATAGATGTCTCGGTCGACCGGTATAAATATGTCGTGGGCACTGTCGACCTTCCCGACAATCTCACAGGCCGTCAGGTAACTATACGCATCACTCAAGGTGATAGCTCCCGCCTTAGCGCAACCCGCACTATCCGCGTCCGTTAAGCGAGGTAGAACGCGCGTGAAGCAAGTGCGGCAAAGCAGCGCCAAGACAGAACAAGGTTATCAGCGTTTATTCAGGGCTCTTCCAGCGTCGAAGAGTCCTGCGGCACAGCGGGGCCATTCTTAATGATGCTGAACTGACCATTGGCTTCGATATATGCGCGCTTTACGTCCGCGACCGACTCAATGCCTTTCAGTCGCAGCTGCTCCAACAGCTCGCCACGTCCAATGTGTTCTGCGCGCAAGCCCGCTCTCAGGATGCGGCCATCCTTGATCAAGCAAACTCGTTGGGGCTCAAGCACCTTCTGTACCATGGGCGAATAATACGCCGCGCGATCCAGCAGTACGCTCCATGCCACAATGGTGGCCACCACTACGACGCCGTCGGCAATCGAAGTGGACCCTGCAGACATGGCGTCGCCCGCTGCATCGGCCACCAGAAGAAGAACTAGCAGATCTGCCGTACCCAGCGAACCGATTTCGCGTCGTCCCGCCAACCTTACCAAAACGAGCACAACCCAGTAGATGACGGTGCCTCGCAGCACCATCTCGACAAAGCCTGCCTTGAAGGCAAGGATTTCAACCAGACTTGGCACGACCCCGACTCCCGAATTCCGTAGTGGCCAAACGGGCGAGCAAACATCGTGCCGATAGGACAGCCCGTTACCGGAAAAGAGAACGAGGGCAAACCTTTCCGTCTGCCCCCGCTGGAATCGATATCGCCGTGCAGGTCAGGTACCGATCACGCCCCCGTCTTCTTTGGTAATCACTACTGTTGCAGAACGCGGCAACGCATCCCCCCCTTCCGGCCAGTTGCTGTCGCCTCTTTCTCCCGGATGTTGAATGTTGATGAATAGGGTTTTGCTATCCGGGGTGAAAGCAATGCCAGTGACCTCACATTCCTTTGGCCCGACAAAGAAGCGGCGAATTTCCTTACTGACGGGGTCAGCACATAACATCTGATTGTTTCCCTGGCCCTCATGTTCGCCCGCATTGCTGTAGTTGCCGTCCGTCTGTATCCATAAGCGGCCATCTTTATCAAACCCGAGTCCGTCGGGGCTGTTGAACGTGTTGTCCGGTGTCACATTCGCAGAGCCTGAATTAAGGTGGCTCCTATCGGTGTATTTGACCGGGTTGCCCGCCAGCACAAACACATCCCATTCGAATGTGGTGGCCTCGGCATCTCCACCCGCTTCTCGCCACCGGACTATCTGACCATAAAGATTTCCGGCACGAGGATTGGCGCCATCCACGTCTTCTTCCCTGCGACCGCTGTTGTTGGTCAACGTCACATAAACCTCTCCGCTGATCGGGTGCACCGTCACCCATTCAGGTCGGTCCATCGGGGTCGCTCCTACCGCGTCAGCCGCCAGGCGCGTGTTGACCAAGACATGTGCCTGACTGGGAAATCGACCATCCATCCTTAAGGTCTGATTTTCGACCTGATCCAGCAATATCCACTGGCCGGAACCCATGAAGCCGTCGCTGGCAGGGCCGTCCTCGAACTTGGCGACATACAGTTTGCCTGCATCCAGCAATCTGGAGTTATCGCCTCCCTCCCGATAGCTGTTCTCCGACACAAATTTGTAGATGTAGTCGTTAGCTTGGTCGTCGCCCATATAGATGACAATCCGCTTGTCCGTCGTCAGGCGGAAAGCAGCGTTCTCGTGCTTGAAGCGCCCCAATGCAGTCCGCTTTCGAGGCGCGGATGTCGGGTCGAAAGGATTGATCTCCACTATCCAGCCGAATCGATTGGGCTCATTCGGCTCCTCGACAAAATCGAAGCGTTCTTCAGTTTGCTCCCAACCGTAGCTGGTGGGACCTTTTGTCAAGCCATAGCGGGCCTGTGCTTCGTTAAGCGTTGGAACCGGATCAGTCATGGTTCCAAAATAATTGTTAAAGTTCTCCTCGCAGGTCAAATACGTACCCCACGGGGTCCAGCCGTTTCCACAATTATTTAAAGTGCCTAATACTTTCTTGCCTGTGCTGTCGGCGCGTGTCTGCAGCAAGACATGTCCGGCGGCCGGTCCAGTAAGCTCCATTTCCGTCGAAGCAGTTATCCGGCGGTTGTATCTTGAGCCCTTCTGAATCTCCCAGTCGCCATCTACATTGCGCTTGACGTGTATGACTGACACGCCATGCGCGTTCATAACCTTGTGTACCCGCTTCTCGGTCATCTGAGGCGCCGCGTCGTCACGACCAAATAGCCATTGGTACCTTCCGCGCCCCGAGGTAGTCGCGTACTCGTGGTTCATCACCAATAAGCCTTCTTCACTGTTATCCTGCGTCAGCGGGAAGAAATGAATTCCGTCGTGATTGTCGCCAACTTGCATTGCCTGCGCTGCGGCATCATCGCTGCCATCCCCCTTCCACTCCACTCCGTCGAATAGAGGTTCTCCCCAAGGAGCGAATGGAACCGCCCGATATCCTTCGGCGACCACAACGTTGTCTTCTGTGGAAATGGAAACGGATTTAAAACTAATCAAGGATGGTTCGCTCGTCGAAGTCGAATCGTCGCCGCTATTGCTGCTTCCGCCACAGGCAGCAAGCGGCCCTGCCAGGAACAAGGCTGCGGACAACCCGAGGCCCGACTTCAAAAAGCCACGCCGACTTCGTGCGCGTTCAACGATGTACTGAAAGTGGACGTTGTCGGTAAGGTTAGTGGGCAGGTCTTCGGAATCGAATACGCGAGTATCTTTCATAATTAGCTCTACCTTGGCAATGGGAGCCAGCAGTATCGGTCCCCGATATTTCATCTGTATGAAACCCTGACTGCTGCATACCGCTGTCACGAAGACACACTCAAATAATTTAGAATGCGTTGATGAAAACCTTGAACATCGCTACGGCCTGCATTCTCAACCAGAGGCTGGAGTTATTGGTCGTCCGCAAACGAAATACCATTGCATGGATGTTGCCGGGGGGAAAACTCGAGCCTCAGGAACCGCCTGCAGACGCCGTGGTTCGAGAAGTTCGCGAAGAGCTTCAGTTGGAACTGGATGTCCACGAACTGTCGTACTTAGGCTCCTTCGACGCCATAGCCGCCAACGAAGCCGACACGCGGGTGCTGGCGGAAGCATTCCTCGTACGATCGATCGCTGATCAGACTCCGATCGTTTCCGCTGAAATCGCCGAGTTCAAATGGTTGCCGTTGCAGCAGCCCCTGCCGGAATTAGTGGCTCCCTTGCTCAGATTCCAAATCGCGCCCTCTTTGATACGCTCGATCGGATTGCACTCAACCTCGATAAGCACGAGCCCCACGAAATCGGCGTGCTAACTCCATACGCCTGCCAGTCTGGCGCTTCGAATGCTGTATATTTATACAGATAAATTTCAAATCCAAAGGCTGCTTAGCCGCATCCCCATGACAGAAACCCAGTTTTCCGCGCTCGCCACGGTTTTACAGTTGTCCGAGTTCGACCGTCGCGCTGCACATGCTGCCCTGTTCCGCAGCGGTTCGCCATGTGTAGCCACACAGAACATCTTGGCTCGCCTCGACCAAGCAGACGCGCTGCTGCGGGCAGCTTACGTGGTACACGGGCCAATGAATTTCAGAATCGAAGTCGGCCACCGAGACACCAGCCGCTCCCCCGGAGCCTTATCGCTATCCATTGGACAGCAAGTACGCCTGACGCCCAGATCGACGGAACGGTGGATCACCGTCGAAATTGACGCCTTTCCGGTCACGGCAAGCGGTTATTACCGCGGCATCATTGTCGAGCAACCCACTATAGGCAGCGGATATTCAAAAGGGGATAGCGTCGAATTCAGCGAAGATCAGGTGCAGACCGACAGCATTCATCGGGGCCTGAAAGCAAAAAACCGCTTCTTGCGTAGAAGCGGTTGATGCATGGGTGACTGCTTGAGCAGTTATTTTACTGCGGCAAGCTGCCCGATATCTTTGGAGTTTGATGGTGGGTTGGCCGGGGCTCGAACCCGGGACCAACGGATTAAAAGTCCGGTGCTCTACCAACTGAGCTACCAACCCGTAGGTCAAAAACCAAAGACAGTAATTATGAACCTATTTTTAAGTTTAGTCAAGGCAAAGCCGGGGCTTAATGCATATTCACGACGTGAACTCATTATCTGACCCGTGAAATACGCACCTCGGCGCCGCGTCTCTTAACCTCCAGCCCTTCAGACGGGAGAATCTTGAGCCCTTCCAGGCCCTTGATATAGCTTGAGCCTTGCATCTGCATCACACGTATCTTGTTGCGCATCACGACCGGACTATGTTCGGGCATGCCAAACATCCAGACTTCTTCGAGGATTCGGGCCGAATTGAACTCACCCGTATGCTGCGCAGCAGGTCCAAGACACAACATATGCCCTTCGCGTCCAAAGACGGGCAAGGCATCAAGCGCAACTTCGACAGATAGCACCTGGCCGCCCTCGTAGCGCTGCCCTGTGCTGATATCCCACCACGCGTCGCCTTCGGGCAGATAGATCTCGTGCTCAGTTCCGGGCTTCAATACAGGCGCGACCAGAAGGGCGGGACCAAACAAATACTGGGTATCCCATACATGGGCCATCACGTCGTTCGGAAACGCCAAGGCCATCGAGCGCTGAACGGGCAAGCCTGTGCGCACGGCGTCTTCGATAATTCCAAGTACGTAGGGGACCAGCCGATATCGCCACTGCAGCCAATGTCGCACCAGTTTTTGGGTTTCTGCATCAAAAGCTTGGGGCATTAGCTGCGGCAATCCCTGGAAGCTGAAATTCGCCGACAGCACGGCCGCCGCCAGCCAGCGCAGATACAGCTCGGCATTCATTTCACCGATAGGTTCATGAGCGCATCCGACGCCATGTAATTGTGCGGTGACCGCACTATTGCCTACGGCCAGCGCTGAGCGCAGTGTTTGAGTGAGCCCCTGCCAATCATTGCTTACTCGCGGAGCAGACTGCCAAGCGTAGCGCTGCACGCCAGGGAAGAGGTCGGAACTGAAGATGACGCCTTCCTGCGGGGTTTTATGACCTGCCACGGCATCAAAGAGCGCCTGGCGCGCAAGCAGTGGATAAATGGTGCGCAGCAGTGCGCCAGATTCTCCGCCGCGAGCCGTGATGTCGTCGGGAATATCGAATTGCGCATCACATATGGGTGCTCCGAGGCCTTCGTCAAAAACTTGTCTTTGACGTTCGGCCCAAAGCTTGTAGACATCTTTATAGGTGAGATCGAGGAGACCGAAGGGTTTTCCGCCACTGGCTTCGTTGCCTGGAAAAACATGGGCTTCACCAGAGTCGTTGATCAATAGCCAACCGCGGTCTTCCCATTCTTCAAACAAGGGGGTGCCGGCCAACACGCCGGGGAAGGTGGGTGCCGCCAGTTGAAGGTGCAGCTCAACAAATCGTGACAGGTCGGCGCGCGGGTCGGCGGTCCGGGCGGTGTCCCACTCGAAACCGGGCTTATCGGATTGGAAACCATACAAGGCCGGCGCACTGAGCTGAACGGCATCGAGCGGAAATTCGCCGTCCCGCATGCCCTTCGCCAATTCGTGAATTGCATCAACCGACTGCCCCGGCGCCTGTTCGAGCCACACGCCCATCGGCCATAGACAGGGCTGACCAGCTCGACCAGTCAAAGCCGTATACTGATTGAGAATCTCGGAAGGCTCACCTGCGAAAATAAAAACGTCAAGCGCCGTGGCGTGCGATACAAGCTCGTATACGTCGGGGTCGCCATGGCCGATGTCGTGTTCGACACGATCGAGACTATTGACATACAGCCCCCAACCCAGCGGGCTCCATGCAAGCGGCAACACGCGCGCTTTCGGCACGTCGGACACCAGATACTCGCCTCGGCGATCGAGATCGTCGGTGGTGTCGCCCAACCCGAAGACGGCGTCGTCGGCATCGAGGCTCCAGTTCAGTCGCCAGACATCGGCCTCATCAATCGTGCCTTGCTCCAGAGCGGGCAAAGCAGTCCGTAGCAAGCAGTGGTCATCGCGATACATCGCGATTTGCAGGGGCTGCATGGAAATTTCAAGGACAAGGTCACCTTGCTCGACCCTCCAGCCCTGCTTGCCGGGCACGGAAGATACCGCCAGTTCACTGACGGGCTCCTGACGAGCCAGCAGCATTTCTGCGTGCGCCTTCGCGCGCGTACTGGGCTTCTCGTTCTGCAGGACGGACGGTGGCGCACAGCGCAGCCGGAACACACCGGGCGCTGTCGCTTCAATTTCGAGCTGCAACTCAGTACCCTCGAAAGCGAACACCGCTCGGGTGGATTTCGCGGTCAAGAATTGTAAAGAATCCAGTTGCGTCACGTGAGCAAGATCAGACTTGGGCGGCACAGCGCGATCCTCGGCAAAAGCCTCTAAAGCATTCAAAAGATACTATTTTGACGGATTTACGCTATAAAATAAAATGACTTCATGCGTAAAATCGATTAAAAACACCGCAACCCCGGTTTTAGCGGGGTGCAACGGCACGTTGCAAAGAGCGTTCCAGCGGTCGGGGTTCGCCTTCCAATGTGGCCGCTAACAGGTCAGCAGCTAGCGCAGCCCAGGTCAGGCCACGTGATCCAAACGCACAAGACAGCCAGACGTTGTCCAGGCCGCGCACCGGGCCGATAATCGGCAAACGGCCCCCGACTACGGCTCGCCAGCCGGCCCAACCGCCGGAGCCATCCAGCCACTGCAAGACATCCCCGACGTCTTTCTGCAAAATGTCCGCCAGTTGCTGCGCGATAGCGTGATGCCCCTCCATCGTCACCCGCGTTTCCTCAACGTCAGTGACATAGGTCCCCCCCGCCACATTCAGCCCACCCACTGCGGGCAAGAAGTAGCCTTCGGCGCTAAGTATGGCGGCCGGATCAAGACCCACAACTGAGGTCCGAAAATGACTGACCTGACCGGCCAGACGCCACCCCGCCTTCAACTTGGGGAACTGATCAAGGTCGAGACATGTGGCCAGCAAGGAGGCAGCCTCGGTGGAATTGGCCAACACCACGTACGCAGCCTTAAATTTCTCTCCGCTGGTGCTTTGCGCGACCCAGCCATCGCCCTCAGGCTGCAGGTTCGCGATGTGACCCGCATGACATTCAATGAGCGGATTGCTTAGCAATGCTTCCAGCAAGGGTTCAGGCCGAATCACTTGCCCGTGTGCAAAGAATGTACCGGACCGGTTCACCCTGAAGCCGACGCGTCGGGACACTTCGTCGGCGTCGAGCCATTGGACCCACTCTTTAGGGAAAGCCAATGTCTGTATGGTGGCCCTTCGTAAAGCCTCTTGAGAGACATCGGCAAGAAGCTCTATTGTACCAATTCGTTTCGGTCGTGCAGGTTCGGGAAGGTTCTGCCATCGATGAAGCGCGCGTAACGCCCCTGCACGGCTCAGACGCGCGCGTTGATCGTCGTCCCGCGAAATCAGTGGTGTCAGTGCAGCGGCGAGATGGCCGCGATGACTGGCGCCCCGCCCTTGTGACAACGCGGGGTCGACCACTATGGATTCTCGCCCTCTAAGCGCCAGTGCGTAGGCGGCGGCCGCCCCGGCCGGGCCCGCACCTACGATGAGCACTCTGCCGTCACGTTGCGTGTCCTTTCCCCACCCGAGCCCAGGACGCAAGACGGCTTGCGTCATTTCGCGTTTGCCCGCGAACCCGCGAGCCTTCTGTACGATGAAGCCCGAATCGCGCAATGCACGACGAACCTCGCCATTGACGCACCATGTCGCAGCTGTGGCGCCCGGCCGGCCCAGACGCACCAACTGTCCAAACAAAGCCCTGGACCACATTTCGGGGTTTTTCCTTGGTGCAAAACCATCCAGAAAGAATGCGTCGACGGCTGCTTGCGCCTCACTTGCCATTTGTTCAATACGGCCGAAGAACAAGGTCAGGGAAACGCGTCCCGCTTCAAATTCCACGCGATGCACGCCCGGCAGCAATGGTGGCCACGCCTGTACAAGTTGATCGGCGAGCGCCTCAAGGTCAGGCGGCAGGTCGCGCGCCGCCTCCAGCATTTCCGTGGCCTCGAAGGGGTGTGCCTCGAAAGACACGACGTGCAGGCGCTCACATCGCTGCGGATCAAGACGCCAAGCCTGCCACAAGGCCAAAAAATTCCTTCCCAGTCCGAAACCCGTTTCGCAAACGGTGAATGACGGTTTGCCCCGCCATCGGTCCGGAAGTCCGTTCCCGCTCAGAAAGATATGTCTGGCCTGCTCAATTGCACCTTGCCGTGCGTGATAGATATCACCGTAATGTTGACTGAATGGGGTGCCAGCCTCGTCTCTGTACAGGCGCGCTGGGATCAGCGGAGTGAAGCGAAAACTCATGGCGTATCGTTTTCCATGCGCTCGTTGCGGCAATACATCGCAGTGGGGCAGAGCGCGGCACCCTGTGCCCCGCGACAGCCAATGTTGCGTACACTAATGTCTTTCACCGTCAGCCAAGCCTCGTATGCCATCATCCCAGTTTCATCTCAGCGAGTACCTCAACACTGCCATCTCGGCTGCACGCACCGGTGCCGCCATCCTCCAGGCCCATTCACTACGCCGCTCAGATCTGATCATTGACAAAAAGGCTCGTAACGACCTCGTATCACAAGCTGACCGCGACGCGGAAGCCGCCATTATCGAGCAGTTGCAAGAAAGTACGCCGCAGTTCGGTATCGTGGCGGAGGAAACCGGTGGCCAAGACAGTGGAAACGCGACATGGTACATCGACCCATTGGACGGCACTACCAATTTTCTCCATGGCATTCCTCACTACGCCGTTTCGATTGCACTGGTTGCGCACGCAGGCACCTACGTTCAGGGCGATAAGCCACTTGAAGTCGACACACCTGTCATCGGAGTGGTCTACGATCCGAACCGCGAGGAACTCTTCACTGCCATGCTCGGTGTGGGCGCCTGGCTCAATGAACACCGGCTCGGTTGCTCTCAAACCGAGAGTCTTGCCGAAGCACTGTTGGCCACAGGCCTTCCGTTTCGCGATTTCTCCTTCGCTGAGCAGTACATGCCTACACTCAACGCTGCGCTGCCGCTAACCCGTGGTGTACGCCGGATGGGCTCCGCCGCACTTGATCTCGCGTGGGTGGCTTGCGGACGGTACGACGGCTACTGGGAAATGGGCCTGGCACCTTGGGACGTTGCGGCCGGCACTTTAATCGTGCGTGAAGCCGGCGGCGACGCACAAGACATTCTGCATGCCGAACCGTGGCCTCGAAGTGGTTTCATCTATGCAGGGAATGCACACATCGCCCCGGCCCTGCACGACATGCTTCGCCCCCACATGCGCGATCGTCAGTCGCAATACTAGTGCTTCAATGCCTCATCGCGCAGGACGCGTCGCAATAGCTTGCCTGTGTTGCTTTTAGGAAGCTCTGCCCGGAACTCAATCACTTCGGGCCGCTTGTATCCTGTCAGGCGTTCAGCACACCACCGGCGCAATTCGGACTCGGTCAGAACGGGGTCTTTTTTGACTACATACAACTTGACCATTTCCCCGCTTTGCTCACTGGGCAGTCCCACCACGACGCACTCGAGCACGCCAGGGTGCTGCATCACGACCTGCTCGACCTCATTGGGATAGACATTGAAGCCCGAGACGAGAATCATGTCTTTTTTACGGTCGATAATGCGCACACGGCCTTGTGGACTCATGATTCCGATGTCGCCAGTCTTGAAGAAGCCGTCTTGCGTGAACGCTGCCCGGGTTTCCTCTGGCATCCGCCAATAGCCCTTCATCACTTGCGGACCTCGGATGGATACCTCGCCGGCTTCACCCTGGGGCAGCTTGCGATCGCCGCCGTCAAGCATGACGACCTCTGTGGACGGCAACGGAATGCCGATATCTCCAGAGTACTCTGTGGCGTTGGTAGGGTTGACGATGGCGACCGGTGAAGTCTCGGACAACCCGTAGCCTTCGATAAGCGGAAGGCCGGTCACCTTGTGCCAACGCTCGGCCACGGCCTGCTGAACGGCAGCCCCTCCTCCAAAACATAAACGCAACTCCGAAAAATCGAGCTGCGCAAATTCCGGGCGGTTGAGCAGCCCGTTAAATAAGGTATTGACGGCGGGAATGATTGAGACCGGGTCGCGCCGCCACGCGGCAATAATGGTGTCCAGCTTTCGGGGGTCGGCGATCAGTACGCTGCACATGCCGGCGTGCATGGCGAACAGGCCGCATACCGTAAAGGCAAAGATATGGTAAAGGGGCAGCGCCGTAAGGATGACCAACCCCGCACCGCAATTTTCGCCTAGCACCGGGCGTGCTACTGCTTGCACCTGCAGCACATTGGCTACCAGGTTCCCGTGTGTCAGCATGGCGCCCTTGGGCCGCCCCGTGGTGCCGCCGGTGTACTGCAACACGGCGACGTCATCCATGCTCAACGACGGAGCGACGAATCGAGACGCCGCACCTTGTCGAAGTACCTGCGCGAGCGTTGTAAACGTTGCAAGATCATGCGGTGGAACCATTTTCTTGATATGCCGGGCGGCAAAGTTCAGCACTTTACCCTTTACGCCTAGCAGGTCGCCCACCGACACCAGGACGACAGCGTTGGGCCGCGCTGACGGTTCGAGCTTGCCGAGCGTGGCGGCGAAACTTTCAAACAGGAAGATCATGTCTACCTGTGCATCGGCGAGCTGATGTTTCAGTTCGTCAGGCGTATACATCGGGTTCACGTTGACAAGCACCATTCCCGCACGCAGCACACCCACGAGAATCGGCAAGTACGACATCACATTGGGCATCATGATTGCCACATGACTGCCCTTCTTCAACCCTTGGGACTGAATCCAGGCGGCTACCGCGTCAGCGTGCTTATCGAGCTGCGAAAAGCTCATACTGGTGCCCATGGACACCGCCACACGCCGCTGAGCGTGCCGTTTGCAAGCACGCCCTATCAGATCCGGCAGAGATTCATAATCCTCGGTACTGATTTGGGCTGGGACGCCCTCGGGGTACAGTTGCAACCAAGGTTTTTCCATTTCTCCTCGCTTCACCGTCTGATTCGGGGTCTAGACCAGCGCTGACGGCATTGATGATACGACGCGATCAAGGTACAGTTTATCGTCAAGCACTACAGGGATCCGGTTTCATGAAATTAGTCGAACCCATTGTCGGTTGGCAAGCCGAGATGGCGCAAATCCGCCGCGACATACACGCTCACCCCGAACTCGCATTCGAAGAAGTCCGGACCTCAGACCTGGTTGCAGAGCTTCTCGAATCCTGGGGCATCGCCACGCATCGCGGAATGGGCATAACCGGAGTCGTTGGAATCATTCAAGGCAATACCCAAAACGGCCGCGCGATTGGTCTGCGAGCCGACATGGACGCCCTGCCCATGCAAGAGGCCAACACCTTTACCCACGCCAGCAAGCATGCCGGCGTCATGCATGCTTGCGGCCACGACGG
>Ga0182741_1002249_pt1 | contig 22953 bp, 23 predicted proteins | sample eDN5th37CBELigOP_FD_128874 | JGI IMG/M metagenome (GOLD analysis project Ga0182741, IMG submission 128874) | Enriched Organic Plus compost microbial communities from Emeryville, California, USA - eDNA 5th pass 37_C BE-Lig OP (version 2) (version 2) ... | reverse complement strand
CGCGCACCATCTGCGCGCCCATGTTCTCGAACTTGTCTTCGAGCTCGATCTCCTTGGCGACGGTGACGCCGTCCTTGGTGATGCGCGGGGCGCCGAACGATTTCTCGATCACGACGTTGCGGCCCTTCGGACCGAGCGTGACCTTCACCGCGTTGGCGAGGATGTCGACGCCGCGCAGCATCTTGTCGCGCGCGTCGACCGAGAATTTGACTTCCTTGGCAGCCATTGTCGAAAGCTCCTTGTCTGGCACTCCCCGCGTCGCGCAGCCGGAACGGCGCGCGCAGCCGCGGGATCAATGTGAAAACGGAGAGGGACGCGTCGCGCCGGATCAGGCGGCCTTCTTCTTCGCCTCGGTGCCTTCGATGACACCCATGATGTCGCTCTCCTTCATGATCAGGAGATCTTCGCCGTCGAGCTTCACCTCGGTGCCCGACCACTTGCCGAACAGAACGACGTCGCCGACCTTCACGTCGATGGGAATGAGCTTACCGGTTTCGTCGCGCCCGCCGGGACCGACGGCGATGACTTCGCCCTGCTGCGGCTTCTCTTTGGCTGTATCCGGGATGATGATGCCGCCGGCAGTTTTCTCCTCGGCGGCAATGCGCTTGACGACGACGCGGTCGTGAAGCGGGCGGAACTTCATGTTGTCCTCCTAAAGTCCTGGAAAGCCACGAATTTTTTCGAAGCGAACCGGAGACAGCGGCGGGAGTGCCGCGCGGTTCGTCCAGCAGGTATGCCGCGGCAAATTGCCGTTCAAGGGGTGGACCCAAAAAAATTAGCACTCGCGCTTCGCGAGTGCCACGGCGGCTGTCAGCAGTCGCCCGAAACTGCTGCTAACATCTTGAAATTCAACAGCTTATTCAAATTTTTGCACTTGAATGAACGGGGGAGGCGCTGGACAGTTAAGAGGCTGATCAAGGAGGACCAGCATGGTTTCCGAAGACTTCCAGCGGCAGGTGAAAGGTTACGGGCTCACCACCGCCCACATCCTGTACCGTCGCCCCGACCATCCGTGGCTGCTCCAGGCCTATGTCTGGCAGGACTACGATTTGTGTCCTGACTTCCCGGTGCTGCAGCGCTTTCTCGATTTTTGGCAGCGGCAGCTCGAAGGGGCGCTGCACTCGGTGACGGTCGCCCATTCGCGGCTGGTGAAGCCGGCGGAGATGCGTTCCGTCGGAGGGATGTTCCGGCTCCATTGAGCCGGAACACGTCGTCGTCGAACGGTCCGCGGCAGATTAGCCGCGGCCGACGAACGGCATCTTGGTCGCCATCACGTTCATGAACAGAACGTTGGTGTCGAGCGGCAGGCTCGCCATGTAGGCGACCGCGTTGGCGACGTGAACCGGGTCGATGCGCGGTTCCGGCTTGGTGGTCAGGTCGGCCTGCAGGACGCCACCCGACATGCGCGAAGTCATCTCGGTCGCGGCATTGCCGATGTCGATCTGCCCGCACGCGATGTCGTAGCCGCGCCCGTCCAGCGCGGTGGCGCGGGTGAGGCCGGAAATGGCGTGCTTGGTCGCCGTGTAGGGCGCGGAGAAGGGCCGCGGCGCATAGGCCGAGATCGAGCCGTTGTTGATGATACGGCCGCCGCGCGGGTTCTGGTCCTTCATGATGCGGAAGGCTTCCTGGGTGCACAGGAAGGGACCCGTCAGATTGACGGACACCGTCGCGGCCCACTGTTCGAACGGGATGTCCTCGAGCGGCTGGACCGGGGTGCCCATGCCGGCATTGTTGAACAGGACGTCGAGACGGCCGAACTGCTCCTTGACGGTGGCGAACAGCGCCTTCACCGAGGCCGGATCGCCGACGTCGGCAGTAACCGGAAGGGCCTTGCCGCCGTTGTCGGTGATCTCCTTCGCGGTCGCTTCCAGCGGCTCCTTGCGCCGGCCGGCGAGAACCATGGCAAAGCCCGCCTTGGCGAGCGCCAGCGAGGCCGCCTTGCCCACACCCGTGCCGGCCCCGGTCACCAGGGCCACCTTCTGCGTCGTCATCTTATTTCCTCCAGTTGACACGATTGCCGGGAGCGGCCCTGCCGCCGTCATGGCAGCCGGACCGATCACCCGGTGCAGGATGAGGCGCCCGCATCATCGGCCGAGGCCGTAGGGGGGGCGCGGAATGGCATTGTGCGCGGCCCGCAGGGCCGCCGACCAGCGTTCCCGCAGATCGTGGAAATACGGTTCGCCTGGCTCGATACGATGGGACAGTTCGGCTTTGCAAGCGTCGCGGCGGATCACCAGCACGTCGATCGGCATGCCGACCCCGAGATTGGAGCGCATGGTCGAGTCCATCGAGATCAGGCCGATCTTCAGGGCGTCGTAGAGGTCCACCGTGTGGCTGACGGCCCGGTCGAGGACGGGCTTGCCGTATTTGTGCTCGCCTATCTGCAGATAGGGGGTGTCGGCGGTGCATTCGATGAAATTGCCGGCGCCGTAAATCATGTAGAGGCGGAGCTGGTCGCCGGCGATCTGGCCGCCGAACAGGAACGAGACGTCGAACTGGACGTCGGCGGCTTCGAGGGCGGGGGCTTCCCGGGCATGGACGAGACGGATCGCCTTGCCGATGCGCTGGGCGGCCTGGAACATGGTCGGCGCGTTCATCAGCGTCTCGACCGCTCCTGTCTCGCTGTTCTCGATTCCTTCGGCCAGCGTGCTGAGGACAGACTGGCTCAGCGACAGGTTGCCGGAGGCGGCGATGGCAAAGGTTCTCTGGCCGGGAACCTCGAAGGTATGCAGCTTGCGGTAGGTGGAGATGTTGTCGAGGCCGGCATTGGTGCGGGTGTCGGCGATCATCACCAGACCGTCCTGCACCAGGATTCCACAGCAATAGGTCATTGTCTTCCGGCACCCCCGCGCACGTCCGCGCGGTTATAGCGAGGGAGGCGGAGGCGCGGCAATGGCGGCGGTCAGTTTTGCGCCTGGTGCCGGGCCTGGTCCACGCGGATCCGGACCGAAAGGTCCTCGCCGCCGCCGCCATAGCGGGTGCCGCGGACCGGGGCGGCGCCGAGATAATCGAGCCCCGCCGCGACGCGGATATGGGCCTCGCCGGCGCAGATCCCGTTGGCCGGGTCGAAGGCCACCCAGCCGAGATCGGGCACATGGGCCTCGGCCCAGGCATGGCCGGCTTCCTGGTCCACGACCCCGTCGCCGCGGCGGAAATAGCCGCCGACATAGCGCGCGGGGATACCGAGGCTGCGCGCGGCAGCAATGAAAATGTGAGTCAAATCCTGGCAGACGCCGCGGCGCAGGGCGAAGGCTTCGGCGGCGGTGGTGGCGGCATGGGTCGGGTTGGTGTCGAACACCATGTCGCGGTGCAGCTGCTGCAGCAGTCCGTGCAGGGTCGCCAGCGCCTCGCCGCCGGCCCCCTCGCGGGTCGCGGCAGCGAAAGCGCGGATGGCGGCGTCGGGGCGCGTGAGGTCGGTCTCGCGCAGATAGAGCGCGGGCGGAAACGGCTCGATCGTGCCGCGCACGAGGCCGTCGGTATCCTGGGTCTCGACCTCGCCGTCCACCTGGACGGTCAACTCGGTGAGGCCGCCCTCGGCCGTGAAGGTGTGGGTGAGGTTGCCGAACGCGTCCTGATGCGCGTCGAGCCGGCAGTCGGCGGAGACGTCGAGGCGCCAGTTCACCACGTACTGGCCCTCGTGATTGCGCGGCGTCAGCCGCAGGGTCTGGATCACGCCCGTCGGCGGCACGTCGTAGCGATAGACGGTGGCGTGAGAGACGAAGATCCGCATGCGTGCCGAGCCTGGTGTGCCGCGTCATCTTCGCGGGCGCGGCCGCCGCTGTCCACCCGCCGGTCAGACGAGATACTGCTCGGTGATGGCGGCGCCGAGGCGATTGTTGTCGGCGATGAAGGCACCGATGAATTCGTGCAAGCCGCGCTGGAAGATCTCGGGCATGCGGCTGTTCTCGAGCCGGGTGCGGATGGCGCGGGCCTGGCGCTGGGCCGGGCCCTGGCGGCCGTAGGTGCGCGCCAGCCGGTCGAGGAAGTGGACGAGATTCTCGTAGCAGCTGGCGAGCGAGCGCGGCAGCTGGTCGTTCAGGATGAGCAGGTCGGCGACCAGCCAAGGCTTCAGGCTGTCGCGATAGACCCAATGGTAGGCGGTGAGCGCCGAAACCGAACGCAGGATCGCCGCCCACTGGAAATAATCGAGCGGTCCGCCGACGCGTTCCTCTGCCGGCAGCAGCAGGTGGTACTTCACGTCGAGAATGCGCGCGGTGTTGTCGGCGCGTTCGAGATAAAGGCCGAGCCGGGAGAACCAATAGGCGTCGTTGCGCAGCATGGTGCGATAGGCAGAGCCGTCGAAGCGCAACGAGACTTCCTGCACCCAGCGCAGGAAGCGGGCGATCTGCTCGCGATCGGCCGTGCGGGAATCGAAGCGGTTCAGCTCCAGCCAGGCGCCGTTGATCGCGTCCCACATCTCCATCGTCAGCGCGGTCCGCACCGCGCGGGCATTGCTGCGCGCCACCTGCAGACAATTGCGGATCGACGATGGATTGTCCGGCGAGAAGGCGAGGAAATCGATCACGGTCTCCTCGTTGGCCTCGTCGTGAGCGGCGAAGAAGGAGGCCGCACAGCCCGCGGTGGCAACGGCCGAGGCCCATTCGTTGGTGTCGCTGTCGTAGGCGATCGGCGTCGCCGCGAGGCGATGGGTCGCGTCGAGGATGCGGGCGAGATATTCGGCGCGTTCGACGTAGCGGGCGAGCCAGTACAGATTGTCGGCGGTGCGCGAGAGCATTCCGTTCGCCTATTGGCTGTTGCGCCAACTCACCGTTGCGATGCCGGCGCCGATCAGCAGCGAGCCGCCGAGGCGGTTGATCCAGGCGAGCACGCGTGGCGAGGCGCAGGCACGCCGCGCGCGGCTGGCGGCAAGCGCGTAGCCGAACGCATTGGCGGCGGCGAGGACGAGGAAAGTCGCCTCGAACACGATCATCTGCGGCAGCAGCGGCGCGGCGGTGTCGAGGAACTGCGGCAAGAAGGCAACGAAGAAGGTGATGCTTTTCGGGTTCAGCGCGGTGACGAGCCAGGCGTGGACCAGCATGCGCGCGGCGGTGCCAGTGCCTTTGGCTTCAACCGTGGCGGGCGCGCCGGCGGCGCGCCAGAGCTTGAGGCCGAGCCAGACGAGATAGGCGGCGCCGACCCATTTGAGGGCGGTGAACAGCACGGCGGAGGTGGCGAGCAGGGCGCCGAGGCCGAGCATGGAAAGCGTCATGGCGGTGAAGTCGCCGAGAGCGACACCGGCGGCGACCGGCAGCGCGACACGGCGGCCGTGACCGAGCGCGTAGGAGATCACCAGCAGGATCGTGGGACCGGGAATGAGCAGCAAGACTGCCGAGGCGGCGACGAAGGCGATCCAGGTTTCCATCGACAGGCCGGTGGCAAAGATCATGGGAGTCTCCGGTTAGTGGTGCTGCCGCTCCGCGTCATTGATCGAGGACCCAGGTGTCCTTGGTGCCGCCACCCTGGCTGGAATTGACCACGAGCGAGCCGTCCTTCAGGGCGACGCGGGTGAGCCCGCCGGGCACGATGCGGATGCGGTCGCGCCCGGTGAGGACAAAGGGGCGCAGATCGACATGGCGCGGGGCGACGCCGGCCTCGACGCAAGTCGGACAGGTGGAGAGCGCCAGCGTCGGCTGGGCGATGAAGCTGCCGGGATCGTGGCGGAGCTTGGCGCGGAACGCTTCGATCGTCGCCTTGTCCGCCTTCGGCCCGACCAGCATGCCGTAGCCGCCGGAGCCGTGCACCTCCTTCACCACCAGCTCGTCGAGATGGTCGAGGACATAGGCCAAATGCTCCGGCTCGCGGCACCGCCAGGTCGGCACGTTCTTCAGGATCGGCTCTTCGCCGAGATAGAACTTCACGATGTCCGGCATGTAGCTGTAGACCGCCTTGTCGTCGGCGATGCCGGTGCCCACCGCATTGGCCAGCGTGACGTTGCCGGCCTGGTACGCGGACATCAGGCCGGGCACGCCGAGGGCGGAATCGGGCCGGAAGGAGAGCGGGTCGAGAAAGTCGTCGTCGATGCGGCGATAGATGACGTCGACACGACGCGGCCCCTCGGTGGTGCGCATGAAAACGACGTCGCCCTTGACGAACAGGTCGCGGCCCTCGACCAGCTCGATGCCGAGCTTGTCGGCCAGGAACGAATGCTCGTAATAGGCCGAGTTGAAGATGCCGGGCGTGAGCAGCACCGCGGTCGGTTCGCCCGGCGCGCCGCGCGGCGCGACCGACTGCAGCGTCGCCAGCAATTCGTCCGGATAGTTCTCGACCGGGGCGACGCGGTGGCGGGCGAACAATTCGGGAAATAGCCGCAGCATGATCTCGCGGTTCTCCAACATATAGGAGACGCCGGAGGGCGTGCGGGCATTGTCCTCGAGCACGTAAAAGGTCTCGGCATCTACGCGGACCACGTCGATGCCGGAAATATGCACATAGATGTCGTGCGGGACGCGCTGGCCGTTCATCTCCGGGCGGAAGGCCGGGTTCTGAAACACCAGGTCGTCGGGGATGATGCCGGCCTTGAGGATTTCGCGAGCGCCGTAGATGTCGCGCAGATAGGCGTTGATCGCGGTGACGCGCTGCTCCAGGCCGCGGCGTAGCAGGTCCCATTCGGTACGCGCCAGGATACGCGGCAGGACGTCGAAGGGGATCAGCCGCTCCTGGGCATTGGCCTCGCCGTAAACGGCGAAGGTGATGCCGATACGCCGGAACAGGAGTTCAGCCTCGCGCCGGCGCAGTTCGAGAAGATCCTTGGGGACGGTACCCAGCCAGTTGGACAGCTGCGCGTAAGCGGGGCGGACGCAACCGTCCAGTCCGTGCATTTCGTCGAACGCGCCCACCATGAGGCTGGATCCCCCGGCCGCGCCTTAAAGGTGGCGCGGCCTTCCGTGATCCTAGCTGCAAGCACCGCGCCAACAAAAGAGGCGGTGCGGGCGTGCCCGCCACCGCGTCCGGCGCGGCCTCCTGCCTAGTTCCGCGGCGGCGCTTGACCAAGCGATGGGCGATTGCCGATGCTCGGGCGGTGACTCTTTGCGCAACGTGGCGCCGCTTGCGGCGCGAGCGGGACGAGGGTTGCCGTGAAAATCTGCATCTTCGGCGCCGGGGCGATCGGCGGCTATCTGGCGGTGCTGCTGAAGGGTGGCGGCGCCGACGTCTCGGTGGTGGCGCGCGGCAAGCAGCTGGAGGCGATCAGGGCCAGGGGCCTGGTGCTGCAGGTCGACGGCGTGAAAAAGCAGGCCCGCATGCCCGCCACCGACGATCCGGCCACGCTCGGGCCGCAGGATTACGTGATCGTCGCCCTCAAGGCGCACCAGGCCTGGAGGCGGCGGAACAGATGAAGCCGCTGCTCGGGCCAGAGACGGCCGTGGTAACCGCGCAGAACGGGATTCCGTGGTGGTACTTCTACGGTTTCGAGGGCCAATACGCGAACCTGCAGCTCCAGAGCGTCGATCCCGAGGGACGGCAGTGGCGGGCGATCGGGCCAGAGCAGGCGATCGGCTGCACCGTCTATCCGGCGACCGAGATCGTCGCGCCGGGCGTGATCAAGCACATCTACGGCGATCGGTTCGGTCTCGGCGAGCCCAAGCGCCATGAGACCGAGCGGATCAAGCGGCTGGCGGCGGCATTTGAGGCGGCCGGGCTGAAAGCCAAGGTCCAGCCGGAAATCCGCAACGACATCTGGCTGAAGCTGTGGGGCAATCTTTGCTTCAATCCGATCTCGCTGACCCGGGCGACGCTCGACGTGGTCGCGACCGATTCCGGCACCCGGGCGGTGGCGCGGCGGATGATGGAGGAGGCGGAGCGGATCGCCCGCCGGTTCGGGGTGCATTTCCGGGTCGATATCGAAAAGCGCATCAACGGCGCGGCGGCCGTGGGGGCGCATCGCACCTCGATGCTGCAGGATCTCGACAAGGGCCGCCCGCTGGAACTCGACGCGCTGCTCACCGTGGTGCAGGAAATGGGGCGGATGGCCGACGTGGAGACGCCGACGATCGACACGGTGCTGGCGCTGGCGCAGCAGATGGGGCGCGTCGCCGGCGTCTATCCGACATTCCCGGATCTCGGGGCAGGCGAAGCCGAGCACGGGCCGGCGGTCGATTGAAGCAGCTTGAGGCTGTCCTTGCGACAGGCTACAGAGCCGCAAACAAGTGGGAGGCGAACGGATGAGCGACGCGGGTGGTGCAGCGACGGGGGAAGAGATCGTCACCGCCGCGTTGCTGGTGATCGGCGATGAAATCCTGTCCGGACGCACCAAGGACAAGAATATCGGCTACATTGCCGAGTACCTGACCGCGATCGGCATCGACCTGAAGGAAGTGCGGATCGTCCCCGACGAGGAGGACGAGATCGTCGCGGCGCTGAACGCGTTGCGGCACCGCTACACCTATGTGTTCACCACCGGCGGGATCGGACCGACCCATGACGACATCACTGCGGATGCGGTGGCGAAGGCGTTCGGCGTCGGGATCGACGTCGATCCGCGCGCCAAGGCAATGCTGATGGAGCGCTTCACCGAAGCCGAGCTCAACGAGGCGCGGCTGCGGATGGCGCGCATTCCTTTCGGCGCCGACCTGATCGCCAATGCGGTCTCGAAGGCCCCGGGCTTCAAGATCGGCAACGTGCACGTGATGGCCGGCGTGCCGGCGATCATGCAGGCGATGCTCGACGTGGTCGCACCGACGCTGAAAACCGGGGCCAAGATGCTGTCGGAAACCGTGCGAGCCGATTGCCGCGAAGGCGATATCGGTACGCCGCTCGCCGAAGTGGCGCGGGCGCATCCCGACGTGTCGATCGGCAGCTATCCATTTTACGACGAGGAACGTGGGCCCAACACGAATATCGTGGTGCGCTCGCGTGATCCGGACAAACTCGCCGCGGCCAAGGCGGCGGTGGAGGCGATGCTGGCGCGCACGCGAATGTGACGCCCATACGGGGGCGGCTGCATGATGGGGACGGCAGTCGGACTGATCGCCGCAATCGCGGTGGTGGCCGCGCTCGATTATGCGAGCACCGTGTTCGCGCCCGTCGCCTTCGCGATCTTCATCATCGCCATCGTGTGGCCGCTGCAGCGCGAACTGCAGGCGCGGCTGCCGCGCCTGATCGCACTGGCGATCGTGATGGCCGTGACGGCGGCCACGTTCGTCGCGTTCGGCTCTTTGATCGGCTGGGCGTTCGGGCGGATCGGGCGGGCGCTGATCGCCGGCGCCGCGCAATTTCAGGGTCTTTATGAACAGCTGACAGCCTGGCTCGAGGGACACGGGATCGTGGTGGCGAGCTTGTGGGCCGAGCACTTCAATGTCGGCTGGCTGATTCGGACCGCGCAAGGCGTCACCTCGCGGGTCAATACGACGATGAGCTTCTGGCTCGTCGTTCTGGTCTATGTGCTGATCGGGCTGCTGGAGGTCGACGACGCGCGCGCCAAGGTGGCGGCATTGCAGAACCGCGACGCGGCGCGCGTCGTCCTCGACGGGAGCGCCGCGATGGCGAGCCGGTTCCGGCGTTACATGCTGGTGCGGACGCTGATGAGCGTGATGACCGGCGTGCTGGTCTGGGCCTTCGCTACGCTGATGGGGCTGCCACTGGCGCTGGAATGGGGCGCGATCGCATTCGTGCTCAACTACATTCCGTTCATCGGTCCGTTCGTCGCGACGGTGCTGCCGACGCTCTACGCGCTGGCCCAGTTCGCCTCCTGGCAGGCAGCGGTGGTGCTGTTCAGCGGGCTCAACCTCATCCAGTTCGCGGTGGGCAGTTATATCGAGCCGCGCGTCGCCGGAAACGTGCTGGCGATGTCGCCGTTCGTGGTGCTGTTTGCCGTGTTCGCGTGGATGTTCCTGTGGGGTATCGCCGGTGCGTTCATCGGCGTGCCGATCACCATCGCCGCGATCGCATTCTGCGCGCAGCACCCGAAGAGCCGGTGGATCGCAGACCTGCTGGGCAGTCCGAAACGACCGTCAGCCCAGAGTGTCGACGAAGCGCCCGCCGGGTAATCGCCTGCTGGCGCGGGCGCCCAGCGGCTGAATTGACGTTCCGTCGCGCCGGCCGGATACTCGACAAGGCTGCGGGGCCATGGGCGGGCAGAGGAGCCGAACCCGTATGGGCGACGGCGATCGGCCACAGTCATTGACGGTGGCGGAAGCGATCATCCCGGTCGCCGCCCTGATCCTGCTCATTGCCTTGTCGTATTACCTGTTCGGCGATGCCGGCGCGGCGGGTCCCAACCAAATCGCTCTCGTGATCGCGGCGTTGATCGCGGTGGTAATCGGGCGGCGGCGCGGCCATACGCTCGCGTCGCTGAACGAGGCGGCGGCGGCGAGCGTCCATTCCGGCATCGGCGCGATCTTCATTCTGTTCGCGGTGGGCGCGCTGATCGGCACCTGGGCCCTGAGCGGCACGCTGGTCGCCATGGTCTATTACGGGCTCCAGCTGCTGAACCCCGATTATTTCTACGTCACCGTGGTCGCGATCTGCGCGATCGTCTCGGCGAGCATCGGCAGTTCCTGGACGGTGGTCGGAACGATCGGGATCGGCCTGATGGGCATCTCCGCCAATATCGGGATGGATCCGGCGATCACGGCGGCCGCTGTCATTTCCGGCGCCTATTTCGGCGACACCACGTCGCCGCTGTCGGATTCCGCCAATCTCGCCGCGGCGGCCGCCGGCGCCGATCTCTACGCGCATATCCGTGAGACGGCGATCACGTCGAGCGTCGCGGTCGCGCTGGCGCTCGGCGTGTTCTGGTGGCTCGGTGGACCGGCGGCGGCCGAAGGGACCGACAAGGCCGCGGTGATCGCACGGTCCTTCACGATCTCTCCGGTGCTGATCCTGCCGCTCGTCGTCGTGGTGGTGCTGGCGCTGGTGAAGGTGCCGCCGTTCACGACGATTTTCACCGGCGCGCTGGCGGGCGGCCTGCTCGCGGTCATCATCGCGCCCGAGCGCGTCGCCGCATTCGCCGCGGCGGAGGGCGTGCCCTATGCGCTCGCGCTGCTCAAGGGCGTGTGGCAGGCGCTGGCGAGCGGATACACATCTACGACGGGAGAGGCGGCGCTCGACCAGCTGGCCTCGCGCGGCGGCATGGCAAGCATGCTGACGACAGTGTGGCTGATCATGGCGGCGCTCGCCTTCGGCGGCGTCATCGAGAAGATCGGCGCGCTCGAACGCCTGATGGATCCGGTCATCCGGGTGGCACGGTCGGCGGGGGCGCTCATCGGCGCGGCGGTCGGTAGCGTGGTCGTCACCAACATCGCTACGGCGGACCAGTACATCGCCATCGTGCTGCCGGGGCGGATGTTCAAAAGCGCGTTTGCGGGCCGAGGTCTCGCGCCCGTGGTGTTGTCGCGCACGATCGGCGCGGCGGGAACGCCCAGCTCGGCGCTGGTGCCGTGGAACAGCTGCGGCGCCTATATGGCGGCGACGCTCGGCGTGCCGACATTCGATTATCTTCCCTATGCGGTGTTCAACCTGGCGAGCCCGCTGCTGGCCGTGGCAATGGGGCTGATCGGTTTGCGATTGTTGCGGGCGCCGGAGATGGCCGAGGTGGTTGCCAGTTCTGCCGCACGGGAGGGATGAGCGTCCGCACGCGGATGTGAGCGGCGGGCGAGCCGGCGATGCCTATGATCGCGCTGGGAGAAGCCGTATGCGGATCGTCGCCGCCTTCGTCCTGCTGTGGCTCATGGCTGCGCCGGCGGCGTCGCAGTCCGATGCGGCGCAGGATGCGGCTTGGGCCGCTCTGGCGCGCGATGGCGCTGTGGCGCTCGTTCGTCATGCGGCGGCCCCGGGCGGTGCCGGCGATCCGGACGGGTTCCGGCTCGACGACTGCGCGACGCAGCGCAATTTGAGCGCGCGAGGGCGCGACCAGGCGCGGGCGCTCGGCGTATTGTTCCGAGAGCGGCGGATCGCGACCGGGCGCGTCGTCGCCTCGCAATGGTGTCGCTGCCGCGAAACCGCGACGCTGATGGATCTGGGGCCGGTGGCGGACGCCCCGACCTTCAACAATGCGTACGTGCTGCGGAGGCAGGCCGATGCGCTGACCGCCGGCGCGCGGCAGACGATCGCTGGCTGGCGCGGCCCGGGCGCGCTCGTGGTGGTGACCCACGGCCAGAACATCCGGCTGTTGACCGGCGTCGATCCCGGCGAGGGCGGGGTGGTGGTCGTTCGGCCCGACGGCGAAGGTTTCGCCGTGGTAGGCCGTATTGCACCGCCGACCTGAAGCCGCGGAAGAGGAGGCGCGCATGTCCGAGAATTCCAGGAAGCCGTCGCGCCGCACGGTCGTGATCGGCACGGCCGCTGCCGGCGGGCTTGCGGTGGTGCCGCTGGGCTCCTCGATGGCGCAGGCGCCGCGGGCGGCGACGCCGGCCTGCGGCGATGCCGACGAGATCACCCCGCGGCAGACGGAAGGACCCTATTTCAGGCCGCGCGCGCCGGCGCGGAGCGATCTGGTCGAACCGGGCATGCCGGGGCGGGTGCTGTCTGTAGCGGGGACGGTGATGACGCGCCGCTGCCACCCGGTGCCGCGCGCTTTGATCGAGGTGTGGCAGGCGGACGATGCCGGCCGCTACGACAATGCGGGCTTTCGGCTGCGCGGCCACTTGTTCGCCGATGCGGACGGGCGGTACCGCTTCCGTACGGTCGTGCCGGGGCTCTATCCCGGCCGAACCCGGCACATTCACGTCAAGGTGCAGGCGCCGAACGGGCCGCTGTTGACCACGCAGCTCTATTTCCCGGACGAGCCGCGCAACCGCCGCGACGGCCTGTTCGACCCGGCGCTGCTGCTGGCCCTCTCCGAGGCGGGCGACGGTCTCGCCGGGCGTTTCGACTTCGTCCTCGACATCGGCTGATCCCCGCCGCATTTCCTGTGGATCGCGCGCCGCCGCGGTTGGCAGGCGCCGGGCCGCATCCGAAGGATGCGGCCCGGGCGACAGGGAGAATGGCATGGCACAGCCGCAGGCCGACAAGGCGTTTCCGGTCTCGTGGGACCAGTTCCATCGCGACGCGCGGGCGCTCGCCTGGCGGCTGGCCGGGGCAGGACCGTTCGAGGCGATCGTGTGCGTCACCCGTGGCGGGCTGGTGCCGGCCGCGATCGTCGCGCGGGAACTCGGCACGCGGCTGATCGAGACGGTGTGCGTGGCGAGCTACCACGACTACGCCAATCAGGGCGAATTGCAGGTGCTGAAGGGCGTCGCGGACAGCATCCGCGCGCTCGGGGATGCGGGCAGCAAGGTGCTGATCGTCGACGACCTGGTCGATACCGGCAAGACGGCGCAGATCGTGCGCCAGCTGCTGCCGAAGGCCCACTTCGCCACGGTCTACGCCAAGCCGATGGGGCGGCCGCTGGTCGACACCTTCGTCACCGAGGTGTCGCAGGATACCTGGATCTATTTCCCGTGGGACATGGGGCTGGCCTTCCAGCCGCCGATTCGCGACGGCGGCGGCGGGTGAGCCCCGCCGCCGTTTCCCCGCATCTCCTGAACGTCCGCCGCCGGCACCATGGCGGGAAGCGATGAACGCGCGGTTGCGCGGGTCGTGACAATTGTCTGGTTTGGAAGCTGAGGGCGCGCGGCGCTTTCGCTTCGGCGGCGCGCCGCACGATGCTACAAGCGGTACCGCGCGGACGTGGCGGAACCGGTAGACGCAAGGGACTTAAAATCCCTCGGGGATACCCGTGCGGGTTCGACTCCCGCCGTCCGCACCATTCGGCGCGGCGCGTTTGCTGCCGTAAGCCCGTGGTGGCCTAACTCACGCCATCCCGGCGGTCGCGGGGGCCGGCTGCATCAGCTGGCGCGCCCAATCGCCGAGCGAGACATTCGCCTCGCGCTCGATCACCGGCAGCACGTATTCCAAAAGCCGCAGCGTGTTCTCGCGATAGGCCTCGACGCCCTCGACGGTGAGGGAGGAGGGGCCGCGGTCGAGCAGTTCCGAGGCGATGGCGAGCAGCGGCACGCAATCCGCGAGCGTCGCCGGCGCCGGTCGGTGCGGCAGATGTTCGGCGACCAGCGGAAAAGCGTCGGCCATTTCGTCGATGACGTGTGCGGCGTCCTGCGCGTGGAACATCTCAGCCTCCCAGCTTTGCATGGGTGGAGAATAGCACGCCGGCACGGCGTGTAAAGGCTAAGATATTGAAATATCTAGCTAAATTCTTTTTCGGCGAACGTTGGCAGAAGTCCGCGCGGCGGGGCTGACATACCGCCGTGCGCCAATTGAAGCGAGAATTGACTACCGTTTCATTAAATGACGGCGGGCCGTGGTCCTGCGGGACCGCGGCTGGTTATGTTCCCGCGCGTGCCTTCAGCCTGCGGCGGGGGCCGGTGCCGGGGCGTGGCGGCCGCGGCGATACTGCAAGAGGCCGATGCCGGCGGCGAGCAGCAGGCCGAGCGCGGCGGGAATGACGCGCGAAGGCCGGTCGGTCGGGGTCAGGACCGCCACGATCTCGTAGCCCGCCTCGAGACCCAGCCGGCGCGCATAGGAGCCGAAGGCGACATTGGTAATCGTCACCCGGTCGCCGGCCGGCGCGACGTTGAGGCCCGTCGCGCGCAGGCGCAGGCGCGGGTCCTGCGGCCCGCCGACCGGAATGCTGATCGTCTTGCGGACGTCCTCGCCCTCGACGTTGATGCCTTCGACGACGAAGGTGATCCGCTGCCCCTCCGGAGCTTCGCCGACGCGGGTGAGAAACTCGGAAGCCGGCGACTCGGTGTAGGGCGGATAGAACTGGTCGAGGAACCAGCCGGGCCGGAACATGGCGAAGCAGCAGAGCAGCAGCACCGCCGATTCCCACAACCGGCTTTTCGCGATGAACCAGTTCATCGTCGCCGCGGCGAAGATGAGGATAGCTGCAACGTTGATGAAGATCACCCACAGCATGTGGGACCAACTTCCGACGTCGATCAGCAGCAGTTCCGGATTAAAGATGAAGACGAAGGGCAGCACCGCGGTGCGCAGCGAATAGAGCGCGCCCTGCAAGCCGGTTGCGATCGGGTCCTCTTTGGAGATTGCCGCCGCGGCGAAGGCGGCGAGGCCGACCGGTGGCGTGATGTCGGCCATGATGCCGAAATAGAACACGAACAGGTGCACCGCGATCAGCGGAATGGCGAGGCCGGCCTGGGCGCCGAGCTCGACCACGACCGGCGCCATCAGCGTCGCGACGAGGATGTAATTGGCGGTGGTGGGGATGCCCATGCCGAGCACGAGCGAGATCGCCGCGATCAGCAGCAGCATCATGATCACGTTTCCGCCCGAGATGAACTCGACGAATTCGGTCATCATCAGACCGAGGCCGGTGAGAGTGATCGTGCCGACGACGATGCCGGCCGTCGCCGTGGCGATGCCGATGCCGATCATGTTGCGGGCGCCGACGGCGAGGCCGTCAATCAGGTCGGCGATCGCGCCCTCCGCCGCTTCGCCGACGTTCTGGCGCCGGAACAGCGCGATCAGCGGGCGACGGGTGGCGACGATGCCGATGATCGAGGCGGTCGCCCAGAAGGCGGACAGACCGGGCGACATCTGCTCGACGGTGAGACACCAGAGCAGGACGACAAGCGGGATGAGGAAGTCGAGGCCGGTGCGGGTCACGTCCCAGGCGCGCGGCAGATGCAGGATCGGCGCGTTCGGGTCATCGATTTCCAGATCCGGGAAACGCGCGGCGTACCAGACGCTCCACACATAGATCGCCACGCCGACCAAGCCGAGAATGAGCGGGGCCGTTTCGCCGAACACGGCGCGGGCGCCTTCGATGCCGTAATAGATCGCGCAGAGCACGGCGATACTGCCGCTGAGGCCGAGGCCCGTGCGCAACAGCCGCGTGCGCGTCGGGGTCGCTTCGCGCGGAATCGGCTTGGAGCCGATCTTCACCGCTTCCAGATGGACGATGTAGAGCAGCGACAGATAGGAGGCGATCGCCGGCAGCGCCGCGTGCTTGATGATCTCGGAATAGGGGATGCCGACATATTCGACCATCAGGAAGGCGGCGGCGCCCATCACCGGCGGCATGATCTGGCCGTTGATCGAGGACGAAGCTTCGATCGCACCGGCCTTCACGCCGGAGAGGCCCGAGCGCTTCATCAGCGGGATGGTGAAGATGCCGCCGGAGACGACGTTCGAGACCGAGGAGCCGGAGACGACACCGTTCAGCGCCGAGGAGACGACCGCGACCTTGGCGGGGCCGCCGCGCAGATGCCCGAGCAAAGCGATCGAGATCTGCATCATCCAGTTGCCGGCACCGGCCTTGTCGAGCAGCGTGCCGAACAGGACGAACAGGAAGACGAAGCTCGTCGAGACGCCGAGGGCGATGCCGAACACGCCTTCGGTCACCAGCCATTGATGGGTGAGGAAGCGGCTGAGCGACGCGCCCTTGTGTTGGACCGCCAGCGGCATGTACGGGCCGGCGAAGGTGAACAGGATGAAGAAGCCGGCGACGAACACCATCGGCAGGCCGAGCGCGCGGCGCGTCGCCTCGAGCAGCAGCAGCATGCCGGCGCCGGCGGTGACGAGGTCCATCATCGTCGGCGTGCCGGGCCGCGTCGCGATCTGGTCGTAGAACAGGAACAGGTACGAGCCGGCGAAGGCGCCGGCGAGTGCCAGCAGCCAATCGACGGCCGGCACGTGATCGCGCGGGGAGGAACGAAAAGCGGGATAAGCCGTGTAGGCGAGGAACAGCGCAAAGCCGAGATGGATCGCGCGGGCCTCGGTGTCGTTGAGAATGCCGACGCCGAAGACGAAGGGCAGGGGCGAAGCGTACCAGAGCTGGAACAGCGACCAGGCGACGGCAACCCACAAGAGGACCTGCGCAGTCAGGCCCGTGGGCTTGCGTCCGCCGGTATCGGCCTCGGCGACGAGTTGTTCCAGATCGACGTCCGCGGTCGCGCTCGGCTTCTGTTCCATACGCCCCTCCGTTCCCCTCCATACGATACGGGGCGCCCGCAGGCGCCCCGTCGCGTGCGTCGCGTCAGGCGATCACTTCAGCCAGCCCTTTTCCTTGTAGTACTTGGCGGCGCCCGGATGCAGCGGCGCCGAATTGCCGTCGGTCACCATCTTGGCCGGGTCGAGATTGGCGAAGGCCGGGTGCAGCTTCTTGAACTCGTCGAAATTGTCGAAGGTGGCCTTCACCAGCGCATAGACGACGTCGTCCGGCACCTTGGCCGAGGTCACGAGCGTGGCGAGCACGCCGTATGTCTCGGTCGGCTGCGGATTGTTGTTGTACATGCCGCCAGGGATGGTCGCCTTGGCGAAGTAGGGATGCTCCGCGACCAGCTTGTCGACGGCCGGGCCGGTCAGCGACACGAGTTTGGCGCCGCAGGTCGTGGTCGGATCCTGGATGTTCGCCGAGGGATGGCCGACCGCATAGAAGAAGCCGTCGATCTTGTCGTCGCACAGAGCCGGGCCGTGCTCGTCCGCCTTCAGCTCGGAAGCAAGCGAGAAGTCCGAGAGCTTCCAGCCCATGGCGCCGAGCAGCTGCTCCATCGAGGCGCGGGTGCCGGAGCCGGGATTGCCGACATTGAAGCGTTTGCCCTTGAAGTCCTCGAACTTCGAAACGTTCGCTTCCTTGCGCGCAAGCACGGTGAACGGCTCGGGGTGAACCGAATAGACCGCGCGCAGATCGCCATAGGCGTTGTCCTTGAACTGGCCCTCGCCCTTGAGCGCCTGGAATTGCACGTCCGACTGGGCCATGCCGAAGTCGAGCTCGCCGGCCTTGATGGTGTTGACGTTGAAGGCGGAGCCGCCGGTTGATTCCACCGAGCAGCGGATGCCGTGGCTCTTGCGATCCTTGTTGAGGAGTCGGCAGACCGCGCCGCCCACTGCGTAATAGACGCCGGTCACGCCGCCTGTGCCGATGGTGACAAAACGCTGCTGCTGCGCCTCTGCCGGTCCGCCCGCCAGAAGCGCCGCGACGCCCGCCGCTGCCATCAATTTCGTACACGCCTTCATGTTACTACCTCCAGTTAAGCCGGCCAATATCGCCGGGCGTCTCGGCGCCTTACGAACAGGCGAGATCAATCATGATCGCGCACGTCCGGCGGCGCAAGTTCATGCCCCGTGCTGAGACTTTCCTTCTTCGATAGCGGTATCCACCGCGTCGCCAAGCCGTTCCACGATGGTGTCGATGGCGGCGGCGTCGACGATGAAGGGCGGCGCCAGCAACACATGGTCGCCGCGTACGCCGTCGATGGTGCCGCCCATCGGATAGACCATCAGGCCGCGCGCCATTGCGGCACGCTTGATCCGCGCATGCAGCTTGATCGTGGGATCGAACGGCGCCTTGGTGGAGCGATCTTCCACCAGTTCGATCGCCTGGAACAGACCGCGGCCGCGAATGTCGCCGACATGGGCGTGATTGCCGAAGCGCTCGGACAGGCGGCGCGCCAGCCGATGGCCGCTCTCGACGACCTTGTCGAGGAGGCCGTCCCGGCGCACCACCTCCTGCACCGCGAGTGCGGCGGCGCAGGCCATGGGGTGGCCCATATAGGTGTGGCCGTGCTGGAAGAAGCCGGATCCTGCGGCGAAGGCGTCGAAGATGCGCTGGTTCAGGAGCACGGCGCCCACGGGTTGGTAGCCGCCGCCGAGTCCCTTGGCGATCGCCATCAGATCCGGTGCGACGCCGTCCTGCTCGCAGGCATGCAGGGTGCCGGTGCGACCCATGCCGCACATGACTTCGTCGAGGATCAGCAGCACGCCATAGCGGTCGCAGATCGCGCGAATGCGTTTCAAATAGTCCGCGACCGGCGGCACCGCGCCGGCGGTGGCGCCGACCACAGTCTCGGCGACGAAGGCGATGACGGTGTCACCGCCGAGCTCGAGGATCTTGTCCTCCAAGGCCTGCGCGGCGCGCGCGGCATAGGCCTCGTCGCTCTCGCCCGGCTGCCGATGACGATAGGCGAAGCAGGGGTCGATGTGATGCGTCTCGATCAGCAGCGGCTGGAATTGGGCGCGTCGCCATTCATTGCCGCCGGTGGCAAGAGCGCCGAGCGTGTTGCCGTGATAGCTCTGCCGCCGCGCGATGATGTGACGCCGCTGCGGCTGGCCGATCTCGACGAAATATTGGCGCGCCATCTTCAGCGCCGCCTCGACCGCTTCCGAACCGCCGCTGACGAAATAGGCGTGCGAAATGCCGGCCGGCGCATCGGCGACGAGGCGATCGGCGAGGCGCTCCGCCACTTCCGTGGTGAAGAAGGCCGTGTGGGCGAAAGCGATCTTGTCGGCCTGGGCGTGCATGGCCGCGACGATATCGGGATGACCGTGGCCCAGGCACGAGACGGCGGCACCGCCCGACGCGTCGATGTAGCGGCGGCCTTCGGAATCGATCAGTTCGATGCCTTCGCCGCCGACGGCCGTGGGCAGCGTGCTTCGGATCTGGCGGTGCAGGATGCGTGTCATGGAAGTTCCCTATCGTCACGCGGCGACCAGTGGACGCGGAAGTCCGCCAGATGGGCCTCGGTGCGATGCAGTGCTTCGAGCGAGCGCGCGCCGCCGCGGCCGGCGACGATCGCGGCGAGGATCTCGCCGACGACGAAGGCGGGCGCCATGGTGTGGAAGAAGGACGGCGAGGTGGTGGAGACCAGCACGGTGCGCTGGGCGAGCCGCGCCAGCGGCGAGAGCGGGCTGTCGGTGACAGCGACGATGGGCACACCGCGGGCGTGGGCGCCCTGCGCGGCCTCGACCGTGGCGCGCGTATAGGGCGCAACGCTGACGGCGCAGAGGACGTCGTTCGATCCGGCATTGCCGAGCGCGTCGACACCGGTGCCCGCGGCACCGTCGAGCAGAACGGCGCGGCCGCCGAGCAGCGAGAGCACGTAGTGCAGATGCCAAGCAACCGGGTGGCTCGAGCGCAGGCCGAGGCAATAGACCCGGTCGGCCTCGGCGAGCAGACGCGCGGCCGCGGACAGGTCTTCCAAAACCTGCGGACTTTGCAGGCGGCCGATCTGGGCGGTGACGGCGGCGATCATGTCGGCGGCGAGAGCGGTGTCGCCGATCGCCTGTTGCTGGACCACCTGTGCGCCGGCTTTCCCCACGAAGCCGAGGCCGCCGTCACGGATCGCGCCGGCATAAAGCTCCCGCACGGTGTCGTAACCGGCAAAGCCGAGGCGCTTGGCGAGGCGGGTCATGGTCGCAGGCTGAACGCCCGCCTGGCGGGCCTGTTCCCGCATCGACAGGAGCGCGACGTCGCTCGGCCGCTCCAGCACGTAGAGCGCCGCGGCCTTCAGCTGCGCCGGCATGGCGTCGAAATCGGCTACGATCCTGTCGGTCAGCGGGCCGGGAACCATGACCGAACTGTGACGCGGGCTGACTGGCGATGCAACAAGTGTTTCATCGGGAGGCAGCGATGATCCACCTGAATCGTCACCCGGGCGGGCGCCAGCCGTATAGCCAGTCGTAGCGGTCGAGCAGCCGCGGACCGCCGAGGGCGCGCAACGCGAGGTTGCGGGCGAAGGCGGCAGGCCCGCGCAGATGATAAATCCGTGCGTTCTCGCGGGCCTCGCGCTGGACTCGCGCCGTGCGGGCGTGCCTAAGGGCCTCGTAGCTGCGGCAGGCGGCCGCCGGATCGCCGCGCTGGGACGCGAGGCGATCCGCCAGGACCGCAGCATCCTCGATCGCCATGGCGCCGCCCTGGGCGATCAAAGGCAGCATCGGATGGGCGGCGTCGCCGAGCAGGGTCACTGGGCCTTCGCCCCAGGGACCGGGCACGGGGGCGCGGTCGAACAGGGCCCATTTCTGCCACCGGTCCGGGATCTGCAGAAGGCGCCGCAATTCGCCGGCCCAGCGCGCATAGTGGGGGAGCAGTTCTTCGCGCCCGCCGGGCACGTTCCAGCCCGGCTCGGCCCAATCATCGGTGACGATGGCAACGAGATTGATCTCGGCGCCGCCGCGCAGCGGATAGTGGACGAAGTGGGCGTCGGGCCCGAGCCAGAGGCGGGTCTCGGGGCGGCGCAGGTCCGGAGCCACCGCATCGGCCGGAACGACGGCGCGCCAGGCACTGCGGCGGGAAAATTGCGGCGGGCCGAAACGGCGGCCGATACGCGACCACAGTCCGTCCGCGCCGATGAGAACTCGCGCACGTTCCTCGTGCCGGCCATTGGCGGTGACAGCCGTCGCGGTGACGCCGATCCCGTCCGCAGCGTAATCGTCGACGCGGGTGCCGAGCCGGATCGCGATGGCCGGATGGCGCACAGCCGCCTCGTAGAGGGCTTGCTGCAGGTCGGCGCGGTGGACGACCCAGTAGGGCGCACCGTATCGGGCGGCAGCATGGGCGCCGAGGGGCAGGCGGGCGAGAACCTCGCCAGAACGGCCGGAACCGATCGCAAGTGCTTCCGGCGCGACGGCGCAGGCCGCGAGGGCCCCGCCGAGGCCCAGCGCGATCAGGATCCGCGCGGCGTTGGGGGACAGCTGGATGCCGGCTCCGGTCGCCTCCAGGCGTTCCGCCTGTTCCAGGACCCGGACCTCAAAGCCGCGGGCGGCGAGGGCGAGGGCGGCGGTGAGGCCGCCGATGCCGGCTCCGGCGACGAGAACCGTCTGCGGCTCCGGCACGGCCGGTCAGGCCGCGTTGGCTTCTTCCCGCAGCGCGCACTCGGCCGGTCGAGCCTCGTTGCCGTGAAGCGACGGATCGTAGCGATAGAGCGTCGAGCAGTAGGAGCAGATGATTTCGTTCTCGTCGCCCATATCGAGGAAGATATGGGGATGGTCGAACGGCGGCTTGGCGCCGATGCACATGAATTCCCGCGCGCCAATGGCGATGGTGGTCACGCCGGGATCGTTGTGGAAGTGCGGAACGACCTTGTCGGCCATCGGAACGCCCCTGCTCAGTCTCGAATACGAATGCGGCGCACCATAACGGCGGGCCGGGCGCTTGCCTAGCACGGTCTGGGCGTCAGGCGCGGGGCGCCGCCCTGCACGGGCGGTATGGATCTCCCTCCCGCCGCAATTATGTCCTAAGGCGGGCGCGAGGACGGAATTGCAGATGCTGTCGAGGCTTGGTCAGAGGGTCGCGGCCGGCGCCGTGGTGGTGCTGGCGGCGGTGGCGGCGGTCGGCCTGCCGCAGGGATATCGCGCCGCGCAGCTTCTGGCAGCCGCGGACGATCCCGCGCGGCTGAGCGACGTCGCGCTCGAAGGCCGGTTCGATGCGGCGACGGCGGAGCGGGAGATTGATGCGGCGCTGGCTGCGGGCGACCCGGAGCTGGCGGCAAGTTTCGTGGAATTGGCACGCGATCGGGCGGTGAAGCTCGATCCGGCGCAGGTTGCGGCCGTCGAAGACGCCGTGGCGCGGGAGGCTGCGCCGGCAGCGGGCGCTCGGCGCTTCGCGCACGGCCTCGTCACGGGCGAACCCGACGATCTGGCGGGCTTGGCCGGCGCGGCGACCGGCGACCTGTTCGTGTTCGGCGATGTGCGCGATGCGCTGCGCGAAGGGGTGCGCATGGCACGCGGCGAAGAGGTCGACGAACTGATTCTTGGGCTCGCCTGCGTGGGACTCACCGTCACGGCCGCGACTTATGCCACGGCAGGGGTCGGGGCGCCGGCGCGGGTCGGCCTCTCGGTGCTCAAGGCGGCGCGCCGGACCGGACGGCTCGGGACGCGGCTCGGAGAAGGTCTGGTGCGCGCGGTTCGGGCCTCGATCGACGGGCCGGCGCTGCGCGAGGGCGTACGCCACGCGGTGCTGCAGCCGGCGCTGGCGGTGCGCAGCGTGCGTGCGGCGGTGAAGACCGACAAGATGCGCGGACTCGTGCGAATGGTCGGCGATGTCGGCCGGATCCAGGGCAAGGCCGGGACCCGGGCCGCGCTCGATGCGGTCAAGCTCGCGGACGAGCCGAAGGACGTCGCGCGGCTGGCGCGGCTGGCGGACGCGAAGGGCGGCAAGACGCGTGCGGTGCTGAAAATATTGGGCCGCGGCGCGATCATGCTGACGACCGGTCTGTTTGAACTGGCGACCGCGGTCCTGGCGGCCATTCTCAACGTGATCGGCTTCTGCGCGGCGGTGAAGGT
>Ga0182741_1002247_pt1 | contig 22984 bp, 23 predicted proteins | sample eDN5th37CBELigOP_FD_128874 | JGI IMG/M metagenome (GOLD analysis project Ga0182741, IMG submission 128874) | Enriched Organic Plus compost microbial communities from Emeryville, California, USA - eDNA 5th pass 37_C BE-Lig OP (version 2) (version 2) ... | reverse complement strand
GGGGCGTTCGTCACCGGCCTGCGCGACGGATGCATCCTCGGAGCCCGCGGATCCGACGGGCGCGTCCTCGTGCCGCCACCGGAATACGACGCGGTGACCCACGAGCCCCTCACCGACTTCGTCGAAGTCGGGCAGACCGGCACGGTCGTCAGCTGGACATGGAACGCGGATCCGCTTCCCGGCCAGCCCTTCGACCGCCCGTTCGCGTGGGCGCTGATTCGTCTCGACGGCGCCGACACCGCACTGCTGCACGCGGTGGACGTCGCCTCGCCCGACGACATGAGCACCGGGATGCGCGTGCGGGTCCGCTGGGCCGACGAGCGTGCCGGCAGCATCCACGACATCGCGGCGTTCGAACCCGGTGAGGCCACGGTCACGGTCACCACCGCGACGGGCGAGCCGGTCACCATGATCACCACCCCGATCGACCTGCACTACCAGCACTCCGCCTCCCCCGAGGAGTCCTGGTACCTGCGCGGGCTCAAGGAGGGCAAGATCATCGGCGGCCGTACCGGTCCCGGCGGCAAGGTCTACGTGCCGCCGCGCGGCGCGAGCCCCACCGACGGTGTGCCGACCAAGGAACCCGTCGAGTTGTCCGACAAGGGCATCGTCACCACCTTCTGCATCGTGAACGTGCCCTTCCTCGGGCAGCAGATCAAGCCGCCCTACGTCGCGGCCTACGTGCTGCTCGACGGCGCCGACATCCCCTTCCTCCATCTGATCCTCGAATGCGACGCCTCCGAGGTGCGGATGGGCATGAGGGTCGAGGCGAAGTGGCGGCCGCGGGAGGAGTGGGACCACACCCTCCGCAACATCGAGTACTTCCGCCCCACCGGCGAACCCGACGCCGACTACGAGACCTTCAAACACCACCTCTAGGAGCAGCGGACACCATGACAGACATCGCAGTCGTCGGCTTCGCACATGCTCCGCACGTGCGCGAGACCTTCGGCACCACCAACGGCGTCGAGATGCTCGTCCCGTGTTTCCAGGAGCTGTACGACAAGCTCGGCATCACCAAGTCCGACATCGGCTTCTGGTGCTCGGGTTCGTCCGACTACCTTGCAGGGCGCGCCTTCTCGTTCATCTCCGCGATCGACGCCATCGGCGCCGTACCCCCGATCAACGAATCGCACGTCGAGATGGACGCTGCCTGGGCCCTCTACGAGGCGTGGGTCAAGCTCGTCACCGGCGAGGTCGACACCGCCCTGGTGTACGGCTTCGGCAAGTCGTCGGCCGGTAACCTGCGGCGCACCCTCTCGCTGCAGCTCGATCCCTATCTCGTCGCGCCGCTCGGCGTGGACTCGCTCGCACTCGCCGGTCTACAGGCCCGCATGGGTCTCGACGCCGGCAAGTGGACCGACCGCGACATGGCGGAGGTCGCGGCCCGCAGCTACGCCACCGCGAAGGACAACGCCAAGTCGCAGCGGTCGGGTGACGTCGACGTCGACGCGCTCCTCGACAACCCCTACGTCGCCGATCCGCTGCGCAAGCACGACTGCGCCCCGATCACCGACGGTGCCGCCGCGATCGTCCTGGCCTCCGGCGACCGGGCACGGGAACTGTGCGAGAACCCGGCCTGGATCACCGGCATCGAGCACCGCGCGGACTCGCCGAACCTCGGTGCCGTCGACCTGACGACGGCACCGTCCGCCCGGGCCGCCGCACAGGCCGTCACCGGCGGCGACACCGCTTTCGACGTCGCCGAACTGCACGCCCCGTTCACCCACCAGGAACTGATCCTGCGCGAGGAACTGGGTCTGGGCGACTCGACGGTGATCAACCCGTCCGGCGGACCGCTGACCGGCAACCCGATGTTCGCGGCCGGTCTCGAACGCATCGGGTACGCGGCGCAGGCGATCATGGACGGCCGGGCCGGACGTGCCCTGGCCCACGCGACGAGCGGCCCTGTGCTGCAACAGAATCTGGTAGCCGTTCTGGAGGGACGCAACTGATGGCCAAGCAACCGGCAGCTGTCCTCGGCACTGGACAGACCCATTACGTCGCCAAGCGGCACGACGTGTCGATGTCCGGCCTGGTCCGCGAGGCGATCGACCGCGCCATGCTCGACGCCCAGGTCGGCTGGGACGACATCGACGCCGTCGTCATCGGCAAGGCCCCCGACCTGTTCGAGGGTGTCATGATGCCCGAACTGTCGATGGTCGACGCCATCGGCGCCACCGGCAAACCGATGCTGCGTGTGCACACCGCCGGCTCGGTGGGTGGGTCCACGGCGAACGTCGCGGCGAGCCTCGTGCAGGCCGGTATCCACAAGCGGGTGCTGGCTGTGGCCTGGGAGAAGCAGTCCGAGTCGAACGCGATGTGGGCGCTGTCCACCCCGGTGCCGTTCACCATGCCCGTCGGCGCCGGCGCCGGCGGCTACTTCGCCCCGCACGTCCGCTCCTACATCCGCCGCTCCGGTGCGCCCGAGCACATCGGCGCGATGGTCGCGGTGAAGGACCGGCTCAACGGCGCGAAGAACCCCTACGCCCATCTCAAACAGCCGGACATCACCCTGGAGAAGGTGCAGTCCTCGCAGATGCTGTGGGACCCGATCCGGTACGACGAGACGTGCCCGTCGTCCGACGGTGCGTGCGCGGTCGTGCTCGGTGACGAGGACACCGCGAAAGCGGCCGAGCAGGCGGGCCGCACCGTGGCCTGGATCCACGCCACCGCGATGCGCACCGAACCGACGACCTACGCCGGGCGCGACCAGGTCAACCCGGAGGCCGGTCGCGTCGCCGCGGCCGCGCTGTGGAAGCAGGCCGGTATCACCGATCCCTACGCGGAGATCGACTGCGCCGAGATCTACGTGCCGTTCTCGTGGTTCGAACCGATGTGGCTCGAGAACCTCGGGTTCGCCCCCGAGGGTTCCGGCTGGAAGCTCACCGAGGCCGGGGAGACGGCCATCGGCGGCCACCTGCCGGTCAACATGTCCGGTGGTGTGCTCTCCTCCAACCCGATCGGCGCGTCGGGCATGATCCGCTTCGCCGAGGCCGCGATCCAGGTGATGGGCAAGGCCGGTGAACACCAGGTGGAGGGTGCACGCAAGGCCCTCGGACATGCCTACGGCGGTGGGTCGCAGTACTTCTCGATGTGGGTGGTGGGCTCCGACCGGCCCACGAACTAAGGAGCATCGCCATGGTCTCGTTCACCGTGGGGGTCGCGATGACCCCGCTCGACCAGCTCAACGGCATCGCGCAGACCGCCGAGGAGTGCGGGTACGCCTCGATCGCACTGCCCGACTCGCTGTTCTACATGGAGAAGCAGAGCGTCGACTATCCGTACACCCCGGACGGTTCGCGCATGTGGACGCCGGAGACCCCCTGGGTCGATCCGCTCATCGCCGCGGCGTCGATGGCGGCGGTGACCTCGCGGATCCGGTTCTACACGCAGGTGCTCAAACTCGGCTCCCGCAATCCGGTGCTGCTGGCCCGGCAGGTGGGGTCGGTCGCGAACCTCACCGGCAACCGATTCGGTCTCGGGGTCGGGATCGGCTGGGCACCGGAGGAGTTCGAGTGGTGCGGGGTGCCCTACGCCAAGCGCGGCAAGCGCGTGGACGAGATGATCGAGGTGCTGAAGCTGATCCTCGGCGGCGGCATGGTCGAACACCACGGCGAGTTCTACGATTTCGACCGGCTGCAGATGAGCCCCGCCCCCACCGAGCCGGTGCCGTTCTACGTCGGTGGGCACACCGACGTGGCGCTGCGGCGCGCGGCGCGGGTCGGGGACGGGTGGACGTCGGCGATGATCGAGTTCGACGATCTCGTGCAGGTCATCACCCGACTGCGCGAGTTGCGCGCCGAGTACGGCCGCAGCGACGAGCCGTTCGAGATCCAGACGGTGTGCGTCGACAGGTTCGGCAGTTCCGGTTACGCGGAACTCGCCGACGCCGGGGTCACCGACATCATCGTGGTCCCGTGGATCTTCGACGGCCACGGATTCGATTCACCGCTCGAGGCGAAGCAGGAGTCGCTGCGCAGGTTCGCCGACAAGTACATTCACGGAAGGGATGCGGCATGAGCGAGGAACATCCGGCACGCGTGGCCGCCCGGGCGTCGCAGGCGGCGGCGAGCGGCAAGCGCAAGGACGAGTGGCTGGCGTTGTTCGCGGAGAACGCGTGCGTCGAGGATCCCGTGGGACCCTCCGGCTTCGATCCGGAGGGCAAGGGGCACCACGGTCGTGAGGCGATCTCGAAGTTCTACGACATGACCATCGCCAACACCGACAAGCTCGAGTTCCTCGTCGACGACGTGCTGGTGTGTGGTGACGAGTGCGTCAACATCGGCACCATCCGCACCACGATGGCGGGCAATCTCATCGATGCCGAGGGTGTGTTCGTCTATCGCGTCGACGAGGACGGGAAGATCGTCTCGCTGCGCGCCTTCTGGGAAGTGGAGCGGGCGATGAAGACACTGCGGCCCGCCTCGTAGGCCCGTCTCGTAGCATCGGCGGTATGTCGACCGCCGGGATCGTTCTCGCAGCAGGGGACGGCTCGCGGTTGGGTGGACGTGCGAAAGCACTGCTCCCCCATCGCGGCCGTCCCCTTCTGCACACCGTGGCCGAGGCGTTGCTCGGTGGCGGGTGCGACGAGGTCGTCGTGGTCGTCGGCGCCTTCGGTGAGGAGGTCGCGGCCGCGTGCCCGGAAGGCACCGTCGCGGTGCGCAATCCCGACTGGGCCGAAGGCATGTCGACCTCCCTGCGCCGTGGCGTCGAGGCCGCGCGGGCCCACGACCGGGTCGTCCTCACCGTCGTCGATTTCCCCGGCATCACCACCGGACTCGTGCGCCACGTGCTGGAAGCACACCGGCCCGGGACGGTGACGCTGCCGGTGTTCGCGGACCGTCCGGGGCATCCGGTGGTGTTCGATCTCGCCGACGCGCGCACCGCGGCCGGCGAGGCCACCGGCGACGAGGGGGCGCGTTCGTTCCTCGCCCGCAACCGCGACCGGGTGCGGCGGGTGGACTGCACCGCCCTGGCGGACGCGGGTGATGTGGACACCTCCGAGGATCTGCGCCGGCTGCGCTGACCCCCCTGACCGGCGTCGGCCGGCACGAAGCGGCCCGTCAGCGGGCCGCGGCGGTACGCAGCTTCTCGGCCCACCGCCCTGCGTCGGTCACACGCAGCACGAGCGCGGTGCGCTTGTGCCCCTCCAGTTCGATGCGCAGTGCCGGCTCCCCGCGCCGCACGGAGACGAGGTCGTTGCGGCCGGGTCCACGCCAGGAGCCGATGTTGCGCACGCCCGGCAGTCCGAGACCGGGGGCGCGGATGCCGCGCACCGCGGACAGACCGTCCTCGAACACCTCGATGTTGCGGATCGACGTGAGCGGCACGTCGACGTTGCCGATGAGTCCGGCGATCTTCTCGAAGGGAGTGAAGCGCACTCGCAGGGTTCCGTTGTCGATGTTCATCGTCGTCATGACAGCGATTATTCTCATTGTTGAGAACAATGTCAACTGTGAGAAGGTCGGAGGGTGGGAGGAGAGGCATGACCACCGCAGAACTGCTGCTGCACCCGGTGCGGCTGCGCATCGTCCAGGCACTGCTGGGCGACCGCACCGCGACCACCGCCCAGTTACGCGCCCTGCTCGAGGACGTCTCGACCGCCACGCTCTACCGGCAGATCGCGACCCTCGTCGACGCCGGCGTACTCGAGGTCGTCTCCGAACGCCGCGTCCGCGGCACCGTCGAACGCACCTACCGTCTCGTCACCGAACGCGCACACGTGACCGGTGACCAGGCCGAGGAGATGAGCGCCGACGACCACCGGCGCGCCTTCCTCGCCTTCACCGCTCAGCTGCTTGCCGACTTCGACGCCTACCTCGATGACCCGGGCCGGCGCCGCATGGTCGAGGACGTCGTGGGCTACCGGCAGATCGCCCTCGACCTGACCGACGAGGAGGCCCTGGCCCTCGTGACGGAGATGGCGCAGCTGTTCGCGCGCTACGCGGAACTCGGCCCGGGGCCCGGCCGACGCCGGCGGTTGATCAGCCGGATCATCGTGCCGGCCCGCGATCCCGGAGACGTTCCCCCGGAGGAGTGAAGGACCCGGAGGAGCAGGACGCGGAACGACGAGGTCCCCGGACACCTCGTGGTGTCCGGGGACCTCACCTGCTCTCGGCTCGGTACTCGACCGTCGCCTCGGCTCGGTACTCGACCGCCGCCTCGGCTCAGTGCTCGACCGCCGCCTCGGCTCAGTGCTCGACCGCCGCCTCGGCTCAGTGCTCGACCGTCGCCTCGGCTCAGTGCTTGACCGGGCATCCTCCCGACGTCTTGTAGTCGACCTGGAACTCCTTGATGCCGTTGAGCCAACCCGACCGCAGGCGGTGCGGGTCACCGATCTTGGTGATGTCCGGGATGTGATCGGCGATCGCGTTGAAGATCAGATCGATCTCCATGCGCGCGAGGTTCGCCCCGAGGCAGTAGTGCGCACCGGTGCCACCGAAGGCGAGATGCGGGTTCGGGTCGCGGAGGATGTCGAACTGGCGCGGGTTCTCGAACACCTCTTCGTCGTTGTTCGCCGAGGCGTACAGCATGACGACGCGGTCGCCCTTCTTGATGAGCTGCCCGCCGAGCTCGACGTCCTCGAGCGCGGTGCGCTGGAACGACGTGACCGGGGTGGCCCAGCGGATGATCTCGTCGGCTGCGGTCTTCGGGCGCTCCCGCTTGAACAGCTCCCACTGGTCCGGATTGTCGAGGAACGCCGCCATACCGTGGGTGATGGCATTGCGGGTGGTCTCGTTGCCGGCCACGGCGAGCACGATGAAGAAGAAGCCGAACTCCTCGGGAGCCAGCTCGTCGCCGTCGATGTCGGCCTCGATGAGCGTGGTGACGATGTCGTCGGCCGGGTTCTCCTTGCGGGCGGCGGCCATCTGGTAGGCGTAGCCCAGCACCTCCATCGAGGCCGCGGCCGGATCGGCGGTGTTGTCCGGATCGTCGTAGCCCGTCATCTGGTTGGACCACTCGAAGATCTTGGCGCGGTCCTCCTGCGGCACGCCGATGAGGTCGGCGATCGCCTGCAGCGGCAGTTCCGCGGCGATCTGCGTGACGAAGTCGCCCTTACCGGCCTGGCAGGCGTCCGACACGATGAGACGGGCGCGGCGGTCGAGCTCCTCGCGCAGGCTGTTGATGGCGCGCGGGGTGAAACCGCGCGCGACGAGCTTGCGCAGCTTGGTGTGCTCGGGGGCGTCCTTGTTGAGCAGGACGTGCCGCTGCAGCTCGATGGCCTCGCGGGGGATGTCGTCGTTGAACCGCGGAATTGCCGTGTTCTCCCAGTTGGAGAACACGTCGCTCCGACGGGAGACCTCCCGGACCTCCTCGTGCCGGGAGACAACCCAGAACCCGTCGTCGTTGAAACCACCGACGTCGGGAGACTTCTTGTTCCACCACACCGGCGCCGTCTTCCGCAGTTCCGCGAACTCTTCGAACGGCATGCGGTCTGCGTACAGATCGGGGTCGGTGAAATCGATGTCCTCGGGGATGTTCGGCTGCGCCACTGATATCTCTCCTGCCCTGGCGGGTACCGCTCGCGTGATGTGTAACACGTTCTAAAACCATTCAAACACAGCCACGCGCATTGGTGAAGGGATCAGCACGTCCAACGGGATAAGTCGGGTTCTTGCCGCTCGGAGAAACCTGTTCTATTTTGCGAAGACCGACCGTAGAAAGGAGCCCGCAGTGGGCACACCAGTCATCGTCGAAGCCGTCCGGACCCCGATCGGCAAGCGAGGTGGATGGCTCGCAGGCCTGCATGCTGCGGAAATCCTCGGCGCCGCGCAGTCCGGACTCGTCGAGCGCGCCGGGATCGACCCCTCCCTCGTCGAACAGGTCATCGGCGGATGCGTCACCCAGGCCGGCGCCCAGTCGAACAACATCACCCGCACCGCCTGGCTGCACGCCGGCCTGCCCTGGCAGGTCGGCGCCACCACGATCGACGCCCAGTGCGGGTCGGCGCAGCAGGCCAACCACCTCATCGCGGGGCTGATCGCCACCGGCGCCATCGACGTCGGCATCGCCTGCGGCATCGAGGCCATGTCCCAGGTCCCGTTGGGCGCCAACGTCGGTGAGAACGCCGGTCCGCGCCGCCCGGAGTCGTGGAACATCGACATGCCCAACCAGTTCGAGGCCGCCGAGCGGATCGCGCGGCGCCGCGGCATCACCCGCGAGGACGTCGACGCTCTCGGTGTGCGCTCCCAGCAGCTCGCGAAGCAGGCCTGGGACGAGGGCCGGTTCGACCGCGAGGTGCTGCCCGTCGTCGCCCCCGTCGTCGACAAGGAGGGCAACCTCACCGGCGAGAAGCAGACCGTCACCCGCGACCAGGGTCTGCGCGAGACCTCCGCGGAGTCGCTGGCGAAGCTGAAGCCCGTCCTCGAGGGCGGTGTCCACACCGCCGGCACGTCGTCGCAGATCTCCGACGGTGCCGCCGCGGTGCTGCTCATGGACTCCGATCGGGCGAAGGCACTCGGGCTGAAGCCTCGCGCCCGCATCGTCGCGCAGGCCCTCGTCGGCGGTGAGCCCGAGTTCCACCTCGACGGCCCGGTGCAGGCCACCGCGAAGGTCCTCGAGAAGGCCGGCATGACCATCGACGATCCTGACCTGTTCGAGGTCAACGAGGCGTTCGCCTCCGTGCTGCTGTCGTGGGCCTCGGTGCACAATCCCGATATGGACAAGGTCAACGTCAACGGCGGCGCGATCGCGCTCGGCCACCCCGTCGGGTCCACCGGCTCGCGGCTGATCACCACGGCGCTGCACGAACTCGAACGGCGCGACGCGTCGACGGCCCTGATCACGATGTGTGCCGGCGGTGCACTGGCCACGGGCACGATCATCGAGCGGATCTGACGTGGGGACCACAGCAGCGCCGAAGGGCCTCGATTCGAAGGCCACCGTCACGATCATCAAGTGGATGTCGCGGTTCAACGTCGCGGCGTACAAGGCCACGAACGGTCGTATCGGCGGGAAGTGGCGGGTCGGCAGTGCGTTCCCGTGGGGGATCCCGGTGTGCCTGCTGACCACGACCGGGCGGAAGACCGGTCGGCCGCGGACGGCGCCGCTGTTGTTCCTCGAGGACGGCGACAAGGTGGTCCTGGTCGCCTCGCAGGGTGGACTTCCCAAGCATCCCTTGTGGTTCCGCAACATCCAGGCGAACCCCGAGGTGACGGTGCAGATCAGGTCGCGGGTGCGGACGATGCGGGCGCGGGTCGCGACCGACGAGGAACGGGCCGTCTACTGGCCGCGGCTGACGGCGATGTATCCGGACTTCGACAACTACCAGTCGTGGACCGACCGGGTCATCCCCGTCGTCGTGTGCGAATGATCTCGGGTCCCATGATCCGTCGGGGACGGGAATACTGAGTCCCGTACTTCCATGCTTCGACGAAGGGATGTCGCACGATGGCAACCACGGATCACGACAAGGTCCTCGACCGGCGGGAGATCGCAGCCGCACTTCTGCGGGCGCTGGAGCGACGTCACGAGGTGCTCGACGTGATCGTCGAGAGTCACGACCGGGCCGAGGCCGTCGCGAAACTGGCCTCGTTGCTCGACACCACGGAGTTCTGTGCCGAAGCCGTGCTGAACCTGCCCTTCCGCCGCCTCACCCGCGCGGAGCGCAAGAAGATCCGGGAGGAACTCGACGATCTCGACGCCGTCCTGCAGTGGACGACGGCGGCGCGTCCCTTCGCGACCGGCGCGCACTTCCGCCTGCGTCCGATCTCGCACAGCGATACCGACACGGCGCTGTTCAAGCAGCGGTGCGCCGAACAGCTCGGAGACGACAGCGACGAGCGGGTCGAGGCCGAGCGGCAGCGCGGCGCGCAGCTGATGGACGACGAGTCCGGGATGTGGCTGGTGGCCGAGGATCTGTCCGGGGACGAACCGAAGCCGGTCGGGTTCGCGTTCGGTGAGCTGACGGGCAACGAAGTGGACGTGCGCATCTGGATCCGTCCGGAACTGCGCAAGCAGGGCTACGGCACCGCGACCCTCAAGCAGGCCCGCAGCGAGCTGGCGGCCTACTTCCCCGGCTCGACCCTGATCGTGCGTACGCCGGTCTAGGACTCCACCCCCGGTGCGCGTTTCCGGTGGTCGCGGCCACCGGAAACGCGCACCGGACGGTTATGCCCCGTAGACCGGGGTGGGTGGCCGGGAACCGGCGATCAGCTTCTCGACGACCGGGCCGAGTTCCTTCGGATCCCACCGGTCGCCCTTGTCGATCACGTCGCCGTGCCGCCAGCCGTCGGCGACGGAGACCTTGCCGCCCTCGACCTCGAACACCCGGCCGGTGACGTCCTTCGATTCGGTGCTGCCGAGCCACACCACCAGGGGCGAGACGTTCTCCGGCGCCATCTCGTCGAAGCCCTCCTCCGGCGGTGCCATCCGCTCGGCCATCTCGCCGCCCGCGCCGACGGTCATGCGGGTGCGTGCCGACGGGGCGATGGCGTTGACGGTCACGCCGTAGCGGGCGAACTCGGCTGCGGCCTGGACGGTGAGCGTCGCGATGCCGGCCTTGGCCGCGGCGTAGTTGCCCTGGCCGATGCTGCCCATGAGCCCGGCACCGGAGCTGGTGTTGATGATGCGGGCGTCGACGGGGTTGCCCGCCTTGGCTTCCGCGCGCCAGTGGGAGATGGCGTGACGCATCGGGGCGAAGTGGCCCTTGAGGTGGACGCGGATGACGGCGTCCCATTCCTCCTCGCTCATGTTGGCGAGCATGCGGTCCCGCAGGAATCCGGCGTTGTTGACGAGCACGTCGAGGCGGCCGAAGTTGTCCAGCGCGGTCCTGATCAGGTTCTCGGCGCCGGCCCAGTCGGCGACGTCGTCGCCGTTGACCACGGCCTCACCGCCGGCGGCGCGGATCTCCTCGACGACCTGCTCCCCCGGCGACTCGCCGGTCGCGGAACCGTCGCTGCCCACGCCGATGTCGTTGACGACGACCTTCGCGCCCTCGGCCGCGAAGGCCAGGGCATGGGCGCGACCGAGACCGCGTCCCGCGCCGGTCACGATGACGACGCGCCCGTCCATCAGTCCACTCACTTCGTCTCCTTCGTTCGGGCCGCTGCCAGGAAGGCAGGGCGTTCGCCGCCGCCGTGGACGGTCAGTGTCGAACCGCTGACGTAGGACGCCAGCGGGGATGCCAGAAATGCCGCGCAGTGGCCGATGTCCTCGGGGGTCGCGAGGCGTCCCATCGGGACGGTCGCGCCGACGGCGGCCACCCCCTCCTCGTCGCCGTAGAACAGGTGGGACTGCTCGGTGTCGACCATGCCCACCACGACCGAGTTCACCCGCACCTTGGGCGCCCACTCCACCGCGAGGGATTTTGCGAGGCTGTCGATTCCGGCCTTCGCCGCGCCGTAGGCGGCGGTGCCGGGCGAGGGCCTCGAGCCGCTCACGCTCGAGATGTTGACGATCGAGCCGCCGGTGTCCTGCTTCTGCATCACCGCGTTGGCGGCCTGTGCGACCAGCAGAGGTGCAAGCAGGTTGAGTTCGACGATCTTCGCGTGGAACTTCGGGCTCGCCTCGGCGGCGAGGGCGTGGGGTGAGCCGCCCGCGTTGTTGACCACCACGTCGAGACGGCCGTGCCGTTCGGCGATCGCGTCGACCAGTGCCTCGACCTGCTCGGGGTCGCGCACGTCGCAGGGCAGGAACTCCGCTTCGCGCCCGTCCACCGCGATCGGCTGTTCGGGCTCGCGTCGCGCGCACGTCACGACGGTGGCGCCGGCGCGCAGGAAGACCCTGCTGATGCCCGCGCCCACACCGCGTACACCGCCGGTGACGAGCACGACCGCGCCGTCGAGTCCCAGATCCATTGATACCTCCGTGTCTCGGGCAGCGAACGTGCCACCGGATGTCACGACGACAACTTACCAAGCAATCGCTTGGTTCGGTACCTGCACTCCCCCCGGGGTCCGGCGACTTGACCCTGACGTAGCGTCAGGGTCGAAGCTTGGAACCATGAGAATCGGCGAACTCGCACAGGCCGCAGGCACCACCGTCCGCGCCGTCCGGCACTACCACCGGCTCGGCCTCATGCCCGAACCCGCCCGCACCCCCAACGGCTACCGCGACTACGGTCTCGCCGACCTGGTGCGGCTGCTGCGCATCCGCTGGCTGGCCCAGTCCGGGCTCCCGCTCGGCTCGGTGGCCACGGTCCTCGGCGGGCACTTCACCGAGGCCGGCGACCGGGACGCGGAGGACGATCTGACCGCCGACCTCGAATCGCTGCTGGAGTCGGCGGACGAGCAGATCCGCAGCCTCCGGGTGAAGCGGGACGCCCTGGCCGCCATCCTCGAACGCCACCGCAACGGTGAACGGCTCTCCCCGCTGCCGCAACCGATCGTGGAGGCCTTCGACGAGCTCGTCGACAGCGAGGACGACCCGCACACCCGCGCGCTGTTCGAACGCGAGCGCGACAGCTGGGAGATGCTGGCGCTGTCGGGTGAGGCCTCACCCGAGTACCTCGACGGACTGGAGACGCTGCTCGACGACCCGGACCGGCATCACGCGCTCGTCACCGTCTACCGCCGGTTCGGGGCGCTCACCGGCCGCGATCCCGAGGAAGCGGCCGACGAGATCGATGCGGTGGCCGAGGGCATGGCCGCGCTGTTCGACGAAAGCCCGCTCGTCGCCGACCTGTTCGGGCCGTGGTCCCTCGAGGCCGCGACGGCGCTCGACACGGACCACGAGATGCTCGCCGAGTTCCTGCCCGACCCCGCACAGCAGGCCGTGGCCGTCGCCTTCGTGCGCCGCGTCGCCGAACGGACCGGCCGGGAAGGAACCCACCGATGACCGGCCGCACCGTCCACCTCGTCCACCGGGCCGCCCTCGTCCTCACCCTGGCGCTGGTGGGCACGAACACCGTGCTGGCGGCGCGGGGGGTGATCGACGTGCAGCAGGCCGTGACCCTCTACCTGTGTGTGGAACTGCCGCTCGGACTCCTCGTGCTCGCGATCGGAGTGCTGCGGGTGCGCGCGCTGCGGCGCTCCGGCGCGTCCTGGTCGCAGGTACTCGACGAGATCGCCGGCCGCACACCGGCCGCGCTGCTGCGGATGGAACTGCGAAGCTACCGGGCGTTGTGGTGGCTCGCGCGGCGCCGGCGCGCCGGCGAGGGCCCCGGCGTCACCGCCATCGGCCACACCCGCGGCACGCTGGCCGTGCCGATCGCCTTGCTGGTCGCGTCGCTCGTCGAGATGACCGCGGTGCACCTGCTGGTGCCCTGGGAGTGGCTGCGGTGGACGCTGCTGATCGTGTCGCTCTACTCGCTCCTGCCCCTGGCGGGACTGCTGGCCGACCGCATCGTCCACCCGCACCTGGTGACGGCCGACGAGTTCGTCCTGCGGTCCGGGCACCAGGTGATCGCCCGCATCGACCCGCGCGACGTGCAGCGCTGCATTCCGCGGCGCCGCTTCGACCGCACCGAGGCCGGGGTGGACGACGACACACTGTTCCTGCCGGGGCCGGACGGTACCGTCCTCGATCTCGTTCTCGCGCAACCGATCGAGGTGCTGCTCCCGGCCTTCCTCGAACATCGGCGCCGACGGGCCCACGTGCAGCGGATCGCACTCCACGTCGACGATCCCGCCGCCGCCCGCGCCGCTCTCACCCCCGTCTCCGCCCGATCCCGGGGGAGCTCCCGGCGATGATCTCCACCTGGGTCATGGCCGGTTACCGGCGATACCGAATCCGGCCACCACGACGTCGGATTCGAGGTCCCCGCCGTCGGGGCCCGAACACAGAAGGAGACCGTCCTGTCGTCGGTGTGCCGGCCCGGCGTAGACGAGATCGAGAAGCCCAGCCCGTTCACCCGGTCCAGGGCCCGACCGGTAATCGATGTGATGTCAGATCATCGATCGCATCATGCCCTGCGGTTCTTCACCGAGCTGGGTGAGCGTCGCGGCGTGGAAGATCGAACCGGGGACGTGGATGGCGTGGCTCAGACCGGCGTGCGCGTCGCGCCAGAAGCGCTGCAGCGGATTGCTCAGCTGCAACGCGCCACCACCGGCCCGCGAGAAGATCTCGTCGACGGCGCGCACGGCCCGCCATGCCGCGGCGACCTGCGTCCGGCGTCCGATCGCGCGTTGCTCGAAGGTGACCTCGATGCCCCGCTCGGTCAGATCCCAGAAGCGGTCGACGGTTTCGAGCAGAGCGGCACGCGAGGCGGCGATCTCCGCCGCGGCGTCACCGAGGCTCGACAGCACGTACGGGTCCTGCTTGATCGCGGTGCCCGACACTGTGACCCGCTCGCGCTGGGACTCGATGTAGCAGTTCAGCGCACCCTCTGCGATGCCGATGAGCGACGAGGTGATACCGAGCGGGAAGATGCACGAGAAGGGGAACCTGTAGAGCGTCTCGTCGCGTCCGGCGTCCTGCCAGGCCACACCGCCCATGACCCGCTCCGCCTTCAACGTTCGATAGGCGGGGATGAAGGCGTTCTCGACGATGAGGTCCTTCGAACCGGTGCCACGCAGTCCGACCACGTTCCAGCTGTCGTGATCGATGCGGTAGTCCGAGCGCGGCAACAGCACATGCAGACTCTGCGGCGGGATGAGCCGGTTCCCCTTCTCGTCGCCGACGGCCGCCCCGATCATCACCCAGTTGCAGTGGTCGGTACCGGAGGAGAACGACCAGCGGCCGTTGAGGATGTAACCACCGTCGACCGGGGTGGCGACACCCATCGGTGCGTACGGGGAGGCGATCCACGTGTCGGGGTCCTCCCCCCACACCTCCTCCTGGGCCTTCGGGTCGAAGAAGGCCATCTCCCACGGATGTACCCCGACGATGCCGCTGACCCAGCCGGTCGCACCGTCCATCGCGCCGATGGCCATGGCGGTCTCCGCGAATTCGCGGGGGTGCGCCTCGAGGCCCCCGAACTCCTTCGGTTGGAGGAGCCGGATGACACCGGCGTCGCGGAGCCTCTTGGCGCTGCGGTCGGTCAGACGCATGAGCTTGTCGCCTTCGGCACCGTCCGCACGGATCTCGTCTGCGAACTCCGAAACGGAGTCGAGCACCTGTCCCATGATCTCTCCAGCTCTGTGAGGTGACACCCGACACGACGTGGTGAGCGTCGGTTCTACGGCATCCGAGGTTTCAGGAGAACGGATCTCGTATCACCGGTTTTCCGCTGAGCGGGAACCCCGCGGGATGTCCGCCCCGGGCGGGACCGGTGGCTACGAGTCGTCCCGGTCGAGGAAGGCGAGCACCGCCGACAACCAGGCCTCCCGGGCCTCGATCATCGTCCAGTGACCGCAGTTGGGGAACACGTGGAGCTCGCCGCGGCGCAGTTCGCGCATGGGGAGCATCGCCATGTCGACAGGGCTGACGCGGTCGTCGCGGCCCCAGGTCAGCAGCACCGGCGCGGTGATCTTGTGGAGCTGCGCCCAGTAGGGTGTGGCATCGGATGCGGCAGCCGCCTTCGCGTTCGCCGCGAAGGCGGCGGTGCTGTACATGCGTCGGGCGATCTCGAGGGTCTTCGGTTCGGTGGCCAGTGCCCACCGCTCCTCGATGAGTTCCTCGGTGACGATCGCGGGGTCGTACACCATCGACCGCAGCCAGCGGACGAGCTTGTCGCGCGTGGGGTCGTCCGTGAACTCCATGAGCAGCCGGATGCCTTCGCCCGGCGCCGGTGCGAAGACCGACCGGCCGGCGCCGCCGATGGTGACGAGCTTCTTCACCCGGTCCGGCTGCGCGATCGCGAACTGCATCCCGACGATGCCGCCCATCGAGTTGCCGATGATCGACACGCGGTCGAGACCGAGGCCGTCGAGGAAGTCGGTCACCGCGACCGACGCCATCGCCATCGGGTGTCCTTCGCACGGGTCGCTCACGCCGAATCCGGGGAACTCCAGGACGAGGCACCGGTAGTGCTCGGCGAGATCGGCGAGCACGCCGCGGTAGTTCCGCCAGCCGGTGACGCCCGGTCCCGATCCGTGGAGCAGCAGGAGCGGTTCGCCCCGGCCGGCCTCGTGGTAGCGGAGGGTCCCGCGGTCGGTCGTCAGTTCCCTCGCCGTGTTCTCATAGGTCGATTCCGTCGCCATGGGACCAGACTTCCAGTGACCCACCTCACGGACCGCACGCGCTCCCGATCACCGGGACGTCCTGTCCACCCGAGGTGCGGTCGGTTGCCCGAGCGGGTGGCGAGCCGTCCGTCGATCTTGTCCAGGTACACGCAGTCGCCGCAGTCGAGCACGGACAGGTGCGCGACCCTCCGGGTGGTCATGTGGAGTTCGTGGAGGAGTGGGCGGTGGATCAGCGGTTCAGCAGCGCCCGCATCGCCGCCGCGGCTCCGCGCACGAGTTCGTCGCGCGGGAATCCGCTGCGCCTGATCGCGGTCTCGTAGTTTCCCCCCGCGACCCACACCGGGCCGTCCGCGAGGTGTTCGAGGCCCTCACGTGCGACGTCCTCCGGTTCGGCGACACGTATGCCGGGGATGTCGAAGTTCAGTCCCGCGCGCACCATCGCCGGGGTGCGGGTGACCCCGAGAACGAGTTCGACGACGTGCACTCCGTGCGGAGCGAGTTCGAGCCAGAGACTCTCTGCGAAGACACGGCTGAACGCCTTCGACGCGGCGTAGATGCTCTGCTGTTCGGCGCCCATGTAACCGGAGAGGGAGCCGAGCAGCATGATGCCGCCGCGGCCGCGTTCCTTCATCGGTCCCCCGAACAGATGTGACAGTTCGATCTGCCGGTGGACGTTGAGGTCGATGACCCCGCGGAAGCCGTCGAGGTCGCCGGTGACGAACTCGTGGCCGTAGCTGTTCGCACCGGCGTTGAAGACGAACAGGCCGACCTCGATGTCCTCCGTCGCCCTGCGGATCTGCTCCACGGCATCGTCGGCGAGCAGATCCAGTGCGAGGATGCGCACCTGCACACCGTTGCTCCGCGCCTTGTCCGCCGTCTCCTCGAGGGGTCCGGGCTTACGGGCGATGAGCACGAGATCGAAACCCGCGCGGCTCAGTTCGTCGGCGAAAGCTGCGCCGACGCCTTCGGAGCCGCCGGCGATGACGGCCCACGGTCCGTACTGCGAGCGATCCAGGTCGAGGGGCTCGGTCATGTCTGGTTCCTTCGGGAAGTGGTCGGAAACGGAAGAGGTCACGGCACGATGGGGGCGCGGATCGGAGTGTCGTCGAAGGCATCGAGGACACCCGAGATCGTGTCCCTCTCGAACTCGAAGCGGTCCGTCGTCGCCGGCGGGGCGTCCACGACATCGACGTAGACCTGCTCGTGCCAGCGACGCAGCTGGTAGACGGGCCCGTCCTCCTCGCACGGGAAGGGGTTGTCGATGCGGATCTCGTTCCGCCGGATCACTGGCCGAGACATTCCGGGGCGGTCACCCGACCCGGGCGGATTCCGCGGCCGGCAGCAGCGCCGTCCGGTCGTTGGCGACGAACTCCTGCTCGATGCGCGCCCGGGTCTCGTCGTCGAGCAGAACGTACTCCGGCGTCCGTCCGACACGCACGTAGACGGGATCGGTGGTGTTCCACGCGACCGCCCGCAGGGGCGCCTTGTTCACCTTGTTGCTGCCCGTCAGGGGGATCCGCTCGGTGAGACGGACGAAACGGGGCCACCACTTGTCACCCATGTCGGGTTGCTCGGTGAGGAACGCGCCGAACGCCGCGAGATCGAACTCCGCCCCGTCCTCGAGTTCGAGGGCGCACATGACCTGGTCCCCGGTCGTCGGGTCGGGTACCGCGAAGACCGGGGCGGACAGGATGCCGGGCATGCGGAGGAGGATGCGTTCGACGGCGGTGGCGGAGAAGTTCTCGCTGTCCACGCGGAGCCAGTCGGCGGACCTGCCCGCGAAGTAGAAGAAGCCGTTCCCGTCGCGGTAGCCGAGATCGCCCGACCAGAAATCCTCCCCCTTGATGCGATCGGCCATCGCCTCGGGGTTCTTGTAGTAGCCCTCGAAAGTGTGCGCGGCACCGCACGCGACGATCTGGCCGACGGCGGCACTGTCGATCAGACGGCCCGACTCGTCGAAACGGGCACGGGGGCATTCCTGCCCCGTCTCCTCGTCGAGGATGCGGACGTCGACGCCGCCGACGGCGACTCCCAGCGATCCGGGCGGTGTGTCGGGGGTGCGGTTGATCCGGAAGACGCCCTCGCTCATGCCGTATCCTTCCACGACCGTGCAGCCGAAGCGTTCGGAGAACCGGGCCACATCGGTCTCGGAGGCCTCGGTGCCGAACGCCAGCTCCAGGGTGCTCGTGCGGTCGCGCGGATCCTCCGGCCTGTCGAGGACGTACGAGAGCGCCCGGCGGACGTAGTTGACGAAGGTCGCACCGTGACGGTGGATGTCCTCGGAGAAACGGCTCGCGGAGAACGTGCGGGTCAGGCAGACGGTCGCTCCCACCCGCACGGCCGTGCCGAGGTTGAGCATGACGGCGTTGCCGTGGAACAGCGGCATGCACAGATAGGTGACCGAATCCTGGCGCATCCGAACACGTTCGGTGAGTGGACCGAGCAGACGCGCCAGGCGTCCCTGGCTCACGATCACGGCCTTCGGGGCGCCGGTGGAACCCGAGCTGAACAGCAGCAGCGCGATGTCGTCCGGGGACGGGATCGTCGCCGGCAGGGCCGCACCGCGGAACGGTGCCAGAAACTCCTCGTACCGCGGGTCGTCGATGTCGAGGATGCGGGTCGGCGGGCAGACCGTGGTCCGTGCCCTCGAGAAGATGGGCGAGCCGGGATTCGGTGATCACCAGATCGATATCGGTGTGCCGGATGTCCCGGGCGACCTCCGGGCCGCTACGGCTGGCGTTGATCCCGACGACGGCGGTTCCCGCGAGCGCACCCGCACCGATCCAGAACACGAAGTCCGGGACGTTCTCGAGCAGCACCCCGACGTGCCGCGGCCGGTCGGCGGGGGCCGGCACGGTGGCCATGATCGCGGCGGCACGGTCCGCGCTCTCCTGCACCACCTCTCCCCAGGTCCACTGCCGGTCGTCGAAACGCAACCCCGCCTTCGGATCGCCGTGACGGGCACGCACCACTTCGGCGAACGTGTCCAACTCTTTCCTCCGGGCAGTTGTGCGGATCAGACGAATGCGGCGTGGCCACCGGACAGGACGGCGCCGGCCTCCGTGACGACGTCGAACCGGGCATCCCTCATGTCCCCCCACGCCCGCACCTGCGCCGTGTCGCCGGGGAAGACGGGTGCCGCGAAGCGTCCCTCCAGTCTCCGCAGGTCGGCAGGGTGGGCTCCGAGCATCTCCGCGAGCGGCAACGTCGTGGCCGCCAGCGTGCACAACCCGTGCAGAATGGGGCGGGGCTGCCCGATGCGGGCGGCTGCGGCGGGATCGATGTGGATGTGGTGCCGATCGCCGGTGAGACGGTAGAGCGCGGCCTGATGGGGGCGGGTGACGAGGGTGCCGACCGCATCGGCCTCCCCCTCCGGCGCAGCCGGCGTCGAGGGCCCCCGCTCGCCGCCGAATCCTCCCGAGCCCGGGGCGAACAACGACCAGGTCGCCACGAAGAAGTCGCTCTCGACGACGACCTCGAAGACCGCCGCCCGCCCCTTGTCCCAGACCTCCCCGACCCGCGCGGACATGGTGATCTCGCCGGACCGCGGCAAGGGTCTCAGCACCTCGAGACTCTGGGAGCCGTGCAGCGCGGTGCTCGTGTCGAATGCGCCGAGCGCGCCGAGCGCGTCGGGCGCCCACTGGGCCAGGGTCAGGGCGAAGGTCGGCAGCACCCGCAAACGGTCCTCGAACACGAGGTCGAGGTCCGTCGCCCCGGCCCCCACGGCGAGTGCGTACAGGATCGCGTCGCGTTCGTCGTAGCCGATCGTGCGGGTGTCCAGCTCGCGGCCGCGCCACTGCGCGGACGACGGTGATGTCGTTACGGTCATTCGGATCGAGGTCCTTTCTCGGGTACGGGGTCCTGCGGTTCGCCCTCTCGTCGGAGCCGTCCTCCACGGAGGTCGAACAGCGCCTGCGCGAGCGTCTTCCATTCGGCACGCACGCGATGGTCGACAGCTGCACCATCGCCGAGTGCAGCACGTCGATCGCGTTGGTCTCGGCCGTGGAACTCGAGCAGTATCCGGGCACGGGGCCGGCGCGACACGCGAGGTCACCGGTGGACCCACCGGTGGTCCACTGCCGGGTCCCCCGCGGGCGAACCGTTCCGATCCGCCCGCGGGTCGTCCGGGTCAGCTCAGGCGTTCGATCACCATCGCCATGCCCTGGCCGCCACCGACGCACATCGTCTCGACACCGAACTGCTTGTCGTGGGTGCGCAGGTTGTTGATCAGGGTCGCGGTGATGCGGGCGCCGGTCATGCCGAAGGGATGACCGAGGGCGATCGCACCGCCGGAGACGTTGAGCTTGTCCTCGTCGATGCCCAGCTCCCGTGCCGAACCGAGCACCTGCACCGCGAAGGCCTCGTTGATCTCGAACAGGTCGATGTCGTCGATGCCGAGGTTCGCGTTCGCCAGGGCCTTGCGGGTGGCCTCGATCGGGCCCAGGCCCATGATCTCCGGCGACAGCCCCGACACGCCGGTGGAGACGATGCGCGCGAGCGGGGTCAGGCCCAGTTCCTTCGCCTTCGTGTCCGACATGATCACCAGCGCGGCGGCGCCGTCGTTGAGCGGGCAGGCGTTGCCGGCGGTGACGGTGCCGTCCGGCCGGAAGACCGGCTTCAGCCGGCTGACGGCCTCGTAGGTGGTGCCCGGGCGGGGGCCGTCGTCGGTGGACACGACGGTGCCGTCCGGCAGGGTCACCGGGCTGATCTCCCGCTCGAAGAACCCGCTCTCGATGGCTTCCTCGGCGCGGTTGTGCGAGCGCACCCCCCAGTGGTCCTGGTCCTCGCGGGAGATCCCGGTGTAGGAAGCGACGTTCTCGGCGGTCTGCCCCATCGCGACGTAGACGTCGGGCAGCAGGCCCTCGCTGCGCGGGTCGGTCCAGGCGGTGCCGCCCTCGGCGAGCTTCGCGCTGCGGGCCTGCGCGGCGTCGAACAGGGGGTTCTTGGTGTCGGGCAGGCCGTCGGCGTTGCCGGTGACGAAGCTCGAGACCGACTCGACGCCGGCGGAGACGAACACGTCGCCCTCGCCGGCCTTGATCGCGTGGAGGGCCATGCGGGTGGTCTGCAGCGACGACGAGCAATAGCGGTTGACGGTCACGCCGGGCAGGAAGTCGTAGCCGAGCTGGACGGCGACGACGCGGGCGATGTTGAAGCCGGACTGTCCGGCGGGCTGGCCGCAGCCGAGCATCAGGTCGTCGATGTCGGTGGGGTCGAGCTCGGGGACCTTCGCCAGGGCCGCGGCGACCATCTGCGTCGCCAGGTCGTCGGGGCGGATGGAGGCGAGCGATCCCTTGCGGGCGCGGCCGATCGGGGACCGCGCTGCGGACACGATCACTGCTTCTGGCATGTCTTCTCCTCGGGGGTCGGGGGTGCTGCGCGAATCCGCGCGGTCGCCGGGCCTGGGTCCGGCGACGATCCTGTGCTAACTTACCAAGCAATCGCTTGGTTCGGTACAGACGTTAGGAACATGCCATGGGCATCACCTCGACCTCCGACAGCGCCGGTATCACCACGGTCACCGTCGACTTCCCTCCCGTGAACGCCCTGCCCTCGCAGGCCTGGTTCGACCTCGCCGAGGCGATCACCACGGCCGGACACGACATGGAGACTCACGTGGTGATCCTGCGAGCGGAGGGCCGCGGCTTCAACGCGGGCGTGGACATCAAGGAAATGCAGGCCACCGAAGGGTTCGACGCCCTCATCGCCGCCAACCACGGCTGCGCCGCCGCATTCTCCGCCGTCTACGACTGCGAGGTCCCCGTCGTCGTGGCCGTCAACGGCTTCTGCGTCGGCGGCGGCATCGGCCTCGTCGGCAACGCCGACGTCATCGTCGCCTCCGACGACGCGGTCTTCGGTCTGCCCGAGGTCGACCGCGGGGCACTCGGCGCCGCAACGCATCTCGCGCGGCTCGTGCCGCAGCACATGATGCGCACCCTCTACTACACGGCGCAGAACGTCACCGCCCAGCAGCTCGAGAGCTTCGGGTCCGTCTACAAGGTCGTCCCGCGCGACCGGCTGGACGCGGCGGCACGCGAGGTCGCCGAGATGATCGCGGCCAAGGACACCCGGGTGATCCGGCGCGCCAAGGAGGCCATCAACCGCATCGATCCGGTCGACGTGAAGACGAGCTACCGCCTCGAGCAGGGCTTCACCTTCGAGCTGAACCTCGCCGGCATCGCCGACGAGCACCGCGACGAGTTCGTCGCGACCGGTAAACCGCGCAGCAATCGCTGACGCATCCACCTCCACAGGAGTTCGAAACACCATGCGTGACAAGAGAATGTCGCTCGATGACGTAGTCGGCGAGCTGCGCAGCGGGATGACCATCGGTCTCGGTGGCTGGGGGTCGCGCCGCAAGCCCATGGCCTTCGTCCGCGCCATCCTGCGCTCGGACCTGAAGGATCTGACCGTCGTCACCTACGGCGGTCCCGATCTCGGCCTGCTGTGCTCCGCCGGCAAGGTGAAGAAGGCCTACTACGGCTTCGTCTCCCTCGACTCGGCACCGTTCTACGATCCCTGGTTCGCCAAGGCCCGCACGGGCGGCGAGATCGTCGCCCGCGAGATGGACGAGGGCATGGTCAAGTGCGGTCTCGAAGCCGCCGCCGCCCGCCTGCCCTTCCTGCCCATCCGGGCCGGTCTGGGTTCGGCCGTGGTCGACTTCTGGGAGGGCGAGCTGAAGACCGTCACCTCCCCCTATCCCGGCCCGGACGGCACCGAGACCCTCATCGCGATGCCGGCCCTGAACCTCGACGCGGCGTTCGTGCACCTCAACATCGGCGACAAGCACGGCAACGCCGGTTACCAGGGTGTCGACCCGTACTTCGACGACCTGTACTGCATGGCCGCCGAGCGGCGCTACCTCTCGGTCGAGAAGATCGTCGAGACCGAGCAGCTCGTGAAAGAGATTCCGCTGCAGCAGCTCCTGCTCAACCGCATGATGGTCGACGGTGTGGTCGAAGCCCCGAACGGCGCCCACT
>Ga0182741_1002244_pt1 | contig 22996 bp, 24 predicted proteins | sample eDN5th37CBELigOP_FD_128874 | JGI IMG/M metagenome (GOLD analysis project Ga0182741, IMG submission 128874) | Enriched Organic Plus compost microbial communities from Emeryville, California, USA - eDNA 5th pass 37_C BE-Lig OP (version 2) (version 2) ... | reverse complement strand
CGCGACCTGCTCAACACGGCCTGCGAGTTCATCCTGCATCTGGAGCGGGGCAAGCTGAAGCTCTACACCGGCGGCTACGACACCTTCGTGGAGACCCGCGCGGCGGCGCGCGCCAACGACCTGGCCTTCGCCAAGAAGCAGGAAGCGGCCCGCGCGCATATGCAGAAATTCGTGGACCGCTTCAAGGCATCCGCCGCCAAGGCGCGCCAGGCCCAGAGCCGCGTCAAGATGCTGGCCAAGATGGCGCAGGTGGAAGTGCCGCCGGACGAGTTCGTGGCGCCCATCCGCATCCCCAAGGCGACCGAGGCCTCGCCGCCCCTGATCACCATGGACCGCGTCAGCGTCGGCTATGAGCCCGGCAAGCCGATTCTGACCAATCTTTCCTTCCGCTTCGATCCGCAGGACCGCGTCGCGCTTCTGGGAAAAAACGGCAACGGCAAGTCCACCATGGCCAAGCTGCTGGCGGGCAAGCTTTCGGCCATGGCGGGCGAATTCACGCCCGCGCGCAAGCTGGTGGTGGGCTATTTCGCCCAGCACCAAGCGGAAGAACTGGATACGTCCATCACGCCGATCCAGACGCTGCAGAATCTGCGCCCCAAGCTGACGCCGGAGCAGGTGCGCACCCAGTTGGGCGGCTTCGGCTTTTCCGCCGACAAGGCGCAGACGGCGGTGGGCAAGCTGTCGGGCGGCGAGCGGGCGCGGCTGATGCTGGCGCTGACCACGCTGGACAAGCCCAATCTCCTGATCCTGGACGAGCCCACCAACCATCTGGACATCGACGCGCGCAACGAACTGTTGACCGCGCTGAACGATTTCGACGGCGCGGTGATCCTGGTCAGCCATGACCGCCGCCTGATCGAGGCCACCGCCGAGACGCTGCTCCTGGTATCGGACGGCCAGGTGAAACCTTTCGAGGGCGACCTGGACGACTACCGCAAATTCCTGCTGACCGGCGACAATGCGCCCACGCGGCGCGAGGCGGTGGCGCAGAGCGCCGGCGCCGCGCTCAGCAAGGGCGAGCAGCGGCGCCTCAACACCCGCAAGCGCCAGAACCTCAAACCGCTCAAGGACAAGGTGGACGCGGCGGAATCGCAGATCGCGCTGTTGAACGCCGAGATCGCCAAGCTGGACAAGGCCCTGGCCGATCCCTTGCTCTTCACGCGCGATCCCGCCAAGGGCAGCGCCGTCTCGAAGAAGCGGGCCGACGCCGTGCGCAAGCTGGAAGCGGCGGAGAAAAGCTGGATGGCGGCGCAGGAAGAATATGACGCCGCCATGGCGGAGGGGTAACGCGAGCCCTGGCGCGAGAGATTTTGCGGCGTGAGCAGGAGCGTGACGCACCGCCCTCGGCCACTTTGTGGCCTCGAAGCGGGGCAAGCTTTTCTAGGCTCACGAAGTTCGCCAAGAAAAGCTAAGCCAAAGATCCGCGCTACCGCAAATTCTGCCTGGCGATCTTGACCCACTCGGTCTGGCGCGAGCGGTAATGGCTGGGCGCGTCCTCCACCGACTCGATCGCCTCGCGGAACAGGGCCTGGGCGCGGCTCTCCTGGCCCAGCTTCTGCAGAAGCAGCGCGAAACGCACCCGCGCCTCCTCGCCCGGATAGCGCGGCGCAACCTTTTCATACTGCGCCACCGCTTCCTCGGTCCTGCCCTGCGCTTCCAGCGCGCGGGCATAATCGAGCTCGCTGTCGGTGTCGAACGCCTTGGGATCGAGCGCCTTCAGTTTCAGGAACCATTGCTCCGACGCCACCGGATCGCCCGACAGGAGCTTGGCGCGCGCCATGCCCTTGAGCAGGGTGGGATCGCCCTCGCCCAACGGCCCCGCCATGGCGCTTTCATACAGCGCCACCGCATCGGCATAGAGGCCGCGCTTCAGCGATTCCTCCGCCAAGGCGCGCTTGGCGTCCACCGAGCCGATGCGCTCGACATCGCGCTTGGCCTCGCGATAGGCGCGGCCGGGATCGGCCACCTCCTTGAGGCTGGCCTTGAACTTGCGCGCGCCATGGCTGCCCAGGAAATCGGGCAGGACGGCCAGGAAGAGATAAGCCAGCCACACCGCCACGGTGGCGTAGAAGCTGAGGAACGAGGCCATCGCCAGGCCCAGCAGCCAGAGCGGCGAGCGGCCGCTGCGGATGATGTGCCAGGCCATCGCCAGGCTGATCAGGAACATGCCGATCATGATCGGATTGAAGAAGTTCAAGGCGGTCCCCGGCTTCAGTTCTGCTTTTCGAATTTCCCGGAAGGGCTTTCCTTCCAGTAGGTGACGTCGTGCCCCGCGTCCCTGGCGTCTTTCCAGCTTTTGCGGGCCGCGTCCAGTGCGTTCGGATCGCGCCCGTCGAAGAGAAGGACGATGCGGGCCAATTGGGACAATTTCGCGTCCGACCAGTCGGGCTGCGCCCCGCCGACGCAGAAGAGGATCTGCGCCGCGTTGGGATTGCCCTCCTCCACCGTGATCAGCACCGGCTGGCGCGCCGCCTCGCCGTCACCCAGTTGCGCATGCGGCAGGAAGGACTGGTCGTCATAGGTCCAGAGCAGCGTGTCGAGCGCGTCGGCGCGGTCGGCGCTGTCGGCGCGGATCAGCGCCCGCCAGCCGCGCTGGCGTGATTTCTCGATCAGGCCGGGCAGCACGTCCTCCAGCGAACGGCGTTCCAAGTGATAGAAAAGCGTCTCGGTCATGCCGCCGCACCTCCCCTCCCCCTTGAAAGGGGAGGGCATATCATGCGCGCCCGCGCATGATGCGGGTGGGGGTGAATCCCGGCCCGCGGCGTTTCCCCCTCCTCCAACAAGGGGAGGGCGAAGAATTGTGCGCGCTTACGCTTCATAATGTTCCAGCACCAGCCGGTTGAGCAGCCGCACGCCCCAGCCGGTGCCCCAGCTCGGCACGGTCGGTTTCTGCTCGCCATCCTGCCAGGCGACACCCGCGATATCGAGATGCGCCCAGACCGTGTCCTTCTCGATGAAGCGCTTGAGGAACTGGGCGGCGGTGATCGAGCCGGAATTGGGCCCGCCGATATTCTTCATGTCGGCGATCTTGGACTTGATCATCTTGTCGTAGAAGGGATCGAGCGGCAATTGCCAGACCCGCTCGCCGGTATAGCGCCCGGCCGCCTGCAGGCGCCGCACCAGCGCGTCGTCATTGGCGAAGACGCCCGCATGCTCGAAGCCCAGCGCCTGCACGATGGCGCCCGTGAGGGTGGCGAGGTCAATGACGAATTTGGGCGCGAAGCGGCGCTGGGTATAGGTCAGCGCGTCGGCCAGCACCAGCCGCCCCTCGGCGTCGGTGTTGAGCACCTCGATGGTCTGGCCGGAAAGCGAGGTGATGACATCGTCGGGCCGCATCGCGTCGGGGCCGGGCATGTTCTCCACCAGGCCGATCACGCCCACCGCATTGACCCTGGCCTTGCGCGCCGCCAGCGCCAGCATCAGCCCGGTGACGGCCGCCGCCCCGCCCATGTCGCCCTTCATGCCCATCATGCCCGCGCCGGGCTTGAGCGACAGGCCGCCGGAATCGAAGCAGACGCCCTTGCCGACAAAGGCGATGGGGGCGCTCTTCTTCCTGCCGCCCTGCCACTGCATCACCACCAACTGGCTCTCGCGCGCCGAGCCCTGGCCGACGCCCAGCAGGGCGCCGAAGCCCTGCTTCTTCATCTCGGCCTCGCCCAGCACCTCGATCTTCACCCCCAGCCCGCTCAGGCGCGCCCTGGCGCGGCGGGCAAATTCCTCCGGGTACAGAATATTCGGCGGCTCGTTGACCAGGTCGCGCGCCAGGAAGATGCCGTCGGCCACCGCCGCCAGCCCGGCATGGGCCTTGCGCGCCGCCGCCGGTTCGGGCGTCAGCACGGTGAGCGATGTCAGCTTGCGCTCATACTCCTCCAGATTCCTGGTGCGGTACTGGTTGAAGGCATAGGAGCGCAGCCGCGCGCCGAAGGCCAGATGCGCCGCCAGTTCCGCCTTCTTCACCTTGCAGCCCTTGGGGACGTCGATCTGCAGCGTGGCGGTGCTTTCGCCCGTGCCCTGCAACCGGGCGACGATCTGCGCCCCGATGGTTTCCAGTTCCTTCTCGTCCAGCGCCTCGGGCTTGCCCAGCCCCACCAGCAAGAGGCGCGAGGCGGCCAGCCCCGCGGGCGCCAGCACCTCCACCATCTGGCCCGGCGCGCCCTTGAAGCGCGCGAAGGAAAGGGCGCGGTTCAGCGCCCCGCGGCTCGCCTTGTCGGCCGCCAGCGCCGCGGGTAGAAGGGCCCCGCCCTCAACCGCCGCGACCACCCAGCTTCCCGCCTCGACGGAGGCCGGGGTGGCAAAGGAAATATCCATGAAAAAGCTCCTGTTGAGGCGGTTGGCGGCGGGGCGAAAAGCAGTGCTAGTTTAGGGCGATTTGGGAGACGGACGAAAGATGGCGACAACAGGCGCCTTTGCCCCTGCGCCGCCCGCACGCGCCCGCCCCGGACGCGGCCTCAAACCCTCGCGCCTGTCTCTCTATGTCCTCGGCCAGTTGCTGGGGCCGGTGGCGATGCTGGCCCTGCTGCTGACCAGCGTGGTCTGGCTGGTGCAGATCCTGCCCCTGCTCGACCTCGTCATCAATCGCGGTCAGTCGGCCTTCACCTTCCTCTACCTCGTCCTTCTGCTGCTGCCCACGCTGCTGACCATCATCCTGCCCATCTCTTTCTATTTCGGCACGCTGGCGTCGCTGCAGCGCCTGTCGGGCGACAGCGAACTGGTGGTGATGGCCTCGGCGGGCTATTCCCTGCGCCAGCTCGCCATGCCGGTGCTGACCGCCGCCGCCATCGTGATGGCGCTGACCTATCTGTGCAGCCTCTATCTGATGCCCGCGGGCCAGCGGGCGCTGCATGCCAAGGAAGTGGACATCCGCGCCGATATCGGCGCCGCCCTGCTCAACGAGGGCCAGTTCAACAACCCGGCCAAGGGCCTTACCGTCTTCATCCGCCGCCTCGACGCCGATGGCGGCATCTCCGGCATCCTGGCGCATGACGGGCGCGACCCGGAGCGCCCGCTCACCTATATCGCCGCGCGCGGCCAGATCGCCCAGACCGCGGCGGGGGCACGGCTGGTGCTGCTCGACGGCACGCTGCAAAGCGGGCGCGGCCGCCAGCTCTCCACCCTGACCTTCGACCGCTCGGTGGTGGACCTCGACCAGTTTGCCGCCCAGACGCAGGATTCGGTGCGCCGCACCTCCGACCGCTTCCTGGACGAGCTGCTCTGGCCGCAGGAGCGCACCGGCCTGACCGACCGCATCCGTCACGGCTTCATCGTCGAGGCGCATAACCGCCTGTCGCAGCCGCTCTATTGCATCGCCTTCGGCCTGATCGCGCTGGCGGCGGTGGTGCGCGGCCGCCGCCAGCGCGGGCCTCTGGCGTTGCGCCTGACCATGGCCTCGCTCTGCGCCATCGGCCTGCGCATCGCCGGTTACGGCGTGGCGGGCGCGGCGCAGAACCAGCCGCTGCTCCTGCCGCTCTTCTATGCCATCCCGCTGGGCGGCGCGGGCCTGGCGGCGCTGGTGCTGGCGGGCTACAGCCCCAGCGCCATCCTGGCGCGCCGCCGCGCGCAGGCGGTGAACGCATGAGCTGGTCCTGGACGCTCTACCGCTATCTGGCGACCCATTTCCTGGGCAGCGTCATCGCCATCTATGGCGTCTTCCTGACGCTGGCCTTCTCCGCCGGGATCGTGGACCTGCTCAACCGCACCGCCGGGCGCGGCGTCAGCACCGCCGCCGTGATCGGCATGGCGGTGCTGCAACTGCCGGACCTGGGGCTGAAAATGCTGCCCTTCGCCATCCTGGGCGGCGGCGTCTTCTCCTTCATCCGGCTGGCGCGCAGCCAGGAACTGGTGGCGAGCCGCGCCGCCGGAATCTCGGCCTGGGATTTCCTCACCCCCGCCATCGCCATGGCGGTGCTGATCGGCCTCCTCACCGTGACGGTGGCCACGCCCGTCGCCTCGCGCATGTTCGCCGAATTCGCCGAGCTGGAGGCGCGCAACATCAAGGGCCAGTCCTCGCTGCTGGCGGTGTCGGAGAACGGCGTCTGGCTGCGCCAGGGCGACCAGACCGACCAATCGGTGATCCATGCCATCACCGCCGCCCAGCAGGGCGAGCGGCTGGAGGACGTGATGGTGCTGCGCTATCGCGGCGACGCCTTTTCGGGGCGCATTGATGCCGCCTCGGCCCAGTTGCGTGACCGGCATTGGGAACTGAACGATGCCTGGGTTTCGGGCGGGGACGGCGTGCCGCGCCATCATGCGCGCTGGCAATTGCCCACCACCCTGACGCCCAGCCAGATCCAGGAAAGCTTCATCGCCCCCACCGCCCTGTCTTTCTGGGAGCTGCCCGCCTTCATCCGGGCGGCGCAGGCGGCGGGCTTCTCGGCCCTGCGCTACCGCCTCTATTTCTATTCCCTCTGCGCCCTGCCCGCCCTGTTCGCGGCGATGGTGTTCATGGCCGCCAGTTTTTCGCTGCGTCCCCCGCGCGAGGGCGGCGTCGCCAAGGCCATCTTCTTCAGCATCGCGGCGGGCTTCGCGGTCTATTTCTTCGGGCGGCTGACCGAGACGCTGGGCCGCTCCGGCGCGGTGCCGATCCTTCTGGCCGCCACCGCGCCCGCCATCGCCTCCATCCTGATCGGCATGACACTGGTATTTAGCCGGGAGGACGGCTAGGTGCTTGCCCGTTTCGCCGGCGCCGCGCTTCTGACCACGGCGTTCGTCCTGCCCGCTCTTGCCCAGACACCGCCGCGCGCGGCCGGCAGCGACCGCCAGGTGCTGCTCCAGGCCGACACGGTCGAGTATGACAGCAACGCCCAGACCGTTTCGGCCATCGGCAAGGTGGAAATCCGCGACCAGGGCCGCATCCTGCTGGCGGACCGCGTCACCTATGACCAGCGGCTGGACCGCGTCACCGCCAGCGGCAATGTCAGCCTCACCGACACGCAGGGCAATGTCGCCTTTGCCGATGCGGTGGTGCTGACCGACGGCATGCGCAATGGCGCCCTCACCGGCTTCGGCGCCCTGATCGGCAAGAGCGGGCGGCTGGCCGCCGCCAGCGCCGCGCGCAACGGCCAGGTGATCGTCGCCACCCGTGCTGTCTACAGCCCCTGCGAAATCTGCAAGGAGGAAGGCCGCCGCGTGCCGCTCTGGCAGGTCAAGTCGGAGCGTGTGGTCTATGACCAGGCGGCGCAGAAGGTGCGCTTCCGCAATGCCAGCCTGGAGGCCTTCGGCGTGCCGATCCTCTGGTCGCCCTATCTTTCCATGCCGGACCCGAACCTGCGCTATTCCTCCGGCTTCCTGACGCCCGATATCGGCAATTCCAGCAAATACGGCTATTTCGCGCGCGCGCCCTATTATGTCGCGCTTTCGCCTTCGCGCGACCTGACGCTGTCGCCCATGATTTCCAGCCTGGGGGGCGAGATGGTGGAGCTGGAATACCGCCAGCGCTGGAACAATAGCGGCCTCTGGTTCCGCGGCAGCCTGGCGCACAATGCCGATGGCGGGCTGGGCGGCGGCGGCGCGGGCCCGCAATTCTACGATCATCTTTTCGGCGCGGGCCGCATCGCCTTAGGCGGCAACTGGCGCACCGGCTTCGACATCCAGCTCACCAACAATGACGGCTATATGCACTTCTACGACATCTCCTTCCTGGACAGGCTGACCTCCAGCCTGTTCCTGGAGAATATGACGGGCAGAAGCCGCCTGGCGCTCACCGGCTATTTCTTCCAGGGCCTGCGCTCCACCGACGTCACCGCCAACATCCCCCATGCCGCGCCACTCCTGGAATACAGCTTCATCCCGGAGCGCAACGTGCTGGGCGGACAGTTCCGCTTCGACCTGAACGGCGTGGCGCTGACGCGCGGCAGCGGCGTCAACCAGCAGCGCCTGACCGGCGAGATGCGCTGGCGCCTGCCCCTGATCCTGGCGGGCGGCCAGCTCTGGAGCTTCACCGCCTCCCTGCGCGGCGACGGCTATCGCCTGGAATCGCCGGTGGCGACGCCGGTGCTGCCCATGGGCGATAGCTGGGTCAGCCGCGCCATCCCGCAACTGGCGCTGGACTGGCGCTGGCCCTTCATCGCCGAAGGCCGGGCCGGGCGCTCCTATGTGCTGGAACCCATCGTGCAGTTGGTGGCGCAGCCTTATGGCGGCAACCCCGTCACCTTGCGCAACGAGGACAGCACCGACTTCGAATTCAGCGACATGAACATCTTCTCGGCCAGCCGCCTTCCGGGCTACGACTTGGTGGAGAGCGGCTACCGCGCCAATGTCGGCCTGAATGCCGAGGCGCTGTTTCCCGGCGGCTCGGTGCAGGCGATGGTGGGCCAGACCTTCCGCCTCAAGCCCGATCCGGTGCTGGCGGCCTTCGCCGGCACGGCCGGGACCGCGTCTGACGTGGTGGGCCGCCTCAGCTTCAAATTCTCGGATTTCAGCCTCAACCAGCGGATCGACTTCGACCGCCGCAACGGCTCGATCAACCGGCACGAGGTCTATCTCACCGGCACGCGCGGGCGCTCCTCGATGCAGATGTCCTATGTGCAGCTTCCCGCCGTCGCGGCGCTGGGCCTGCCCCGGCGCGAGGAGATCAACGGGCAGATCGACGTCAATATCTGGCGCAACTGGCAGGTCTTCCTGGCGGCCCGGCGCAACGTGCAGGGCGGCCAGATGCTCGATGCCGAATATGGCCTGGGCTATGAGGACGAATGCCTGGGCATCTCGCTGGCCTACCGGCGCAAATACACCCAGGACCTGATCCTGGGCCTGCCGCCCTCGACATCGGTCGTGCTGCGGCTGAGCTTCAAGACCGGCGAAGAGCCGATCCGGCGCTTCAGCCTGTTCCCGCAGGACGTCTTTGCGAACACCCGGCGTTAGTTTGATGACCCCCATCCGTCGCAACTCGGGTTTGCCTTCGGCAAACACCTCGGTGCGACACCTTCCCCCTTCCTGGTGCTTTCGCACCGAAGGGGGAAGGAAGCTGGTCGCCCGGCGGCTGCGCTGCCGGGCTCGAGATTCCTGAAGAGCCCAGGCGGTTCCCTGCTGCCCTGCGAGGTCCGGGCACCGGTTCCCGTCATTTTCCGCCGATTTCCGTGGCTTAGGCCGCCTTGATCGGCCCGGCAAATTGCTTATTCTGGCAACCGGTTAGGGGGCGGATGACCGGCTTCGGTGGGAAGCGCTCTTGAAGGCGCCCCGATCCGCCCCAACAAAGCGAAAAGCGAGTCGTCAACGGTAGCATGCGTCTGATCAAGACCCTTTTCCTGGGCGCCACGGCGCTGACCTGCGCCAGCCTTCCGCTCAAGGCCCAGACCGCGCCCGCCGTGCCAGCCGCCCCGGCTGCGGCCGCGCCCGCCTTCGCTCCGGCGCCCGTCACCACGGCCGCTGCCGCCGCCAGGCCCGCACCGGCCACCGGCGGCACGACCGGCGCCGCCGGCCCGACGGTGGACAGCAACGGCATCGCCGCGACGGTGAACGAGCTTTCGATCTCCGACTATGAGCTCAACCAGCGCGTCGCCTTCATGATCGCGGTTTCCGGCTTCAAGCCCACCGATGCCGACATCAAGCGCATGCGCGAGGAGATGCTGCGGCGCCTGGAGGACGAGAAGATCCAGCTTCTGGAGGCGCGCCGCCGCAAGATCACCGTCAGCCCGGTCGAGGTGAACAAGCGCATCGAGGAGTTCCTCAAGGACAACAACTCCACGATGGAGCAGCTCACCAAGGTCCTGAACGAGGCGGGCAGCAGCATCGAGACGCTGCGCAACCAGTATATCGCCGCCATCGCCTGGCAGCAGGTGGTGCAGCAGGAATTCCAGAGCGAGATCGTGATCACCCCCGCCATGGTGGATGACGGCCTGCGCCGCGCCCTGGAAGGGGCGAACAAGCCGCATTACCGCGTCTCCGAAATCTTCCTGCCGGTGGACCGGCCCGAAGACGAAGCCAATGTGAAGGCGCTGATCGAGGATATCGAGAAGCGGCTGCGCGGCGGCTCGGCCTTCCGCAACATGGCGCGCCAGTTCAGCCGCAACCCCTCCGCCGCGGCGGGCGGCGACATCGGCTGGGTCTATGACGGCCAGCTCGATCCGGAGCTCAACAAGGTGGTGGCGTCGCTGAAGGTGGGCGAATTGTCCAAGCCCATCCGCGCCCGCGGCGGCTGGTATCTGCTGGGCCTGCAGGACCGGCAGGAGCCGCTGGGCACCGACGTCAATGTGGTCGAAACGCCGGAGCCGTCGGGCCCGCCCGGCACGCTGCCCCTGGCGCGCCTCCTGCTGCCGCTGCCGCCGGGCGCGCCGCAGAGTGCGGTGGACAATACGGTGAAGGCCGCCATGCAGGTGCGCCAGATCGCCGAAAGCTGCGAGGCGCTGGAGAAGATTTCACACGACCCCGCCCTCAAGGGCAGCGTGTTCATGAATCTGGGCCATCCCAGGCTCGCCGACCTGCATCCCGAGCTGCAGAAGGCGCTGGCCGAGACCAAGTCGGGCGAGGCGGCGATGCCGGTGGTGCTGGACGCGGGCGTGGAGCTTTTCCTGCGTTGCGACAAGCGCGCCCCGCCGCCGCGCCAGGTCTTCAAGGTGCCGACGCGCGAGGAAATCCAGGACCGCCTGTTCCAGGAACAGATCGCCGCCCTGGTGCGGCGCTATATGCGCGACCTCAAGCGCGAGGCCAGCATCGAGCGCGAGAGCGACAACAAGATCATCGACGCCGCGCTGGTGAAATGAGCGGCCGGGTGCCCGCGGGCACGGCATGACGCCGCCTCTACCGCCGCTTCGGGATGTCATTGCCGCTCATGGCCTGGCGGCGAAGAAGTCGCTGGGGCAGAATTTCCTGCTCGACCTCAATCTCACGGCCAAGATCGCGCGCGCCGCGGGCGCCCGGGAAGGCGGCGACTTCTATGAGGTCGGCCCCGGTCCCGGCGGGCTGACGCGGGCGCTGCTGGAGGAAGGCGCGGCCCGCGTGGTGGCGGTGGAGCGCGACACACGCTGCCTGCCCGCGCTGGCCGGGATCGCGGCGGCCTTTCCAGGGCGCCTGGAGGTGATCGGCGCCGACGCGATGACAATGGACGAGGCGGCGCTCTTTCCCCATGGCGCGCGCATCGCCGCCAACCTGCCCTACAATGTGGGGACTGCCCTGCTGATCAAATGGCTTACGGGAGCATCGGCCAGCAAAAGTGCGCCGGGCAGCGCCGAAGACACAAGGACCGGCGAACTTTTGCGTCCGGACGTGCGACCCAATCAAGACTGGACTCCATTCTGGAAAAGCTGCACCCTGATGTTCCAGAAGGAAGTGGCGCAGCGCATCGTCGCCCGCCCCGGCACCGACGCGTATGGCCGCCTGTCGGTGCTGGCGGGCTGGCGCGCCACCGCCCGCATCCTGTTCGACGTGCCCAGGCAGGCTTTTGTGCCGCCGCCCAAGATCACCTCGTCGGTGGTGCGGCTGGAGCCGCGGCCCACACCGCTGGCGCCCTGTGCCCTGAAAGACCTGGAGCGCGTCACCGCGGCCGCCTTCGGCCAGCGGCGCAAGATGCTGCGCCAGAGCCTCAAGAGCCTCGCGCCGGACGCCGAGGCGCGCATCGCCGCAGCAAACCTCGATCCCACGGCGCGGCCCGAAGACCTGCCGGTGGAAGCCTTCGCCGCGCTGGCGCGCGCCTTCGCCTAACCGAAAACCTTGCGCAACAGATCGGTAGTGCGCGCCGCCGGATTGGTGCGGATCGCCCGCTCCTCCGACGCCACGTAATAGAACAGCCCGTCCAGCGCCTTGCCCACCGTGAAGTCGGTGAGGTCGAAGCCGCCCGCCATCTGGCCGAGCAGCGGCATCTGCGCCACCCGCGCCTGCACCGAGGCCCAGGCCTTCATCGCGCCCGCGCCGCTGAGGGCCGAGCCGACGATGGGGCGGAATTCCTTCGTCAGTTGCGGCGTGGTGGTGCGCTTGAAATACTGGGTGGCCGAATCCTGCGGCCCGGTCAGGATGGCGCGGGCATCGTCGAAGGTGATGCGCGTCACCGCATCCACGAAAATGCCCAGCGCCCTGGGCGCGGCCTGCTCGGCGGCGCGGTTCATGCGCAGCGACAGGTCGTCCAGCAGGAAGCCCGCGCCGAAATTGCGCATGGGCCCGGCGACGCGTTCGAGCGGCCCCGGCAGAGGAATGCGGATGGCCGGATCGCCGAAATAGCCGTCGGTGCGGCCCACCTGGCCGACCACCTTGCGGCTGGCCACCTTGAGCGCGTCTTTCAGGCCGAGCCCGATGTCGCCCTGGCTGAGCCCGGCGCCCATGGCGGGACGCGGCCCGCCCTGGCTGGTCAGCGCCCGCAGGAAATCATTGGCGCCGCCCGGAAGCTGGCCCTGCGCCCAGGCCGCGGCGGGCATGAGCACCAGGGCGCCGCCCAGGAAAATCCGGCGCGATTGCCGATTGTGTGTCATGCGACCCCCATCCCTTTCGTACACTATGGCACAAATGGAACCGTGGCGCGATATGGCGGGGGCGCCTAGACCAGGCGCGCAGCGAAGTCGGAAATGCCGATCTGGCGCGTGCGCTTCAGCCGTTCGGCGTTGAGGATCGCCTGCACGTCGCGCAACGCCTTGTCGATGTCGGTGTTGACGATGACATAGTCATATTCCGGCCAATGGCTGATCTCGTCCGCCGCCTTGGCCATGCGGCTCCCCACCACCTCCTCGCTGTCGGAGGCGCGGGTGCGCAGGCGCCGCTCCAGCTCCTCATGGCTGGGCGGCAGGATGAAGATGCTGACCAGGTCGTCGCGCATCTTCTCTTTCAATTGCTGGGTACCCTGCCAGTCGATGTCGAACAGCACGTCCATGCCGTCGGCCAGCGCCGCCTCGACCAGGGCGCGCGGCGTGCCGTAATGATGGCCGAAGACGCGGGCATGTTCCAGGAAGGCGCCACTTTTGGCCATGATCTCGAACTCTTCGGGCGAGACGAAGTGGTAATCCTTGCCATGCTCCTCGCCCGGGCGCATGGCGCGGGTTGTGGCGCTGACCGAAAGCTGGATGTTGCCGTCCGCCGCCAGCAGCCGCCGCGAGAGCGTGGTCTTGCCCGCGCCCGAGGGCGAGGACAGCACCAGCATCAATCCCCGCCGCTTGATCCCCTCATTCATGCGGCTTGCCGCCCTTCGTCGTCTGTGGCGCGGGCCATGGCGGCGCGGGCCCTGCGCTCATTCCACATTCTGCGCCTGTTCCCGGAACTGGTCGATCGCCGCCTTCAATGCCAGGCCGATACGCGTCAGTGCAATGTCGGCCGATTTGGAGCAGAGCGTGTTGGCCTCGCGGTTGAATTCCTGCGCCAGGAAATCGAGCTTGCGCCCGACGCCCTGCCCGCCTTTCAGCATGGCGCGGGCGTCCTCGACATGGGCGGCCAGCCGGTCCAGCTCCTCGCGCACATCGGCCTTGGCCGCCAGCAGCGCCGCTTCCTGCGCCAGCCGCTCCTGCGGCAGCGCGCCCGCCAGCAATTCCGCAAGCTGCGCTTCCAGCCGCGCCTTGAGCGCCGGGGGCTGGACGGCGGCCAGCGCCCCCGCCTCTTCGGTCAGCCGCGCGATCTCGTCCAGTTGCGCCAGCAGCAGCGTGTGCAGCTTGGCGCCTTCGTTCAGCCGCTCCTTGGCCAGCGCATCGAAGGCGCTGGAAAGGCTTTCCAGGATGGCGGCGTCGCGCATCGCGCGCGTGGCTTCATCGGCCGGGGCGTCATCGGCCACGATCACGCCCTTGAGCGCCAGAAGCCCGTCCACCCGTGCGGGCGGCAAGCCGGTGTCGGCTGAAATCTCGCGGGCGATCCTCACCGCGCTCGCCAGCGCGGTGGCATCCACTTTCAGGCCGCGCGTGCCGTCCTGCGGCTCCAGCGTCAGGGTGATCTGCAAGGAGCCACGGGAGAAGCGCGCCGCCGCCAGCTTGCGCGCCGGGACCTCGATCCCGTCCATCCCCGGCGGCGTGCGCAGCCGAAGGTCCAGCCCGCGCCCATTGACGCTCTTGACCTCCCAGCGCCAGGCCTGGCCCGCAAGGCCGCCCGCGCTCTCGGCGAATCCCGTCATGCTGGAAAGGGCCATCACAGACTCCAAAGCGCGCCGAACTTAGCCCGCGTCCCCGCCAGGGTGAAGGCCGGATGCGCCGTTAATTGCGCGGCAGGCGCGGCACCTGCCGGCCGATCGCGTCGATCGGCACCCGCTCGGGCACCACCAGCCGCCGCCGCTCGGCCGCGCGCAGCGCCATCACATGACGGCTGTGCTCGTCGAGCGTGGCGGAGAAGCGGCTGCGGCCGTTGCCGCTGGCATCGGCGACGAAATAGAGCGCATCGCTGTCGGGCGGGTTGAAGACAGCGGCGAGCGCGTCCTTGCCGGGATTGGCGATGGGCGTGGGCGGCAGCCCCGCGACCTGATAGGTGTTGTAGGGCGTCACCGCGTCGAGCTCGCTCTGGCGGATGCCGCGCCCCAGGGGATAGCCCCTGGTGATGCCATAGATGATGGTGGGATCGGATTGCAGCCGCATCCCCAGCTTCAGGCGGTTGACGAACACCGCCGCCACCATGCGCCGCTCGTCGGCGAAGCCAGTCTCCTTCTCGACAATGGAGGCCAGGGTCACCGCCTGGCGCGGCGTGTCATAGGGCAGGCCGGGCTTGCGGTTCGGCCAGTTGTCCTCGATGAATTTGCGCTGCGCCGCCGCCATCTCCCTGAGCAGGCCCTGGCGCGTCATGCCGCGGGTGAAGAGATAGGTCTCGGGCAGGAGCGTGCCTTCCTCCGGCACCGGGCCGGGATCGCCCACCAGCACGGGATGGGAGGCCACCAGCTTCCAGATCATGTCGGAGGTCAGCCCTTCGGCTACGGTCAGCCGGTGCTGGATGGAGCGGCCCGCGATCAGGATTTCGGCGATATGCGCCATGGAGGCATGGGCGGGGATTTCATACTCGCCCGCCTTAAGCCGCCCGGCCTGGTCGCGCCAGCGCAATTCGGCCTCGAACAGCAGGCGGTAGCGGATGACGCCCGCCTCCTCCAACTGGGTGGCGATGCGCGCCAGGCTGGCGCCGGGCTGGATCAGCACCACCTTGTCGGCGGCGGAAGGGCCATAGGCCGTCCAGGCCCAGCCGAACCACGCCATCGCGCCCGCGCCGGCCAGGGCCAGCGCGACAAGGGCGATGAGGAGGCGCTTCATGCCGTCAGGCCTTGGCCATGATCAGGCAGGCATTGGTGCCGCCGAAGCCGAAGCTGTTCGACATGGCGACGTTGACCTCGCGCTTCTGCGCCTTGTGCGGCACCAGATCGATCGCGGTGGTGACGTCGGGATTGTCGAGGTTGATGGTGGGCGGCACGACGCCGTCGCGCATGGCGAGCAGGCAGAAGATCGCCTCCACCGAGCCGGCGGCGCCCAGCAGATGCCCGATGGAGGATTTGGTCGAGGACATGGCGGTTCTGGCGGCCGCATTGCCCAGGAGACGCTCCACGGCGCCCAGCTCGATGCCGTCGGCCATGGTCGAGGTGCCATGCGCGTTCACATAGTCGATCTCGCCCGGCGAAAGACGCGCGCGTTTCAGCGCCATGGTCATGGCGCGGAAGCCGCCATCGCCGTCCTCGGACGGGGCGGTGATGTGATAGGCGTCGCCCGAAAGGCCATAACCGATGATCTCGCCATGGATCTTCGCGCCGCGCGCCCTGGCGTGCTCATATTCCTCGAGCACGACGATGCCCGCGCCTTCGCCCATCACGAAGCCGTCGCGGTCCTTGTCGTAAGGGCGCGAGGCCTTTTCGGGCGCATCATTGTATTTGGTGGAGAGGGCCTTGCAGGCGTTGAAGCCCGCGATGCCCAGACGGCAGATCGCGCCCTCGGCGCCCCCCGCCACCATCACATCGGCATCGTCCAGCGCGATCATGCGCGCGGCATCGCCGATGGCGTGGGCGCCGGTGGCGCAGGCCGTCACCACGGCCGAGTTCGGCCCCTTGAAGCCATGCTCGATCGAGACATAGCCCGAGATCAGGTTGATCAGCCGGCCCGGAATGAAGAAGGGCGAAAGGCGGCGCGGCCCCTTGTCAGCGATCAGGAGCGCCCCGTCCTCGATGCCCGGCAGCCCGCCGATGCCCGAGCCGATCAGCACGCCGGTGCGGCAGCGCTCTTCCTCGGTGGCGGGCGCCCAACCGGAATCGGCCACCGCCTGCTTGGCGGCGGCCAGGCCATAGATGATGAAATCATCCATGCGCCGCTGTTCCTTGGGGTCAACCCACTGATCGGGATTGAAGGTGCCGCCCGACCCGTCGCCGCGCGGCACCTGGCAGGCATAGCGCGTCGCCAGGTCGTCGGTGCGGAAACGGGTGATCAGGCTGGCCGTGGACTTGCCCGCCAGCAGCCCAGCCCAGCTTTCCTCCACGCCGCAGGCCAGCGGCGTGACAAGCCCAAGCCCGGTGACAACGACCCTGCGCATGCGCGCTGACGGATCAGGAGGCGTTGGCTTTGTCGATATACTTGACGGCGTCGCCGACGGTCACGATGGACTCCGCCGCGTCATCGGGAATCTCGATGCCGAATTCCTCTTCGAACGCCATCACGAGCTCGACGGTATCGAGGCTGTCGGCGCCCAGGTCTTCGATGAAGGACGCGCTCTCGGTGACCTTCTCGGCATCCACATTCAGGTGCTCGACGACGATCTTCTTCACGCGCTCTGCGGTATCGCTCATTGGACTGTAAGCCTCTCCTTGTTTTGCCCGCCGTCCTGTCCGGATGGCGTCCCACGATAACGGGTTTCGAGTGGAAACGTTATGCGAGGCGCGCTTGGTAACACAAGGCCGCGCCGCCGCCAAATTTTCGATTAAGCCTTTGACGAAAAAAGGCAAAGCTTCCGTCAGATCATGGCCATCCCGCCATTGACCTGCACCGTGGCGCCGGTGACATAGGCCGCCTCTTCCGACGCCAGATAGACCGCCGCCGCGGCGATTTCCGCCGCCAGCCCCATGCGCCCGGCCGGGATGCGGGTGGCGATCATCTCCTTCTGCTGGTCGGTCAGCACCTCGGTCATGGCGGTCTGGATGAAGCCGGGGGCGATGCAGTTGACGGTGATGTTCCGGCTGGCGACCTCGGCCGCCAGGGACTTGCTCATCCCCACCAGGCCCGCCTTGGCGGCGGCGTAGTTGCCCTGGCCGGGATTGCCGGTCTCGCCCACAACGCTGGTGATCTGGATGATGCGGCCCCAGCGATTCTTCATCATGCCGCGCAGCACGGCGCGCGAGAGGCGGAAGGGGGCGGTCAGGTTGACCGCCAGCACCTGGTCCCACTCCTCGTCCTTCATGCGCATGAAGAGATTGTCGCGGGTGATGCCGGCATTGTTGACCAGGATGTCGATGGGGCCGCCCGCCGCCTCTTCCGCCGCCTTGGGCAGGGCATCCACGCTGGCCGTGTCGGACAGGTCGGCGATGACGGTGAGGGCGCGGCCGCCGAGCTCGGCCTTCACCGCGTCCAGCGCCTCCGCCCGCGTGCCCGACAGTACCACGGTGGCGCCCTGGGCGTGCAGCGCGCGGGCGATGGCGCCGCCGATGCCGCCGGACGCGCCCGTTACCAATGCGACTTTTCCTGTGAGGTCAAACATGGCGCGTCCTTTTACTTAATGGTCGCACGGGCAACGGCTTCGCTGCGCTCGCCTGCACGGTGCTCCGGCGCGCCGGTGACGAGGGCGATTTTTCCTGTGAGGTCAAACATGGGCTTCCCCCTCCCCGTCCTGCGGACGGACCTCCCCCGTGAACGGGGGAGGAAAAAAGTTTGCACATTATATTTCCTCCCCCGCTTGCGGGGGAGCGGGACCACGAAGTGGTGGAGGGGGATGCCCAGGCGTGAGCGCATCACAGCGACTTCCCGAACGCTTCGAGATCGGCCGGCGCATCCAGCGTCACCGTCTGCAATTCCTTGTCGATGCGCTTGACCATGCCGGTCAGCACCTTGTTGCCGCCGAACTCCACTGTCGTGTCCACGCCAAGACCGCGCAGCGACAGAATGCTCTCGCGCCAGCGGACACGCCCCGTCACCTGTTGCACCAGCAGGCGGCGCACGCTCTCGGGTTCGCTGACCGGCTGGGCGGTGACATTGGCGATCACCGGCGCCGCCAGCGGGCGGATGGTGACGGCGGCCAGCGCCTGCGCCATCCTATCGGCGGCGGGCTGCATCAAGGGGCAATGGAAGGGCGCGGAGACCGCCAGCGGAATGGCGCGCTTGATATTCCTCGCCTTGGCGATGTCGGGCACGCGGTCCATCGCGTCCTTCGAGCCGGAGATCACCACCTGCCCCGGCGCATTGTCGTTGGCGACGACGCAGGTGCCGCCTTCGCGCGCCGCTTCGGCGGCCACGGCCTCGGCCTGCTCGATCTCCGCGCCGATCAGGGCGACCATGCCGCCCTCGCCCACCGGCACGGCGGACTGCATCGCCTGCCCGCGCGTCTTGAGAAGCCGCGCCGTGTCCGCCAGCGTGAAGGCCCCGGCGGCGCAGAGCGCGGAATATTCGCCCAAGGAGTGACCGGCGACGAAATTCGCGTGCCTAGCCACCTCCAGCCCCATCTCCTTTTCCAGCACCCGCACCACGGCGATGGAGGCGGCCATGATGGCGGGCTGCGCATTCTCGGTCAGCGTCAGGTCGGCGTCCGGTCCTTCCCACATCAGCCTGGACAGCTTCTGGGAAAGCGCGTCATCCACTTCCTGGAAGACTTCGCGCGCGGGCGCGAAAGCCTCCGCCAGCGCCTTGCCCATGCCGACGGCCTGGGACCCCTGTCCGGGAAAAAGAAAAGTGCGATTCATGTTGGCGGCAGACAAATCAAGAGGGCCTTGCGGAGTCAAGCGAGGGAAACCAAACCGCGGCTAATCCCCCGTCGTCAATTCGTAGCAGATTTCATCCTCGGCGGCGCCGTCGGGCCAGGTCCTTGGCACCCGCCCCGTCGGCACAAAGCCGTGCCGCTGATTTGCCGTTGCCTGCCATTGCTCCGGCGCATGCGCCGCCGCCTCGTCATGGGAGGTCGTGAACACGCCCGGAGAGGCTTTCAGCGCCGCCAGCCGGAAATCACGGAACATCTCCCATTCCGCGGATGCCAGGGCGCGACGGAGATGGCGCTCATTTCGGCGTCCGTGCGGTCCGATCGGACGGGCAATCATTTCCCCGCAATCAAAGCCTCCGCCGCGCGGCGGGAGGCGCGTTGCAGGCGCGAGCCCCAGACATAGCGGCAGAAGAAGGCGAAGACGAACAAGCCCGCGACCCAGCCCATCCCGGGATGGCCAGTGGCGATGCCGGTGAAATACGCCGCCGCCCAGGTCGCGCCCAGGCCGAAACCGATGGGCGCGCACAGGATCGCCAGCCCCAGCGCGATGACGAACAGGTCGGCGATCTCGGCGCCCACCGCCGTGAAGACGAGGTCGATCTTCCGCCAGCGCTGCTGCAATCGCGCGGCGCGGAGCTGCTCTTCTATGTCCTCCGCCTTCAGGAACGCCTCACGACTTATTTCTTGGGCGGGTTCACCAGCACGACCTGGCTGATGATCTTGCCGCCGCGGATGATCCAGACATCGGTGCCCGAGACTTCCTTCTCGGTGCCGGGCCACTGGGCCCAGTGCATCAGCGCGGTGCCGTCGTCGCGGATGTCATAGGTCGCGGCCATGCTCTTCACCGCCGGATTGTTCTCGGCATTGGTGAGGACGGCGAAGAATTTGCGCACATTCTCCTTGCCCACGAAGACATTGCTGCCCCCCACATTGGGCTCGCCCGGCACGACTCCCGCCGGGGCGACCAGCACGGCATTGTCGGCATAATCGGCCATCACGCCTTCCAGATCGCCCGCCTTCATGGTGGCCTCATGGCGGTCCAGGATCACCTTGGCGCTGTCCTCCTGCGCCGCCTGGGTCTGGGTTTGCGCCTGGTTGTTCCGGCTCTGGCTGTTCTCGCCCGGGCCGCAGGCGGCAAGGGCCAGGGTCAGAACGGCGGCGACGGGGGCGAGGACAGGACGCATGGAATATCTCCCTGACATGGAATTTTCCCGATGATTGCCGGTTTACGCCGCTTTCTCAAGGTGCGGGGCCGCGCGCGGGAAAAAAGCCCACCCGATCAGCAGGACCGAGACGGCGGCAAGCCCCAGCATCCCCGCCATCACCAGCAGCCCCAGCACATAATCGCCCGTCAGAGTGCGCAGCCAGCCGGTGATGGAGGGCCCGAAGAAGCCGCCCAGATTGGCGAAGCTGTTGATCAGCGCCAGCCCCGCCGCCGCCGCGGTGCCGCGCAGCAGCGCCGTGGGCAGGGTCCAGAACACCGCCAGCGCGCCATAGATGCCGCTGGCGGCAAGGCAGAAGGATGCGATCACCAGCACCGGATCGCGGAAAAGCGCCGCGCCGGTCAGACCGGCCGCGCCCATCAGCGCCGCGAAGGCGACATGGCCGGCACGCTCGCCCCGCCGGTCGCTGGAAAGACCCAAGAGCACCATCGCCGCGATGGCGGTGAAATAGGCCAGCGCCACCAGCCAGCCGGTCTCGATATGGCTGAAGCCCATGGCGCTGACCATCAGCGGCATCCAGAGGCTCAAGGCATAAAGGCCGATCACGATGCAGAAGTCCGGGATCATCAGTATCCACACCCGCCGGTCGCGCAGCATCTCGCCAAAGCCGTGCACCGTGCCCAGCTTGGCATCGTCCTTGCGGTCGGCGGCCAGGCGCGCCGCGATGATCGCCTTCTCCTCCGCCGTCAGCCATTTGGCCTTCTCGGGCCCGTCGGGCAGCAGCCACAGCACCGAAAGCCCCAGCAGCACCGAGGGCAACCCTTCGATCAAGAGCATGTTCTGCCAGCCGCGGAAATAACCCTCGAACCCCAGCAGCCATCCCGACAGGGGCGCGCCGATCACGTTGGAGAGCGGCACGGCGGCCAGGAACAGGGCGATGAAGCGCGCCCGCGTTCCTTGCGGAAACCAGTAGGTCATGTAGAGGATCATGCCGGGATAAAGCCCCGCCTCGGCCACGCCCAGAAGAAAGCGCAGGATGGAGAGCGACACCGGCCCCTGGGCGAAGGCGGTCGCCATCGAAAGCAGGCCCCAGCTCACCATGATGCGGCACATCCACAGCCGCGCGCCGAAGCGCTGCAACAAGAGGTTGGACGGCACCTCGAACAGGAAATAGCCCCAGAAGAAGATGCCCGCCGCGAAGCCGTATTGCGCTTCGGTCAGGCCCAGATCGGCGTTCATCTGCAGGGCGGCGAAGCCGATATTCACGCGGTCGAGGAAGCTCGCCACATACATCAGCATCATCAGCGGGATCAGCCGCCAGGCGGCCTTGCCCAAGATCGCATCCGCCCTGTCCACCTGGGTTCCCCGCCCAATCCCCGCCCGGACCCTAGCGGAAAACCGCCGCCCGGCCAGCCCCGCCCTTGATTCCGCAGGCTTTTCCCGGGCGGGTGCGGCACGGCCCGGACTTTTCCTTGCCATTCCAAGCACTTTTGCCTATATCGCGCGCCTTCAACGGCTGCGGTCGAAGAACGCCCGCCTTGGCGGGATGCGCATGGTGCGCGGGTTCTTCGAGCCGAAACGGTGACGGGTGTCCGCCCCGATCCGCTCCGCATCCGAACCAAAGGGACGGACATGGCTCTTTACGAGCATCTCCTGATCGCGCGCCAGGACATCAGCGCGCAGCAGGTGGACGCGCTGGCGACCCACCTCAAGACCATCGTCGAAGGCGAAGGCGGCAAGGTCGAGAAGCAGGAATATTGGGGCCTGCGCGGTCTCGCCTATCGCATCAAGAAGAACCGCAAGGGCCATTATGTGCTCCTGAACATCAACGCCCCCTCCAAGGCGGTGTCGGAGCTCGAGCGCCAGCTCAAGATCAACGAGGACGTGCTGCGCTATCTCACCGTCAAGGTGGACGCGTTCGACACCTCTTCCAGCAAGAGCCGCCGCGACGACAGCAAGCCCGAGGGCGAAACCACCACCGAGGAGAATGCCTGATGAGCCATTCCGGCAATCGTGAAGGCGGTTTCGGCGGCGGCCGCGAAGGCCGCGGCGACCGCCCCGAGCGCGGCGGCGACGGCGCCCGCCGTCCCTTCTTCCGCCGCAAGAAGACCTGCCCCTTCTCCGGCGAGAATGCGCCGAAGATCGACTATAAGGACGTGAAGCTGCTGCAGCGCTTCATCTCCGAACGCGGCAAGATCGTTCCGGCCCGCATCACCGCGGTGTCGAACAAGAAGCAGCGCATCCTGGCGAACGCGATCAAGCGCGCGCGCTTCATGGCGCTCTTGCCTTACGTCGTGAAGTGAGGGCCAGCCCATGCAAGTGATCCTGCTCGAACGGGTCGAGAAGCTCGGCCAGATGGGCGATGAGGTGAAGGTGAAGCCCGGCTTCGCCCGCAACTTCCTTCTGCCCAAGAAGAAGGCGCTGCGCGCCACCAAGGCCAACCGGGAATATTTCCAGACCCAGAAGGCACAGCTCGAGGCCCGCAACCTGGCGGCCAAGAGCGAGGCCGAAAAGATCGCCAAGAAGCTGGGCGGCCAGAGCTTCGTGCTCATCCGCCAGGCGGGCGACCGCGGCCAGCTCTATGGCTCGGTCTCCCCGCGCGACGTCGCCACCGCGATCGGCGAGGGCGGCTTCAGCATCGACCGCCATCAGGTCTCGATCAGCCAGGCGATCAAGCAGATCGGCCTCTTCACCATCCCGGTCGTCCTGCATCCGGAAGTGAAGGTGAACGTGACCGTGAACGTCGCCCGCAGCGCCGACGAGGCCGAGCGCCAGGCGCGGGGCGAGGACGTGCTGGCCGAGAAGACCGAGGCTGAGGAAGCCGTGGCCGCCGCCGCCGATGTCTTCGAGGACGGCGCCGGCCCCGCCGGGGAAGCCGCGGAAGGCGAAGCCGCCGAAGCGTAGGCGCCCTTCCGGCAAGAACGCGAAAGGCCCGGCGGCGATGCCGGGCCTTTTTCTTTGGCGTTATTATCTTTTACAAACCCATGCAACGGGCGATTGGCCCCGGCAACCATTCTGAAAATAGAAACTGAGCCTCAGAATGGAGGTTCAAATGCTTCGCCAACCAATACCATCGGGAATGT
>Ga0182741_1002242_pt1 | contig 22998 bp, 4 predicted proteins | sample eDN5th37CBELigOP_FD_128874 | JGI IMG/M metagenome (GOLD analysis project Ga0182741, IMG submission 128874) | Enriched Organic Plus compost microbial communities from Emeryville, California, USA - eDNA 5th pass 37_C BE-Lig OP (version 2) (version 2) ... | reverse complement strand
GGGAGTTGCTGCACCAGCAGCAACACCTGCTGAAGGTACTCCAGGTGTCGTGGGTGCTGCAACAGCAGCTGCAACACCGACGGCCGTTGCGCCAGGAACCACGGTACTAGATGCGGGCTGTGCACCAAGGATATTCTGATCAACCGCCTTGGCGATTGCTTGGTCATTGCGCTTACGACGAGCTTCCTCACGTTGACGACGCTCCTCATCAGCACGACGCTGCTGCTGCTGTGCACGGCGCGCCTGAAGCTTCTGGATAGTGATCTTCTTCTGGCGCGCAAACTCATCCTTCAAGGCAGCCTCAAGTCGATTCATCTCCTCTTGGTGCTGTTGAATCATGCGTTTACGTTCTTCCTCAGTCTGCTCGTGGTTGGCTGCAAGCTCAGCATCAAGTGCAGCTTGCTTTCGCTCGAGAAGAAGCCTGTGGTTCTTCTTAAGCTGTTGCTCGTGGTCGTTCAACATCTTAGTGAACTCTGCTTCATCCGAAGCTTTCTTGGATTGCAACTCCGCAAGTCGGCGTCGGTTCTCTTCCTCAAGCTTTCGCTCATTCTCCTCGAGCTCCTTCTTCTTGCGCTCAAATTCTTCCTCACGCTTGCGCTTCTCTTCGTCGAGCAATGCCTGGCGCTTGCGGGTAAGTTCCTCGAGGGCATTCTTACCCGCATCAACCGTGCTCCACTCAGGGCCACTTACGTCGGCATCAGGGAACAGGCGCAGGAATGCCATCTTGATCTCCTCGGCATGACGCTTCTCGAGATCTTCCAACTGTTTCTGGTGAATCTTATCGAACTTCTGCGAGGCAAGCAACTGGACCTTTTCAGGATCAGCGTTTTCGTCCTTGAGAAGCTCATCCTTCCAGAACAATCGTCGTTCAGCAGACTGAGCTGCCAACATATCGCGCTTCTCCTTCGCTTGCCGATGGTGAAGCTCTGCTTCGAGCACCTTGCGGGCTTCCTTCTGACGTTGCTCTTCAGGAAGATGGCTGAGGAGCTTCTGAACCACCTTAAGCTCGGCGTCAAGCTCGGCATGCTTCTGAGCATCCTCGAAGCGCTTTTGAGCCTCCTGCTTCTTGCGCTCACGCTCCTCGCGCATAGCTGCCTTGTTCATCTTGTTCTTCTGGGCGAGCTTCTCTTGGAGCAGCTTGGTCTGTCGAGCCAGCTCAGCCTCGAGTTGTTCAGCGAGGGCTTCGCCTTCCTTTGAGGCCTCAGTGAGCAGTCTTCGAGCCTCTGCACGAGCAAACTCTTCATCTGCCTCCTTATTCTCGAGACGCTGTTGCTGCTCCATCTGAAGTCTCTGAGTGACTGTCTTCTTGCGTGCGTGGCGAGCAAATTCCTCCCAGACAGAGACTCCAGCAAGCATGAGGGCCTCCTCGACGACCGCCTTGGTTTCAACCTCAAGCTCTTCGCGCAGCAACTCCTCTTGAGCATCCTGCTCCAGATCCAATCGAACACGGTTAAGGCGCTCAACCTCACGGAGCTTCTGTTGTTCAAGCTCCTTCTTCTCCTCGGCCTCCAAGCGTCGTCGACGAGCCTCCTTGCGCTTTTCCAAAAGCTCACGTTGCGCAGCCTCGCGTTCTGCCTTGCGCTGCATGTATGCCTCTCTCTCCTCACGCGAGAACTTCTGGAGTTCTTCGTCAGTAGGATCACGCTCCCAGATGATCTCGCGACGTGCAGCAGCGGCTTCTACAATTCGAGTAGCATCCTCGGCGTTGACACCGCTGGCGACCATTTGTGCCACCTTCTGCTGCTTTTCTTGCTCTTCGCGCTTGTGGCGAGCCTCTCGCTGCTCAGCCGTCTCTGTAGCGCGTAGGAGCTTCTGGCGTCGGGCCTCCTCACGACGTCGAAGGGCGGCCTCGAACTGAGCTCTCTGAGCTTGCTCTTCGGCATTGAGATCCTTGAGCAAGTTCAGGCGATTACGCTCATACTCCTTGACCAATCTCTGGGCTTCTTCCTGATCAGAGACCTGTTGCAACTTACGAGCCTTCTCCTCCTCGAGACGGGCAAGTTCGGCTGCGCGACGCTGACGCTGTGCGTCTTCGATGCGCTTCCTGCGGAGCTGAAGAGTGTTGTCATCAAGAAGGGTTTCATCTTCTTCATCACCCTCGATGAGCTCTTGCTTCAACGCACGCTCACGCTCCTCTGCCTTCTCTAGGGCTAGACGCTTGGCATTATGGCGATCCTGGATCTGACGAATCTTGTCCTGCAGTCGTTCCTTGGCAGCCTGCAACTCAGACTCATGAAGCTCCTGGGCACGGAGCAATTCACGGTCGGCTGGGTCAAGTCCGAGGACATCTTCATCCTCATCAAGTGAGGCAAGTTCGCCCATGAGCTTCTGCTGACGACGTTTCTTAATAATGTCCTCAAGCTGTCGCAACTTGTCGGCATTGCGGCTTTGGAACTCTGCAATAGCCTCCTCGCGCTTCAAAACAGCCTCCTCTGCCTTTGCCAAGTCAACCTCATCCTTGGTGGCACCTTCCAAAGGAATAACTCCGGCAATAACAGGAGTGCCATCACGCTTCGAGTCTTCAAGCTGCTCGACGAGGGAAGCCAAACGTGCCGAGGCATAGAGCTGTTGACGAAGATTCTCAAGCTCGGCCGTCACATGGTGCAGCTGAGCCTGAAGTTCGAGTTCCTTAATCGACGGGGCAAGATCAGGATCGATTTCCTCAGCAACGGCCTCGACTTGCTCTTCAGAGCTTGCAACATCGTCCTTGATGTTAGCAATCAAGGAGATCGCCTCATCTTTAAGAATGTTCTCCAAAACGGCAATCTTCTCGTTCCAAGCTTTGACCTGACGTTCGCGTTCGTCAGCTGGAATCGAATGGTCGTTGGCAATTTCGTCACGCTTTGCAATAAGTGAAGCCAAGAGTTCCTGCTGCTCACGCTGAAGATTATCTGCAACTGCCTTGGCATCCTTATCATGGCTGACTTGCTTGTGCAGGTCCTCAAGCAAGGCGTCGTTGTGGGAAGTCTGGAGATGCTCTTCGAGCTCTCGGCGCTGAGCCTCAATACGAGCCTCAGTCTCACGGAGACGTTCTTCGGCCTCTCGTTGCGCCTGTTCAAGCTGCATCCTACGCTCCTCTTCTTCCATACGTCTCGCCTCTTCTGCGGCCTCTTCCATTTCCTTGATCTTCAACTCGAGTTGCTTGTTGTAGTACTCACGGTACACTTCACCAGGGTCTGTAATCGTCTGGAATGGATCTGCTGGATCAAATGGTGCGCGGGGTTCGTAGCAGTGAGTTTTGGGATTGATACGAATGCCACTTCGCAACATGCCAATAAGACCAGTAAGGACTTTCGCGAGGTCAGGGTTGATACCACGGAAGAGTCGTCCCTGAGGTGGATTGCGCAGTTCATTAAGACGCTTGGGCAGATAGATGCTCTGAATGTCGACGAGGACCGCGTGCGACTCATCCACACGTGTTTGAATCTCGGCATCGTAGCCCTTAACACGCTCAAGGAAGTTGATGAGCTCACCTTGGATCATGCGCACGAGCTCGACCATTGCGCGATGGAATTGCATCTGCTCGGTCTTACGGTCCTCCTCATTGGTAATTGCCTCCATGGTGCTTAGGTATGCAGATTCGCGTGCCATCATAGTGCTACGGATCTCCTGGACCTGGCCATCGAAATAGCGAAGTGTGTGCCAGTACTCATCAATGATTTCAGCTTCACGCTTGTCCACTTCGATTAGCTTGCGAATAATGTTTTCACCGACGAGTTCGACGTGTGAAGCAAAGACGCGGCGACGGTTACGCTCCTGAACGATGCGCTGCTCAGATCGAACGATGACTTCGTGAAGTTCCTTAAGGGTAGCCATGATGGGCAAGATGTTGCAGTCAATGCTAATGGCTGCAATGCGGTTGCCCACTTCTTCAAGCAAGCTGGCAATTTGAGCAGCATTTCGGCCGTAGATCTCTTCGAAGGCACCGCGGGCAATAAGCTCGTTGGCGACCAAGTTATCTACAGCTTCGCAGAAACCCTCACCGGTGGACTTCATTTGTACGGTCATCTTGATAGAGAGCAGAGCCTTAAGGTTGTCAAGGTCCTGCTCAGTCTTCATGTGGTACGCGTGTGACAGCTCGTTCTGGCGCTGGAAGTACTCCCGCATCGCCTTATTGGTGCCATCAATCTTCTTGAAGAGCGAATTGAAGTCAATCTCTTCGTAGCTCGTCATGTTTGCAAGTTCATACAACTTACGGCGCTCCTCTTCGGTGAGCTTGGGATCTTCTGCACGGTGCAGGTACTTTAAGCGGCGGAGCATCTGCTTGTCACCCTTGGCACGTGCCTCCTCGCGCAAGTCGTCGCGGCTTAGCTCGAGTTTCTGCGTACCATGGCTACGAGATTCGATGGTCGTAACTGTACCCTTGGTTGAGAAGCTCCATACATCCAAATCATTACTTTGCGCTTCCTTGCGGTACACCGGGACCGGTGCGTTGATGATACCCCAAGTGTTGTTGGTAAGTCCCCAGAATACCAGGATCACGATGAATACAATAGCGAAGAAGAGACCCAGAAGAACTGCAACGAGGTCCCAGTTGGGGGCTTTCGTGATTGAGGTTCCGCTAGATCCAGAAATACCGAGTTTCGCAAGTTGAGCGGAGGTAATGGTACTCGCACGTGAGCCCGCATAACCAGTTGGGCAAGTTTCAGATGATGTCAAAACCGTGATGATGGTGTAGGCGTCGGGGTTTGCATGGTCGTAGAAGACATACACACCTGGGTTCTGGAAAGTGTAGCCGAAGATGACAAACTCCTCAGGCGAGTTGGATGGATACAACGTGGGAATGTTTGCAAACACACTCTCATCAGGGAATGCGACAGTGTTGAGTGTCGAGGCTGAGTCATAAACAGGATACGACTCAGCTTGAGGTCGGATCTCAAACAACATTGCTTCGTTCTGGATTAAGCAGAAGACCGCGGGCAGGACACCATATATCGTGTCCTGAGTTGAGAACTCATTGGACGCCGTCGAGAAACCAGCGTTCTTCTCAGCTGCATCGAAATTCGCTCGTGGGCCAGCGACACGTAATGGCGGTACACTGGACTGGAGATTGTTAATTGATGCCAAGAGTTGGGTTGCCTCAGTGTTCGAGCGTAGACTCAAAACACTGGGATTCTTGGCGAGCTTCTCAACAATCTTCACAAAAGGCCGAGGAAGCCCAAAGAGTGGCTCAATGCCAGCACCACTTGCGCTTGCGAGGTGCAAGAGACAAGCATTCTGTGGCAGTGCTGCATCCAAAGAAGAGTTCGGCGACTTAGACGGAGTGCGAGGGCAGTCGAGAGCTCCTGCAATCATCTCGCCAACGGAAGCAACTGGGATAGAGAAGGTCTGCACGATGTTCTCAACAGCAGCCGGAATCGTGACAATGAAGGTTCCTGAGATCTGCGTGGAGTCCTGGACAGCAGGGGTGTCATCTTCTCCAGCGATGACGCTTGCGGCCTCCATCGCCAAGGGACCAACCTGAAGCTGGCGTAGACGGTTCGCGACGTTCTCGGCCTTGGTCGGGGGTGCGACTTCAGCGACATCACTCTTCTCTCCAGAAATGGGGTTCGATGGGACAAAGTAGACTGTTGGAGCGCGAGCGCGGCAGTCAGCATCGCAGATGCGCTCGAAGAAGCGCGCTTCATCGGTGCAGATGCACAGTCCAAGTGAGTCATCGAAGACATGGTTGGGACCCTTGCAAATTGCTTCACAGCGCTTGCTAACTTCGGACTTGGCGATGCACTCACCTGAAGAGAGACGCGTCTCGCCTGATGTGCAGCGACGGAAAGTGATCGGGGTGCAGTCATAGGATGATTGAACCAGGAGCGAGTTTCGATCCAATGTCTCGGATGTTTCTGCGCTTGAATCACGACCTTGCCACCATCCCAGGAGGTTGTTGCTAGCGGAAGTTGCGAGTTCGTAGCCTCCTTGGCATGGGCAGCTTCGACTTGCTACGGAGAAGGTTCGACCGCGCCGTAAGCACTGGCACGAAGACGAGCCAGGCTTGGAGGTTGCGGTGATACCACACGATTGACAGCTTGTACTGCCAGGCCGATGCGCGAATGTGTTCTCAGGGCATTGCAAGCAGTCGGCTTCAGAGGTGGCTCCCATTCGCTTGTTGTACGTACCAGCAGGGCAAGCGATTGGCGCTTGTGCACCGGCCGGGCAGTAGTAGCCTCGTGGGCAGATGTAGCCACCGGTGTAAGTGGCAGGATCAAGCGAGGTTGGGCGCGAGGAAGGAGAGCGTCCGGTGCAAATATATCCAGCTTCGCATGGTTGGCATTGTCCAGAGGCATCGCCAGCAGGAGCGAAAGTACCGACAGGGCATGGTGAGCATGCTTGTGCCTCACTGGTACGACCACCGGGGAAAACACCCTCACGTTCCGTTAGGGACCGAGTACCCGCAGGGCAAGGTGTGGGGGCAGCAGAGCGGGCCTCACAGTACGTACCGATGGGGCACGCGACAATCGAGCCATCCGTTTCGGCTGCACCACTGCAGTAGTATCCCGGTGGGCACGCGACTGCCTCAATCGGAGTCGGGCAGTAGTGACCAGGTGGGCAGGGAAGTGGAGCCTGACTCGATGCTGGGCAGAGCATGTTGGGAGGACATGGCTTTGGTACAACGGTTGCTTCCTTTTCACACGTGTGACCCGGAGGGCAAACCAAGCACTCATCAATACTGGCGGCACCTGCATGCGGCTGGTAGGTTCCCGCAGGGCAGGCCGTTGCCATCACCGCTCCTGTGGTACAGAAGTGACCAGGAGGGCATGGATGCGACACTAAGTTGATTGTTCCGGGTTCACATAAATAGCCTGCAGGGCACTCAACGCAGATCGTCTTGGTGCCTTGGACTTGCGCCGCGAAGCCCGCAGGGCAGTTCGATTGTGCACATTCAAACAGCAACGGTCCACTACTTGCCGTGGCATCGTCACTTGCGTTGCTGTTTGTCGGAAGGTGTGTACGCGTAGGTCGGTCTGTGTGAATGTGATGTGGGGTAGTTCTTCTAGGAATGGCGGTAGGATGTGTAGTAGTAGTAGTAGTAGTAGTAGTAGTGACAGCTTCCACACTGAGCACGACAAACGAGAGCTGCAGCACAAACACGACAGCCACCGCTAGCCAACGAGTGGCAGCGAGCAGTCGTTTTTGCCTCATTTTGCCGTCTGTGCGTGCGCGTACGCGGGTTTGTGCGGCAGTGGAAGGCCTATAGAACTGATATGCGGGGTGAGATAAGCCGTTCGCACGTGAGTCGTAGGGGAGCCCGGCACATCAAAGCGTCACAACCAGAGCAGAAAGCTCGTCGCAACCGCTACCTCGAGCGATCCGACCCCTTGGATTTCAAACTGAAAAGGGTTCAGATGGGGGTACACGCGGTCAGGGTCGCGGTACAAGCGGGCACATCCCAACGTATGGCGGGGCACATTGAATAAACCACGCATTATAAACTCATTCATGCACGAGATATTGCGCAAGTTGCACACCTAACCTAGTTCATTCGAACGCAGATTGAAGGAAAAATGATATAAACGTAAAAGTCATGCAGTCTGCGATAAATACCCAATATAAACCCGTATGAATCGATTTATATCACAATGCTCCACGCAACCGTGTCATTTTCACGCAGCGTACTAGACCACACTCCGCCGAATTTGGGACCAAACCACCTTCTAACTGGCCTCTTTCAGAGTAACAGAAATTGAGGAATCGGCTCGAAATTCAAATTTCCCAGCTCGGCTCGCGCCGAGCCAAAACCGCTGAGAATTTTATTCAGGGTGGACGGTCTCAGCCACCACGCTGACGGACCGAAGATATTGCTCTCCAGCTGTGTGTACCTGCTTCGTGTTGGAGCATACTGGGTACTCTGGATGCCATGCTGACCTCGCAAAGAAATACTTCCAGCTGAGATGTATCACTCTTTCCAGTTCTACTGCCGCTGCACTTGCTTCACACAGGCCATATCCTGAACACTCTGCGGATTCTCGAGGAATAAGCCGTGCAGTTGACGAATCCTCGACGAGGCGTCAATGCCACCACTCGCTGTGGTACGCAGTAATCTTGCGAAGCTCAACCATACTTGTTCGCATCTCATTCTTATCACACTTTCCCTCTTCACATCATCGAAAGTATAGCCAGTCGCTGTATCGGCCTGTTCCCAAGGTCGTGTTGACGAGTCTCCGTACAACACATCGCGGGCCTGGCCCGGGCGATTTCCGTCGCTTCCATATCAGTATCCCCCAGTTCATTCCTGCTTCGCCTAACTCGGCCTGCTGGGGCTGAATTGACTACCGTTGGTGAAGGCACCATGCAAGCATCCGACCCTGAGCTGCGGCTGCAATTACAGTTACAGGTGCACACCGACACGCAGTTGCAGCAACAGCAGACAAATTTCATTGAGAAGCATACTGTGTTGCCCGTGAACGTTAGTGAAGTGCACGGGCTAGCGTCTGGAGCCATGTCAGTGGTATCACCGCAAATCCCATCAACTCTGGCAGCATCTTCAAGTGGCGGTGAGTCATGTCATACGCAGCTACCACCAGATTTAACGCTTTGTGCTTCTACCTCTACGTCCAACCTGACTGCTGGCGGGGTGGAACCAGGGCCCAAACTTTATGTCGGCCATATCAAGAGGGGGGTTTCAACAGACGAAATTGTCAATGTCTTCAAGGCTTTTGGCGAAGTCCGCAAGATCGATCATGTTGGTAGGTTCGCGATCTTGGAATTCGCAAAGGAAGAAGCCATCCAAACCGCTGTCCGTTGTCTGAATGGAAAGCCACATACTCTTTCATCTACGGCTTTAGTAGTGGAACCCTCGACTTCGACGTCGCACCCAGAACCAACTCCATCTGTCACCAGTCCACCAACTGGCATGGTCAAACAACTTAACGCATGGCCAGCTTTGACAATGCACTCCACTCCATCTTCAGCATCATATACCCCACTCTTGTCACCACAAGGAATCCAAGGTGTTACGAACCCGATCAGCATGACTAAGGAGCGCAACGGAAGGGCTTTCGCGTATCATCACCACAGCAATGTCATCCTGGGCGAGCGAGGTCCAAGATCCCTGACGTCTCTCCGACCGACCCTGGGTTATCGCATTTTGATTCGTAGCGTTCCTCGTGATACTCGATGGGAGGAGTTGAAGGACTGGCTCTCAAAGGACTTCGATGGTATCGAATATGCCGCAGTAGCCGGAACCCGCAGCGATCGGACACATGGAGAGCTTGAGTATGTCGGTGTCTGCGATGTTGCGACTCACGAAGCTGCAGCTCGCTTATTGCGCCTGAAGCACCGAACTGAATTCCGGGGTCAGCCCGTGTATCTTGTAGTAGCTAAGGTTCATCCAAGTTTACGGGCATGGAGTAAGCAAGATACCCGCGATGCGCTGAGCTGCAGATCCCGAGGCCGGTATCGCGTTCGAAACCCTGATTCATCTGGGTATGAGGACGAAAGCGATGATACCTCACACGACTTCTCACAGTGTGGTGAGGTTAAGAAGAGGTATCCGATTAGGAGAAGGCTACATATGCGGTCTTCTTCGCGATCTGAGTCAGGATCCCGATCAGAATCGCATTCACGCTCGCGCTCACGCTCACGTTCACGATCTCACTCACGCTCACGTTCACGATCTCACTCACGCTCACGTTCACGATCTCACTCACGCTCACATTCACGATCTCACTCGCGCTCACGTTCACGATCTCGCTCAAGACGTCGTCCTTGGTCACCATCTAACACACGTTATCGCAAATACGATCGACAACGCCATCGTTCTCTATCGCACTCAAGCTCTACATCGGACTACTCATCTCGTGAAGAGTACCTGCGCTCAAGTTCCCGTTCCCGCTCTCGATCTCATAGTCGGTCGTGCAGTCGTTCGTGTAGTCGATCTTCAAGTAGCTCTCGCAGTAGATCATGCAGTATTTCGGACGACCAGGCACACACTCAATACTCTCGAAATCGTTCACGATCTAGATCGAGGCACCATCGTAATCGATATCACCATTCACCCAACCTCAGCACTTGCTCTCAATCTCTCCCAATATCTCACGCTAGACCAGAACCTCACGCATTTGTATTCCGTTCATCACAATCTCTGCTGTCACCGCCTGCACTTGACTCTGATTTGAGTAGTTGCACCTCATCGCCATTCTCGAGCTATTCACTTTCCCACCCAGCCACCCCTCCTGGCAACACGCGTGCTTCGCATGATGGTTTCAAGGCGGCAGTGACAGCAGCAGCATCAGCGGGATCACGATCACGCTCATCTGTCATTGTACACAGCGAATAATTGCACCGAACCACCTGGAAATGAGATACGCGTGGGATGAGTTGACGTCAGATGCCGTCTCCTTTCCACGTCTTGCTCAAGGTGATTCACACTCTTAATCCAATTGTTTCAAGTCTCCTCGTCAGTACTGTGTGCGAGTTTATGGCACTCATCATTGTATGTCGTTGCTGTACTCACCGTTGATTACATATTGTGGCCCAACTCCTATGTCTTACTCGAGCTTTCTGACGTGACCCCGAAGGCCTCATCATACTTCAGGCGTGCTGTCAGAGAGTATAATTGTGTCGAATACTTTATTACTGCTAGTATAAATGTAAGGGAGAGCGTTTTCTAACTCCTGTAGGTTTCTCTACTCAGGTTTCTCCCTTCCTTGCTCTTCGGTTTGTTGCCTTAGTAAACTTTCCTCATCCTCTTCTTGTCCATCTTCACCCTGTACCAAAGGACCCTGGCTAGATGCAATCATTTGGATCAGTGCTTGTCTCCGCAAATCGCCAGGGGTCAGGATTGGTTCGTTCGACAGGGAGGCGGGCTTTCCACCAATTGATTCAAACGTACTTCCAATAAAGGACTGCTCAGAGCCATGACCATTCTGATGAGAAACCTCAAGTTCGCCTTGAGGGGGTTGATCGAGGGTCTGCTCTTGAGACTCCACATGTGAGTCGTTCGGTGGAGAGAGCAGAGGAATAATGGCTGCAGTGATCTCAGCAACCGGTTCGGTCGGCGTGGACACATCTAACATGGAGGACTGAATGAAGGGCACAGCTGCACTGAGTGCAGAGTTTGTGTTCTCGTTGGTTATCTCATCACCAGCACTTCCCGTCTCATCCAAGTTGAGGCCGAGCACTGGTGGTGGGAGGACAGCCGTGGGGCGGCCATTGGAGTCGAGCAGGGGCGAGTTTTGACGAGAGGACGGAGTGACAATCACAACGTCCACTCCGGATGACAAATTCGGCGCTCCCATCGCAGCGGAGAGGATTTGGGGAGCGTTCGTGGCGGCATACATTGGTGTACCCTGCGCCGTCAGACGTGGTGTACCAGAGACACTAGAGCTGATGGTCGATAATGCGTTCTGGCTTTGAGTTGACGTCAGGCTGACGCTTGCTTGTAGGGGTTGCAGCTGAATCCCAGTAGCACCCCGAGCCACTTGAGTGCGCTTAGCCGCGTTAGACGCATAGAACGTCATACTAGACCCACCGAATGATGGGGGCGAGCTTGTAATTGTATCATGCAGACCAATGCTGCCCAACGATGGGGATCCAATACTGACGGTTGACACATTGGCTATGGGCGGTGACTGCGGCTGACTTAAGGAGACGTCTGGTCCCTGAACCTGAGGGGAAATGCCGGGTGATGTGGCCAGCGACTGTGAGGCCTGAGTCGTTAGCGCCGGAGGCAACGCCGCCGTACTCGTACTGCCCAGCGTAGTTTGAGATAGTCTAGCTCTCGATCCAGCTCCACGACCCCAGCTTCTTCCGGAAATAATAGCACTCGAAGGTTGCGGCGGTTCCGTGGTCGAACCTTGCTGTCCTAGCGAAGTGTTTATCGAGGGAGGAGTAGGCACGCTCCCCCCAGCACCAGCAGCAGCTGCTGCTGCTTGCATGCGCTCCCTGTGAGGAGTGAAGAAAGTACTGCCTACACCGCCACTTGAGCGTGGGGTTGAAGGGCGCGGTACGCTAATACCCTCAGGTGTGATCTGTGAGGCCGTTTGCGTCTGAGGTTGAGGCGTAGCAATGAGTGGTGGCCGGAGCGTGGAAGACGTCGCTGCTACGCTGAGTGGACCAGCCCTGGCCTGGGCACCAACATTCTTACGAGAGAAGCTAGTAGTCGTCTCATGGGGTGCTGTGAAGAGTATACTTGTGCTTGGAGCGGGCTCTGTATCACTGATTTGTGATTGCGTTGTCAACGCGATTGAATCCGGGCCTTGGTGGCCTATGGGATTTGCACTAGCATCACGCAAGCCAAAGGTGGCGCGCTTGCTGTGAGGAGACGTCACTGACGCGGAGGCGCGCATCCCACGACGAGCCTCTTGCATGGTTATGTGCAGTTTACTATAATAACTTGCACGCTGTTGGAGTGCTGTCTTCTTGCGTAATAGTGCTGCACGAGCAGCCTCAGCCCTCCGGCGTGCTTCCGCCTGTTGTTCTTGCCACCGCTGGTATGCGAGAACGTCGATTCTTGATGCATGATGTAAACCTGCGTTACCAGCCAGACTGTGCAGGAATGCAGCTGACAATACGGTAGATGGGCGTTCGCGAAGGGTTGTAATTGGAGGTGGTTCCATACCTTTGATTGCGCCATAACCTTCCTCGCCGGGCTGCAGCAGTCGAGTGGCTTCAGTGGGGATTTCTCCCTCTTCCTTAGCCGGTTCACTGACGCTTTCACCGCGCTTATACAGCGCCATACCAGCCAAAATCGCAACCAGACCGATGAATTCAGGAAGTCCGAAGGAGTCTGGAGGGTCATTGATAGCTTTCACTGAGAAAGCGAGCTGAACCAAGGGCAATCGAAGGGTCATGATAATGTACATCAGCGATGCTCCACCATGCTTGATGACGACGATCATGAAGTAGTTGTACAACATGTTGAATGACAGATACAGAGTCGTCATAATCCACGCGTTCTGACATGCGTCACATTCAGGGAGATCATCACTGGGCTTGCTGTTGGTTGGCATACCAGCAGCATGTGAATCATTATCCCAGTTTGCCTCAGAGGCTGTGAGAGCTTTGGAACCTCCCGACTTCGACGTCTGGGCAAAGAAACGATCAGACTCGAGATCGCGCACACGAGACGATGATGCCGAGCCGGGCTTCGCTGAATGCCGAGCGATATAAATAGGTTGAGAGGGTGAGGTGTTGAGACTTTCGGTTTGCCATGACCATCGTGCGTCGGACTTGCCTGCGGGCGTTGGAGGATCACGAAGCAGTAGTGGCATGCTGATTTTAGGACTACGCTCGATGAAGTCTGCTTTCAATGTTGTTACCCTGGAGGGATCAGCATACACAAGGTGCTCAACATTCGGCACTGGCTTGGTGTCTGTTATTGCTGAAGCTAATGCATGAAGAGCTGCGATACTCGAGTTCTGTGCACTTACAACCGCGTCATGAGAGGGGCCGAGTTCTGACGTGGTGCTGCCGAGACCTGGAAGAGGTTGAAAGCCTGCATATCCATCTGTAAGCAATTCTAAATACGCGACGTGCCCGCTCGAGTGAGAGGACGACGATGGCGATTCATATTCATGATACTCTGCGAAGGCTGGGTTTGGATGACACTTGGGTAATTTGTAGTGATTATAACCAAGCAAACACCATAGTCCATTCATAAAGGCGGACGGTAGCTCTCCCCATGTAATCCGATCACGACCCAGAATACTAAGGGTGTTGAGTGGAATCAAGGCGAATCCGAACAGAAGTTGCCACCACACCACCCACGCCTGCAAGTAGTTCACATCCATGTCTACGCCCTTGAAGGCGACCTCTTTGTACACCGAGCTGACGGCTGAGGGAAGATTATTCAAAAAGTAAAGAAACACGAAGAACGGTTGGTTGTCACCGACACCGGCGTCATCTGAGGCCAGGGAAGGCTGCATAGCAGCACAAACACCAAGCATGATGACGAGTGACCCAAGTACTTGCAATGATGTGAAACGTTCATTCACCCAAAAATACGCCAGAATCATCGTGAAAGGGATAATGGCATTGGAGAGCAGGGCCTGCAGAGATCCAGATGTGTGGACGCCTCCGAACATTGCAAGAACTCCCGAAAGTGCGTCAAATACTCCCATAACGAAGAACTGGAACTTTGGGAAGTTCCGCATCTCTGGCGTGATTGCATCACCAGATAGCCATACAATTCCAAAGAAGACCGGGACATAAACGACAGTAGAGAGTTGGGCAAGGAACCAAGGGTAATTCACCATGTGGTTCGTCATCTTTTTAAAGAAAATTGAGTTTGCAATGGCAGTGACCAAAAGACATATCGACGAGAACGCCAAAACAGCATTGGATCCACACCGGTTAATCAAAAAGTCAGAGAAGTCAAAAGTTGTGGCTGGCTCTGCGGCGTGCATTTCTAGTGCGGTCTCAATCGCATTCAGTTCCGTGCCGGTGATACTTACGCTATCCAGCTGCGCACTCGCGCCGCCGTTCGCAGTACCAAGGCTGACGCTAGGTGGTGCTCCAACGCTTGGAGGGGGCTGTACATCAACCACAGAGGAAGTACTGTTTTCAAAGTCGAATGCATCCGCATTGCCTGAGGATGCTGGGACCTCCCGGCGATGAAAAGCATGATGAGGTGAGGCTCCGATTCCGCTCTTGGCAGAGGTCACAGAAGGAGGTGAGGACAGAATAGTTTGGGCAGCCCCGTCGGGAGAGGTGTTGACAATTTGTGAGCTGGATTGAGAGTGACCCAGTCCGTTCAGCTCCGCTCGTGCCGTGCAACTTTGGGCCGTGCTCGACGTAGTCGGTGTTGAGTCCATGGCCCAAATACCCCGACAACGCTTTGTTAGGTGACGATGAGTTGGGTTTGCTTCACTTGACGTGCGTTGGTACACCGTGTTCGGTAGGTTTGTTGTAGCTCAGCGCCGTCAGGTACTGCGAGTCCAACAGCGCCCTTCGCGAAGAAGGGACCCGAGCCAGCGCTCTCGAGAACTTGAGCAGAAGATCGGGACAGTGTCGATTCCGAGGCGTAGCACTGGTGTCTAAGAGCTTAGAACCAGCACGCAGAGCGAAAGCTTGCGAGTTGTCTCATGGGACCTTTGAATCTACTTGGTTGCGTGTGAGCCGCGCCGGCGCTGGGGTACTCGATCGAACACTCCTAGAGAAAACGGGTCGTGTTTCGCAGGACTGTATATTGTGATATATGTCCAAGGGAAGCGGCAGAGTTCCATGGAGTTTGCAATGTCATATCAATTCAACCCTAGTCCAAATGTTTAGTTCCACACCCACATGCGATAATACATCGCTTTACGTACCTTCCCGTTGTGGTCTCCTTTCAAGTTTTGCTTTCCCAGAAGCAGGTGGATTGAGTCAATATCGTCCGTCCCTCGGGGTTGCCACGCGTCAAGGAACGGAAGTAAATCCATCCACCAGCCTCGAGTCGGACTGAGCTTTTTTAATGGTAATTCATACCATCTAAAAGGTCAAGGAACAGTCAATGTTCTCGCGTTTTCTCAATCAAACCGCAAAGGTGAGTTAACTTTCCATCAATTCCCCTACAAATGCTCCCAAAAGACTCTCAAAGCGACACGATTTTTCTATTTTTTCGGCCTTGGCGTTTCGGCGTTTTAGCACGCCGTAAGTCGTTCTAAGCCACTTTTCGCTCGTCCGTGCGAGTGCATCTGGTTCGGTCCTACCGTAAATCGCTGCAGCGTTCCGCGATCTACCGGAAACGCGGCCTGTGATCTGCATGCACTTCGGACGCCCTTGCGAAAAAGCCGGATTTCAAATGTTACGCCATTGCCGGACCGGGTGACACCGCAAGTAAAGCGCACATGATCGATGGCGTGGGCTATAGGGACCTGTGACTCACTTGGAAATATGTATGACATAATCCGATCCCCAAATCCCAACAGGTCTTCCAAACCGGTTTCCGCGTCAAGTCAGCTGCAACCCGCAAGCTCTTCCTCGGCGGAGCTGCTCTGGGCTCTGCAGTGACTGCGGCTGGCCTTGGTGCCGCTGCGGTGACGTTGGCTGACGAGCTCCCTGCGGCGGGTGCGTCCACTGCATCGAAGAAGGGCGGCAAGAAGGAGACTCCCAAGGTGAACGTTGAAGATCTCAAGATCTTCTCCGGACGCGCGAACGTTGAGTTGGCCAAGGAGATTGCGGACAAGCTCGGTGTGGAGCTTGGCCGCATTAGCATCAAGTGCTATGCTGATGGTGAGATTGGTATCCAGGTCATGGACAACGTGCGTGGTAAGGATGTCTACTTGATTCAGCCTACCTGCCCTCCTGGTGTCAATGATCACCTCGTTGAGCTGCTCTTGATGATCTCCACCATGCGCCGTGCTTCGGCTGGCAAAATCAGTGCCGTGATCCCATACTACGGTTATGCTCGTCAGGACCGTAAGATGGCCTCACGTGTTCCGATATCGGCTGCCGATGTCGCACGCCTCTTTGAGGCCATGGGTGTTGATCGCGTCGTTGCTGTAGATTTGCACTGCGGTCAGATCCAGGGTTTCTTCGGTCCTCGCACACCCTGCGATAATCTCGAAGGCCAGATTGTCGGTCTCGACTACTTTGCATCGCTTGGTCTCAACTCTGAGACTACTAAGGTCATTTCACCTGACGCAGGTGGTGTCTACCGCGCTAAGCGCTTCCGCGATGGCCTTTCCGAGCGAGGTGTGGACGCTGGTCTTGCGATGATCATTAAGCAGCGCACCCGTGCCAATGCCGTCGATCGCATGGACCTTGTCGGCTCTGTCGAGGGCTCTGATGTTATCATCGTCGATGACATGATCGACACCGCTGGTACCCTCACTAAGGCTGCTTCTGAGCTTAAGGAGCGCGGTGCTAACCGCGTGTATGCATTTGCTACTCATGGTGTCTTCTCCGGCCCTGCTTATGAGCGAATTCGTAACTCTGACCTTGAGCGAGTCATTGTTTGCAACACCATTCCCTTGGACAAGACTCAGAACCACGGTGGCAAGATTATTCAGCTGTCAATCGCCAAGCTCCTTGCCGACGCTATTGCTCGCATTCACAACCAGTCCTCCGTCTCTGCACTGTTCGCCACTGAGAGCTCTGACTAACAGGGTGAGAATACTGACACTCAGTGCGCATCTTTTCTTTCTGTGAGGCAGGATGCAGTGGCAACTGAGAAAGCTGCTGCGAACAGCTGAGCTTTTCTTCGAGCCAGCAGCACCATCTTCACGGCAAAACGGGCATTGTGTCGTTTATAATAATCTTGGTTCGTGTTTCTGGTTCTTGATATACTTTACTCGCTTGGCAATTCCTCGTTCCGTCCTTTGTACCCATATCTGCTCTGATCTTTTCCGCGATATGTTATGTGTATCCGCCTTTCCATGCTCCTCCCGGCATCGGATGGCACTTCCCTCTTCACCATCCGGAGACGTGGGTCAGTGTTGTTATTCCTCCCCTCGTACTGGTCAATTCCATGGTTAGTATAGATAAGCAACGCTCGGTGCTTTGATAAACTACTCTGTTTTTGTTTCTTTGCGGAACCTTCAACCCGACCGGCAGTTAGTGTCTGAGTGTGATGATAGCAAACCTTGGTGTCGACATCTACCTCGCACTACTCCACTAACAATTTGAGGTGGAGAGATCACGATTCCATGTCCACCTTTCATTGAGATGGTCACTCTCGGTTAGTCAGCAAACTGTTTCGGCCCGTTATTTCGTGGCTAAGCACTCCTTACTTGAAATTGTTTCCCAAACCTCATTACACGCTCATATCCTCGCCAATGTATACGGTTTGTTTCGGGATGATATCTGACAATACATTTAACCATTCTAAGTCTTGTAATCACTCCGGAATTAGCGGAATTAGTGCGATTGCGTCCTTTACTATTCTCAGGTAAGCCTGGAGTCGCCTTAGAGCCTCTAAGGCATATCATTATCTGAATTATTGTTTCCTTCAGGGGAGTTGAGCTCAGGGCCGTGCGAGGTTGTGTCCTCCAGCTCACTTGCTTCCTTCTCATGGCTGATTGGGTTAGTTTGATGAGGCTTGAACTTAGCAAAGTGCTGACTAGCGTTGGTCACGGCCGTTGTGCAAGCCGCGGTATACAGCTCTGCCAGACGTGACTCTGGCCAGAGTAAACCACTGCTCGTCGTGCTACCGAGCCCTAATCCCAAGCCCAAATTCAGGCTTGACCTGCGGAGATGGCCACCAAGCAATGCAGAGCCAGCGGCAAGATCCAGGGCGGCAGACTCTTGTTTCGAAGTTACTGCAGCTTCGGAATAGTCAAGACTGGAATACATCTTCTGTTCCTGCGAGGTAAATGGCCGCATTGCTGAGAGCTTTTCGTTGACAGGCACCTGACTTTCAAATGAAGCGAGAGACACGGGTACCAAACCTTCTGGTAGCACAGCTTCAGGGCGATCACCGTGTACCGTTCGGACATAAGAAATCCACGCTTCATCAACTGCAGGACAGTATCTGATTGCTGCACACTGAGACAAATCTTCTAGCAATGTGAGGATTTCATCCGTCACAGTCCGCATCTCATCACTTAGCATTGGCGTCCCTCCAATACCCCCACTCAGCGAAAGAACACTTGGGTTGTGGATACCAGACTGGTTGGATGCACTGGATGTTCCATGAACATGGGACTGTGAAGGACCTGATGTTGTTGAGATTGGGTACCCTGATGTAAGCGGAATATGAGGGAGGACCGCTGCAATGCATCTGCGAAGCAGATAAACATCAAGCTGAAGCTGACGCACATCATATCGATCCAAACGCGAGCTCGCATATTCTTGAATGAGCATAGCAAGCACGGCTCGCACAGCATATGCCGCCAGTAACCCTCTGTCAACAATGCGGATGTTGTTGAAGTATGCGGAGACTCGACGAATCAATACACGATGCATGTCCATAGTGAGCTCACGGATCAAGCTGCTTTCGGAACTGCGACCCAGGCGCCCCCCAACCGTGGCAGAATTCCCGTCCGAAGAACCCTTCTTGAAAGCGACGGTGTTTTCTTCGTCTCCAGCCATTAGCCGCTGCAGGACGATTCCTCCTTCTCCGACAAAGATATTCTGTGGGACGATGTTGGAGTAGAGGTCAGTATGCGGTGTTGTAGATGTAGAAGGCGCAGGTGTGGCTTGCTTTGATTTACCTGCTCGAAGAGGTACCGGTGCGAAGACATCGTTCATTTCTGCATTCATAAGAATCAATTCTGAAATGACATGCTGCATTGCTACTGACCCTGAGCGTGGGAAAAGTGCACCTAATCGTTTGGGGCAGTTGAACAGGGATGGGGGGAGTTTGGCACCACGTCCAAACATCCTCACGCCAGCAACAAAATCTTGGCGGAAAGCGGTCGCACACCGATGACAAATCGCTTGAACAAAGCACTGCATAACGGCTGTGGCACCGAATCTAAGCTGTTCAATGATACGAGGCACGGAGCGAAGGAAAGCTGCCTGCTTCGCGATGGGCATCGATGTTAAACCTGATGGAGGCGATGCCAGTGAGCTATCGAATAACGCGGATGGCAGCATAAAGAGTTGCTTTGCTGACTCCACAACTCGTTCGAGCTCCTTAGTCTGGAAGGCATACAGCACCTGCGATGCAAAAATCGCAAAGCTGGGTTGACTTACATACACTGGAGAGAACTCAGACTGCTTGAGCGATGAAGTAAAGAGGAGCAACGGATGCGATTCTTCTGCAGCCTTGGCATCCGACTCGAATGCGCGGTAAAAATCGAATGCAAGTCCGAGTCCCAGTCCAAGGCCCAACTCAAAAGTCGCTTTCAATAACTGACCCTGCTGACCAGCAGAGTCGGATTCACCAGCGCGTTCTGACCTGGCTTTGGCGAGAATGAGGGCATACCGTTCAGCCAAAAGATCAAGAGCGAAGCCCGCAAGTTGGGAGCGGCTGGCCGCGCTTATCGTTGCAGACTCCTCCAAGTCACGTTCTGGTCCTGAACCGTTGGTCGAAGATGCCGCGCGAGGTGAACTGTGTTGTGCCGTGCTCATTGCTGCAGCAGTTGCATCAGCCAGAGTTGCAGCAGTTATCGAGGAGCTCACCACACTCGTTGTGCTAGCTGCAAGTGCTCTTGCCATCGCCATGCATTCATCGTAGAAGTGGGTTGCCAACACCTCATAGTTTACATTCAAACTAAGGGAGGCTGGGAGTTCATTCGACAAGGCTGGGAAGCCTGGTTGAGTTCCTCCACTTCCCACGAGAGCGGCATACAACGCTTCTAATCTGTTGCGTAACTCTTCGAGGCCTTTCTTGGCCGTGGGTGTGACTTGAACATTGCCAACATATTCCACGGCCACACTTTGATGCCTGCTTGAGGGCAGAGGTGTGCGACCAGTAGGTTTGGACCCATGTGTCCCCTTGGCTGTGTCTGCGCGTGTAATCTCTTCAAGCAGTGGTGGAAGCAGCATCAGTGAAGACAACAGCAAGGAACGGAGTTTGCTTGCAACTGCTCCAGCAAGTGGGCGCGGAGGCACAAAGTCTTGCTCAAACGGCGTTAAATAGCGTTTTGCCGTTGATGACAGAACGACGCCTTGAGCGTTCTTTGCGTGGTCAACTTGAGTGTCTTCCTCTGAGGTGCCTTCGAGTCTCTTCTCAAATGGCGTCGCCAATGAGCTGCCAAACTCCAACGACCCAGCCTCAACACCACTAGTAGCAGAGCTTCCCAGAGATGACACGACGGAGGCGTTGGAGCTTATTGAGCTCGATGCAACTGAGCCAGCCGGAGAGCTGCTTAAACCAGTCAGGTCACCGGTGCCGAGCGCAAGATTTGGAGGCTGAGCAGCTGCAACGGCTGCCGATGGAGTTCGCAACGTCGTCAGGCTCGAACTAGGGTGAATAACAGATTGATAGGGTGCTACTGTGGTTTCTGATTCGTAGAAATTGTCAACAAACTCCAGGCGAGCCGGCGAGAGGTTCAAGCACTGTGCAGAAACACCTAGTTGCCTACGCAGCAGTGACAATCGTGCCAGACCGGCGTACGCATTCCGTAGAATTGCCTTCATACCCCATGCAGTCAGATTCAAGCTTGCCTTTAAGCACGCCTCCGTGGCCAAATGGCATGGGATTTCGAGTGCTGTGACAAGATCGGCTGCCGGGAACAACGCATGAATGTCAAGCAAACGCTTCTTGAATTGATCACGGACGTCATGCACAAATTCCGCGACAGATGAGGACATGACCGCTTTGATACGCTGCTCAACATCTGATGCAGGTATGCTTCTCAGCTGTTGCAAAACACCTGTGCGAGGTCGAGGGAGAACTCGAAGTGCGAGGACAACAGCAGGTGGAACGTACCGTAACCGGTGCCCATTCGGGAGCTTGGAGAGTTCAAGTTCGGTGGCGCGCAGGGCTGCGCTCCATGACGCGCCTGCAACCGTGGCAGCTCGACTTGCAGCTGCTGCGGCTGCGGCCGCGATTTGTGGCTGTGTCAGCTCCAATAAATCAACCTCACCCGAAGCGCCGGTGATGGCTTGCGTCTTCTGCTCAGCCTTTTTGCCATCGTACTGCTTCTGCCGCTGGGCTTTGGCCGCTCGCTCCTCCGCCTCACGCTCTTCGCGATATCGATGTGCAGCGCTATTAGCTGCGTCAAAGTCAATACCAGCATCTTCGAGATCTGCACGCAAGAGTGCAGCGACGGAGCGCAGGTGGACTGCGGCGGTTCGCGTCAGTTCCTTCTGAGCTTCAAGCAAGTATGGGTGGAACACATCGCCGACAAACCGTTGAACGGCTGCTTCGTACTCCACAACCGAGTTTCTCAACTGCTCAGCCAGCGCCTTGCCACGCTCGAAGGCCTTACCTGTTGAGTTCTGTAGGCGAGTCAAGAGCTCCTCGAGCGGGCGGCGGAACGACTGGTCTAGCTGTGCGAGATAATTACGCGTGGGCTGCAGGAACGCCGCATCTGTCAACTGCCAAAAGCGCGAGTCATACATACTCACGGACGAAGCAGCGCGATTTCGAGTCGTCAATGGAATGCTTTCCTCATCCAAGTGCAAATCGTCTTCATCATCAATACCATCATCGTCAGACGCTGTTTCTCGTTGACCGTTGCCTTGCTGTTGGATCTGTTGTTGTTTTAGTGCTAGACGTCGGCGCTGCATCACGAAATCAGAGCCAAGGAGACGTTCTTGCTGTTCCTCAGCGAGTGCGGTTTCGTACTTCAACACGCACTTGCGGAGATTAAGCTTGAATGCGGCGGCACGACTGGAGAGGGTATCCTTCAACAAAGTCTTTGCAGACTCACCGAGTTGTACTAGCAAGAAAACGTACTCAATCTGAGTTTCAGGCTTTGTAGACGCATCCTGTGCTGCGGCCTTGAGCCGAACGCGTAAGCGTTCAATTTGCATCTGTGCAGCGCTCAGGATCTTGGTCAATGATGGGATATGTGCGTATTGCTTCAAGAGCGCAGCTGCGGCAACAAAGCTTGTAACAGCATGCCGGAACAATCCGTGTGTCACGCAGGATTCGAGATATCCGGGCAGTCTGAAGAGGAAGTCCAAACGATTGAGCAAGGAAACTAAGCGTGCTAGCTCTGCTACACGGGTTCGATTTGGCTCAAAAGCTCGCTCAAGTTTAGCTGACGTTTGTTGAATCGATGCCACTGAAGCTTCAAGCCGTTTCATCTCTGCATCCATGGCATCGATGTTCCCTCGCATGCGGAGAATGACGTCAGTGGCCGCAATGAATCGGTCATAGTTCTCATAGACCAGGCTTTGCATGTCTGCATTGAGGCGGCGCTGGACATCGCCAATCGAGTTGCTCTGCTCGAGGAGCTCACTCATGGAGTGAGTCTGAAGAAGTCTCTCTACGTACTCATCTGCAACGAAGTGATGGGACTCGATGTCAAGCTTTGAAGGCTTTCGCTGCGCGTTTGCTCCCGCAGCACCTTTGTTTTCCTTCGGCTTGATGATCTCATTGATGTCATCCTCATCGAGGGGAGAGGCCGGCTCCTGAAGTCCTTCCTGCTCAATGTCATCCTCCTCCTCCTCCTCCTTTGCAGCTGGAGCTGCAGCTAGGTGAATACCATAGAAGCTTGCAAACGCGTCGCCGAGGGAGCTCCGTTC
>Ga0182741_1002241_pt1 | contig 23004 bp, 27 predicted proteins | sample eDN5th37CBELigOP_FD_128874 | JGI IMG/M metagenome (GOLD analysis project Ga0182741, IMG submission 128874) | Enriched Organic Plus compost microbial communities from Emeryville, California, USA - eDNA 5th pass 37_C BE-Lig OP (version 2) (version 2) ... | reverse complement strand
CCCCGGCGGCAAGGATGTCGACGCCACCATCGTGTACGGCGTCAACCACGGCGTGCTGAAGGCCTCCGACACGGTCATCTCGAACGCCTCGTGCACCACCAACTGCCTGGCCCCGCTGGTCAAGCCGCTGCACGACAAGCTGGGCCTGGAAAGCGGCCTGATGACTACCGTGCACGCCTATACCAACGACCAGGTCCTGACCGACGTCTATCACGAAGACCTGCGCCGCGCCCGTTCGGCCACCATGAGCATGATCCCCACCAAGACCGGCGCGGCTGCCGCAGTCGGCCTGGTGCTGCCCGAACTGAACGGCAAGCTCGACGGCTTCGCCATCCGCGTGCCCACCATCAACGTGTCGATCGTCGACCTGTCGTTCGTGGCCAAGCGCGAGACCACGGTCGAAGAAGTCAACAGCATCCTGAAGGCCGCTTCCGAAGGCGAGCTCAAGGGCATCCTGGACTACAACACCGAGCCCCTGGTGTCGGTCGACTTCAATCACAACCCCGCCTCCAGCACCTACGACTCCACCCTGACCAAGGTGTCGGGCAAGCTGGTCAAGGTGTCGTCCTGGTACGACAACGAATGGGGCTTCTCCAACCGCATGCTCGACACCACCGTCGCGCTGATGTCGGCCAAGTAAGCGGCATGGCCAAGGTCAATACCCTGTCCGCGCTGGCCAAGGCCGGCGCGCTGCACGGCAAGCGGGTGTTCATCCGCGCCGACCTCAACGTGCCGTTCGACGACGCCGGCCAGATCAGCGAAGACACCCGCATCCGCGCCTCGGTGCCCGGCATCCGCCTGGCGCTCGACGGCGGCGCGGCGGTCATGGTCACGTCCCACCTGGGCCGTCCCACCGAGGGCGTGCTGACCGAGGCCGATTCGCTCGACCGCGTGGGCCGGCGCCTGTCGCAGCTGCTGGGCATGCCCGTGCAGCTCGTCAAGGACTGGGTCGATGGCGTCAACGTCGACCCGGGCCAGGTGGTGCTGCTGGAGAACTGCCGCGTCAACCCCGGCGAGAAGAAGAACGACGAGGCGCTGTCGCGCAAGATGGCGGCGCTTTGCGACGTCTACGTCAACGACGCGTTCGGCACGGCGCACCGCGCCGAGGCCACCACGCACGGCTTGGCGCGCTTCGCCCCGGTGGCCTGCGCGGGCCCGCTGCTCGAGGCCGAGCTCACGGCCCTGGGCCGCGCGCTGCACGAGCCCAAGCGGCCGCTGGTGGCCATCGTGGGCGGCTCGAAGGTGTCGACCAAGCTGTCTATCCTGCAGTCGCTGGCCGACAAGGTCGACCAGCTGGTGGTGGGCGGCGGCATCGCCAACACCTTCATGCTGGCGGCCGGGCTGTCCATCGGCAAGTCGCTGGCCGAGCCCGACCAGGTCGAAGAGGCCCGCGCCGTGATCGAGATCATGAAAAAGCGCGGCGCCGAGGTGCCCATTCCCACCGACGTGGTGTGCGCCAAGTCGTTCGCGGCCGATGCCGAAGCTACCGTCAAGGCGGCCGACGCGGTGGCCGAGGACGACATGATCCTCGACATCGGCCCGCAGACGGCGCAGCGCCTGGCCGGCATCCTGCAGCAAGCCGGCACCATTGTCTGGAACGGCCCGGTGGGCGTGTTCGAGTTCGACGCGTTCGCGCACGGCACCGAGGTATTGGCACAGGCCATCGCCGCGTCGCCGGCCTTCTCGATCGCCGGCGGCGGCGACACCCTGGCGGCCATTGCCAAGTACGGCATCGCCGACAAGGTGGGCTACATCTCCACCGGCGGCGGGGCGTTCCTGGAATTCCTCGAGGGCAAGTCGCTGCCCGCGGTGGCCATCCTGGAGGAGCGCGCGGACTGAGGGCAGTCCGGTCGTTTCCGGCCGTGGCAAGAAAAACGGGCGCCCTGTGCGCCCGTTTTTCTTGCGTTACGCGTCGTCGCGGCCGGGGCGCCGGCTACTGGCAGCCTTGCTTGCCGCGGCACGGCGCCGTGGCGCGGCCTTGCGAGCGGCGGCCGGCTTGCCCGCCTGCGCTTTCTTCTCGCGCGCCAGCGCGCGCTGCGCCGCCGCGCGGAAGATCTGTTCCATTTCGAGCAGGCACTCGCGTGCCCGCTCGTTGAGCGGCCCGGTGGCTTCGAGCACGTGGCGCATGGTGCCGAACGCGTTGCGTATTTCCTCGGCCGAGGCCTGCTCCAGCAGGCGCGGCATGGCGTCCAGCGCGGCCGCACCGTCCAGCCGCATCATCAAGGCCTGGTCGCGCGCCACGTTCTTGAATTCCTGCAGCGCCAGGCCGGAATCGGCGTCGGCGCGCATCTTGCGCAGCATGGCGAAGCTGCGTTCGTCGATGCTGCCTTCGGCGCCGGCGACGTACAGCAGCATGCGCATGCCCGCTTCGCGCACGCCGCCCTGGTCCATCAGCGCGCGCAGCTCGCCGGCGCGCTCTTCCATGAAGCGGCGGTGCTCGGGCGATACGCCGGGATGCTTGCGTGGCGCATCGGTCTTGGCGCCGAGGCCGGCCCAGTCCTGCACCAGCGGGGAGCCATAGACGGTCATGAACAGTTGCTCGCCCGCCGCGTCGCGCAGTTCCTGCCAGATGTCGAGGCTGGCCTCGATCGTGTTGGAAACCATGCGTTCCATGACTGCGAACGGGTTGTCCGACGCGGCCGGCTGGCGATGCTGGCGCACCTGCGCGGCCGCCTGCGCGACCGGGGCGATCCAGGGGTTGCGGTCGGAGATCAGTTCGTAGGGCAGGCGCAGCGGGTGCAGGCGTTGCATCCAGTCGGCGGTCTGCGGTGTGACGGCGGCGCGCACCCAGGGCTGCGCGAAGCTGCGGTACAGGCCCAGGTTGATGTCGGAGATGCGCGCCACGGCGGCGAAGCGCCGGTCGTCTTCTTCCTTGCGCTCGACGATGGCGCGCACGTCGTCGACTTTGCGGCGCGCGAACGACAGCACATAATCGCCGGGCGCCAGGTCGGCGTTGAGCGTATCCGGGGTCTTGTCGGCGATCTCGGCCTGGTAGATGCCGGCCGGCAGCACGTCGATCAGGTCGATGTTGGCGGTGAATTCCTGGTGCTCTTTGCGCGCCACGCTGCCGGACACGAAAATGCCCAGGTGGCCGATGCTTTCGTGCACGGCGTAGACGATGGTCTGGTCGTGCGCCACGACTTCGGCGTCGTCCTGGTACAGGTCGGGGATCCAGCCCAGCGCCTGGGGCGGCGGGGTGATGTTGTCGCCCTTGGAACAGAACACGATGATGGGCGAACGGATGTTGCGCAGGTCGATGCGGATGCCGTCGGAAGTGACCAGCCCGGCGGTGGCCAGACGGTTGCCGATGAACAGGTTGTCGACGATGTACTGGATCTCCGGGCCGTTCAGGTAGACGTGTCCGCCCCACCATTTTTCGAAGCCCAGGTAGCGGGAGGCTTCGGTGTCGACTTTGGAGTACAGGTTGTATTGCTTGCTCCAGAGCGTGTTGGCGGGATTCAGGTTCTCGAAGTTCTGCACCAGCCAGGCGCCGTCGAATTTGCCGTCGCCGAGGTCGCTGGCCAGGGCGGTGAGCCAGCTGCCGCCGGTCAGGCCGCCGCTGTAGCGCATCGGGTTCTTGCCGCGCCAGCCGGCCCAGTAGGACAGGGGCGCGCCGGCGACGATGATGGGGCCGAACAGTTCGGGCCGCATCGCGGCCGTCATCATGATCTGCCAGCCGGCCTGGCAGTTGCCCACGACGACGGGCTTGCCTTCGGATTCGGGATGCCGGGCGATGATTTCCTCGAGGAAGCGGGCCTCGGCGCGCATCACGTCCTCGACTGTCTGGGTGGCGGTGGGCTGCGGCAGGAAGGAGGCGAAGTAGCAGGGATGGCCGGCGCGCACGGCCACGCCGATTTCGCTTTCCGGCTTGAATCCGCCGATGCCGGGGCCATGGCCGGCGCGGGGGTCGACCACCAGGAAGGGGCGCTTTTGCGGGTCCACTTGGACGTCGGCGGGCGGCAGGATGCGCAGCAACCCGTAGTTGACCGGACGGTCGAATTCGCGGCCGTCCAGGATCAGTTCGGATTTCATGCTGAGCACGTTGGGGGCGCGCTTGGCCATGTGGCTATGGTATTGGTTGCCGCGCTGGCGCATGACGTCGGTGTACAGGACGCTGCGCTGCAGGGTGTCGACGGCGTATTCGTAGGCGGCCAGCCAGGGGTTGGCGGACGAGGCGGGAGGGGCGCTGCGATCGTTGGCGGTTGCGGCCACGGCGATCTCCGTAGAAAGGGGGAAGGTTCTGCCGCGCGTCGTGTACGGGCGGGGGAACAGAACGAAAAACAGGACTCAATTACAGCGCAATCAATGTTGCAATGCAACATCGGGGTGTTCGGCTTGGGATCATGGTGCTGTTTGGGGTATGGGGCTGGAACTGCGGGAGGCATGGTTGGGAGATGACCAGGTTTTGGGTTCTTGAGACGCCCGCGCCTGCCGGCGAGGCCTGGGCGGCCACGTCGCTCGGCTCGGGCGCGCCACCAGGCGCCCTCGGCCCCCTGCGGGGGCTGCCCTCGCTCCAACTGGCCGCCCAGGCCTCGCCGGCAGGCGCGGGCTCGCAATATCTCGGGTTCGGGTCTTGGATCTTGCGTCGAGGTTGCGCAGTGGCGACGACGGCGATGGGGTACGGGTGTCGCCCAGGTGTCAGACACCCCTTGCGTCAGCGGCGCAGATAGGCGGGAGTGCCGCAAGGGGTGTCTGACACCGCGTGCAAGACCCACGTGCAACATCGTCGTCCACACCAACGTGCAATGCATTACAGCGGACCGCCGCATGCCACCGTTGTGAGTCCTGGGCGGGGCTGGCAGTGCGGGACGGCCAGTTGGAGGGAGGGAAGCCCCCGCAGGGGGCCGAGGGCGCCTGGTGGCGCGCCCGAGCCGAGCGACGTGGCCGGCCCGCACTGCCAGCCCCGCCCAGGACGCCCTACGAGCAAGCCCGTCCATAAAGAAAGAAGAAAGAGAAAACCGCACCAAGACGACGACAGCCCCGCGCCACCCATGGAAGCAGCGCGCGACTGAAGCAAACGGGGCTAAGGCAGGTGACAGACCGCCTCGAGCCGGTTCCCGGCCGGGTCGGTGACAAAGGCGGCGTAATAGTGCGGATGGTAATCGGGCCGCAGCCCGGGGCCGCCTTCGTCGCGTCCGCCGTGGCGCAGGGCGGCCTGGTGGAAGGCATCGACCGCGGCGCGGCTGGGGGCCTTGAAGCACCAGTGCCGGCGCGGCTCGCTGTTGGGCGCGGCCGAGCGCAGCACCGACAGGTAAGTATGGCCGGGCGCCGCCGCGCTGCAGCGCTCCCCGTAGCCCAGGCCGTCGGGGCGGTCGTAGGCCTTGGCGGCGCCCAGGACGGCCATCACGGCATCGTAGAACGGCCGGGCCGCGTCCAGGTCGGGCACCGCGATGGAGACATGGTCGAGCAACTGCACTATGCGCGCGCGTCCTGGTTGAACTGCAGCCAGGTCTGCACCGGCGGGCGTCGCCATTGGGCGTCGGCGTAGGCGCGCAGGGCCTCGGGCAGGTCGTCGCCGGGGCCCGCCAGCCGGCGCAGCATCAGCGCCAGCTCGGTGTCGGCGATGCACCAGGCTTCGAACAGTTGCGACTGCCCTTCCGTGGGCAGCAGGGCCTGGGCCACGCGCACCAGCTTGGCGGCGTCGGCTTGCGCGGCGTTGCCCAGCGGGGCGCCCGCGGCATTGTGGAACACCACCTCGGTCGGGCGCTCCTGGCGCAGCGCCGCCAGGTCGCTGCGCAGCCAGGCCTGGATCTGGCGCGCGCGGGCGCGCTGCTGCGGCGCGGCCGGATACAGCGCGGGATAGTCCGGGGCTGGAAAGACATCCTCCAGGTATTCGATGATGGCGCTGGACTCGGTCAGGTGGAAGGCGTCGTGCGCCAGCGCCGGCACCCGACAGGTGGGCGCGCGGCTGGTATATGGCTGCATGCGCTGTTCGCCGGCATGGAGGTCCACCAGCCGCAGCTCGACCGGCAGGCCCTTCTCGGCGAGCGCCACGTAAGCCGCCATGGCATAGGGGCTGAGCAGCTGGGAATCGACGTACAGCGTAAGCGGCGAGGCAAGCGGCGCAGGCAAGGCGGTCTCCGGTGCGGCGTGGGGAGGGGCGGCCGGCGGGCCGGCCGTCGTGCCCTACAGCGTAACGCAATCGGCCTGCCGCCGGCCACCGGGCCGTGGCGCGCGTGTCGCGTTCAGTCGACGATGAACAGGCGGGCGCCCGTCGTGGTGGACGAGCGGTGCGCTTCGGCCTGGTCGGCCACCTGGTAGCTCATGCCGGGCGTCAGCACGAAACGGCGGCCGTCTTCCAGTTCCGTGTGCAGCTCGCCTTCCAGGCAGAACAGGATATGGCCCTTGCTGCACCAGTGGTCGGCCAGGTAGCCGGGCGAGTAATCCACCATGCGCACCCGGATGTCGCCGAACTGCCGCGTGCGCCAGTAGGCGGTGCCGGTCTCGCCGGGATGTTCGGTGCGCTCGATGGTTTGCCAGTCGGTCGTGCCGAACGGGATGTCGTGCATCTTCATGGTTGGATCTCGGTAGGGGCGGGCGGCGCGTCGGCCAGGGCGTCGGGGACCCGCAACAGCAGGTCGGTGGGGCCCATGTCGATGCCGGCCTGGCTGAGCAGGGTGGTGGCCTGCCCGCGGTGGTGGGTCTGGTGGTTGAAGAAATGCATGACCACGCTGCCGAACGGGCGGCGCGACGGGACACCGCGCGAGCTGGTGTAGGCCAGTTCGCGGTCCAGGTCGGCCGGCCGGACTTGCGCCGACCAGCCCACGATGGCCTGGTCGAGCTGGCGGCGCAGCGCCGCCAGGCCGGCCAGGTCGGGACGCAGCAGTTGGTCCAGCCCGGCCGGCATGGGCAGGGCGCGCACCGGGTCCAGCGCGGAGTAGTCGGCCGAGTGCTGCGCGAAGCGCTTGAGCCAGAGGATGTCGCCCACCGCGATATGGTTGAGCGTGCCCAGCAGCGAGCCGAAGAAGGCGCCGCGCGGCGCGGCCGCGTCGGCGGCGGGCAGGCTGGCGGCCTGGTAGATGCGCGCGTTCATCCAGGCGTTGTAGTCCGCCAGCAGGCGCAGGTCGGCGACCGTGGGCATGGTCAGGCCGCCAGCTTCTTTTGCCAGAACATGGCCTGGCCGGCGTCGCCCGCCAGTTCATAGCCCTGGTAGCCGATCTTGCGGTACAGCGCCTTGGCCGGCTCGTTGCCTTGCAGCACTTCCAGCGTGATCTTGCAGCAGCCGCGCCGCGCGGCGCGCTCGTCGAGCGCCGCCAGCAACTGCCGGGCGATGCCCCGGCCGCGGAAGCGTTCGGACACCATCAGGTCGTGCAGGTTCAGCAGCGGCTTGCAGGCGAAGGTGGAAAAGCCCTCGAAGTAGATCGCCAGCCCGGCCGGGACGCCGTCCTGCAGCGCCACCAGCGCGCCCGCGGCGGGGCGGCGCGCCAGTTCGGCCGCCAGGTTGGCGCGCGCGTAGTCGGACAGCGGCTGGCCGCCGCCCATGGGGCCGCGGGCGTATTCGTCGAGCAGCGCCACGACCATGTCGCCGTGGGCGGGATTGGTGAAATCGGCGTCGATGATGTCCAGCACGATGGGGTTCCGTTCCTGGCGCCGGTGGCGGCGCGTATTGACCGAGGATTGAATGAGGGCGGTTGCTATTATGACGCGCTGAGCGGGTTTCGCCATCGCCGCGGGTAAACTGCCCGCACCCTCATCGCACCATTGCCGTCCATGAATCGCCCCTCCACTTCCGCGCCGCACCTGGCCCTGCCGGCCGGCGCCGGCCTGGGCGGCCTGAAGGCCTGCGTGCCCGTGATGATCGGGTATTTTCCCGTCGCGGTCACATTCGGCATTGCCGGGCTGGCCACCGGCCTGTCGCCCATGCAAGTGGTGCTGATCTCGGCGCTGGTGTATGCCGGCGCCAGCCAGTTCCTGCTGCTGGCCTCGATCAAGGCCGGCACGCCGTGGCTGTGGGTGGTGGCGCTGTGCTCGCTGCTGAATGCCCGCCACTTGCTGTACGGCCCGCTGCTGGCGCGCTTCCTGCCCGAGCGGCTGCGCGCCCGCCTGAAGATCGCCTTCCTGCTGACCGACGAAGTGTTCGCCACCGCACTCAACCGCATCGAGCATGTCGCCCCGGCGCACCGCAACCGCTGGATGACGCTGCTGGGCGTGGGCGCCTGGCTGACCTGGATCGCCGGCACGGCGGTGGGGGTATATGCGGGTGACGGGCTGGAGCGCCATTTCCCGATGCTGTCGCAGGTCATGCGCTTTGCGCTGCCGGCGCTGTTCCTGGCCCTGGTGTGCCAGAGCGCCAGCCGCGCGCTGCGCTGGCCGATCGTGGCGGCGCTGGCGGTCGGCGCCGCCTTTGCCGCGGCCGGCCACGCCACGCTGGCCATCCTGGCGGGGGCGGTGGCCGGCTGCGTCTGCCACCGTCCGCGGAGCGCGCCATGAGCGGCGCCGGGCTGGATTTCTGGGCCGCGGTCATCGCCATGGCCGTCATCACCTACCTGACGCGCGCCTTGCCGTTCCTGCTGTCGGCGCGCAGCCGGCTGCAGCGGCGGCTGGCCGAGGGGTCGTCGCTGGCGGCGCTGGGGCCGGCGCTGCTGGCCGGCATCGCCGCGGCGGTCATCGTGCCGGATCTGATGGCGCTGCGCGGGGCGGCCGAGGTGGCGCCCTATGCCGGTGGGCTGCTCGCCACCGCCCTGGCCGCGCGCCGGCTGGGCAACGCGGGGGCGGCGGTGATCGTCGGGGTGGCGGTATATGGAGTATTGATGGCGGCGGCCGGCTAGGCCGGCCGCGGGCGTTCAGCCGGCGATGGTCACGCCCAGCCAGAACAGCCCGGCCGCCAGCAGCATGGACGCCGGCAGGGTCAGGACCCAGGCCAGCAGGATGGTGCGGACGGTGCCGTGGTGCAGGCCGCTCTTGTTGGCGATCATGGTGCCGGCCACTCCGGACGACAGCACATGGGTGGTCGAGACCGGCAGACTGAACACATTGGCCATGCCGATCGCCGCCACCGCCGTGAGCTGGGCCGCCATGCCCTGGGCGTAGGTCATGCCCTGCTTGCCGATCTTCTCGCCCACGGTCAGCACCACGCGGCGCCAGCCGACCATGGTGCCGATGCCCAGCGCCAGGGCCACCGCCACGATCACCCACAGCGGCGCGTATTCGGTGGTGGCCGTCAGGTCGGCGCGCAGCCGGTGCAGGTCGGCACGGTCGCGGTCCTGCAGGCCGTCCAGGTTGGCCACCTTCTTGGCGGTGTCGTCCAGGCACAGCAGATAGCGGCGGATGTCCACCCGCTTGGCGGCCGGCAGCTCGGCGTAGTGCGTGACGCCGCGCAGGTCTTCCAGCAGGGCGTCGATGGTGGCCAGCGTCAGTTGCGGATGGCAGCGGAACTGCTCGGGCAGGTCGGTGGTGCCGTTGCGGCCCTTCGACAGGGCCAGGTAGTCGCCCAGGGCGGCCTCGTTGCGATGGTAGAACGCCGCCAGGTGGGTGGCGGCGTCGCGGGTGCGGTCGATCTGGTAGGTGGTGCTGTTCTCGTTGAGCACGAACTGCGCGGGCACGATGCCGATCAGCACCAGCATGATCAGCCCGATGCCTTTCTGGCCGTCGTTGGAGCCGTGCACGAAGCTCACGCCCATGGCCGACAGCACCAGCACCAGGCGGTTCCAGAAGGGCGGGTGCTTTTTCGAGTCGAGTTCGCGGCGCTGTTCGGGCGTCTTGTGCATCTTCGACACCGGCCACCAGTGCTTGAACAGCAGCAGCAGGCAGCCGGCGGCCAGGCAGCCGGCGGCGGGCGAGATCACCAGCGACAGGCCGATGTCGATCGCCTTGTTCCAGTTGACCCCGTCGGCCACCGAGAGTTCGGTCAGCAGCGCATTGGCCAGGCCCACCCCGAGGATGGAGCCGATCAGGGTGTGCGAGCTGGAGGCCGGGATGCCGAAGTACCAGGTGCCCAGGTTCCAGGCGATGGCCGCCGTCAGCATGGCGAACACCATGGCCAGGCCCTGGCCGGTATCGACGTTGATCAGCAACTCGACCGGCAGCAGGTGCACGATGGCGTAGGCCACCCCCACGCCGCCCAGCAGCACGCCGAGGAAATTGAATATGCCGGACAGCACGACCGCCAGGTGGGGCGGCATCGCCTTGGTGTAGATGACGGTGGCGACCGCATTGGCGGTGTCGTGGAAGCCGTTGATGAATTCGAACGCCAGGACGAACGTCAGCGCCAGGACCAGGCTGACGCCGATCCAGAAATCCAGGCCGGAGAAGAGATGAAACATGGGAAGGGGGAAGGGGATGGGGGCGGTGGGCAGGCAATAGGCTCGATTATTGCAGATTTGTGACGCCCACCGGGCTGGCCGGGCCGGCGCGGGACAGGCGCCGCCGCGTGCGATAGCATCGGGGTTTTTCCCGCCTGCTCACCGCCATGTCCGTTTCCGCACAATCCGTTGTCCGCCGCCATCCCGACGAACTGGTCGTCGGCCTGGTGTCCATTTCCGACCGCGCTTCGTCCGGCGTCTACCAGGACCAGGGCCTGCCGGCCCTGCGTGAGTGGCTGGGCACGGCGCTGGCCTCGCCATGGCAGGCGGTCGAGCGGCTGGTGCCCGACGAGGCGCCGGCCATTTCCGCCGCGCTGGTCGAACTGGTCGACGCCTGCCGCTGCGACCTGGTGCTGACCACCGGCGGCACCGGCCCGGCGCGGCGCGACGTCACGCCCGAAGCGACGCTGGCGGTCGCCACCAAGGAAATGCCCGGTTTCGGCGAGCAGATGCGCCAAGTGAGCCTGAAGTTCGTGCCCACGGCCATCCTGTCGCGCCAAGTCGCCGTCATTCGCGAGACCGCCGACCACGCCGCGCTCATCATCAACCTGCCCGGCCAGCCCAAGGCCATCCGGGAAACGCTCGAAGGCCTGCGCGACGAGGCCGGCGCGGTGAGCGTGGCCGGCGTGTTCGCCGCCGTGCCGTACTGCATCGACCTGATCGGCGGCCCCTATGCGGAAACGCACGAGGCCGTGGTCAAGGCGTTCCGGCCGAAGTCCGCACTGCGCAAGCCGGCAGCCTGATGGCGCGCTGCGTTATAGTTGGCCGGCCTGGTTTTTTCTGGATGAATCGTTCATGAATCTGCGTGCTCTTGCGCCGCTGGCGCTGGCCGGCGTGCTGGCCGGCTGCGCCAGCGTAAAAGACATTCGCGACCGCGATCCGGTGTTCTTCGGTTCCACCGCGCGTCCCGCCGAGCAATACACCGAATGCGTGGCCACCGCCTGGAAGGGCATCGGCACGGAGTCCGAGCGGCAGCCCATCCACAACGGCTACGAGCTCGTGGTGCAAGGCTCGATGGGCGTCGAGGCCGTGCTGAGCGCCACCACCTGGCAGGGCAAGACCGACGTGCGCCTGTCCACCCGCATCCAGCGCCGCAGCACGTCGCTCTCCGAGGCCGCCAACCTGTGCCTGTAGGCCGCATCCGCAAGCCGGCGGGCGCAGGCCCGATAGTGCGCCTGGCGGCCCGCGTAGTGCTGGCCGCGGTGACGGCGTGCGGCGCCCTGGCGGCCCATGCGCAGGGCTACATCAGCCGCAAGCTCGACGTGCCGGTGCCGGGCGGCGTGGCCGTGGTGGGGCTGGGCGCGGGCGAGCAGGCGCCGCAGGCCAGCTACGGCGGCCGCCGCGTCATGGTGATCCGCGACAGCGACGCGCAGTGGATCGCCGTGGTCGGCATCCCGCTGGGCACCGAGCCCGGCCGCCAGACGCTGCAGGTGCAGGGCGGCGCGCCGGTGGCATTCCAGGTGCGCCCCAAGGAATACGCCGCGCAGCACATCAAGCTGAAGAACCGCCGGCAGGTCACGCCCAACCCCGACGACCTCAAGCGCATCGAGCGCGAACTGGACGAGCAGCTCGCCGCCTATCGCACCTTCCGCGCCGGCATCATTCCCAGCAACGTCATGCTCGACCGACCGGTGGACGGGCGGCTGTCGAGCCCGTTCGGGCTGCGGCGCTTTTTCAACGGGCAGGAACGCAACCCGCATTCCGGGCTGGACTTCGCCGTGCCGGCCGGCACCCCGATCAAGGCGCCGGCCGCCGGCCGCGTGGTGCTGGTGGGCAATTACTTCTTCAACGGCAACACGGTGTTCGTCGACCACGGCCAGGGCTTCATCAGCATGTTCTGCCATTTGTCGGCGATCGACGTGAAAGTGGGCGACGAGGTCGCGCGCGGCGCCGTGGTGGGCAAGGTCGGCGCCACCGGCCGCGCGACCGGGCCGCACCTGCACTGGAATGTCAGCCTGAATGATGCGCGGGTGGATCCCGCGATCTTCATCGGGGCCGCGACTGGCCCGTGAGCGCGCCGCCCGGGCGGCCGGCGCGTGCCGCCGGCAGGCCGGGCGTCAGCCGTTGGCGGCGGATGCCGCCAGGCGCTGCTGGCGCCGTTCGGCGTATTGCAGTTCGTGGATGGCTGCCTGGTGCAGGCGAAGCTGCTCGTCCAGGCAATTGTCGTACTTGATGCAAGCCTGCGCATAGCTCAGGCCGGTGGCCCGCAGGCTCTGGATGAAGGCGGGACGCGACTGGCGCAGCAGGCGCAGGCCTTCCTCGCCCTGTGCGACGATGCGGCGTGCCCGGGCCACGCGTTCGGCGGCGGCCTGCGGCGATTCGACGGTGTCCATGACAGGCATGGCGCGCCATGCGCGGCAGCGACGTGGCGCGGGCCTCAGCGGCGCCGCTGCGGCGGACGTGCGGTGCTGGGGGCGCGCTCGTCCTTGTGACGGAAGTTGATGCGGCCCTTGGTCAGGTCGTAGGGCGACATTTCCAGGGTGACGCGATCGCCCGCCAGGATGCGGATGCGGTGCTTGCGGATGCGGCCCGACGCATAGGCGCCGACTTCGATGCCGTTGTCCAGGGTGACGCGGTAGCGGCTGTCGGGCAGCACTTCGTCGACGATGCCGTCCAGTTCGATCAATTCTTCTTTGGCCATGTATTACTCTCCTTGGTCGATGCGCCCGTGCGCCGGCAGGCCGGCGCACGCGCCGCCCGGAGGCGGCATGCGCGGGACCCAAGCGGACTTGGGCCAGCGGTGGAACGTGAACGTCCCGGCTGGTACGGGTACGGGCCGTGGCGGTCTGGGGCAGACGCTGGGCGGGTACTCACGCCGCTGGGGCGGTGTGCGCGCGGGGCGCGGCTTGGTCGCGTTGGCGAGCCTGGGGCGCGCCAACGGAAGAAGCGGGTTGGAACCGGGCCGTGAGGTTTCCGCCCCTTGTGCTCCCTTGCCTTGCAGGGCCGGCGCTTCCCGCCTGGAACGACAGGCCGCGGCAGCCTGGGAGGCGGCGGGGCCGGACGGAGCGGGTATGGGGACGGATCTGGAGCAAGGGGTGCTTTATGAGGCTAGGCCATTCACGGAACAACTAGACATAATACTCCTGTCACACGCATTTGGCCAGGGTTTTCCCGTGGTCGGCGGCGGGCGCGTGGTGTTTTTGCCTGCCGGTGGCGGCCGGTGTCGATTCCGCCGTCGCCCATTCGTCGTGTAGACAGGAAGCCGGATCCGGCCTTCCCGGACACCAAGGAGAGACGACATGCGTGTAATGGTTCTAGTCAAGGCGACCCCGGACAGCGAGGCGGGCCTGCTGCCGTCCAGCGAATTGCTGGAAGCCATGGGCAAATTCAACGAGCAGCTGGCGGCGGCCGGCATCATCAAGGCGGGCGACGGGCTCAAGCCTTCGTCGCACGGCAAGCGGGTGGCGTTCGACGGCGCGCGCCGCACCGTCATCGACGGCCCCTTTGCGGAAACCCGCGAGCTGGTGGCCGGGTTCTGGGTATGGGAAGTCAAGGACCTGGCCGAGGCGGTCGAATGGGTCAAGCGCTGCCCCAACCCGATGCCCGGACCGAGCGAGATCGAGATCAGGCCGTTCTATGAAATGGCGGATTTCGAGGCGGCGCTGACACCGGAGATCACGGCGCAGTTCGATCGCTTGCGCGAAAAGCTGGAGGGGCAGTAAGACGGGCAGGAAGCGGCCTCCCCCGGGGGAGGCCGGCCGCGGCGCCGGACGGCGGGCGGCCTGGATCAGTCGGCGAGGCCGGGCCCGCCTTCCGGGTACTGAGGCAGGTCGTCGGTGATGTCGTACCAGGGCGCCTTGCTGGCCACGTGCACGTGGCAGGCCGGCTTGATGCCCGGGTTGTCGTCCAGCGCGCCCAGCGGCAGGCCGTAGACCTCGGGCGTCTGGTCGAAGCGCGACAGCAGCGGCGTGCCGCAGGCGCCGCAGAAGCCCCGGTAATTGCCCGGCGACGAGCTGTACCAGGTGACGTGGTTGGCGCCGCGGGTCCAGGCGAAGTCCTTGGACCGCACCGTCGCCCGGGTACGGAAGGCCGCGCCATGGGCCTTGCGGCACATGACGCAATGGCAATTCACGGCCTGCGTCAACGGGCCGGTTATCTCATAGGCTACGCGGCCACACAGGCAGGAACCTTTCAGCATCTCGCGCTCCTGTAAAACCCGAATATATACCGGCGCGCGCCCGCGCCGCTTCATGACCGTTTGATTGCAGGATATGCGTCCCCCGCCCGCCATGGCGCCCGGCATGGCGGCGCCGGTCATCACCCTGTCACCCCCTGTCCACAGAATGCCCTCCATGGTTCGACAAGGGGATCCCACATGACCTATGCGATCGAGGTGCGCGGCCTCAGCAAGTCCTTCCGCGCCGGCAGCAAGGCGCTCGACGAGGTGAGCCTGGCGGTGGCGCCGGGCGAGATGGTGGCTTTGCTGGGCGCCTCGGGCTCCGGCAAATCCACGCTGTTGCGCCACTTGGCCGGCTTCGTCGCCGCCGATCCCGGCAGCAGCAGCGTCACGGTCAACGGCCAGGAAATCCAGCGCGATGGCCGCATCAGCCCGCGCGTGCGCGCGGCGCGCGCCGGCATCGGCTTCGTGTTCCAGCAGTTCAACCTGGTGGGCCGCCTGCCGGTGATCACCAACGTGCTGACCGGCATGCTGCCGCGCGTGCCGCTGTGGCGCAGCCTGCTGCGCTACTTCCGCCGCGCCGAAGTGCAGGTCGGCCTCGACGCCTTGGCCCAGGTTGGTATAGACGACTACGCGTTTCAGCGCGCCTCGACGCTGTCGGGCGGCCAGCAGCAGCGCGCCGCGATCGCGCGCACGCTGGTGCAGAACGCGCGGGTGATCCTGGCCGACGAGCCCATCGCCTCGCTCGATCCCGAGTCCTCGCGGCGCGTGATGGACACGCTGGCGCACATCAACCGCAGCCGCCAGGTGGCGGTGGTGGTGTCGCTGCACCAGGTCGACGTGGCGCTGCGCTATTGCGCGCGCGTGGTGGCCCTGCGCCATGGCCGCGTGGTGTACGACGGCCCGTCCGCGGCGCTGACCGAAGCCATGCTGCGCGACCTGTACGGTGCCGACGTCGCCGAGCTGCTGCCGCCGGACGCCGCGGCGCCCGTATCCCAGCCTCCCCTGATCACGCCGCGGCCGCTGGCCGCCGCGGCCTGAGACCTTCAAGCCCTGTTACCCGACGGAGTCCCGACTCATGCTACGCAGAACCTTTTGTGCCCTGGTCGCCGCCGCGGCGCTGTCGTCCCCCGCTTTCGCGCAGGACGGCAAGCCGTTGAATTTCGGCATTATCTCCACTGAATCGTCCACCAACCTGAAACAGGCCTGGCAGCCGCTGATCGACGACCTGAGCAAGGCGGTGGGCGTGCCCATCAAGCCGTTCTTCGCCTCCGACTACGCCGGCATCATCGAGGGCATGCGCTTCAACAAGGTGCAGCTCGGCTGGTTCGGCAACAAGTCCGCCATGGAAGCGGTGGACCGCGCCAACGGGGAAGTGTTCGCGTCGGTGATCGACAAGGACGGCAACCCGGGCTACTGGTCGGTGCTGCTGGTCAACAAGGACAGCAATCTGCAGACCCTGGACGACGTGCTGAAGAACGGCAAGCAGCTCAGCTACGGCGCGGGCGATCCCAACTCGACTTCGGGCACGCTGGTGCCGGGCTACTTCCTGTGGGGCGCCCACAAGATCGACCCCAAGACCTTCTTCAAGACGGTGCGCGCCGCCAACCACGAGACCAACCTGCTGTCGGTCATCAACAAGCAGGTGGACGTGGCCATCAACAATACCGAGATGCTGGAGCGGTATCGCGTGAATACCGGCAAGGACGCTACCGAGTCGGTGCGCGTGCTGTGGAAGTCGCCGCTGATCCCGGCCGACCCGATGGTCGTGCGCAGCGACGTGCCGGCCGACATCAAGAAGCGCATCCAGGAATTCTTCGTCAACTATGGCAAGGGAGCCGACGCCGAGCGCGAGCAGAAGATCCTGGCCGGGCTGACCTACAAGGGCTTCCGCGCCTCGAGCAACGCGCAGCTCGTGCCGATCCGCCAGATGGAGCTGGCCAAGCAGAAGATCCACGTCGAGACCGACACCACGCTGAGCGCGGCCGACAAGAAGGCCAAGCTGGCCGAGCTGGACCGCAAGCTGGACGAGCTCGACAAGCTGGCCGCCAAGCCGCAATAAACCGCCGCGCCGGCCCCGGCGGCGGGGCCGGCGCCTTCCTTTGCCCAAGCACGGATTCCCCTTCATGAGCGCTGCTCTTTCTCCTGCCCGTCATCCCGCCGCGGCGCGATCGTCCCTGCCGGGCCTGCTGGTCTGGGCGGTGGTCCTGGCGCTGCTGATGCTGTCCTGGCGCGGCGCCGATATGCGTCCGCTGGACTTGCTGAGCGAGTCCGGCAACATGGCCGCTTATGCGGCCGACTTCTTCCCGCCCAATTTCCGCGACTGGCGCATGTACATGAGCGAAATGCTCGTGACGGTGCAGATCGCCATCTGGGGCACGTTCCTGGCCATCGTGGTGGCGGTGCCGTGCGGCCTGCTGTGCTCGGCCAATATCGTGCCGCCCTGGGTCTACCAGCCGATGCGGCGCCTGATGGACGCGTGCCGCGCCATCAACGAAATGGTCTTCGCCATGCTGTTCATCGTGGCGGTGGGCCTGGGCCCCTTCGCCGGCGTGCTGGCCTTGTGGGTGCACACCACCGGCGTACTGGCCAAGCTGTTCGCCGAGGCGGTCGAGGCCATCGACCCGCGCCCGGTCGAAGGGGTGCGCGCCACCGGCGCGAACGCGGTCGAGGAGGTGGTCTACGGCGTGATCCCGCAGGTACTGCCGCTGTGGATCTCGTTCTCGCTGTACCGGTTCGAGTCCAACGTGCGCTCGGCCTCGGTGGTCGGCATCGTGGGCGCGGGCGGCATCGGCACGGTACTGTGGGAAATCATCCGCAGCTTCCAGTACGCCGAGACCTGCGCCGTGATGATCATCGTGGTCGCGTTCGTGGTGGTGATCGACCTGCTGTCGGCGCGGATCCGGAAGACGCTGATCTAGAGTCGGCGGCGGCGCGGCTGACGCGCCGCTCCAGGCCGGCGATGAGCGTCTCGATGCCGAACTCGAACGCGGCATCCGGCCCGGCCTGGTCATAGTCGCGCAGCAGGCCGCCGTCCGCCGGGCGTCCGGCTTCCTCGGCCATCTGCTGTTCCAGCGCCGCACCTACCGTGTAATGGCTGATCGCGGCCAGGGCAAGTACCGCGTCGCGCGACGTAAAGCCCGCTTCGCACAACAGGCGCACCTGGGCCCGTGCCGCGGCCGATGGCTCACCGCCAGGGCGGGTGCCCGCATGAATGCGGGCGCCGTCGCGGCGCGCCAGCAGGGCGCGCCGGAAGCTGCGCGCATTGGCCGCCAGGAAACTGCGCCAATCCTCGCCCGCGCGTGGCAGCGAATGCAAATGGTTTTCCGCCAGCATGGCTTCGGCCAGGGCGTCGAGCAGTTCGCGCTTGTTCTTGAAATGCCAGTACAGCGCCGGTTGCTGGACATGCAGGCGTTCAGCCAGCTTGCGGGTCGTCAGGCCTTCGGCGCCCACCTCGTCGAGCAAGGCGAGCGCGGCCCGGATCACGTTTTCCCGCTGAAGTTTCGCCACGCGTTTCTCCAAGTGCTGCTTGACAAATTATCGCTGATAAATTTCTAATTCACGTTACTTATCATCGATAAATTTTGTGTGGAATGAATGTAGCGACCAAGAAACCTTTTTTGCTGGCCTTGGCCGCGGTCACGCTGGATGCACTCGGCATGGGCTTGGTGATGCCCGTGCTGCCCGGGCTGTTGCGCGCGCTGGTGCCCGTCGGAGAGGTCGCCGGCCACTACGGAGTCCTGGTGGCGCTCTATGCGCTGATGCAGGTCTGTTGCGCGCCCGTGCTGGGCGCGCTGTCGGACCGTCATGGCCGCAGGCCGGTCCTGCTAGCGTCGCTGGCAGGCGGGGCGCTTGACTACGCGATCATGGCGGCGGCTCCCGGCCTCTGGGTGTTGTATGTGGGGCGCGTCGTGTCCGGCATCAGCGGCGCGACCAGCGCGGTGGCAGCGTCGTGCATTGCCGATACGGCCGCCGACCAGGCGCGCACCCGTCGCTTCGGGCTGATGGGCGCCTGCTATGGCGGCGGCCTGATGGCGGGCCCGGCAATCGGCGGGCTGCTCGGCAGCGTTTCTCTGCACGCGCCGTTCGCGGCGGCTGCGGCCCTCAACGCCCTGGCGTTCTTGCTGGCATGGCTGTTCCTGCCGGAAACTAGGCGCCCGCGCGGCGCGACCGCGCCACGCCCACCGGTGCGGTTTTTTGCCGTGCCGCGCCCGCGCGCGATGCCAGCGGCGCTGCGGCCTCTGCTGGGCGTCTACTTCATGATCCACCTGATCGGCCAGATTCCCGCCGTGCTGTGGGTCGTCTTCATGGAGGATCGCCTGCACTGGGGAGCGCCTGCGCTCGGCCTGTCGCTGGCGGGCTTCGGCACGCTGCACACGCTGGCGTTGGGATGCCTGGCCGGTCCGCTGGCAACGCGATTCGGCGCGCGGCGCGCCCTGCTGGCGGGCATGCTGGCCGATGCCGCCGGTTTTGTGCTGATGGCGTTTGTCGGGACGGACTGGCTGGTGGCGCCGATCCTGGTGCTGCTGGCCGTGGGAGGGGTCGGTATGCCGGCGTTGCAGGGCATGCTCTCCGCGACGGCAGGCGAGCATGGGCAGGGGGCCTTGCAGGGCTTCCTGGCGAGCCTGGCCAGTTTGAGCGGGATCGTCGGGCCGTTGCTGTTCAGCGCGCTCTATGCGCGCCCGCCGGCGGGGTGGGATGGCGCAGTCTGGCTGGTCGGCGCGATGCTCTATGCGCTGTGCCTGCCCGCGCTACGCCGGCGGCCCGCGCCGGGGCCGCGCTAGGTCATGCCGCCAGCCGCTCGCGCACCAGCGCCAGCAGCCGGCCGGCGGCTTCCGCGGGCGCGCCGTCATTGGACAGCCGGATCACCGCGCAATCGGCCGGCGCCTCGACCGCGCGGCCGGCGCGGCGCAGGCGCTCGGCGATTTGTTCGCGCGTCTCGCGGCCGCGCTGCGCCAGGCGCTGCGCCAGCACTTGCGGGTCCGCCACCACTTCGACGGCGGCGAGGTCCGGATAGCGGGCCCAGGCCTGCGCCAGGTGGGCGCGCGAGCCATTGACCACCACCACGGCGCCGCCGGCCAGCCAGCTGTCGATCTCGATGCCGATGCCATAGCGCAGGCCATGGCTGTCCCAGTGCAGCGAGAAACAGCCCAGCGCCACGCGGCGGGCGAATTCGGCCGCGCTGAGGCTGACCGAGGCTTCGTCCGCGCCGCTGGGGCGGGTGATGTAGCGGTGCGCGACCAGTACCGGCTCGTCCGGGCGCAGGGTCGCGCGCAGGCCGCGCAGCAGGGTGTCCTTGCCGCTGCCCGAGGCGCCCATCAGGTATACCAGGCGGCTGCCGCGCAAGAGCGCGGCCGGCGCGGCCGGGCCGGTGGCGAGCGCCTGCTTCATGGCGAGCGCCTGCTTCATGGCGTGCGGTCCTCCAGGAAGCGCGCGCCCGCGCCGTCGCGCGTGGCCCCGTCGAAATCGTAGTGGCGCGCCACCACGAAGTCGGCGCCCGGCTCGGGTTCCACATAGACGCTGAGCGCGCGCACCGGCATTGGGGCTTGCAGCGCGGGCCAGCCGAGCGCCTCGATCTGCGCATCGGCGGCGGCCAGCTCGGCGGCGTCGAGCTGGCCCGTCAGGGTGATGTGGAAGGTGAAGGTCTCGAATACGTAGGGATAGCCCCAGCGCGCCAGCATCGCGCGCTGGGCCGGGCTCAATGATTGCGGCCGGCGGCGCGCCAGCTCGGCGGGCGAGGGTGGGGCGCGCAGCGTGTCCAGCTCGGCCACCGCCGCGGCGGCCAGGGCGTTCATGCGGCCGCGCGCGCGCTCGTCGTCGATGCACCAGGCCAGGAAGCCGCGCAGCCGTTCGCGCCGCAGCGGAATGCCGAACGCCTGGCGACCGCCGGCGAGCGCGCGCATGGCCCGGTCCAGCTCGGCCGGGCGCGTGCCGTCGCGCAGCCGGAATGGCGGTTTCAAGGTGGCATGCAGGCCGTAGCGGCGCGGCGCCAGGGTCCAGGCCGCCTGGCGCGGATCGGCGCCGGCGGGCGGCGCCAGCGAGGCGCCGGTTTCCTCGCAGCGGCCCAGCCAGCGCCGGCCGAGATCGCGCCACGGTCCGACCGGCGCAAGGTAGACGGCATAGCGGTGCGCTTGCGGCATGGCGGCGCCCCGGTCAGGCGGCGATGCGCTGCACGTGCGCGGCCTCGAAGCTGCGCGTGGCATGGCGCAGCACGCCGCCGACGATGGCGGCGCAGACGCGCGGCAGGCCCGGCAGGCTGTCGTCGACCACGATGGCGTCGGCTGCCTGGCCCGCCGCCAGCGTGCCACGGTCGGCCAGGCCGGCGGCGCGCGCCGGGTTGGCCGACACCAGCCGCCAGGCCTGCGGCAGCGGCAGGATGCCCTGGTCGGCCAGGCGCAGCGCGGCGGCCAGCGGCGCGGGATAGTAGTAGTCGGAGGTCAGGATGTCGCATAGCCCGGCGCGCACCATTTCGGCGGCGTTGGGGGCATTGGTGTGGCTGCGGCCGCGCACCACGTTGGGCGCGCCGAACACGATGGCGTCGCCCAGGTCGCGCGCCACGCGGGCCGCCTCGGCGGTAAGCGGGAACTCGGCCACCCGGCAACCCAGCTGATGGTAATAGCGGCGCGTGGCCGCATCGGGATCGTCGTGCGAGGCGACGCTCAGGCCGGCTTCGCGCGCGCTGCGGGCCAGTTCGCGCATGGCGTCGCCCACGTCGTCGGCGGCCGCCATGGCTTGCCGGATGCGCGCCTGGAAGGTGTCCAGGTCGCATTCGGCGCGGTCGGCGTATTGCAGCAGCTTGCGGTCGTCGCCCAGGCGGCGGGCCATGCCGGGCAAGTGGTCGTTCAGGGCCAGGAATTGCACGCGGCCGGCCCGTATCCACTGCTGCGCGATGCCCACGCCGTCGACGTGATGCGTCTCGAAGCGCAGGTGCACGTGGTGCCGCGCGCCCAGCGCCCCGCGCATGCGTTCCAGGCATTCGAACATGCGCTCGGCGTAAGGCTCGCCGCGCAACCCGCCTTCCCAGGACAGCGTGACGCCGTGGAATTCGGTAGTGATGCCGTTGGCCAGCAGCTGGCGGTCGACGTCGTGCAGGGCCGCGTCGTACGGAAAGGTCACGCCGGGGCGGGGCATGACGGCGCGTTCGAAAGCGTCGCCGTGCAGGTCGACGATGCCGGGCAGCACCAGCAGGTCGCCGGCATCCAGCCAGGCGCCGCCGACGGCGGGCGCCGTGCCGGGATCGCCGATGCGGCCGTCGCGAAAAACCAGGTGGCTGCCGCCCAGGCCGGCAGGCGTCAACACGCGATTGCCGGAGATGCCGGCCAGTGCGGGGGAGGGGGAGTCGGGGTTCATGCGGGCAATTTATCGAGGTTCTATGACAGCCGGATGTCTAGATGAATATCGGCGGACGGGCGCGGGCCCGTGCGCGTTCAGGCGGCCTCGTCGGACACCATCAACTGGACCCAGTCGCCCACGAAGCGCGTCACGCTGTATTGCAGGGGCGCGCCGTCGCCGTCGACGTTGAGCGACTCCACTTGCAGGATGGGGCGGGTCTTGGGCTGGCCCAGCAGGCGCGCGACTTCGGGCGTGGGCATGGCCGCCGTGATGCGCGACCATTTGCGCGTGTAGTCCGACACGCCATAGTGGGCGTAAGCGCGCGAAATGGAGCGCAGCTTGCGCAGGATGTCGGCGAAATCCGGGAAGCGCCTTTCGTCCAGGTAGTGTTCCGAGACATCGATGCAGCGGTTCTCGGCCTTGCCCAGCGACTGCACGCGCAGCAGCGGCGCGGTGCGGGCCAGGCCCAGGTGGCGCGCGGCCTCGGCGGCGCGCACGCTCTGGCTGCCCATTACCTCGATGTAGCCCAGCATGCCCTGGCTGCGCAGGTTCTCGGAAAAGCGCGTGCGCCGCCCGATGGCGTAGTCGATGGCGTGTTCCTGCACGAAAGTGCCGCGGCCCTGCTCGATGCGCACCAGGCCGCTTTGCTCGAGTTCGCCCATGGCGCGCCGGATGGTGTGGCGGTTGACCGAGAACTTGGCCGCCAGCTCGGGCTCGGGCGGCAGGCGTTCGCCGGGCGCGTAGAGCTTGTTGCGGATCTCGTCCGCCAGCAGTTCACCGATTTGTCGCCATACCGCGACACCGGAGCCTCGTTCGACCATGGTGATAATCCGTTCCGTAATGGCAGCTTCATGCTGGACGGCCATGATTGTGCATCAGTCGCGCGCCTTCGTGGGGCGCTGTGACAGCTTGCCACGGTGTCATCAAAAATTCACGCGCCGATGGTGTACTGGCCGCCATTCCTTTCGTATCATAGCGCATCTAGTCGTCTAGACGTTTAGAGGAAACCAACGAATGCAAGCGACTCCGACACTCTCCGCCGACACGGCGGCTCGCGCCGCCTGGATGCGGGTTCTGGCGCTGGCCGAGCCGGCCGCGCTGGAGCGGGCCGTGCAAGGCCTGGGGCCCCTACCGGCGCACCGCACGCTGCGGGCGGCCGAAAACGGCATGGCCATGGTGCGCGCCCGCAGCGGCGGCACCGGCGCACAGTTCAACCTGGGCGAAATGAGCGTGACCCGCTGCGCCGTCACGCTG